>JAABVA010000040.1_pt1 | contig 153293 bp, 168 predicted proteins | sample 5560331 | NCBI WGS metagenome assembly JAABVA01 (sample SAMN12812661, study PRJNA571458) | rock metagenome | isolation source: Antarctica rocks | place: Antarctica: Victoria Land, Mt New Zealand sud | collected 2016-01-07 | reverse complement strand
ACCTATCCTCATCGGGAAATCTCACCTGAAATTCAAATAATGACAGGCTCTTGAATCGCTCTTCCATGCCACTAACTTACTATTTTTTTTAGTATTTAACAAACGCCTATTTCAATAAATTTAAACACCAATTTTATATGGATAAAATAAGTATCAGGTAGAAATTCTGTTTCGACTGAAAAGCCAATATCCGCAACTTTCAACCAGTAACTCAAGCAACCACCATTTCTTTTAAAGCATCAATAAATTTAGGCGAATCATTCAAACTTTCCACCAATTGGATTTTTTCTCCGCCTAAAGCTTTAAATCCTTCTTGATATTCCACAGAAACTTCGTAAACGGTTTCCAAGCAATCGGCCACAAAAGCCGGACAAAAAACCAGCATCCGTTTTTTCCCTTGTTTGGCTAATTCGGCCACTACTTCAACCGTATAAGGCTTTACCCAGGGATCATTTCCCAAGCGCGACTGGAAACAAATGGTGTATTGCTCTTTGCTTAAATTTAGTTTTTCGGCAATCAATCTTGCGGTATCATGGCACTGTGCGGAGTAACAGAATTTATTGGCATCGGTAAGCGCAGCACAGCAATCGGCAGTTTTTAAACAATGCTTTTGGGTAGGATCAGATTTGATCAACTGCCTTTGCGGCAATCCATGAAAGCTGAAGAGGATATGATCATAAGTTTCGGGCTGGTATTTCCGACCGTTCTCTACAAAGTTTTCGATCATTAATTCATTGTTGTGGAAAGAATTGACAAAAGAAAGATCAGGAATAGTCAGCCATTTGCTTACCTGTTCCATCACTTTTTGATAAACAGAACCGCTGCTGGCAGAAGCATATTGCGGAAACAAGGCAATCACTTTTAAACTGTCCGGATTGGCTGCTTTTAATTTCTTCAAAGCAGATTCTATGGATGGGCTTTGGTAGCGCATGGCCAGTTCTACCTGGTAATCTTCACCCAAACTTTCCTGCAACAATTCGGCTTGCTTGATGCTGTAATACAATAATGGGGAACCGTTTTCGGGAGACCAAATGTCCTGATATAACTTGGCAGATTTTGGCGACCGAAAAGGCACAATTGCACCTTTTACCAACAAAGCACGCAAAACCGGATTAACATCAATAACACGGCCATCCATTAAAAACTCACCTAAATATTTGCGTACATCTGCTGTTTTCGGACTGTCCGGCGTGCCCAGGTTTACTAATAAAACTCCTTTTTTTCCCATAAATATTTCAGGCAATACTTCTTTTATCGTGCAAAAATAGGTTTTATTGAGTTGGAGTTGTTATGAAATTAATCAGCAAAAACCAATTTTACAGGGCGATAACATACTACTTTAAACGCTTTGTAAACCAGAGTTCAAAAGCTTCGCTTCAATCCTTTTTAATTGAAACTTTACCGGTACCAAAGCCAATCAGCCCGTTCATGTTACTTCCTTCTGCAATAATTGTATAATTGCCAGTACGGTCTGAGGTAAAGAATTTTAGGGTTGCCTCGCCTTTTGCGTTGGTAATTATGTCCGGTTCCCAATGTATGGTTGACCTGAAATCGGTTTTTACCTGCGTTTCCCTGCTTTGGTACTTTGGCGTATAAAATTCTTTTTCAGAAGCCGGCATCAGTAGCTTATATAAATAAAAGCCATCTTTGGAATTAATCAATGGCCCTTTACCGGAACGTGTGGTGATCTCGATATAGGCATAATCAATGTCATTTACGGCGCTAACAGAATTCATATCTACAAAAGAAGCATTGTACCTGTTGTTATACATACCCTTGAACATTACCTCCATCCCTTTAATATCTTCTGCGGTAAACTGTTCGATCGCCCCTTTTAAAAAAAGCAGTCGATCAAGGCTGCCACCTGACGACTGAAAATAACTTTCCACATCAATGCCATCGAAAATAAGCTTTACACAAAGGCTTCTGATCATATAACTGGGTTTAGATTCTGGACTGATCCTCACCGGAAACATACCTTCGTGAAAATATTTGATCTTACTATACAAGAAATCCATCAATGGCGTTTTTGCTGCTTTTAGCATATCTTTTTCGTCCAGTATCTGGTCTGCATTGCCCGGCCCGTTCAGGTTTTTTGAACCTTTTACTACTTTTTTGGCCCTTATCGTAACTTCTTTTAGCACGTTTTTACCAAATAAAGCCTCATCGGTTTTTCTTTTTACCTCGACATTATTTTTTATCACAACAAGCGAGGTGCTGTCCATAAAATAATTTCGTTTAACTTTTTTTAACATGACGGGAACTGGAAGTGGTTCTTCGTCCTGCATCTCAAAACCAACATTCCTGCTTTTGCCGTTCTTGTTCAGGGCCTGCAGCAGGAAGTTTCCGGTATCGATCAGCTGCAAATTCCTGAACGTAAACTCCCCGCTTTGGTTGCTGATGGTATCCATTGTAAAAAACGGATGCCTGGAAAAGAGCTTAACAGGAGCACCTGCCACACCTTTGTTAAGCAAGTTAGTAAGTTTCCCTTTTATCGTAAACTCCGGCTGTGCAGGATGTTTTATCTTAGGGATTTTAAAGCTGTTGTTCCAGTGATATCCTACCCAACCTTGGGTAAGCAGCAGGTTTTCCAGGGCTGCCCAATTCGCTGTTTTTGGAATTAGGTAGAATGCCGGGTTTTCAACCGTACCTTTTAAATCGCTTGTTAAAAATAAGCGGGTCAAAATATTGTCTGTGGTATCGCTTGCAACAAGGCCATCATCGGTAACTGCAACAGAAAAGCTACCTTGTACCGGCATACTGTTTTTATCGGTTACTTTTAAGTGTAGGGTTACGCTGTCCCGGGTCTGGTAATTTTCCTTGTCTGTTTTTAAACGGATATTCAATCCATCCTGGTGGTTTACAAAAGTAATGCGCTCGTTAACAGGGTTTAGGTTTTCATCAAACAAAGTAAAACGAACAATGCCTGTTGGAAATTTATCTATTGGTATCACAGAATTTACTTCCTTGTTTGTAAATTTTGCAATTGCGCCATAGCAAACCACGCCACGGGATTGTGCTATCAAATAATATGGGGCTGTTTTAAGAATTTTTTCCGAACAAACCATATTGACCTTTAATACATCGCTCCCAAAATCATTGATAACTTTTAAAACAACCCCAGATGGTTCCGCTTTTGGTAAAGCGTATGCTTTAGGTTCCATTCCGGCAGTAATAATCCTTGCAACATAATTTTCACCAGCCGTTGGGGTAAAATCAAAAGACCCCATTCCTGCATGTGTTGTTTTAAAGCTTGCCACTTCCCTGTTTTTATTGTTGTAGATCTTTCCGGAAACATCTATGCCCACGCCGTTTGCAGCAACTGTTTTAAAGCCGACCCTTGATTGTAGTCCGCTAACCAGGTTTCCCCCTTCCGGCATAAATTGCAGGTCAATGTCTTCTGCCCTATTTGAATGATTGGCAGTACTGCCGTTGGGCTTGTTGGAACTTAATGCACTGCTTGAGTTGTTGACAGGGGAAGCTGCCGTTGTGTTGATATAAAAGAGTTTTTTTGTGAAAATATAGTCAGTTCCCCAGTTCCGCATCCAATTAGTATATGCTCTCAAAGAAAAAGTACCGACATGTAGTTCATTGTCTAAGGTGATTGAACCGCGAAACAAGCCATCATTAACCTGAAAAAGCATACGCTTGATGATTTGGTTGTCTTTATCGATAATCTCCGTATAAACAAGGCCGCTTTTTGTAGACTGTGTTAAATTTGTGGCTTCAAATAAATAACCTTTTAACCACAAGGTATCGCCGGAATTATACATCGGTTTATCGGTTTGCAGGTAAAGTTTCTCAACAGGAAAGGTCTTCGTCAGGCTATCTACAAACGAGTTTATTCTCCGGATGCCATTTGTTTGCTGCCCGTAAGATCTAACCGTTACGGAGAAAAAAACAAATAAACCAGCCAACAACCACCTTACATTAAGTTGTTTAATAAGTGAGGCTAACATATTCGTTTAATTTTTCCTAATATATCAACTTACATTTATTGAAATGAAGTTAATTGTAGTAATATGCCGTTCAAATTTATTCCTAAAAAACAATCATACTTCTTTTAGCACCAATTTTTTAGTGCTAAAAGAAGCATGAGAAATCGAACAAAATTTAAATAAGTTCTAATTTTAAGCCATTGTAATTGCGTATAAAACGAAGATACCAACTAATAAAAAGGCTATGATAAAATTATTTTTAGCTTTCTCTAAGTTTTTCTCTTATCACTCGACTAATTGTACAAATAACACTTTTTGAAAGAACAATTTTCAATACTAATAGCTGATCATCAAGGCCTCATTTTTAAGGTTTGCAATATGTATTGCAATAGTAAAGAAGACAAGGAAGATCTTTTCCAAGATATTGTTTTACAGCTTTGGCGGGCATATCCATCATTTAAAGGAGATGCCAAAGTTTCTACCTGGATGTACCGCATTGCTATAAACAACGCTATTACCCGGTTAAGAAAAGAAACAAAAAGAGAAAAACATGTAAGTCTTGATGATGAGGCTTTCCGGGTAGCGACTGAAGATAATCACATTAACGAAAACGCAGCCGCAATGTATGAGGCAATAAAAAAATTATCTGAGGTTGAAAAGGCCCTTACTATGCTTTATATGGACAATTGTAGTTATAAAGAAATAGCTGAGATTACAGGTTTATCAGAATCCAATATTGGGTTTAAATTGAACAAAATAAAAGCTAAGTTAAAATCACTTGTAACAATTGGATGATATGGAACTGGATGAATTTAAAACTTACTGGAACTCAATTCAGGATAAAGAATTTAAAAAACAAAAACTTACTAAAGAAAAATTAGATCGGATCATTATGAAAACAACAGAAACATTAGACTACTTACAAAAAAAATCAGCTTACTGGGCCAAGATAAATAAATTTAATACACAGACGTTCAAGGGTATGCTTATCCCTATTTCACTGATCATCCTGGTCAAAGTATTTTTATTGGCTGTCAAAAGCAACTCTATTGGGGCATTTTTAACTTATTTAGGTATGTCTTTAACTTACTTAGTCATTATAGGGGTTTTCGGTCTTGCAAACAAATGGGCATTTAAAAGGCAACAACAGATATTTACTTTTAATGACAGGGGAAACCTGAAAGAAACACTAACAAAAACTATTAGCGACTTTAAAAGATTTTATGTGAAATTTAATATCATATACCTGCTTCTTTACCCGTTGTTTTATTATGCTGTAATTAAATTGCTTGTTACTTATTGGACCCCATCTACCAATACTGTGTTGCTAACATGCGCACTTTTAACTGTTGTTACACTTGCAGTAACGCATCTCATGTATAAAGTACAATTTATTAATAAGATAAAGCTATTGGAAGCTAACTTAAAAGAATTAGAAGAGGGTGAATAGCACGTATTACCATTATCTCTTAAATAAATATTTAGCCGGATTAATTGAACATATTCAAAAGTAAAAATACTTTCACTCAAACACCCTTCATCTTCCACAGCAACCACCAAGGCGTACCCGGCGCATCATGGTGTTCATAATGATAACCGAAAAAATAGCAGGTAAAAAAAGCAACAAAATGGTTTTACTACTTAACCGTTTTAATGCTTTTCAACCGTTGAAACACCTCTGACACTTTAGCTGATCTTTCATTGACCTTTTTTGCCGATACCTCCAATGTGTAACCCTCATCCAGGAGTTCCTTAATCAGCACAATTTTCTTTATGTTTAAGTAATCATATTGCCGGTACGTTGAGGTTTTATCAACAGGTTCTATATATCCCTTTTCATCCCAATACCGGATTTTTCTTTGCGGGACACCGGTTATGTTTGCCACTTCACCAATAGCTACAATTACTGTTACTAAAAAATCGAAATCCATCAGGATTTCCAAATCCTTCTTACTAATATCTTCTTCTTTCATAAAATTCAAAAATTGTAATTAGATGACAATATATGTAAACCTGCAACTCGTTATATCTGTAATTTTGTCGTAAAGTTACAATTCTTATCAGCTGGCGCCGATACGATTCAAAAAGTTACAAAAGGTTTAATTTATCCCCTATCTTATGGAAACTGGTTTTAGAAAATGGATTATTGTTGTTACCATCATCACCTCCACGATCATTGAGCTTATCGATACCACTATTGTAAATGTGTCTATCAATACCATGAGCGGTAATTTGGGCGCATCATTGGAGGACACTGCCTGGGTAATCACTTCCTACGCAATAGCCAATGTTATTATTATACCTATGACCAGCTTTTTAGCAGAAAAAATTGGCCGGAAACAATATTACATTGGCTCAATTCTGCTGTTCACCCTGGCTTCGGCCATGTGTGGCTTTTCTCATAATTTGTGGGAGCTGGTAGGCTTCCGTTTCTTTCAGGGAATTGGCGGTGGTGCGCTGCTATCTACCTCACAATCCATTTTATTTGAAACCTTTCCGGCTAAAGAACGCGGAACGGCAGCGGGTATTTTTAGCCTCGGCATTATTATCGGCCCGTCTATTGGGCCGGTATTGGGTGGTTATATTGTAGATAATTTATCCTGGCAGTGGATTTTTTATGTCAACATTCCAATAGGTTTGCTGGCGGCTTTATTATCTTACAGTTATCTTAAACCAACAAAACCGTCGGTTAATGATAGAAGTATAGACTGGCTGGGCATAGCTTTGCTAGCTGTGGGTATCGGATCATTACAAATTATACTGGAGAGAGGAGAGACCGATGACTGGTTTTCTGCCAACTATATTGTTGCGTTAAGTGTAATCGCTACTTTGTGTTTAAGCATATTGATTTGGTGGGAGCTGCACATCAAGTATCCGGTAATCAATTTAAGGGTGTTAAAAAGTACTACACTGTCCCTTTCTGCAATCATGACATTTATTTTGGGCTTTGGCTTGTTCAGTGCGGTGTTTGTGTTTCCATTATATGCACAACGGATTATTGGTTATACCGCTTTCCAAACGGGCATGATGCTACTGCCCGGAACGCTGATGGCTGCCATGATTTCCCCATTTTTGGGCAAAATGTTACAAAGCGGGCTTCGTCCTCAGTACCTCATTATTCTGGGCTTTGCTTTTTCAGCCATATTTGGCTATTTAATGTCGGGGGCTAACCTGGAAACAGGCAGCACTTATTTTTTTATCCCTTTATTGTTTCGGGGTGTAGGCGCTGCGCTATTGATTGTACCATTAACTGCACTTGCCGTATCAGAGCTTAAACCGGCAGACATACCTCAGGGGGCAGCTTTAAACAACATGATGCGGCAAATGGGCGGCTCCTTTGGTATTGCATTGATTAACACCTATATTATCAACAGGGCGGCAGCTAACCGTACCGCATTAATTCCGCATATTACAGCAAGTGATCATGCAACCTATCAAAGAACACAATCGCTTATTCAAAATTTCATGGCCCATGGCTCAAATTATTTAATCTCGGCAAAGCAAGCTATGGGCGCATTGGAAACAATTGTAGTTAGACAGACTTATTTAATGAGTTATATGGATGCCTTTTTGCTACTTGGAATTTTAAATATCTGCTGCATTCCGCTTGTAATTATTACAATCAAAAAAAGAACCGCGGGTAAAAAAGCTGTTAAAATGACTATTTCAGATCATTAACTAATTGCTTCTTGGTAAACTGCCTTAAATAGATTAATAAGAGTTACTTGTTTACAAGACGGGTACGAGAATATTTTTTCACACACCCTTGGCCTTCCACAGCAACCACCAAGGCGTACCCGGCGAATCGTGGTGCTCATAATGATATCCAAAAAAATAGCAGGTAAAAAAAGCAACAAAATGATTTTTACGCTGTGAGGTAGAATGATGATGATTATCATGTTCGCCTTTGTGCGGCAGATAAGTACCAAAATAAAAAAGCTGCAAGGTGCTTAATAGCGAAGGCAAAACCCAAAACAGGATCAGGTTTGGTTGCGGAACCCAGATCTTTAACACATTAAATAATATCGCCATGAAAACAACTTGCCAGATAGAAAGGTAATTGCGGATAAAACGAATATACCAACTGATGAAATTACCGTGGTGGTAATCCGGATCATGCTCGGTATGCACATGGCTATGGTGCAAATGATGTTTGGTATAAAGTTTAGGATACCAGAAAGCGGCATAAAACAAAGTGCAAGTTTGTCCGACTACTTTGTTTATAATTGGTTTTGGATAAACGGTTCCGTGCATGGCATCGTGTGCCGTAATAAAAAGGCCTGTGTATAAGTGCATTTGCACCAGGATTAGCAAGTAAACCATTGGATTACTCCAATTAAATTGCCAGCGCATCAGCAAAATGGTGGATACCAACCAACAAGAAATGACGATGGTTGCAAACAACAAGCCTAAGCCGGAAGCTGTATATTTTTTGATATTCGGATCGGCCATAATGATTTTAATATGCTTCCAAGGTTTGTTTTACATCTTTCATCAGCCACATCGGCGTAGAAGTTGCACCGCAAATCCCGATGGTATCGTTGGGCGAAAACATCGAAACTTCCAGCTCATCGGTAGAAGAAACGAAATAAGTATTCGGATTGTACTTCCGGCAAACTTCATATAAAACCTTTCCATTGGAGGATTTTTTGCCTGATACAAACAATATTTTATCAAACCGGCGTACAAAATCCGGCAAATCCTTGTCCCGGTTGGAAACCTGCCTGCAAATGGTGTCGTTTGCTATCACTTCGTGGCCGCGGCTGGTTAGTTCATCTTTAATATGATAAAACTTTTCCATGCTTTTGGTAGTCTGGCTGTATAAGGTAAACTTTTGCGGCAGTTCCACCTCGTCCAGTTCTTTTATATCCTGAAAAACCAATGCTTCATTATTTGTTTGACCTTGTAAACCAATCACTTCTGCATGGCCGTGTTTGCCAAATATCAATATTTTTTCATCCTGATCATGCGAACTTTTAATTCGGTTCTGGAGTTTTAAAACAACCGGACAGGAAGCATCAATCAGGTTGATGTTATTTTCAAGTGCCACGCGATAAGTTTCCGGTGCTTCTCCATGGGCACGGATCAATACTTTTTCATGCTGCAGGTTTGGCAGGTCTTCATGCGAAATAATACGAAGCCCTTTCAGTTTAAGCCTTTCTACCTCTTCATCGTTATGCACTATATCGCCCAGGCAATACAAATAACCGTCTTGCGTAAGTATTTCCTCTGCCATATCAATGGCGTAAACCACTCCAAAGCAAAAGCCGGAATCCTGATCGATTGTTACTTGTAGCTGATAGTTTCCCATAATACAAATTTAACGTTAAATGCTGAAATTAAGTTCTTTAATTATCAGGCAAGAATCAAAACTGCAAAAAACAGAAACTGTGTGAGCAGCAAAACCGGCGCGACCCAGTTTTGAAACCTGAATTTGAATTGCTGAAAAACAGCCAGTAAACACAAACTGACCATGGCCCAGCCGATGTAATTTTTGACAGGGACGAAGCCGGTAAGCCAGTGCCAGTAATCAAAACGCATGGCAATTGGCTCGATCAGCAGATCAAGCAAAACCAATAAAACCGAACCCAAAACCAGTTTCAGCCATACTGTTTTTATCGATAGTTTTTGTAGAAGGACACTGGCGGAATAGATGAGCAAAAACCAGTTTACACCAATCATCAGCGGGATGCCGCTCAATTTAAAACCAAGCGTTGATCCATAGAAATAATCCCCAAAAAGCCAGTGTTTGTGCACGCCTATCCATTCCGCAGCAAAACCTGCCAGGATGATGACCGAAGCAAACAGGAGTAATTTTAAAATCCGCCCATGATGATTTATAAGCACTAAAAACAGCATCAGCAATAAATGGAACGGAACAATTTTTAAAAAAAACGGACGCAGAAAAGGGACCAGGAAGCCAATCAAGCCAACTATGTGGAACAACACAACCAGAATTATTGAAAGATTTGTTTTGCTGAATTTCAAACTTTTCTCCCTTTCCAGGTAGTGGTTTTAGTGAGATATTTTCTTACGGACAGATGTGCCACAATTACCAGACTTACCATTTGCAGCGGGTGCAGCAGTATGTTGTAAACCGGGTTTTGCCCGGAAGATAACGAAATCATGACCCGGGTAAGGACAATGAGCGAAAGCATCATCAAAAATAGTTGCAGGTTTAAGGTCATTCCAACCAAAATCGGCCCTCCAATCAAAAAAACCAGGTAAAGCAAGAAAGTGATCACGCTGTAATTAAAAGGGGCCAGAAAATTTTTGCTAAAACCATAAATGGCTTCCTGATAGTTGTTGTACATCCGGCAGCGGATTAATCCGTTGGCCAGCAAACCTTCCCCTTTTAATCCGTTTTGTTTTACTATTTTCATTATTTCAACATCTTCAACTACTTGGCCCTTAACCTTTTGATGCCATTGATGCTGATGATATTTCTCGGCATCAAAAAACATAAACTGACCGCTGGCAGCAGCAAAAGCCGGATTTTTAGAAAGATAAATCAGGCGCAACGGCAGCAGGTTCAGCAGCATAAAGTGCATTAGCGGAACAACTAATTTTTCACCAAAACTAAGCATTACCTGGTTGGTAAAAAGGCTTAGCAATGTCAACCGGTGCACTTTTGTACGGTAAACGGAGCTATTGAGCAGCCCGTCATAAATCTCTTCGTCTGCATCCAAAAACAGTAAATATTTTCCTTTTGCCTGCTGCGCCAACTGGTGGCAGGCATAGTTTTTCCCCAGCCAGTCATTAGGTAATTGCTTACCGCTGATGACTTTGAACTCCGGGTTTTTTCGGGCAAAACCTTCGCAAAGCGTATAGGTTTCATCGCTGGAATGGTCGTCCAGAATCAGCACTTCTATGTTTTTATAGTCCTGGTTTTTAATGGATTGCAACAAAGTCAATATGTTCTTTTCTTCGTCGCGGGCCGGGATGAGGATAGAAACCAGATCATGATATTGATGAGAAACTTTGGTCAGTTTTGGATTGGAAATGAAGTTGAAAAGCGTAACGCAAAACCGCAGGATCAGGAAAAAATAAATGAGGTAACAAAACAGGATAGCCATTATTTAACAATTGCAGTTTGCACCATTTTTGAATGCTGATAGTGCTGCTGATACGCCAAAGAAACAGCCGCAAGATTGGCAAATTTTGTTGCATCCGCACTTTTTAGATAGATAAAAGCAGTAGGTTTTGGCGCAGTAAAATCTTCGGTAAAAGAAGCAGCAAAAATATAATTGAACTTTTGCTGACTATAACGAACCAATCGTTCCAAACCCTTTTCAAAATCAATTTTATCAATAAAATTAGAATACAATTTCCCCTGCGGAAAAATCAGCAACAGATTTTGAGGGTCATCCAATAAACTACCGGCATATTTTAACGTTTCTAAAATACTTTTTGAACCTTTTGAAACGGAAAAGGAACCCACGTATTTTAAAAAACCATGTTTAATAATTGTTTCTTCCAATACCATGACATGAAATTTCTTTTTAAAAAAAAGCTTATTTAAATGAAAAAATAAAAACCCATCCCACCAGCTATAATGGTTTGCAATCAATAAAACTGATCTTTCCGGGTCAAATTCTATTTTATCATACTTAATATGATGATAATGCTTCCTTACACTGTTACTAATATACCAGGAAAAATAGTTGAATATCAACCAGTTACTCTTATTTATGATCATGCTTCTTTTACCACTATAATTTTTAATGACTGATATTGACCTGGTTTTTTAAAGCCTGCTGATGAAATCCGTTGATCTGTTTGGTCAATCGTTCCAAAGTAAAATCCTGATTGGTGCCGCAATCCAGCAAGTGGAAATAAGCTGTTGGTTTAAAGCTTTCAAAATAATCGACAAAAGCAGCAGCATACACAATTTGGCAATTTCCTTTAATATTTTTAACCAGGTAACTGATGCCTTTTTCGATCCTGATTTCAGAACTATGGTTGGATTCTAATGCACCCTGCGGAAAAACGGTTACTGCATTTTCAGGGTTGTCCAACTGTAAGGCAGCATATTTCATCGATGTCAACATATCGCGGGAAGTGCGGCTGATAGAAAATGAACCTAAATGCCGTAGCCACATCCGCTGCTGCAAATGGTCTTCCTGCATCATTGTAAAAATTTTTTTATGAAAGATGAAGTGTTGGAGATAGGCTGCCAGAAAACCATCCCACCAACTAAAATGATTGCATAAAAGAAGTATGGAATGATTTGGCTTGATCTCAATGTGGTTATACAAAGTCAATTTTTGGAAACTTCGCAGCATCCGCCAGCGCATAAAAGGCAAAAACCATTTGTAAAATAAATGATGCCTTTTACTGGTGATCATGCGGTTTGTTTAGCAATATATTGATCCAGTTCATCTGTTACCAGCCAATGTCCTAAAGGCAACACATACAATTCAGGCCGGGCCAATAAACTGATGAACTTTTTGCTGTTGCCGGATGGGAACAGCTTATCGTACTGGCCGAAATATAAACGGCAACGGATATGGTTTTGATTGATCAAGGCAGCAATCCGCTCAATATCCGGACGGATAGTTTTAAAAAAATTGACGGTTAAATAAGCATCCAGCCGTTTTTCCAGTGTATCGATTTCGCGAGAGGCAATAGCATATAAACTGTGATCTATGATTTTTACCTGCCTTAAAAGCTTTAAAGCACGCACCATCATCCAATCGCTGTAAGTGAGTTTTTTAAACAATTTTTGGCCTATAAAAGAAGTACGCAGAAAATGGAAACCTTTGTGCAAAACCAAACCATCCGGCGCGATCAGGATAATTTCATCCACATATCCTGAAAATTGTTCTACTAAAAACAACGCCATATTTGCTCCTATGGAATATCCGATCAGCGAAAACCGTTGTTCTCCAAACTGTTTAAACCACGTTTCCACATAAGCATTTAAAAATTCGGGCTGCATGCCGTTCACTACCGTTGCTTCTTTTACCTCATTTAAAGTTGAAGTCCCGTGAAAAAAATGATCAAAACCGATAATATGATATTGTTGAAGGAGCGACTGTTCGAGCACATCAAATTGTTTTCCGTTCAGGCCGTAACCATGAAAAGCAAACAGCAATTTTTTTCCGCTTCCATATTCGTGGTAATGCACTTTGCCTAAACCTTGTATCTCCAAAAAACCCATACAGGCAAGTATAGCTATTTTTATTAAAAGCGCTAAAAAAGCAGTTTGGTTAAAAATTTATTAAAAGCAAAGGGCCATTGTTTTACCAATAGCCCCTTTACATCTTTAAAAAACAAAAAAATTATTAGTTTTCGTTTTTAGCAGATTCATTTACGCTGCCTTCTGCAATTTGCGTTAGCAATTGATCGGCTTTCTTTTCTTCTGCCAAAGTTTCTTCTAATAATCCCTGTGCTTCGGTAAAGCCTAATACGCCGGCCAGCGTTTTTAAAGTACCGTAAGTTGCAATTTCATAATGCTCACATTTTTGTGCAGCAGAAATCAAAGCCACATCGCGTACTTCTGTGCCTTCTTCTGTACTTTTGATCAATTCTTCGGCTTCTTTGGCCAAGCCAGCCATTGCTTCACATTTTTTAGGTTCTGCTTCTTCGCCGATGGATTCAAAAACTTGTTTTAAACGCTTGATTTGTCCTTCTGTTTCTGTCAAATGGGTTTCAAAAGCACTTTTTAATTCTTCAGAAGTAGCTGCTTCTGCTAATTTTTTCAAGCTCGTTGCCAATTGGTTTTCAGCCCATAAAATATCTTTCAGCTCATCGGTGAACAATTCTTTCAATGCACTTTCTTCTTTCGGTGTGCGTTCTGCTTTAGGCGCAGTTTTAGATTTTGAAGTTGCCATTTTTATGATTTTTGATTTGTTTAATTTGCTTAAAAGACAATCAGCAGCAAAAATTGTTTCTAATTTTTAATTGCCAATCCACTCACTTACAATTTTTGCAGAAAGCAAAGCCAGCGGAATACCGCCGCCAGGATGCACGCTTCCGCCGCAAAAAAACAGGTTTTTTACTTTGGAGGATTTGTTGGAATGGCGCAAAAAAGCCGCAAACTGGCTGTTGGAACTCGTGCCATAAAGCGAACCCTGGTAAGATGAGGTTTTACTTTCGATGCTGCACGGATCAAGCACACTTTCGCAAACAATCAATTGGCCAATATCTTCGCCTAAAGCTTTAGACAGTTTTAGGATGATATTTTCCCGCGCTTCCGCAATCATCTTGTCCCAGTCCTGGCCTTGATCAGATGGGACATTGATCATGGTAAACCAATTTTCACAACCTCGCGGCGCATCGGCCGGTAAAAACTTTGAGGTGATATTGAGGTAAACCGTAGGATCATGGTAAATACTCTTTTCCTTCCAGATGTGCTCAAACTCTTTTTGATAATCTGCACTGAAAAAAATATTATGCAAATCTAATTGTGGAAAAACCTTTTTAATCCCCCAGTAAAAAATCAATGCCGAACTGCTCCGCTCCTGCTTTAAAATCCGTTTGGGCAATAACTCAGGATGACCAGCCAGCAGTTTTTGATAAGTGAAATACACATCCATATTAGAAACAACCAGATTTGCTGCTATTGTTTCCGCTCTCCAATCCTCGCCCTCCGATCTCCGCTCTTCGCTCCTTTTCACCACTACTCCTTTTACCTGCCTTTTTTCGATAACGATTTTTTCTACCGGAGAATTATAATGAAATTTTACGCCTAATCTTTCTGCCAGCGCAGCCAGCGATAATGTAATCTGATACATCCCGCCATCAGGAAAATAAGCGCCAAAATGCTGTTCCAGATGTGGAATAACGTTTAAAGTTGCCGGTGCTTGATAAGGATTGGAACCGTTGTAAGTAGCATATCGATCAGCGTATTGTACCATTTTTTGATCGGTAAAAAAAGCACGATTGGCTTGGTGCATGGAGCGGAAAGCATCAATTTGCGGCAGTTGTAAAACTGATTTTAAAGTTTTAAAGTTGAGGTAAGTGGATAACCGGTGCAACGATTTTTCCAGGAAAACATGATTGGTGATGTTGTAGATCCGGCTGCTGTTCTCAAAGTATTTTTTAATTGTTTTAGGTTGATCGCTTGTTTTCCGGCTAATCTCCTCTGCAAAAGCACCGGCATCACTAAAAGCATCCAGACTTGTACCATCAGGATAAAAATAACGGCAAACCATTGCCAACTTTTGATAAGTAAAAGAAGCATCGGGTTTTTCGCCGGCCAGTTCAAAAAGCTCGTCCACATATTGCGGCATGGTGAACAAGCTCGGCCCGGCATCAAAGCGAAAACCATCCAACTTGATTTCCGAAAGTTTTCCTCCCGAATAAGAGTTCGCTTCCAAAACTTCTACCGTAAAACCTTGAACCGCCAATCGGATGGCTGTTGCAATTCCGGCAATTCCGGCACCGATGATAATAGCTTTTTTCATAAGGCTGTAAGCTTTTAGTAATCAGCTGTCAGCCAATAGAACCGCAACGTCGCCAATTTGAAAATCAAAATTAAACCTTTTTACAATGAGTTGGATTAAAAAACCTTCGTATCACCATTTCATTATTTGCAAGGCTGATTGCTGAAGGCCGATGGCTGAAAACTTCTCCAAACAAAAAAGCAGAACCAATTTTAGCCCTGCTTTTCGTGATACTGTTTTTACCAGTGTTTTTTTACAAAATTTCCTGTCCGGGAGAATGATGCACTTCTGGTACCTGGTGCTTTCCTTCCATTATTTCTTCAATCATTTTTTTGTTGAAAGCAGGCAAATCTGCCGGAGTGCGGCTGGTGACCAACCCTTTGTCGGATACCACTTCTTCATCAACCCAATTTACACCTGCGTTTTTCAGGTCTGTTTTTAAAGATGGGTAAGAAGTCATTTTTCTTCCGCTGATCATTCCGGTTTCAATCAGGGTTTGCGGACCATGACAAATTGCTGCAACTGGTTTGCCTTCATCTAAAAACGCGGACACAAAAGCTACGGCATCTTTGTCCTGGCGCAGTTTGTCGGGATTTAAAACACCTCCGGGAAGTACCAACGCGTCATAATCGTCAGGATTGGCATCGGATAGTTTTTTGTCTGCATTGATCGTAATTCCCCAGTTGGTTTTGTCCCAGGCTTTAATTTCACCGCCTTCAGGAGAAATTATATGCACTGTTGCACCGGCTTCTTTTAAAGCATTAAGCGGACTGGTTAATTCTACTTGCTCGAAACCCTCTTCGGTCAATATTGCTACTTTTTTATTACTCAGATCAACCATGATATTTTATTTTTAAATTAGAAAAAAGGCTTCTTTTATTGCCTTTAATACATACAGCCAGCCGGAAAGTTAGTTTTAGGCAGAAGGAGATTTAACAGTTCGGCCGTGCAATAATATTGTCAAGATACTTGTAACCTGTCCCGGTATTCAAGATCAGCATTTTCTCATTTTCTTTGATCCAGCCTTTTTCAATTAAGTTTTGTGCCGCTTTCCAAACCGCGGCACCTTCCGGAGCCAGTAAAACGCCTTTTTCCCGTGCAGCTTTTTTTGTTGTGCTGATAATGTCTTCTTCACTTACGGCAAGAGCTGTTCCGTTGGATGCGGTTAAAACTTCCATCATCAAATCCATCCCGAAAGGAAAAGGAACGGCCAAACCGTTTGCAACAGAAGCTGCGGGTTGATCGTACGCATTTTTTTGACCGGTAAAAGAAGCATAAGTTTTAACAACCGGCTGGCAAGCTTCCGACTGTACGGCAACCATCCGCGGTAAAGCGCAGTTGATCCAGCCCATTTGCTGCATTTCCAGGAAAGCTTTCCAAATGCCAATCAAACCCGTTCCGCCGCCGGTCGGATAAATAATCACATCGGGCAATTGCCAGTTAAAGTGTTCGGCAATTTCATAACCCATTGTTTTTTTTCCTTCAATACGGTAAGGTTCTTTTAAGGTAGAAATATCATAAGCCCCGGTTTGCTGTTTGATTTCGGCCACTTTTTTTGCACAATCACTGATCAATCCGTCAATCAAAATCACTTCGGCACCGTGCAACTCACATTCCTGGATAAAAATAGCAGGTGTATGGCTTGGCATTACAACCGTTGCTTTGATGCCTGCTTTTGCACAAAAAACAGCCAGCGCGCCGCCTGCATTGCCGGCAGTTGGAACGATGCAATGCGTAATCCCGAATTCTTTCGCTTTAGAAACCGCCATGCCAATTCCCCGGGCCTTAAAAGAACCGGAAGGGTTGTAGCTTTCGTCTTTAAGGTAAATTTTTACGTTTTCATAGGTTTCAAAAAAACGGGTCGGCGTGTATCCTTCGCCCAAAGTAACGATGTTTTCCGGTTCAAAAACGGGTAAAAATTCCTGATAGCGCCACATATCCTGGCGGCGGTTTTTTAATTCCTCTTTTTGGGGAGCGGCAGAAAGATCATATTCCACCAAAAAAGGTTTATTGCAGCAAGGGGAAAAAGTTTGCAACTGATGAATATCATAGTTTTGTTTGCAACGGGAACAGATTAAACCGGTAGCTAAAGAAGTGCTTTGAATGGATGTTTGCATACACCAAAAGTAGTCGCTGCATTATTACCAAGATCATAGCATTATTTGATGAGCTATAATTTACAGTTATAACGATTGCATACAATAACGAATAAATTGTTTGGTCAAACCATACTCTTCGCTTCCTTTACGGCGGATAAAATAAAATTCTCGTTTGATCGCTAAACCATCAACCGGCACTTCTACCAGTCCACCTGAATTTAATTCACGTAAGATAGAAGGACGCGGCAAAAACCCAAGGCATTCATCAGCCAATAAAAAATTTTTAAGTGCTTCCGTTCCGCCTAATCTAATTTTAACTTTTAAGTCTGATGGCTTAAAATTATGGCTATTCAAAGCATGTAAAAGCGCATTTAAAGTACCGGAACCGCGCTCCCGAAGTGCCAGCGGAACTGTTTTAAGTTCTTCCAGCGTTAATTGCTTACCCGCCAGGGCACTTTTTTTGGAACAAACCGCTATCACTTCATCATTCATAAAATGCTGGTAAGAAACGGTGGTCAGCTTATTTTCCACTTCGATAATGCCAACATCTATTTCGTGATTGAGCAAAGCATTCATTACGTTTTCAGAATTACGGTTGACCAACTGCACATCCACGTTTGAAAATTTTTGCTGAAAGCCGGACAAAATGAATGGCAAAATATACAAAGCAATGGTGGTGCTGGCGCCTAATTTTAAAAATCCTGCCGCCCCTTCCCCTTTGCTTAAGGTTAACAAGTCAAATTCAATTTTCTTCTCAATTTCCCGGGCTTCCAGCAGATAGCGGTAAAGTTTTTCTCCCGCTTCCGTAATCAGGATAGAATTTCCCTTGCGTTCAAACAAAGCTGATTTGTACTGATCTTCTAAAATTTTGATCTGCTTGCTTACTGCAGGTTGGCTGATAAACAAAGCTTTGGAAGCTTTGGAAAAACTTAAATGAGCGGCTACTTCCAGAAAAACACGGTGTGTAATAGAGATCATGCTGTTTTTATCAGTAAAAAAGGGCGATAAGATTTTCTTACCGCCCTTAACAATTTTGGATGCTGTTTTTATCCCTCTATTTCTTCCGGCTGACCAATCAAATGGTTTGCCATCAAATATTCAGCGATTTGTACCGCATTTGTTGCTGCACCTTTTCTCAAATTATCAGAAACGATCCAGCAGTTCAAGGTATTGGGCTGCGTTTCGTCCCGGCGGATCCTGCCTACAAAAACCTCGTCTTTATCATGTGCATCCAGCGGCATCGGGTATTTTAGGTTAGCCACATCATCCGTTACAATTATTCCGGGCGCTTTTTCCAGGATTGATCTTAGTTCTGCCAAGTCAAAATCCTTTTCAAACTCCACGTTTACCGCTTCCGAGTGGCCGCCCATCACCGGGATACGAACAGTTGTTGCCGTAACACGGATGCTGTCGTCGCCCATGATCTTTTTGGTTTCGTTCACCATTTTCATCTCCTCTTTGGTGTAGCCATTTTCCGTAAAAACATCAATATGAGGCAACACGTTTAAATCGATTTTATATGGATAAGCCATTGGCCCGTCGATACCTTTTCGCTCGTTCATCAATTGTTCAACTGCTTTTACGCCAGTTCCTGTTACAGACTGATAAGTGGAAACTACGATACGTTTTATTTTATACGCATCGTGCAATGGTTTTAGCGCAACAACCATTTGGATAGTCGAGCAATTAGGATTGGCGATAATTTTATCTTCCGCAGTTAATACGTCCGCATTTACTTCCGGCACAACCAGTTTTTTTGTCGGGTCCATTCGCCATGCGGATGAATTATCAACCACGGTAATTCCGGCTGCTGCAAAAAGCGGCGCCTGCTGTAAGGAAGTGCTTCCCCCGGCAGAAAACAAAGCGATGTCCGGTTTTTGGCTGATCGCAGTTTCTGCAGAAACTACTTTATAAGCTTTTCCCTTAAAAGTAACTTCTTTGCCGATGCTCTTTTCTGATGCCACCAAAATTAATTCTGTTACCGGGAAGTTGCGTTCTGCCAGAACCTGCAACATTTTCGTTCCCACCAAACCCGTGGCGCCTACTACAGCTACTTTCATTTTGCTTTAAACTATAAATATGGATTTTTAAATTACCCAAATATGAATAAATTTTTGCTTTTGCTCAAGAAGAATTAGACGGCAGAAATACGAGGCAGAAACCTCAAAAGCAATCAGCCAATTATTTCATTTTAGTAACTCAGCCTTTATGTATTCAACCTCCATAAATACCTGGTGCAAATGATTAAAATCAGCATCTGTTGTTACTAATTTCAAACCAAGCAATGCGGCAGTTGATGCTATCCACAAGTCATTCTTGCCCATATTTCTTGGTGTAATGAAAGGATAATTTGCGTAAGAAGGACTTCGACATTGCGAAAAAGCATCAATTTCAGCGTAGGTATCAGCAAGGCTTTTGTTAAGCTCAACAATAATCATTTCATCTAATAATTCGTTGATCACCTGCCACTTCCTTGCTCCCCAACTATTCTGCAAAGCGATTGATTTTAGCTCTCCGATAGAAACAACAGACACGAAAACTTTCTGACTGTTGGGGTTAATCGTTTGTGTTAGCAGTTGAAGGTTTCGGTATTTTGTAAAATAAATTAGGATGTTTGTATCAAGCAATAAGTTCATTTGCCCTTATTTAACGTTTCCAAAGCACGTGTTACTTCGTCATCGGTAAGAAAAGCATCATCAGGTAGTTTTTTTAACCGGCCTTCTATGTCTTGCGGACGTTTTCCCAGTTTATTTGCAAAAGCAGTAGTGCCACCGGCTGACATAATTTCTGCTATAGAATATGATTTGTGTCCAGAAAATAATGGCTGAGCTTCTTCAGATATTTTGGTGTTTCTTTTGCCCATGTTAATTGTTTTTTTTATTAAAAACAAAAGTACAGAATTTTTAAATGATGTTTATCAGATAAAGGACTATCTGCTCTCAAATTACAAAGCTGATAATGATTCGGGCCAGGAAACATTAAACGGAAATCAAAATTAATTGTTGAACAACACCAATTTTTAGGTGATAAAAGAAGCATCCGTATTTATCAAATCCCAAACGTTCAACACAAATTTTTACCTTTGAACCTGATTGCCGACAGCTTTTAGCTATTAGCCATGATCTATTAACCATCAACCACAAAAACATAAATGGGAAGAGCATTTGAATTCCGCAAAGAGAGAAAATTTAAAAGATGGGCCAAAATGGCCGTACAGTTTACACGCTTAGGGAAAGAAATTGTAATGGCGGTAAAAGCCGGCGGTGGTAGTCCGGAAACGAATTCCAGATTAAAAACGGTGATGCAAAATGCGAAAGCGGTAAACATGCCGAAAGACCGCGTGGAAGCAGCCATTAAACGTGCCACCAGCAAGGACGAAAGCAATTACGAAGAAATTGTTTATGAAGGTTATGCGCCGCATGGCGTAGCCGTTTTGGTAGAAACTGCTACCGATAATACCAACCGAACGGTGGCCAATGTGCGCAGCTATTTCACTAAAACCAATGGATCGCTTGGCAAAACCGGTTCGTTGGATTTTATTTTCAACAGGAAATCAGTGTTTACTTTTGAGCCGAAAGATGTGGATTTGGACGAATTGGAATTGGAACTGATTGATGCAGGTCTGGAAGATTTATTTGTGGAAACGGATGAGGAAGGAAACGATCTGGCTGTGATCCATACCGCTTATGAGGATTTTGGCAAGATGCAGAAAGCGCTGGAAGAAAAAGGCATCGAAACAAAAAGTGCAAAGTTGGAGCGTATCGCACAATCACATCATGATGTAACGGAAGAACAGGCAGCCGATGTACTAAAACTGATTGACAAGCTGGAAGAAGACGATGACGTGCAAGCCGTTTACCACAATATGGCGGAGTAATCTTTTTTTTGCGATAAAAACAGTATATTAGTTATCTAAACCTACGGAAATGGCCGACAAAGATTTGCTTGGAATAATTGCAGACATGCTGCAGAAACTGGATCAACATTCTGAAATATTGGAACGTCAGTCAGCAGCGTTGAATATACAAGTAGAAGTTTTAACCGCTTTTATGGAAGGTTCGCTTAAACAGTTTGACCAGCAGATGATAATTAACGATAAAATTATTAAACGGTTGGAAAATTTAGAGTCAAGATTAAATTAAAAATTGCATTCCAACACTTTTGAAGTATTTTAAGACCATAACCTCTCCGACTGCTGAAGATTGATGTTGACATTTGAAGAATTTTTTTTCAAGAAAAAAATAGATATTGCGCAGTTTAAAATCGCTGAGCCAGCTTTATTTGCAGAATTTGGCAAGCACTATCCGTTGATGGGCGAAAAAAGCTTCGACCACACCAAAAAATATTGGTTCAACAATTTGCGCCGCGCTTATCCGCTTCAACAAAAACCAAAACCACATGCGGTCCAGGCAGAAGCCATTTCGCAAATGGCCATTCAGGGAATTGCTGTTGCGGCCGCACAAAATCTGAACGAAGCAATTGAAAGGCCAAAATTCAAAGAAGATAATTTACCGGATTTAGTGGAAGAAAATGTACCCGAACAGGATGTTTCTTTAGCGGAAATTGAAAAAACCATCATTGAAGATAAGCCGGAATTTGACATTCCAAAACCAGCATTTAAGCCTCGTTTCAACGCAAAAAATATTAAAAAACCGGAAGTTGCAGTTGAACCTGAAAACAAAAATTTAGAACCGTCAACTGAACCAAAACCGGCAACGGAGAACACACAACCTGCAACAGAACCCACTACAAAACCTGCATTTAAGCCTCGTTTTAATATGCAAAACATCAAAAAAGAGCCGGTAAAAATAGTATCTCTAAACGTAAAACCGGAAACGGGAACTAAAGAATCAGAAGCGGAAACCGAAAACCCGGAACCTAAAGCAGGAGAAGCGAAGCCTGTTTACAAGCCCCGCTTCCAAATGAAAAATATACCTAAACCGGAAACCGGAAACCCGCCACCGGAAACCGAAGTTTAAGGCAACAAAGTAAACGATGCTTCTTTTACATCCTTTGAATTGGTGCCGGTGTAAACTTTAAAATCCCCGGGTTCCGAATCAAACTTCAATTCTGAATTGTAAAACTTCAAGTCGTTATTGGTGATCGTAAATTGTACGTTGCGGCTTTCCCCTTTTTTAAGGAAGATTTTTTGGAAAGCTTTCAACTCTTTGACCGGTCGGGTGATCGAACCCACTAAATCCTGGACGTACAACTGAATCACTTCTTCGCCATCAAAATTTCCGTTGTTAATTACTTTTACAATTACATGCAATTGATCTGTTTTGCGGATCTGGCTTTTGTCCAGCACCGGTTTTTCATAGGTAAAAGAAGTATAGCTCAACCCAAAACCAAAAGGATAAAGCGGATCATTGGAAATATCTAAGTAATTGGAACGGAACTTCTGGAACCATTGGCCTTCGCCCAGCGGCCGACCGGTATTTTTATGGTTGTAATACAATGGCACCTGGCCAACATTTTGCGGAAAAGTAGCGGTCAGTTTTCCCGAGGGGTTTACGTTTCCAAACAAAACATCGCTGATGGCATCGCCTGCTTCTGATCCGCCAAACCACACATTTAATATGGCAGGTACGTTTTTACTTTCCCAACTTAAATCCAACGGACGGCCGGTAAACAGAACCAGCACAACCGGTTTTCCGGTTTTTAATAAGGCCTGCACTAAATCCTGCTGGATTTTTGGAACCTGGATATTGCTTCGGCTGCTGCTTTCGCCGCTCATTTCTGCGGATTCGCCAACGGCAGCTACAATTACATCTGCTTTTTCGGCTGTTCTTAAAGCTTCTTTTAAAATCTCATCGGCAGATCGCAGGTCTCGGTGCAAGGTTTTTCCAAATAGTGTCGCCCGTGCTTCAAAGGCAGAATCAGCATCGAGGTTAGAACCTTTGGCGTACACAATTTTAGCTTTGTTTCCCGCCGCATCTTTCAAAGCGGTAATTAAAGATTTGTAATTTGTAGGATCAGCAGCAACACTCCACGTGCCCGACATGTTTTCTTTTGCATCAGCCAGCGGGCCGATCAAAGCAATTGTCCCGCTTTTTTTAAGCGGTAAAATTTGGTTTTGGTTTTTCAGCAGAACAAAGCTTTTTGCTGCAATTTCCCGGGCAGCTTTTCGATTGGCTTCTGTATAAATTTCGGTTTGTGCCCTTTTCACATTACAAAAACGGTAAGGATCGGAAAACAAGCCCAGTTCGTATTTGGCTTCCAGGATTTTTCGGCAGGCCTGGTCAATGTCCTGCTGCGTTACTTTTCCTTGTGCCAAAGATTTTTTTAAGGTGGTAAGAAAGCCTTCGCCAACCATATCCATATCTACACCGGCTTTTAATGCCAATGCCGAAACTTGCTCCAGGTCGCCCATGCCATGAGCCGTCATTTCGTTGATGCCCGTAAAATCGGTAACCACAAAACCATTGAAACCCCATTGTTTTTTCAGCACATCCGTTAGCAGCCATTTATTGCCTGTTGCCGGTATGCCGTCCACTTCGTTAAAAGAAGCCATTACGCTTCCTGCACCTGCATCAACGGCTGCTTTGTATGGCGGCATGTATTCGTTAAACATCCGTACACGGCTCATATCCACGGTATTGTATTCCCGCCCTGCTTCTACTGCTCCGTACAAAGCATAGTGTTTTACGCAAGCCATAATACGGTTGGATTGAGAATAGTTTTCTCCCTGATAACCTTTTACCATCGCCTTTGCAATCTGAGAACCGAGATATGGATCTTCACCAGAACCCTCAGACATGCGGCCCCAGCGCGGGTCACGGGAAATATCCACCATCGGCGAAAATGTCCAGCAAATACCATCGGCACTGGCTTCAGAAGCAGCAATTTGTGCACTTTTTTCGATGGCCGGCATATCCCAGCTACAAGATAAACCCAAAGGGATCGGAAAAACGGTTTGGTAACCATGGATCACATCCATACCGAAGATCATCGGGATTTTTAACCGGCTGTTTTCAACTGCGAATTGTTGTGCTGCCCGAATTTTTGCTACAGATTTAATATTGAACAAACCACCAACCTGCCCGGCTTTTATCTTTTGCTCGATGCCACTATTGCTGGCCGTTCCGGTTGTAAAATCGCCGGAACTAGGTAAATTCAGTTGTCCGATCTTTTCATCCAGCGTCATTTTCTTCATCAAAGCAGCAACAAACTGGTTCATTTGCCGGGGATTTGAATTAACGGTTGATACCTTTTTTTGCTGGCTAAAAACAGCATCGGTAAAAGTTAAAGACAGGATTAAAGTGAAGTATAAAGTACTTTTTTTCATACAAAAATCAGGGTTTAATTAAATAGGGTTTGATCGCTTTCGTCCAGATTTGATAGCCCTTTTCGTTCATGTGCAATTGATCGGCAATATAAAGTTCCGGCCGCATCTGCTTTTTCTTGTTCAACATACGGCTATAAACATTGATAAAAGCAGTTTTTTGCTGCCCGCGAAGATACTTTTTAATTAGTTTATTTGATTCAATTACAGTTTCTTGGAATTTGGCGCGGCTTGGACTTGGCTTGATCGAAATAAAAGCAATTGGAACGAATGGGAGTTTTTGGCGGATCAGCGTAAACAAGGTTTCGAAACGATGCAGAACAGTATCGGCGGGAACATTGCTGTAAGCAATATCGTTTTCGCCGCTGTAAACCACAATTTGCCTTGGCTGGTAAGTACCTACCAGATCATTTACATAATAAATCGCATCTGTTAAAGTAGAACCGCCAAAACCACGATTGATGGCTTGGTAAGAGGCAAACGTTTTTTCCAGATCTTTCCACTTTGTAAACGATGAACTACCAATAAATAAAATACCATTTTTTGGGGGAGGATCTGTGCTGTCGAGTTTTCTAAATGCCTCAATTTCATTATTGGGTTTATAATTAACCTGAGCAAAAGCTTTAAGGCATAGAAAATTGACCGGTAAAAGAAGTATTAAAAATAGCAGACTTTTTTTCATTCTATCAATTAATATTCGGACTTGTAAAACCTAACTTTTTCAATCCCTGCTTTACTTCCGGGCAGCTCATAAATAGTTTCCAAAGCAACCCGGAACGTCCGTTTTCAATCATAACCACTTCCGGCCCCTGATCAATGCCCAGATATTTTTTGGGATACCAGTTGGCCGTTTCGCTAAAGGCATCATAAAAACCATATTTGCCCCAAACTTTATCGCCCAAATCTTCATACAAATGGCGGATCACTTTTATAGATTCTTTTGGGGTGTAAGGATAAGAAGAAATGGCGGCCGTTGGGGAAATCACACCAAGATCGTCTTTAATATTAGAATTATGTGCAGCGTAACCGTTGACAGAATAACTGGCGGTCAAGCCCCAGCAATTAGCACCGTAACCCAGATAATGTTTTGGGTTTTGAAGGCAGTAAGCGCGGTTGATTTTTGTGTGATTGGTGTTGTGCAGCCAGTAATCGGCATATTGGTCTTTTAAACCTTTCGGATTGAGGCCAAGGTAAGAATAATGCGCCCAGAACAACGGGCCAACATAGTCTCCCGCCGCTACATTATGTTTTAAAGTAATGAGGTAGCCATAAGGCTTGATGCTGGTTTCGATGCCGCCACTCCTTGCCCAGCCTTCATGATAAACTGCTGCAGGGATAGTATGCGTTGGAGAAGATGCCGCCAGCACATACAAGATCAAACATTCATTGTAACCCTGTACCGGGAAGTTTTCGATCCAGGCAAATTGAGGCGACCAGTGCCAGTACAAAACGTTTTTGCCATCCTGTCGGTACCAGTTGTATTCAACTTCTTTCCATATTTTATCTATGCGGCCGGCCAGTTTTTTTTCTGCGGAAGTTCCATTTGCATAATATTGACGAACACAAAGCAGGCCTTGCATCAAAAAAGAAGTTTCCACCAAATCGCCTCCGTTATCTGTTTTTCCGAATGCTTTTGCTTTTCCATCCGGCAGCATCCAGTGCGCATAAGCTCCGTGAAAACGATCTGCCTTTTCTAAAAAATTTACAATCTTTTCAAAACGTTCTGTGCCTTGTTTGCGGGTAATAAAATGGCGTTCCATCCCAACCAAAATAGCCATCGCCCCAAAACCGGAAGCACCAGTGGCAATGGTAGTTTGATCATTATCAGGATAAATACCATCCATGTGAACACGCTCGTGCGCCATCCCGGAAATTGGTTCTGCACCTTGCCAGAAATATTGAAAAGTGCGGTATTGAATGGTATCGAGCAGTTGGCTGTCCGTTAGTTTTTTTTTAACCTGAGCTTGGGCAGTTGATAAAAAAAGGGTGATAAAAACAGTGCACAGCAGTAATAAACTAACTGCTGTTTTATTGGCAGATACTCTTTTTAGCAGCATATTTTAAGTGTTTAGTAAACAAAACAGCCGGAATAAAAGCTATTCCGGCTGTAAGAAATCAAATATCAATAGCCCGGATTTTGCAATAACTTTCCTCCGCTTAAATCAATTTGTGCCTGAGGGATAGGGAATAAAGCCTTCGTAGCAGACCATGTTTTCCCATCTGCTGCAAAAGCGGCAGTTGCACGGCCAGGCTGCACAGCATTCTGGCGAACCAGATCAAAGAAACGGTCATGTTCCATAGCCAATTCTACACGGCGCTCGTGCCAAATAGCCGTTAGCGTTGGCGCAACATCTGCTAAACCTGCCCTTGCCCGAACAAGATGAAGGTCAGTGGTTGCTGCGCCAGTATTGCCTAATTGTACAGCAGCTTCAGCATTGATCAATAACACATCTGCATACCTTAAAATCCGTACTTGTTTCGGCAACCTGTCTGTGTTACCGCCGCAATTGCTTTCTAAAGTACGGCTGTGATAAGCTTTGTAACTGTAGCGGGAGTTTTGTACCGAATCCTGACTTGGGATTCTAAAACCATCAAACAAAACCGTTCCGGCAGAATTAGTGGCAGTTGTAGGATTGATAAAAATAATCGTTCCGTTTTTACGGACATCGCCTGCCTCGTATTCATCTACCAAACTCTGAGATGGGTTGTTAAATCCAAAACCCAGATCAGACCAGCCATATTTTCCGCCTGCCCGTGGCCCTTGCGAAACCGTATATAAATTAATCCCGGCAGAACAATCTATGTTTATACCAGCCTGGATTTCGAAAACAGATTCTGCATTGTTGTTGCCGCCATCGCCGTTAACTGCGTTTTGCCGCCAGATCAAAGAATAATCTTTCACCAAAGAATATTTTCCGCCCGTAATTACGGCTTGGGAAAGATCATAAGCTTTCTGGTAGTTTTTCATGTACAAGTAAACTTTTGCCTCTAAAGATTGTGCTGCACTTTTGGTTGCACGGCCAACATCGGTAGCGCCTTTATCAGGTAAGTTTGCTACTGCAAAATCAAGGTCGCTGATGATAAAAGCATAAATATCAGCCGCTGTGGCACGGGTTTGAAACTGTGCATTGTTCGCTTCGGCTACGGTTGGTACACGGTCTAATTTAGGTACACCGCCAAACAACCGTACTAAATTGAAATAAAAATAAGCACGTAAAAACCTTGCTTCGGCTATTAATTTGTTCTTGGTAGCAGCATCAAACGTTACGTTTTGCAGTTTATCCAATGCCTGGTTAGCACGTACAATCCCCTGATAATGGCCGGTATAAACATTGTTGACCACACCGTTTGTTGCCGGGGTTTGTAAATTATCAATTTGCAGGGCATCACCATAATCCGTAGGCGAACTTCCTTTATCTCCGTCATCGGATGCAATATCCGTCATGATCACAAACTGGAAACTATCAATATCCGGGGAAAAACCACCGATGTAAAACACGTTATAAATACCGGTGACCAAACTTTGCGCTGCTACAGGGTCTATTGCTATTTGCGCTTGTGTAATTTGGCCTTGCGGGTTGACGTCTAAGTAATTTTTACATCCGTTAAAGCTTATTGATAGTAAAGCCAGGCAGCCGGTAACAATAATTATTTTTTTGTTAAATATCTTTTTCATGATGCTGATGATTAAAATTGAAGGTTTACGCCAAATGAAAAGGTACGGACTGTTGGATAAGTACCTAATTCTATACCAGAACCTAAAATATTAGAAGTGTTATCGCTTAAACCTTGTAACTCCGGACTAAACCCGCTGTATCGTTTTGCTGTAAACAAATTTTGCGAGGTTGCAAAAATGCGTAGTCTTGAAATATTAGTCCTTTTTAATAATTCAGACGGGATAGTATAACCTAAAGAAAGATTATTCAGACGGAGAAATGCACCTGATTCTAAAAAATAGGTTGATGCAGGAGTTGACTGCGTAATGATATTAGGATTGGTGTTGGAAGGATTAGAAGGTGTCCAGCGGTTATTGGCATAATTTGATTCTATGTTATCTTCCGGGCTAACACGGAAAGCTTTTTTACCGTTATAAATTTTGTTCCCCCAGTTGCCGTAAAAATCAGCATTCATATCAAAGTTGCCATAACTCATGCTTAAATTAAAGCCTCCAAAAAATTTAGGCTGATAAGAACCTGCATAAATACGGTCGTTGGCATCAATTTTTCCATCATGGTTTATATCGGCGTACATTAAACCACCAACTTTATTGGGTTCATAAGTATTAGTTGGTGCTGAAGTAACCTGGGCCTGGTTTTGGAAAACACCTGTTGCCTGCAATACATAAAAACTGGCAATTGAGTGTCCGTTGTCCGTACGGGTAACAAAACCTTGTCCGCCTACGCCGCCGCCTTGCAAAGCCTGGCCGCCGTTTAAACCGGTAACCTTGTTTTGATTATAACTTAGATTAGCGCCAACACTGTATTTGAATTTACTGCCAACTTTATCGCTCCAGTTTAATGACACTTCGAAACCTTTGTTCTCGTAAGAAGCTGCGTTGGTAACAAACTGATTATCGGGATCGCCAAAAATACCCGGCAAGGTAACGTAAGTAAGTGCATTTTTTACCTTCTTATTATAGTAATCGGCTTCACCTGTCAAACGGTTATTTAAAAAGCCGTACTCAATGCCCAAATCTAACTGATCAGTAGTTTCCCATTTTAAATTAGTGTCTTTTATATCCTGTATGACACTTGCATTAACTAAGTTATTGCCAAAGTAATAAGGCAGATAGGTTGATGCTGTAACAACATACAAACCGGTGCCGATATTATCATTGCCCAATTCGCCATAGCTTGCCCTTAACTTTAAATTAGAAAAAAGCTTCTGGTTTTTCATAAAGGCTTCTTCGGATACGACCCAGCCTGCGCCTACTGTGTAAAAGTTACCGTAACGTGAACTAAACCTGGAACTTCCATCCCTGCGAAAAGTACCGCTTACCAAATATTTACCGCCAAAGCTGTAATTAGCCCTTGTAAAATATGATTCCCGCGTGTATAAATCGCCGCCGTTGGCACTTATCGCACTTAAATTAGGATCGCCAACATTTAAAAACCATTCATCAGGACTTGCAGGAACGTTAATACGGCTTCCGCTAATGGTGTTAAACCTGTATTTCTCCATCGAATAACCGCCTAATACCGTTAAATGGCTCTGTCCGAAAGTTTCATCATAAGTTGCCGTATTGTCCCATACATAATGGAAGGAATTGTTCTGCTCAACACTTAATGCACTATTGTTTTGCCGCTGGTTACCGCCGCCAATAGTAAAAGTGCTCCCATCTGCAAGATATTGGTACAAGTAAGAACGATAGTTGTTAAAAACTACATCATCGTTAAATGCCGTATGCAGTTTCAGGAATTTTAACGGGTTATAATCCAACGCCAAATTCCCCTGAACACGGTTACCAATATTTAAAGTATTGGTTTTATCAATCTGCAACAATGGGTTGCCCACATTTCCCCAGGCAGAAGTATTACCGTATTTGCCATTGGCATCTACCGATGGAATAATTGGTGCTGCGCGATAAATGCTGTTGTAAGTATCGCCAAGCGGTACAGCACGTTCTGCGCCCCGGGTTAAAGAAAGCTGGGAACTTAACTTTAATTTATCGGTGATGTTAACACTTGTGTTTTCGCGCAGGGAAAAACGCTGGAAATTATTAGTTTGTATGATACCATCGTTGGTTAAATAATTGGCACTGATAAAATAATCGTTTTTATCAGATCCGCCCGAAACAGAAATATTATGGTTCATTTGAAAAGCCGGGCGCAAAACGGCATTATACCAATTGGTAGTGCCCGGAATGGTTAAAGGCGCAGCATCACTGGATTTGATTTTACCCGGATCTGCATCATTTAAATAAGAAACATACTGGGCACGATTAGCCATTTGTACCTTGTTTGAAAGCTGGCTAAAACCAGCATTTGCATCATAACGGACAACGGGTGGCCCGTTTTTACCTTTTCTGGTGGTGATGATGATCACGCCATTCGCGCCCCGGACACCATAAATTGCGGCCGATGCATCTTTTAGCACATCTAAACTTATAATGTCGGCATTGTTGATGTTACGGATATCATCTGTCAACACACCATCAACCACATACAATGGCTCGGCCCCAGCCAAAACCGAACCTGTGCCCCGAATACGGACCTGCGGCTGCGAGTTTGGCTGTCCGGAAGAAATAATCTGCACACCTGCTACTTTGCCTTGCAGTGCTTGGGTTGGTGTTTGCACTGGCTGGCGCGCCAATTGATCTCCATTTACGCTTGCTACCGAACCGGTTACATCTCTTCTGCGTTGTGTGCCGTAACCAATCACCACCACTTGGGCTAGTTGTGTTGCCGATGAAGCCAGTTTAATATTGATCACTGTTTGGCCGGTTACTGCTACTTCCTGGGTAGTATAACCGATATACGTAAAAGTAAGCGTGGAATTACTGGGTGCACTAATGCTGAACATACCATTCACATCTGTTACTGTACCGGTTGTGGTCCCTTTTACCAAAACGCTTACACCTATCAAGGTTTCGCCTGATGTTGCATCAGTGATTTTTCCCTTAATAATTTGTTGTGCAAAAGAAGCATGGATCAAAAGAATAGACAAAAGTACCGCACCGGTAAGGTTGGTAAAAAGTTTTTTCATAAAGTATTGATTGGTTGTTAATTGGTTTAAAGCTGTAAATCTCCAATTACAATCAGATAATCCAAAAAAAACTTACTCAACATTACTACACCAATTTTGATAAAATAAGCCAATGCTTTGTTTATCACTATAAATCCCAAATGGCAATGCTAAAAGAAATTTGATTTTCATCATAAAAAAACTACCTCTAAAAACAGTATTGCAAATTCAAAAAACAGGAAAGAGAGGTAATGATGTAGTATCTAAAGGCCCATGAGAAACTCGACCAGGTTCTGATCGTGCCCTAAATTCAGTTTTTTGCGCAAACGGTAACGTCTGATCTCCACTCCGCGTAAAGTGATGTTGAGCAGGGAGGCAATTTCTTTACTGTTCATGTTCATGCGTAAAAAAGCACACAACTTTAAATCATTTGGCACTAAGTCCGGGTGGCCAACTTTCAGTTTTTTAAAAAAGCTTTCATGGGTATCATTAAAACTGGTTTCAAATAAATTCCAGTCGCGTTCATCTACTTTACCTTCGTCAATCACCTTCTGGATCTTTTTCAAGTTGTCCGCAGAGAGCTTTTTCCCGTTCTCGTCCCGTAAAGCAATGAGTTCCTCCCTTATTTTTTGCATCAGCTCGTTCTTGTAAACGATGTTCATGGCCGAATTGGTTAGCTCTCGGCCTTTATTGGCCAGTTCGGTTTGCAATTGTTCGTTCTTCAGCTCCACCAAATGCTGCTGATTGGTCAAAGCTTCCTGTTTTAGATATTCTTCTTTTTCTTTTTGCAGCTTTTGCTGGATAAGGGCCTGGTGTGTTTTTAATTTATGCTGATAATAACTGCGCAACTGCCAAATCAGCAGCACAAAAAACAGGGCATAAAAGAAGTATGCCCAGGTACTGCCATACCAGGGAGCCAGGATAACAAACTGATATCTGGCTTCACCTGATGTAATTTGATCATTAACCTGTGCGCGGATTATAAACTGATAAGTACCAGCTGGCAGGTTTGTAAATTCTTTTTGTGTTTGGCTGTTCCAATCCGACCATTCATTGCTAAAGCCTTCTAACTGATATTGATACCTGATTTTAACCTGGCGATAATACGGCAGTGAATAAGAAATGCGCAAACTGTTTTTACGGTATGGAAATACTGTTTTTACATCACTCTTTTCGCTAATTGCCACTACATCAATAGCATCGCCTGTATTTTCTACCTTTCTGATCAGTACATCCGGTAAAACCAAATGTTCTGCAATTGCTGAAGTTCCGGTATAATAAATCCCAAAACCATCATCTAGACTGATTAGGTAAAGCGTGGCATTGATCCTGCTTATGTTTTCATAAGTCTGCAGCATCCGTCCGTTCAATTCGCTGAAACTGTTTGAATCTATTTTTAAACGTCCAGGTTGTACTAAATCCGCCAGTGCAATTTTTCCGTGATTGATAAACCAGTATTTTTTATCGCCAGCTTTGATCACTTTGTTAGAAAAAGCAAATGAACCCAACATATTATTGAGCTGCTGGTATTTTATAAAACGGTCGCTGATTTCATCATACCTGTAAAACCCAAAACCAGTTGCAAACACAATCTGGCCTTCCAAGTTAAAAATCCCGATATGATAATTGCCGGGCAAACCATTTTTTTGATCGTAAAACCGGATACTTTTTGCATCTTTTAAATCGTCTGTCAGGTTTAATTTATAAAGTCCCTGGTAAGCGTGCCCCACCCAAAAATTTCCTTTGTCCGGCTCCACATACCTGGAAGGATCACCGAAATGATTTACCCGGTTAGCAAAATGCCAGTTGCCTTGCTGGTCTTTCCTGTAAATGACCAAGCCGGTATAAGTCCCCTGAACAAGCACATTTTGTTGGGCATTATTAGGTTTGGTGATCATCCAACCGCCATTTATTGCTGATATTTTTTTAAGGCGCGTATCATCAACTAAAAAAGTCCCCTGATTATGGCCGCAAAACAATTGGCCATCTATCAAAGCCAAATCCCATACCTGGCCTTGCGAATCCGGGATTAGTTTAAAATCAAATTGCTGAAAAAACTGGTTGCCGCTGCTGTTCCAATCGCTGTAAAACAAGCCCTGGTTGGTGCCGAGATAGATTTTGTCCTTATAAATAATGCTCGTATAAACCGTACCAAATTTGCCTGTTTTATCTAAGTAAAAGTAAAGCGGCGAATTGATTTCGATCCGGTCAATACCATTGTCCAAACCGGCCCAAAGGTTCTGTTCCTGATCGGTAAAAACACTTAAAACCGTATTGTTTTGCAAACCGCTGGTTTTGTTGATCTGCTGCACGATGTTACCATTTTCATCAATAATGATGATGCCGTTTAAAATCGTTCCATAAGCATAATAATGGTTCAAAACAACTGCTCCGTTGTTGATCTGATAGGTTTTAAGAAAACTACTGGCCTTAGTGTTCCAGGGTTTGATGCCTGCACTGTCGTAAATAAACAAACCGTTTTTTGCCGTACCGATCAAAAAACTGTTCTTCTTAAACGGCAGGACCGACAATATTCCGGTATTGCCCAATTGCGCTGTGTTGGCAACCAGCACTAATTTTTTTCCTTGCAGCTCATACAAACCTTTTGCAAGCACTTCTACAAAATACCGACGTCCGGCTTTAAAAAGAAAAAGAAAAGATTGCGGTGCTTTTACTACATCAATATGCCCGTTTTCATAAATAAAAATAGCCGAAAACGACTGGAAGATCACTTTGCTGCCGTCAACATAAATTTTCCAAATTTCATCTTTGGGCTGATATTGCTTTGGCACTAAGCCAACAAGCGAGTGATAAGTCAGTTGGCTGGTGCCGCTGTATTTCCAAAAACCAAACTCGCCAAAACCGCCAGCATAAATTTTATCTTTCTGATCTGCAGCCACCGCCCTGACAATTAGACGGTTTGGCATCCGGTTAAGCTGCCAGTATTTCCCATCAAACGACAATAAGCCTTCTGAATTACCAAAGTACATAATTCCGCGTACATCTTTGGTAACCGCCCAGTTTTGGTTGCCGGCCTGATAAACCCCTTTTGAATAATTATCAACAAAAGGGGCACCGATCGGCTGGATGCTGTCGGCTTTTGCCAATTGAAAAAGCAGCAGCAATACCAAAAGACATACAGAACATGAACCAATAATTTTTCTCATTCAGGAAAAAGCAATCTCCTTTTAATTACAAGAAGCAATGCAATTTTAGCAAATATTTTTTGTGCGGATAAGTTGATGCTTCTTTTATGCCGGTAAAAGAAGCATCAAAAAAAGACGTTTACCTTGACTTAGGGTTGGTTTAGATTTTGTTCAGCATCTTTTCTGATGTTTCTTTTATCCGGGTTTCTACTGTAGGTCATCCCCCCTAACCATCTTCAAAGGGGAAGTAAAGCGCCTAACCTTATTAAACAATGGAAAGATTGAAAGGCGAAAAATGGAAAAGGTAGCACACTATGGCCCCCTCTCCTTCGGAGAGGGCCGGGGTGAGGCTTTCAACGCATATTTTTATGCCCTAAAAGAAGCATTGTTATTTTCCGGAGATAAACCGAATGAAACTTTGATTATCCCCTAAAAGAACAACGCTAAACCTGAACCTGCTTTTGCTTTTTTGCCGATGTATTTACCAGTTGCGGGACTTTTACATAATAGCCTGTGCCATCGTAAACACGTTTCCGCGGATGTGCTTTGCAAGTATCAGAGCAGCAGCCGTCCAGTTTCCGGCCGCATTCATCACATTGGGTAAAATGCTCATTGCATTCAGGATTGGCGCAGTTGATCATTTTTGGTGTTTCAGCACCACAATTGAAACAGCGGGAAATCACAACCGGGTTTACAGAATTGACATCAACAGCCAAACGGTTGTCAAAAACATAACATTTGCCTTCAAAGTCTTTTCCGCCGGCTTCTTTTCCGTATTTGATGATGCCGCCATGCAACTGGTAAACGTTATCAAAACCATTTTGAAGCAGCAAGGCCGAAGCTTTTTCACATTTGATGCCGCCGGTGCAATACGTCAAGATCTTTTTATCCTTAAAAGAAGCAAGCTGGTTGATCATGTCCGGGAAATCACGAAAATTCTCAATGTCAAAAGTTATTGCGTTTTTGAACTTGCCCAGATTGTGCTCATAATTAGAACGCACATCCAGCACAATTACATCGTCGCAGTCTTTCATTTCCAGAAACTCTTTTGGGTTCAAGTGGATGCCGGTTTGCTTGTTTGGGTCGATCATTTTCGGGTCGCGCAAACCGGAATATACAATTTCCGACTTGTAACGGACGTGCATTTTTACAAATGAAAGCTCCTCAACCTCATCAACTTTGAAATCAATTTTGGCAAAACGAGTATCTGCATGAAGCGTTTGCATGTAAGTTTCACATGCTTCTTTTATGCCCGAAATTGTTCCGTTCAAGCCTTCGTCAGCCACAATAACGCGGCCGACCAAGCTCAGGCTTTTACAAAATTGTAAATGGTGCGCAGCAAACTGCCCTGCATTTTCTATGGAAGAATAGCAGTAATAAAGGAGTGTTTGATAATTCATAACAACATTGATACTGTTGCAATCAGCGTAAAATGAAGTGCAAAGATAAGGAATTCCTTTAAAAATAAATTCACAACAAATAATTTGGGGTTTAAGTCTTTAGCGTTTTTTGCTTGTTTGTAAGCATGACCATCGCTTTATCAGCCCTTATTTTACGCGTTTCTTCCTACTTGGCGGATCCGACCCAATCAGAATAACCTTGTTTATAGGACTTGGATAAACCTTCAAAAAATAGCTAGTATAACTAAAGTTAGTAGGCCCGTCAGCCCACGAATTGTTGTTGTATTGACACCCAATAGAAAATGTTTATTGAGGCTATCAACAATAGTAAAAGAACTTATGGCAAAAATTCCAACAAGAAGTCCTGTAATAATGGCTTGTTTCCAAGGATACTTTTTATTCATGCCGCCAAAGTGCAAGTCTATATGTTAAAAATAAATTTATAGAGGGTGGAGAAAGGGTTGATTTTGATCCAAAGTAATAATTCTGATAAGTTTTGGCGGCCTCTTTCCTGTTCTTCATGCCTAATTTGAAATAGATATTGTTGATGTGGGTTTTTACAGTGCTTAATTCAATATAGTTAATTACTGCAATTTCTTTATTGCTTTTACCGTCATAAACAAGTTTTAAAACCTGTAATTCTTTGACGGTTAAATTATCAATCGGATGATCACTGTTAGTAACCATTGTATGCTGGTAATGCCTTTTGGTTAAGATAATACCTGTGGCTAAAGCAATAATAGCTACTCCGGTTATATAATATTCGTACCTAAAGTAATGATAGACCAATAACAGGTCAGACAATTGATATAAGGAAACCGCGACAGCTGTAATAAGGCCAATTTTGCATAATACGGGTAGGTTCAAATTTATAGTTACCTAATTTATATCTAAAAAAACAAGTATGCTTCTTTTGCCCCTTAAAAGTTAAGTGCCTTTTTAATTAGAATCCATAATAAATCCTGAATCCTTGATGTACTTTTTTTCCTGCATCAAAAGCAAGGCCGTAATCTACCCGAAAAATAAAGCGCTGCACACCGATGTACAACTCGGTGTAATCATGTTTTAGAGGTTGGGTCAGGTAATTGGCACCAATAATTTCCTCTAACTTAAACTGGCGCATAAAAGGTATTTTGTTGAGCAGAAAGCCGGAGAAATTGTGTTCGTAATGTGCTTCCAGGTACTGCCTGTTGGTGCTGTACGGATAAAAGTCAAGAAAGTGAAATGCGCCGATCGTAGGATTGAAAGTTAAGCTTTGATTTCCCAAAAAATGTTTATAGTCCGGGTAAAAAACCTCTTTCCGGTCGAAGAATTTGCCGGCAGAAACTAAGAAGGACGAATAGCCATATAAACCGAGCCGGATCTTATTTTGAAAAATATTGACCGAACCATAATCGTAATTTTCATCAGAACCTAAAACGCTGAAAGATTTACGGTAGTTCAACCTGATCTGCGGATACTTGGAAGGTTCATAAAAGCGGCCGTCCGGGCGGGTGGTATATTGCTGGTCAAACGTAAACAAAGCTGTGCCACGGAAAGTTAAAGACTGATATTCCGGGAATAACTGGGTTTCGGCAGCAGGGTTCAGCGGGTTGTTGGAGGTCAGATTGTTGTCTTTATTGATTTTATCCAGCATCGCTGTGTTGTACAACTGTTTGTGATTGGCGTATTCCAGTTGCCCCGTTAGCAAAACCCCTCTGCTTACCTCCCTTTGTGTGCCCAACATAACAGCTTCCGAACGGTAAAGCTTCAGGTAGTTTTGGTTGTACAAAAGTGTCCCAAGCGAATTGATTAGCAAGCTTTGCGTGCCCAAATTGTTCAAATCCAGCACATCAGAGCCTATTTTACCAAAAATAGTTCCTTGGTTTATCGGGTCATAACGGTAATTGGCGACAGCATTTAAGCTCAGTAAATGATTGGAAAGACCGTAACGGATATTTGGGGTGATAGAAAAAGCACGCCGGTACTCGTCACTTTTGGTATAAGTTGCTTTTAAATTTACTGCAAACCCCTCTACCGTATTGTAATGGACCAACTGGTAAGCCGGTGGAAAACTAAGCGAAGTATGATCGAAACGGTCATTTTTTGTATAGCCGGTAATCAGGAACGGAAGTATTTTAAAGTGATTGTTCGCGAGTTCTACCGAATCCAAGTAGTGCTTCGTCTGCTTTCTGCCGGCGGTATCGTCCTTAAATTTGTAATTATACCTTTCTTCGGCAGTCAGCGGCACTGGCCGGTTTTTGTTCCAGTAAACAGAGTCTTTTTTGTTCACTTCTTTGGTGATCTTCATCACTTCACCATTGAAAAAGTTTTTCGGAAACTTCGGGTCAACATTATAATTGTTGTAAATCCCAATAAAATAACCGTCAAACTTAAAGCCCAATACTTTGCCTTTAAAACTAAACTGAACGAAAGCCGGCTGCCAAATCTTTGGGCTGACAGGGATATATTGCTGGCTTAGGTTTAAAGTATCTACGAAATTAATTTGTGAATTTTTGGTGAGGTGCAAATCAACGCTATAAATGCGCCATTGGCCGTCAACAATATAAATGTTTCCGCGAAAAACCGGATCAAATTCACGGCGCGGGATTACTTGGATTTTATCAACCGTTTGCCCGTTGATTACATCTCTGCCAAGTAATTTATATTTGTAATAAAACAGGGCATTGTTGGCAATCGGAGAAACAAAACCGCGGTTGCTCAAACCCGTTAATTCAATCAGGTCCTTATAAAAAGACAATTGCAGGTCGGAAGCACGGTTGAAGCTAAAAGCATTGTTGCGGCCGGCAATTTTGGACGAAACCATCACTTCTTTCACTCTGTCCGGTGCTTCAAAATTAAAATGAGATTCGGATTCTGACAGGTAAATAATCCCCTTCCTGTTTGAATCTAATTGCAGGATTTTTTGCACATCGCGGCCTAATATCTTTTTGGGCGCCCTCAGCAATTTTTGCACACCTTTGATATATACATCGCAAGAATACGCCTCCAGCTCGTTCAGGTATTGCTTCCGCTTGCCAATAGCTTTACGGATGATGGCATAAGCCGGATCTTCTCCGCTGCCGTTTACAGATACTTCTTTTAGCTGGTAAATTTCTTTTTCCAGCACCACATCATGTTGCAGGTTGCTGTTCCCAACGGTCAAATGTTCAACTTTTTCTTTATAACCTACAAAGCGGTAAACCACGTCGTAAGTGCCGGAACTTACCCTAAACTCATACAAACCACGGTCATTTGCAGAAGTCCCTCGTGTTGTGTTTTTTAGGTAGATGGAAGTAAAAGGGACTGGTTTTCCTTCTGCATCCGTTATTTTTCCGGAAATGGAATATTGCTGGCCAAAAGCAGCACAAACAGTAAACAAAGATATGAGGAACGGAAGTAACGTTTTTTTCATTATGGTTTTATGTCGAAATTATTAAAAATCAGCAGGAATATATTGTTGCTGATCCATGGCAGATGATGACGCTTTCAGATCATGAACACGCTTGTGTTTAATATACACATTAAGACATAAAAGTTTCAAAATAGAATTAATAATTTTTGATAACTGCCTAATGCTTCTTTTACCGGTATATTTTCTTACTGTTTTTATAAACTATATACATACCTAAAACCCTGGTAGATTTTATTATGCCCGTCAAAAGCAAAACCATAATCAAAGCGGATCAGCAGTTTTTTTATTCCGAAGTAAAATTCATGGTAATTTTGCATGATGCCTTGTGTCAAAAAAGAACCGCCCACAATTTCTTCCAGCCGTAATTTACGGACCAATGGTATCCGGTTTAAAAAATAGCCGCCAAAATCATGTTCATAATGCCCCTCCAGGTAATTTTGGTTGGTACTGTAAACATAGTAGTTGAGGTAGTGAAAGCTGCCGAGTGAAGAATCAAAAACAAAAGGCTGCCCTCCCCTGAATTGTTTATAATCAGGATAATACAACTTCTTATTGTTTAAAAACGTGCCTGCGGAGAAAAAATAAGAAGAATAGCCGAGGATGCCCATCCGCAGCCTGTCCTGAAAAATATCAACCGAAGTAAAGTCGTAATCCACAACCGAACCCAGGACTGGGAAACCCTTCCGGTAATTGATCCGCACGCGGGGATAAGGCGATGGCTCAATGTACTTGCCATCCGGCCGCTGCGTGTATTCCTGCCGGAAAGTAAAGGTAGCCGAGCCACTGAAAGAGAGCGAACGATAATGCGGGAACAAAGGAACATCACTGCCAGGGTCCAAAGGGTTGTTGGATTGCTGAGGTACGCCATTAATTGTTGCCGGCGGCGGTGTCAATTGTGTGCTGTCTAAGCCGGCTTTGGTGTAAAAATTAGTCAGGCTGCGGCGGTCAGCGTATTCCATCAGGCCATTCAGCAATATCCCGTTTTCTACTTCGCCCTGCGATCCGCCCTGTACAAATTTGGATTGATAAAGCTTTAATAAATTATTCTCGGCAAACAAAGTGCTCAGCGTATTTAAAAATAAGCTAACTGTACCGGAATTATTCAAATCGAGAAAATCAGAACCTATTTTACCATAAAAACTGGCCTGCTTGGTTGGGTTGTAGCGATAGGAAGCATAAACATTGGCATTCAAAAGTTCGCGGGCAAAGCTGTAACGGATCACCGGCCTGATTTCGAGTGTTTTACCATTGGCGGCAAAACGTTTGTAGCGCGGGGCAAAATTAATCCCCCAGCGTTCTACCGAGTTGTAAAAAACAATATCTTTTGGCGATTGGATATTGTAGATTTTTTTGCCATCGCTGCTTTTAATGTTGTAACCATTTAAAATCCAAGGCAGGACCAGAAAAGTATTGTTGATTTTTTTTGCAGAATCCAGGTATTTAGCAGACTGCCGCTTTCTGCCAAGGCTGTCTTTATTGTAATAATAAATTTCCTCTTGCCGGGTTAGGGGTACGGGCTGGTTATTGTTCCAGTAAACAGAATCCTTTTTAAATGCCTGATTTGGTATTTCCATCACTTGCTTGTTAAAAAAATCAGGCTTAAAAATGGGGTTAATGTTGTAATCTGTATAAATACCTTCATAATAACCGCTGAAAACAAAGCCCAGCACTTTTCCCCTATAATTAAAACGGACGGACGAGGGCTGCCAGACATCTTCTGTAACCGGGATAAATTGCTGCGTAATCTGCAATGAATCCACAAAGTTGATATTGGCGGGTCTGTAAAGCTTCAGGTTCAGGCTATGAATGCGCCAGGCACCATCTTCAATATAAATAAAACCGTTGAAAGTAGGGTCACTTTTACGTTTGGCTATCACTTCGATTTTATGGATAAGATGGCCGTTCTCCATAAAATCCCCCCGAAATTTATAGGAATAAAAAGCCGGGGCATTATAAGCAATAGGCGACACGAAGGAACGGTTGCTCAAGGCGTCCCAATGCAGCAGGTTATCATAAAAATCAGTCCGGATATCCAGCGCACGGTTGAAATTAAGCGAAGCATGGTCGCCGGCTGCCCGGGAACCCAGCAGCACTTCTTTCACATCCCGCGGCCGGGAAAAATTGAACTGCGAGTTGGCTTCCGACTGATAAATGATACTGCTGCCGTTTTTGTTCAGGCTTAAAGCCTTGATCACGCTGTCGCCCATATAGCGTTTTGGCCCGCTCACTAATTTTTGAACACCTTTGAGATAAACATTGCAGGAATAACTGTCCACCTGCTTTTTGTAAAAGCGGCGTTTCTCCATTGCTTTCCTGATGATGGCATAAGCAGGGTCATTGCCCAAAACCGATACTTCTTTTAGGCGGTAAATTTCTGGTCCTAGCGTGGTATTGATTACCGTGTCCTGCTTTAAATTTACCTGAACGGCCTTTTGCTTTTGCCCGATGAGGCGATAGATAACGGTGTAAGTGCCGGGGTTGAGGGAAAGCCGGTAAAAGCCGCGTTCATTGGTCAATGTGCCAAAGGTAGTATGCTCTGCAAAAACGGCTGTAAACGGCAGGCGTTTGCCTGCCTGGTCTGTAACTACGCCGCTAATATCCTGCTGCTGGCCGAAAGCAAGCACAGGAAAAAGCAGTACAAAAACCCAGCATAACGTTTTGCGCATTAAAAGACCGAAAAATGATAAGAGACCGTTAGCAGAAAAAAGTTTGATCCTGCCGAACAATATTTCTCAGGTAAAATAAACATAATTTTTTGTTTGTGCGCTACGCATTGCGCAAATTGATCCTTCCGACCCCGTTATCATTTTTATACGATAAAAAAAGTATCGTGCCTGCTTTTGGGCCCATCTAAAAAATTTTACAATGATAAATAACAATTAAAAAGCACGCAACCCATTATAAAAACCGCAAATAGTTTTATAACCCTTATTTTTACACTTTAATAGAGCGCATTATTTTGTTAATTATTATGCAAGATCAAATCAATCAATACACTGCTGAAATCAATACTTTTCAACCTGCCGATGCTGCCGGACTGGAAGCTTTCCGTATCCGTTTTCTTGGCACAAAAGGATTGATCAAAGACCTTTTCGACCAGTTTAAAACGGTTGGCACGGAAGAAAAACGCACGCTTGGTAAAACACTGAACGAATTTAAGCAATCAGCAGAAGCCAAATACCAAACGCTGAAAGAGCAACTAGATACGCAACCGGAAAAAGCTGCTTCAAAAGATGACCTGACCTTGCCCGGCGAAGGTTTTCAATTAGGTTCACGCCATCCGCTTTCTTTGGTGAGAAATGAGATTATTGATATTTTTAAAAGATTAGGATTTGTGGTTGCAGAAGGGCCGGAAATTGAAGACGACTGGCATAATTTCTCTGCCTTGAACTTCCCGCAGGAACACCCAGCAAGAGATATGCAGGATACTTTTTTTATCAGCAAAAAAAGCTCAAACGCTTCCGAAGCTAACTCCCTCTGCCCTGGAGAGGGCCGGGGTGAGGCTATAAAGGGCAATGAGGCTGGCGACATTGCCCTTCGCACCCACACTTCTTCCGTACAAGTGCGCATGATGGAATCCGGGAAACCGCCTTTCCGCGCGATTATGCCGGGCCGTGTTTACCGCAATGAGGCGATTTCTGCACGTGCACACTGCTTTTTCCACCAGGTGGAAGGGCTTTATGTAGATAAGAACGTTTCTTTTGCTGATCTCAAGCAAACTTTGTATCATTTTGTGCAGGAACTGTACGGCGAAGGCACGAAAGTCCGTTTCCGCCCCTCCTATTTTCCTTTTACAGAACCTTCTGCCGAAATGGACGTATCGTGCAGCATTTGCAAAGGCGCAGGCTGTCAGATGTGTAAATATACAGGTTGGGTAGAAATTTTAGGTTGTGGCATGGTGGACCCGAACGTGCTGAAAAACTGCGGCATCGACTCCGAAAAATACACCGGTTTTGCTTTTGGCATGGGCATCGAACGCATCGCCAACCTCAAATATCAGATCCGGGACTTGCGTTTGTTTTCCGAAAACGACGTCCGTTTCCTTAAACAGTTCCAAACCGAAATCAATTGATCAAGCTCAACCTTGTACTCTTTTTATGCCTGTTTTTTCTCTCCTGCGGAAAAACTAATGTAGGCGCTATTCCTTATGCCCAGGTGAATTTTAGTGCCCCTTTGTCCGATCCGCGTTTAAGCCGTCTTTCTGCTATTGGCGGTGCCGTAACCATTGATGGTTATGGTGTTGCCGGGCTCATCATTTACCACAGCCCAAGCAACGGCTACGTGGCGTACGACCGCTGCAGCAGTTATCAGCCGGAAAACAGATGCACCATTACATTGGACAGCCCGACTTTGACCGCAACCGATCCTTGCAGCGGTTCCAAGTTTTCCTTAGATGATGGTTCGCCGGTAAAAGCTCCTGCCACACACTATTTACGTTCGTATTCGGTTAATGTGGGCAACAACCAAATTTTTGTAAGCAACTGAAATGGAACCGGATAAAACAGTAGAAAGTATCAAACAGGCGGCGCGCGAGCTTTACCGCAAGTTTGGGTACCATAAAACCAGCGTGAACGAAATTGCCAGGAAAGCAAAAGTTGCCAAAGCCACCATTTACAAATATTTCGACAGCAAGGAAGCAATCTTACAGGTTTTGCTGATGGATTACATCCGGGTGAGCGTTGATGACTTGATCCGGAACAGCACTTCTGACATGGACGAGGAAAAACATTTAACCAACCTCATTATGAAAACCAGCCGCCTTTCCTACACGGTTTGCAATGAATTTATCGGCTGGGATTTTATCCGCGAATCTGCCAATGCACAGGATTTTCTTAAAAAACTGTCCAACGAACTGGAAGAACTGCTGTATAAATCTTTCACCCGCATCAGCGACCTGCACATCAACGATACCTTCCCGGCAAGGTTGCGTTTCCTCATCAAATCCAGCAAAAGCATTGTTTTTAGTTTTGCTTTTACTTCTGTAAGTGATGCCGATGTGCGCAAAAACTTTGTGAGTTTCCAGAAAGAGATCTTGCCGTATTTGGTGAAGGCGGCTTTGAAGTAAAAAGCCTTGCCCCAGCCCTATCCAAAGGAGAGGGAGGATAAAGCTAATGCTTCTTTTATCACCTAAAATCTTTAATCCCGCCCCCATTTCCTAAACCTAAAAATTGCCCTAAATTTGCCGCCTATGAGATCCTCAGTCCGCAGCAAAACTTTAGTACAAGATATTGCTATTTTTGATATTGCAGAAGAAGGAAAAGGTGTGGGCCGTGCTGGCGACCTGGTGGTTTTTGTAGAAAAAGCCGTGCCGGGAGATGTGGCCGATGTAGAAATTTACCGCAAAAAAAAGAATTTTGCCGAAGCCAAAATTACTGCCCTAAAAACAGCATCCGATTTGCGGACAGAACCTTTTTGCCAGCATTTTGGCGATTGCGGCGGCTGCAAATGGCAGCACATGACGTATGAAGCGCAACTGCATTTCAAACAAAAAGCTGTTACGGATGCTTTAGAACGGATAGCCAAAATAGATGTAAGCAACATGCTGCCGATCTTGCCTTCACCTGAAACGCGCTTTTACCGTAACAAATTAGAGTTTACTTTTTCTGACCGCCGTTGGTTGACCAATAGAGAGATCAGCAGTGGCGAAACTTTTACAACTGATGCACTTGGTTTCCATGTTCCGCTTTACTTTGACCGGATCCTGGATATTCAGAAATGCCATTTACAAGCTGATCCTTCCAACGAAATCAGAAATAGTGTGCGCGATTTTGCAATTCAAAACAGCATTAGTTTTTACAATTTACGCAATCACGCCGGTAGTTTGCGCAACCTGATTGTCCGTTCTTCTTCCACCGGAGAACTGATGGTGATCGTGGTTTTTGCTTTTGCAGAACCTGTGCATGTTACCAATTTGATGGAATTTCTTAAAACTACTTTTCCGCAAATCACTTCACTTTTATACATTCTCAACCAAAAGAAAAACGACACTATTTACGATCAGGAAGTGATTACTTACCATGGCCGCGATTTTATTTATGAAGAAATGCGCACTGATTTTGCCGGCATAAAAAAAGTACGTTTCCGTATCGGCCCGAAATCTTTTTATCAAACGAATTCGCACCAGGCCACAAGATTGTATGAAACAGCGCGTGACTTTGCCGGTTTTAAAGGCGACGAACTGGTTTATGATCTATATACCGGTGCCGGAACAATCGCTAATTTTATCGCCGGAAAAGTACGGCAAGTGATCGGGATCGAATACATAGAAAGCGCAATTGAAGATGCAAAAGTAAACTCTAAAATCAACAATATTACCAACACTAAATTTTTTGCGGGCGATATGAAAGATGTTTTGAATGCTTCTTTTATGGCAGAAAACGGCAAGCCCGACGTGATCATCACTGATCCGCCGCGGGCCGGCATGCACCCGGATGTTGTTGGCCGGCTAATGGAAATTGAAGCTGAAAAAATTGTATATGTAAGTTGCAATATTGCCACACAAGCCCGTGATTTGCTGGTGTTGAAAGAAAAATACGACGTGGTTAAAATACAACCGGTTGATATGTTTCCGCATACGCAGCATGTAGAAAACGTGCTTCTTTTACAACTAAAAAAATAACAAAATGAACCCCGAAGATTTATTGCAGGAAGGCAGCGAAGAAGAAAAAAAGAAAAGAAGCCCTCTGGAAAGTTTAGAGGTTGATTTAAAATTCCTAAGCGAATCCATTAAAGAAATTGCGGTAGAAATTATGGTGGAAGGCTTGTCCAAATATCCGATCTTTATCGCGCACCAGCATGAAGTTGCTTTAGGCGAAGTAATTTTCGACCGTCATGAAATGAACACGGAATGGACAATACAAGCATCAACTTTGGAAGAATTTATGGAACGCGGCGTGATCAAAAAAGAGCTGGAAGAACGATTTATAGATACTTATAAAAAACCCGACAAGTTTATGTGTGTGTTTGTGATTGTGCCTGATGGCGCTAACTTTGTGTTTTTTCCGTATGCCAAAGATTGATCTTCAAATCCAATTTTAATTTTCTCCGGTTCCAATTTAACCATGCTTCTTTTATCACCTAAAAATTATGCTTGATAAAAAAATACTTGTTTTAAACAGTCAGCAGATCAAGCAAAAAATTAACCGGATCGCTTATCAAATCCTGGAAGACAACTTAGACGAAACGGAGATTGTATTGGCCGGTTTGTTATCGCGCGGTTTCCGATTGGCCATACGTTTAAAAGCTATTTTGGAAGAAATTGCCCCGTTTACAATCACGCTGATCAGCATTGATTTGGACAAAGCCAGCACCAGCCTGAATGCTTCTTTAAGTGTTCCTGTAGGGGATTGCAGCAACAAAGCGGTGGTTTTGGTGGATGATGTATTGAACTCCGGCAAAGCGATGGCTTATGCGTTTGGCCTTTTCCTGGACATTCCGCTAAAGAAAATACGGACGGTTGTATTGGTTGACCGCAACCATAAAAGCTTCCCCATTGCTACTGATTTTGCCGGGCTGGCGCTTTCTACCGTTTTAAAAGAACACGTGGATGTGGTTTTGGATGAAAACGGCGAAGAAGATGCAGTTTATTTAAGGTAAATTAGATTTTTTTTTAACGCCAGCACAGCCAAATCCTGGTCAATCCGCTTGTTCCACCGCTCCTGCTGCGCTGTGTTGATGCCGTGCTGCGTTTCATCGTCGTATTGGTCCTGCAAATGGTTCATCTCCCTGAAAGATTCGTAAAACTCAAAATTAATTGGGCCATCGCAGTTGCTGACCGGTAATTTTAAGGTACTTATTTTCTGCTTAAAATGTTCTCCAACTATTTTTACAATGTCAAAATGCCGCTGCTCATGGTTTAAGGTGTAAGCTGTACGGTCACCATCTTTTACCCAGCAGGCACTTTTGGGCACATAAACTTTGATGTCCAAGTGAAGCCGGATCACACCGTCAACAATTTCCCGTTGTTCCTCAAAACCAAAACTGGGGAAAACACTTGCGGCATATTTACTGTTTCTTGTCTTTTCCTGAAAATCATTCCAAGTTAAGGAACGATTGATGGCATAATAAATCGTGTCGCCTTCCAATTTTTCCTGGTGATCTTTAAAAAACACTTTTACTTCTTTGGCCAACTGGGGATTATGATCAGCCTGGCTGTTCATCCAAGTGTTAAAGTATTTTAATGCAGAATTGAAAGATTCGCGTAAGGCAGGTTCTATAACATTTATCTGATTGTATGGCCGGACATATTTGGTATCAATGCGGTAATCTGTTAAGTGAATATTCTCCTCATCGTTTATTAAATCAAAGGACAAAGACAGCGCAACTTTGCCTTCTACCCGGCCTTGTGCTGCCGGCGATTCTGTAACGCGGCATTCTTTTAAACGGATTAAAATTGGACGCAAGCTTTTATCTTTAGGCAAACTTTGAAAAATAAAATTCCGGATTGCATTTAATCCTCCTCCCTTTAAATCAACCGCTTGTACTGTAGGTTTTTGTTTTGGCATGATTAACGGAAAAATCCAAGCTACTGCCGTTTTTCCCTGACGGTCATCTGCTATTTGAGCAATATAAAACTCTTTTGGTACAATATGCAACGCTTGCGGACGCAAGACAATTGGTTCTATTTTGACAGTGGGTGGTTTGTATGAAGCAAATAAAAGTATGGTAAAAGAAGCATAGGTGATTGCGACAACTTTTAGTTTGACCTTTAAAGAAGCATTAAGCAATTGCAGTATAAATTTAATGATTAATACAACGACAATCTGCTGATCTTTAGTGTGCAAAACTTGAATTAAGCATTTGGCAATGGCAATTTAGCCAGCCTGCAATTTTAATCCTCCAAAAAAGATACCCTTTTTGGTTCAAATAATTACATTTACGATAATTATATAACTATTGGTTAAAAGCAATAATGAGAGGGCTAAACAAAGTAACTTTAATTGGGAATTTAGGCAAAGACCCGGAAACACAGCAACTTGAAGGAAACGTGCCTGTAGCTAAATTTTCATTAGCAACTACGGAACAATTTAAAGACCGCAACGGACAAACCCAAACCCAGACCGAATGGCATACAGTAGTGTTATGGAGAAGTTTGGCAGGATTGGCCGGGAAATATTTACGAAAAGGAAGTTTGGTTTTTATAGAAGGCAAATTAAAAAACCGGCAGTTTGAAGACAAAGAAGGCAAAAAACATTATGTAACAGAGATTGTGGCGGAACAACTAATTATGCTTGACAAGAAGACCATCCCGGTAGAAGATGAATAAGACCGAAAATACCCCGTAAGTAAAACAGCCTTTGTATCAGTTTGAAGAAGCCGAACACCGCAACAAGCCGGTAATATTTATATACTTTGTTTACGACCAAAAACTTGACGCGCAGGTAAGAAAACTGATTGGTGTTAAATAGAGCCGATCTAAAAAAACGTGGTATGTACCCGATAACCAGCAATACCGAAAACAGTTTGGCCTCCAACTTAAACCTTGTGGCAAAGAAGTATTGTTGCATATCCATCCTTGCAATCAGCCTGCTTTGCAGCTTTTGATCGAGACGCTACAGTTAAAGGCATACAGCGAAAGCACGGTCAGGACTTACCGGAACGAATTTGCACAACTACTTTACGTGCTTAAAAGTGTGGATGTAAACACGCTCGAGGGTATAAAACTGCGCAGTTACTTTTTGTATTGTACCAATACACTTCAGCTTTCAGAAAACACGCTCCACAGCCGTATTAATGCGATTAAGTTTTATTTTGAGCAGGTACTGCATAAAGAAAAGTTGTTTTTTGAGATACCAAGGCCCAAAAAACCATTACAACTTCCGAAAACAATCTCGGCCAGGGATATTAAAAAACTTTTTGAGGTAACCCAAAACGTAAAACATAACCTGATGCTTAAAATATGTTATGGGATGGGCTTACGGGTAAGCGAAGTTGTGAACATTAAAATCACTGATATTGACAGTAATACAATGCAGGTTTTTATTGAAAGGGCCAAAGGCAAAAAAGACCGTTACGCAAACCTTCCCGAAAGCATTTTGGAACAATTGCGGGCCTATTATAAACTACATAAACCGCAAAAATATTTGTTTGAAGGATTACAAGGCGAACAATACAGCATCAGAAGCGTACAACAGGTTTTTAAAAACGCCATGAAAAAGGCAGGGATTAACAAAGTTATTGGAATACATGGTTTGCGCCACAGCTTCGCCACGCATTTGCTTGAAAATGGAACCGATATTAAATTTATACAAGAGTTGCTGGGCCATAACGACATTAAAACCACTATGCGTTACATACACGTAAGCGAGCAGCAGTTAAAAAACGTTAAAAGCCCTTTGGACAATTTGTAACCCACAAGTGCTGTTGTATTGACGCAATAGCTCCGGGACAAAAGGCGCAATGCGCATTATGTATTGTTTAAATTAGGTTAAAGGTTTAAAAAGAAATGATTATAAAGAAGTTAACATTTTTAATAGCAGTATATTTTGTAAAAGAAATACTTTGCTTATATTTATATCCTACTTGTAAAACATGCGTATATTTATGAGTTAACCGACACTTCGCGTTTTTGCCCGTACAAGTTTGCCAAAGGGGTTTTTTGTCCCAAAAAAAGCAAAAACACAAAATGCGTTTAACAAACGGTTTGGCAAAAAACCGGCGGACGGTAGGTTAAATCAACTTTTGTTTCGCTATTTTGCTTCGGTTTCAGCAGAAGGATCAAAATTTAGCCGGTAAAAGAAGTATTGGCATTGGAACGTTTATTTAACTTTGGTTTTGGCTGACGGATTTCTATTGCCAGTTCTTCGCCAAGCCTTTTCCGTTGCCTGCAACCATAAAGCGACCGACATACCGACACAAATGTTAAACATAGACCTTGAAATATTTAGAAGAAATCTTTTGTCGACACAAATATATTGTGAGCAACAGCTTACTAATACGGACAAAAACTGTGCTTCTATTTTAAGAAGTATTAATCCTGATAATGAAGGAGAAAAAATGTTTAAGTTCTCACTTTATGAAGTTGCAGTACCGAACCCTTTCTATACTTTTGGGACAACTTGGAAGTTAGATCCAATTAATACACCAAATATCATTGAAGAGCTTTTTAAAAAACAAATTAAGATTAAACAGACAAAGTACTACGAAGCTAAAAACAGAAAGACTTTTAAAGGTAATATTTTAGCTTTTAAGGTTGACGAAACTTTGGTCGACGGTGCAGCTTCTGTTTCTACGAACGGACTTTTAGACGACTTTAATTGTCCGCCAATTGACACTTGGCTTTATTTGACTCAAGAAGATAATATTCGAATTTTATTGGCGTGGATTCCAATTCAATTTGTGAATTTTGTAAATAATGGAATTTGCGTAAACCCAGAAAACTGTATTGATTGGTTTAAGGTTTCGTATCCTGCAGACTTTACAAAGTTGATGGAAGAATAAAGGTCGAAAATCCTCAAACTTAATTTGAAATACGACAGAAAATGGCAGCAGGCAACATTGGTTTGGCAAAAAACCGGCAGACAGAAGTTATCAAACTTTTATTTTACTGTTTTGCTTCGGTTCCGGCAGAATGTTAGAAATTTAGCCGATGAAAGAAGCATCAACTTTTGATTATAAATTTAACTTTGGTTTTGGCTAACGAGTTTCAATTGCCAGTTCTTCGCCAAGCCTTCAACGTTAGCGGTAATTTTACAGACAAGCTACAATGACAGACATAGACCAAAAACTTGACCTTCTGTACGACTTATTAGTTGACAATTTAGAAACATTTGAAGCCGAGCTTAAGGACTTAATTTCTAAACCTCAGAAAATTAAGAACACCAACAAATTTGCATCCTTATTAAGCAGACTTAAGAATATAACTTTTATTGATCCGCTTCTTCAAACAATTAGTTTTTCTAATAAAGGCGATCTTTGGCTCAAGGACTTTTTATACGCTGTAAACAACTTGTTAGATGAAGCTTCTGAAGCCGACGAGTATGACATTCCAAAAAATCTCATCGACAAATTGCAAGTTTGGATTTTGGACAACAAAGGCGAACTTGCTTGGAAAGCTGCCAACTTGTTAAAGTTTTACGAATCGGAATTGGCCGAGAAAATACAACTAAAAAAATTAGAAGAACGTGGCGACTTCTTCTTGACATATGCAGAGTGCATTTTAGGCCTTTTGCATTATGATAAAGAAAAACATATTGAATTAGTCAGACAAATTGCAAACGATGAATCAAGAGACCAACACTTGAGAGAGTTTGCAGAAGAAGCAGAACAAAACTACCGCTAACATTGGTTTGGCAAAAAACCGGCTGACAAAAGTTATTGAGCTTTTGTTTTACTATTTTGCTTCGGTTCCGGCTGACGGATCAAAATTTAGCTGATAAAAGAAGCATGAACTTTTGAATATTAATTTAACTTTGGTTTCGGCAGACGAGTTTCAAATTCCGGTTCTTCGCCAAGCCCGGAACGTTGTACGTCAGGCCAAATGACTATCGCCGATCTGAAACCGCATAAGAAAATACTAAATGAAACTTTGGACACAACTTTTACTACTAACAGTTCTGGACTTTGTTATAATTTGGTTTTGGGTAAGACAACAAGACCCAGATCCAAGTGTTTCAATCGGTATTTCCCTCGTCGTTCCGTTAGCCATAATAATAAATCTGGTTCTTGCAGCAGTTTTTTATGTTGTAAAACGGAAGTACACAAATGCTTTCTTGATTAACTCTTTAATTGCAGCAGTAATAATGTATAATTTGTTTATTGCAGGTATTGGTCAACACCAAAGGCAGAGATATGAAAGCTGGCAATTCAATCTTAATGACACAACTTTCAGAATTACAAATAATAAATTAGAGAGTACTTTTGAAATTTCATATACCACAACTGTTGGTAGCTCGATCAGTTATATTCATGGACAAACTATTTTCAAAGAAAACAAATTAATTCTTACCAACGACAACTTAAAACTATTGATAAAAAACAATTTTCTTTTTGGCTTTAGACGTAAATTGGACAGTATTAAATTGACAACCATTGATTTGTAAATTAGAAAGCCCGAACGTACAACATTGGTTTGGCAAAAAACTGGCTGACGGAAGTTATTGAACTTTTGTTTTGCTATCTTGCTTCAGTTTTGTCGGATGAATTAAAATTTAGCCGATAAAAGGAGCATCAACATTTGATTATTAATTTAACTTTGGTTTCGGCTGACGAGTTTTAAATATCAGTTCTTCGCCAAGCCTTGAACGTTAACCGCAATCTGTGTTTTTGCCCGGACAAGTTTGCTAAAGGGGTTTTTTGTCCGCAAAAAAGCAAAAACACAAAATGCGTTTAACAAACGGTTTGGCAAAAAACTGGCAGACGGTAGGTTAAATCAACTTTTGTTTCGCTATTTTGCTTCGGTTTCGGCAGAAGGATCAACATTTAGCCGGTAAAAGAAGCATCAACATTTGACTATAAATTTAACTTTGGTTTCAGTGGAAGGATTTCAAATGCCAGTTCTTCGCCAAGCCGCGGCACGTTACCTGCCATTATAAAATTGCAAAATTGAGACCGACATACATTTTAATAATTTTTGTAGGACTTCTTTTAAGTTGTAATTCTAAAGACAATCAGTCTAAGACAATTGCTGTAACTTCTCGACTTATCCATAAATTGGACTTTTTAAATAAATTAAAATATCAGAAAAAAGAGATTGATACACTTTTTAAAAGAAATACAAAAAAACTAATTGTTTTTGCAAAACTTACAGACAAAGAGAAACCAGTTGAAATTAAAAATGGTAATTTTCCTGAAAATGTTGAAGTATCTTATAATATATTAACAGATAAATTGGGAAATACAGTTTCAATAACAGATTTTCCTTTCAGCGAAAGCGGTGATTGGGATATTTCCTATACACACTATTTTGACAAAAATGGAAAAACATTTGCGTTCCAAAGAAAAGCTAATTTTTTTAACAGCATGTGTACAGACGGTGCTGCCTTCGAGACGACTATTCAATTTTATAATACGGATTTCCAACTTCTTGACAAATCTTATAAACTTGTAGATGAAAAAAACAGAAAATTACAAAAAGACAGTTGCCAATTTAATTACAACTTTGACTACAACATATATTCAACCAGAGAAAAATTATTTAAGTCGATTAAGATAAATAACGGCAGGTAACATTGGTTTGGCAAAAAACTGGCTGACGGAATTGAATATCAGATTTTGTTCGTTTCTCAACTTCAGTTCCAACTTGACGAATTAAAATTTAGCCGATAAAAGAAGCATCAACATTTGATTATAAATTTAACTTTGGTTTCGGCGGAAGGATTTCAAATATCGGTTCTTCGCCAAGCCGCCGCCGTTATAAGCCATTTTAATGACAACCTTCGAGACTAAACGACATATCGAAATTAATGAAAGTTATCAAGGAATAAACTTGACTGAATTTTCTATTTTGACTGACAACAGCACCAACAATGACCAAATAATTCAAACATTTATTCGTTCGACCAATTTCTCTGTTGATAGTTTACGGGACGTTATTAAATACAATAGCGAAAACAAACCATACCTCAGAAGGGCATTTGATATAGACAGAATTAACATTAGTGACTTTAAGAAGAAAAGCAAAGAAGAGACGTCAACATTTTTATACGACTTTATTAATCAATCGGACTGGGGTAACGACAGAAATGATTTTGCAAAGTTACTCGACAAGTATTTTGAAATTCACAACCGACTTGGAGGCAATAATTTTTATATAATTTCAAAAGATTGGTTTGACAAAGATGACGAAAGAGTAATCAAACCCGAAAGTTTGATTTATTCATATTACTTTCTCATTATTTCGATTGACAGAAGTTCAAACTTATTGACTTTGACAGAGTGGACTTATGATTAATAGCAAACAGGCAGAAAGAAAAACGGCTTATAACATTGGTTTGGCAAAAAACCGGCCGACCGAAGTTATTGAACTTTTGAAATTTTTTTTATCTTTAGTTTCGGCTGAATGTTAGAAATTTAGCTGATAAAAGAAGCATCAACATTTGATTATTAATTTAACTTTGTTTTCGGCAGACGGATTTCAAATACCAGTTCTTCGCCAAGCCTTTTCCGTTGGCGGTCATTGTAACAAGACATCGTAAAAGTATAACAACAGAATTATCACAATGCAGAATAAACAAGTAAAACTTAGACAAACCGAAAAATCCGACTTAGACCTTTTCTTTCAATTTCAGCTTGACAAAGAGGCTAATTACTTAGCTGCTTTTACTTCAAAAGACCCTACCGACAAAAACGCATATTTTGAAAAATTTACAAAACATCTCAATGACCCGACAATAAATATGCAAACAGTTTTGGTTGACGAAACTATCGCAGGTAGTATTGCAAAATTTGAAATGGAAGGAGATACTGAAATTACTTATTGGATAGACAGAAAATTTTGGGGAAAAGGAATTGCGACAACAGCACTTAAAAGCTTTCTGGCAATTGAAAACACAAGACCTATTTTTGGACGAGTTGCGTTTGACAATATAGGTTCGCAGAAAGTTTTAGAAAAATGTGGTTTTGTAAAAATTGGCACCGACAAAGGTTTTGCAAATGCACGAAAAATAGAGATAGAAGAATTTATTTACAGGCTGACATAAAATGTAGAAAAACAACGAACCGCTAACAAGGGTTTTGCGTCAGGCGGGCTGACGTGCAAAATTCAACATTTGTAATACTATTGAACATTAGTAATAAATTCGGCTTTTGTGCTTCGATTTCCCGCCCGAACGCAAAGCCCCAAAACGTTGTGCGTCATTTTAAAGTACGCATTAGATGAAGAATGTGGTGGAAACGGGCGCTTATAAACAATGATTGAAAATTATGGTATGACTGCATAAAAAGACATTGAAAGTATGCACCAATTTTGTGTGACAGATCAAGTCTTAATTTTGCATTCTTATATGATAAATCCTGATATTGCTACTTATCTTTTGCATCTATCATTTCATACCATTACAAATTTACCTTAACTTGATTCTTAATAGGCTCTATGCCATTTACTAAAAAATATATGATAACAACAGAAAAGACAGCTATTATAACCGGTGGTTCTTCAGGTATTGGATTTGCGATTGCCCAAAAATTTGCCGCTAATGGCATTCATTTAATTCTAATTTCCAGAGACAAGAAGAGTTTGGAAATTGCAAAAGAGAAATTATCGGCTTTTCCTATTTCTATTTTTTTGATAGCGAAAGACATATCGAAACCCGAGCATATTCCTGACATTGTTAGCCAAGCGCTAAGCCTAACGGGGCAAATAAACATATTTGTAAATAACGCAGGCGGAGCAAAATTTGCCTCAGTCGAATCTTATACTTCGAACGACTATGATACCTTGTTTGATTTTAATGTAAAAGCGCCATTTTTACTGATTCAAGGTTTCTTGCCTTTATTAAAAGCCAGCCGAGGCACCATAGTAAATATTTCTACTTACTGGGCAAGTAAGATGGTAAAAGGCAGGCATTCCTCATTATATTCGGCGAGTCGGGGTGCTATGGCATCTATGATACTTGCACTGGCTAATGAGTTGGGCGAATATGGCATAAGAGTTAATGCTATAGCGCCAGGTTCTACAGAATCTGAATCCTTCATAAAGTGGCGTGCGGGTTTATCTGACGAGGCAGCGGCTGCTTTTGAAGGCGAAATTGCTCATCAGTATCCGTTAGGCAGGCTAGGTAATCCAAAAGACATTGCCGAAGCTGTCTATTTTCTTGCTTCCGAGAGTGCCGCATGGATAACCGGACAAGTAATTCATGTTGACGGCGGATTCACAATCAGATGATTTGTATTGGACGTATAGCTAAGAGTAGTAAGGTGCTCCAAGCCCTCTGAATTGACTTCTATAATTCGTTTTGTCATGAGCTTTTCAATTTTTTCCGCTTAGCTTTGATCAGAAGAGGAACAAAACGAACGCACAACATGCGGTTTGGCGTTATGGTGGGGCGACGAATAAGCCATCGGCATTTGTTCATTATTCAGCAATAGTTCCAGCTTGACCAGCATCGCCGAGCAATAGAATATGTTTTGTACTTTAGTTCTTTATTCGGCTTTAGTTGTCGGCTGACGTATTTCAAATACCGCCACAACGCCAAGCCGTAATCGTTGTCCGTCACCTTGCCTACATTCGCCGTTAGACAAAAACTTCTTAAATTTGACATTATGCAAGTACAAGTAGACATAGGATTCGATCAATTAGTTCAATTAGCAAAGCGATTGCCGACGACACAATGGGCAAAGCTTAAACAGGAAGTAGAAGCTCAGGCACCTGCGGACAAAGAACGTGAAGATTTTAGAAAGTTACTATTGAATGGACCGACATTTTCCAAAAAACAGTTAGATGCAGTTGCAGAAACCAGAAAAAGAATTGATGAATGGCGGACAAAATAATTTTGGCAGACACTTCCATTCTTATAGACTATTTCCGAAAGACAGACAAAGTCAAGTCTGTAATGATAGCTTTGTTTGACCGAGGCTTTGACTTTTCTATTTCAGCAATAACGCACTATGAAATCTATTCGGGAGCAACTGCACTTCAACTACCATTTTGGACAAATTTATTAAGCAGGACAAAAGTTTTACCTTTTGACGAAGCAGTTGCGCAAACTGCGGTCGACATCAACACTATACTAAAACGTAAGCGAAAGCAAATTGGCATGGCTGACCTATCTATTGCCGCAACAGCCATTTCAAATCACCTTTCTTTAGCGACATTAAATAAAAAGCATTTTGATCGTATTGATGGACTAACCATTGTAGAATAAGGCGAACGCACAACAAGTGGTTTAGCAAAAAACTTGCCGCCGGAAGTTATTGAACATTTATTTTGCTATTTTACTTCAGTTCCGGCTGAAGGAACAAAATTTAGCCGGTAAAAGAAGCATCAACTTTTGAACATTTATTTAACTTTGGTTTTGAGCTGACGGATTTCAAATGCCAGTTCTTCGCCAAGCCCTAAACGTTACCTGCCATTATAAAACTACAAAATTGAGACTGACATACATTTTAATAATTTTTATAGGACTTCTTTTAAGTTGTAATTATACAGACAATCGATCTAAGACAACTATTCCAACTTCTCGACTTACACCTAAAGTGGACTTTTTAAATAAACTAAAATATCAGAAGAAAGAGATTGATACACTTTTCAACAGAAGTACAAACAAACTAATTGTTTTTGCAAAACTTACTGACAAAGAGAAACCAATTGAAATTAAAAATGGTGATTTTCCTGAAAATGTTGAAGTATCTTATAATATCTTAAAAGATAAATTGGGAAATACAATTTCAATAACAGAGTTTCCTTTCAGCGAAAGTGGCGATTGGGATATTTCCTATACACTATTTTGACAAAAATGGAAAAACATTCGCATTCCAAAGAAAAGCTAATTTTTTTAATAGCATGTGTACAGACGGTGCTGCCTTCGAGACGACTATTCAATTTTATAATACTGATTTCCAACTTCTTGATAAATCTTACAAGCTTTTAGATGAAAAAAACAGAAAATTACAAAAAGACAGTTGCCAGTTTAATTACGACTTTGACTATAACATATATTCGACAAGAGACAAATTATTAAAGTCGGTTAAAATAAATAACGGCAGGTAACATCGGTTTGGCAAAAAACTGGCTGACGGAAGCTTTTCAGCTTTTGTTTTGCTATTTAGCTTTGGTCCCGGCCGACGGAACAAAATTTAGCCAGTAAAAGAAGCATCAGCATTTGATTATTAATTAACTTTGGTTCCGGCTGACGGGTTTCAAATTCCGGTCCTTCGCCAAGCCGCCGCACGTTATGTGCAACCTTCCGACCGACCTCAATCAATAAATCCGAACTGCTACTTGTTTCCTAATCAAGAAACTTTATATTTGTGATAAAAAGCTAATGGACAAAAAGTTTTCTGTTGAATTATTGCCTGATGCTGTTGAGTTTTTAGAAATCCTTGATGACAAAACCAGAGAAAAAATCTACTACAACATCAAGAAGTCGCAATATATTACCGACAACGAACTCTTCAAAAAGCTAAACGACAATATTTGGGAGTTTAGAACTTTATACAAAAGTAAAGCCTATCGTCTTTTTGCTTTTTGGGACAAGACAGACGATTCTGAAACTTTGGTTTTAGCGACACATGGACATATCAAAAAGACTAACAAAACGCCACCAAAAGAAATTGACAAAGCTGAAAGCATCCGCAAACAATATTTAAACCAAAAAAAATGAAGAATATAAACAAGCCATTTAAAACTGTTTCACTTGACACAATGATTGACAAACACATTGGAAAAGTTGGAACAAAAAGACGGGACTCATTTGAAAACGAATTGAAGATTGACCTTTTGGGAAGTGCCATAAAAAAAGCCAGACAAGACCGCCACTTGACACAAGAACAATTAGGTGAATTGGTCGGTGTGCAGAAAGCTCAGATTTCTAAGTTGGAAAACAGTGTAACAAACGCCAGATTTGAAACAATTCTTAAAGTGTTTGCAGCATTGGGCGCAAAAGTGAACTTCAATGTGGAATTAAGCGACAAACAATTGACACTTTCCTAAACCTGCCAAGGCTGCACACAACATTGGTTTGGCAAAAAACCGGCTGACGGAAGTTATTGAACTTTTGTTTTGCTATTTTGCTTCGGTTCCGGCAGAAGGATTAAAATTTAGCCGGTAAAAGAAGCATTGGCTTTTGATTATAAATTTAACTTTGGTTCGGGCAGACGGGTTTCAAATATCAGTTCTTCGCCAAGCCTTTTCCGTTATGTGGCATTAAAAGAAGCCGACAACCAAGTCCAAACAAAACAAATATTATTCGATGGGACAACTTAACTTTTTTATGACTCATGAAGAAATCAAGAATGAAGTCGACGAATTAATTAACGCTGATTTATATGTTTTGTTCAATGGCAGTTTTTTCAATACCGAGCATCCGATAGGTTTGATAAATTCAAATGAAATAGCAGACTCGAAACGATTAATAATTTGGATTAAAAATGACATTATTCCACCTGAATGCTCCCGAAAAGCAACAGAAAATCACAAAGACAAGTTTATATTTGATTATTACTTTGATCCAATTATTGAATTCGACATTGCATCAATTAACAATAATATAATCTTACCAAATAGACTTTTCTATAAAACTGGTTGGATAAAAGACGACAAATTAAGAGAGATTCATAATAAAGCAACGAACAAACTCGTACAAACAATTAAGAACAAGCTCAGCACTTCAGACAAAATCAAACCATTTTACATTTCAAATGGTACAAGTGATTTATTTAACAATGGATTTGAAATTGAACTGGGAATTGGTGGAAAAAGAATAAATGAGAAAACAATTAACGGCACATAACATTGGTTTGGCAAAAAACTGGCGGATGGATTCTTAAATCAGCTTTGGTTTTGCTATTTTGCTTCGGTTCAAGCTGAATTGCAGAAATTTAGCCGGTAAAAGAAGCATCAACATTGGAACATTAATTTAACTTTGGTTTGGGCGGACGGGTTTTAAATGCCGGTCCTTCGCCAAGCCGCCGCCGTTGCACGCCATTTTTCCACGACCTTCCAACGACTTAGTCCCTTCAAAACGAATGAATAAAAAAAGTTGTACATTTGGACAACTTTCGTATCTTTGAAACTTGACGCCAAATCAAAAAATAAGGACAATCATTTTTTACAAAGACTACTTTGCTGACTTCTTTGTGAAACAAAGACAGAAGGTAAAAGACAAAATAATTTGGACTTTTGACTTGATTGAGATAATCGACAAAGTTCCTGAAACTTATCTTAAGCATTTGGATGGTACAGACAGACTTTTTGAAATCAGAGTTCAAAGTGGGAATGACATTTTTAGAATATTTTGCTTTTTTGACGAAGGAAGTTTAGTTGTTCTTGCAAACGGCTTTCAAAAGAAAACCCAAAAGACACCGAAACAAGAGATTAAAAAGGCTTTAAAAATAAAAACAGAATATTATGAAAGCAAATAAAAACATTAAAACACTTTCCGAATTTAAGGACGAACATTATGGCAAAATTGGTTCTGCCAAACGTGACAAATTAGACAAAGGGTTTGAGGCGTTTAAACTCGGCGCTTTAATCCACGAAGCAAGACTTGAGCAAGGCTTGACACAGGAACAACTTGCAGAGAAGTGTGGAACTAACAAGGCTTATATTTCAAGAGTCGAAAACAACATCAAAGACGTTCGTATTTCGACTTTACAAAAAATTGTTGAGCTTGGTTTTGGTGGACAATTACAATTATCAATCAAACTTTAGGACAATAAAACGGCGTGCAACATGGGTTTGGCAAAAAACCGGCTGACGGAAGTTGCTAAACTTTTGGTTTACTATTTTGCTTTAGTTTCAGCCGATGGAACAAAATTTAGCCGGTAAAAGAAGCATCAACTTTTTTTATGAATTTAACTTCGCTTCCCGGCGACGGGTTTAAAATATTCGTTCTTCGCCAAGCCGCCGCCGTTGGCTGAAACCCTGAAACGCCACACCTTGACAACTGATTAATCGACAAAATGAATGCTTATATCGAATTTGTTTCAAAACATATACCGCTTACCAATGAAGAAGCCAATTACCTTGAAAGTTTTGTAACCACAAGGCTTTATCAACCCAACGAAATCATTTCAAATAATAACACTATTTGTAAGTCGTTGCAATTTGTTGTAAAAGGTTCGGCAAGGTCTTTCTTTGTCAATAACGAAGGAAATGAAAATACTTGGCATTTTCACTTTAATGACAAAGATGCTGCTTTTGAAAATTATTTTGTAGTTGATTATCAAAGTTTTTTACACAAAACACCCTCTCCGCTTACGTTTCAGGCACTGGAAGCTTTGGAGGTGATAGAGCTAAGCTATGGAAACCTCCAAATAATTAATAGACAGTCTGTAAAAATGCAGGAAACAGGGCGAATAATGGCAGAAATGGCTTATAGCGTTATACATGAACGAATATTTAGTTTTTTGACACTTACAGCCAAAGAAAGGTATTTAGAGCTCCTGAACAAAAGACCTTATTTGCTCAATAAATTTCCACAATATTATATAGCCTCCTTTTTAGGTATCGCCCCTCAAAGTTTAAGTCGACTCAGAAAAGAAATTTCTATCAAATAAATTGCTTCTTAACATTTGTGAATGGATGACGGGAAAAAGTAACGCAAATTTGCTTCATCATTTTAAAAAAATAAAATATGAAATCAATAATTGTATCTGCGTTGGCATTCATACTTTCATCAAACACATTTGGGCAAACTCAGCCTGGCACACAAAATTTAGCAGTAACGGTTACTAATATTCAAAAAACAGGAAAAAATCTAATTTTTGGTATTTTCCGAAAATCTGATCCTTTTCTTGTCTTTGACAAATCCTGGAAAACAGAACTGGTTCAAGCTAATGGCCCTTCTGTTACAATTAGTTTCGAAATCCCTTATGGCGACTATGCCATTGCTTTAACACATGACTTAAATGGTAATGGGAAATTAGACAAAAACTTTTTTGGAGTCCCAAAAGAACCTTATGGCTTTTCTCAAAATTTTCACCCAAAACTTTCAAGCCCAGATTTTGACGATTGCAAAATTTCTTTTACCACACCCAATCAAGCTATAACCATAAAACTAATTAACTAATACACTAAAATGATTTGAGGGCATTTGGAAGAATTATAAAAATCCTATAGCCTGTTTAAATTTTATTCGACTTATTTTCTATGCTTCTTTTACCACATAAAAACCATTAGCTTTTTGTACTTTTTTTATAGGTATAACATTCAAATCCAGAATTTACAGGCATAAAAGAAGCATTATAAATCTTTACGATATAAATTTAAACAGGCTCCTACATTTTAAAAAATAATTTAAAAAATATGAAAATATTAATATTTGGACGTGGCGTAATCGGTACACAATATGCCTGGGCATAGAGCAAGCAGGAAACGATATTACATTTTATGTAAGGCCAGGGCGAATTGCCGAATATGGCAATAAAATCCAGTTAGATATTTTGGATGCAAGAAAAAAATCTCGTGGCAAAAGTATCAAAGACAATTGGACAGTAAAAATGATAGACGAATTGTCTGCAAACCATAATTACCATTTAATAATTGTAAGCGTACCACATTATTCTATTAAAGAAGCCGTAAATTATTTAAGTTCAAGAGTAGGCAAGGCAACTGTTTTGTTTTTTTGTAATTTTTGGAAAGAACCTTTGGATGAAATCGCCATATTGCCACAAGAACAATTGGTTTGGGGTTTTCCAAAAGCTGGTGGCGGTTTCGATAAAAGTGGAAAACTAATAGGTGCATTTTTGGATAAAGTAACTTTTGGCACATTTGGCAAAGCCCCAACAGAAAGACATAAAGAAGTTATCCAATTATTTCAATCTGCTGGTTTTAAAACAAAAGAGAATAACGATTTTCGATCTTGGTTATTTAAACATTTTATATTTATTGCTTCATTACAATTAGAAGCATTAAAAGATTTTAATGGCACGCCCCCAAGTGAACAATTTAAAAGCACTTATTTTTGGAAAAATGCAAAGTTGAATAGCAAAGAACTTATGCTACTGCTTAAAGCCAGAAATGTAGATTTAACAGTGCCTTCTGAACTTGGCTTTTTTGCACTTCCTAGTTGGGTAATTAAATTTATCATGAAAATGGGAATGACATTTTCTCCACCTCTCAAACGAAGTCTTGATTTTCATACTAACCCTTATGAGCTAAAAGCTTTTTGTAATGATGTATGGCAAAGTGGTAATGACTTCAATATTAATTTGGAAAGATTCGAAGATGGAAAATTGTTTTTTCAGGAAAAGCTTGCAGGCACAATTTAAAGACTAATTGCAAGTAGATAAAATGAATTGTGAAGACTTTCAAAAAGAAAGCTTTTGTTTGGTAAAAATAGCTACCCCGAAAAAGGGCTTCAGCTAACAATGGGCTGGCTGACGGAATAGCAATCGGCTGCAAATCAATATCAGCAGTTGTTCCAGCGGGACATTATAAATTTAGCTTTAATTGTTATCTTCAGCTATAGTAACAATGTTCAGCTTTGGTTCCGGGCTTGACAAGCAACGAATATCGCCCATCTCCAAGCCTTGAACATCAGCGGCACTTCGCATTTTTACCCGGTAAAGTTTGTTGAAGATTTTTTTGTGCCAAAAACGCAAAAACACAAAATGCGTTTAACAAACGGTTTGGCAAAAAACCGGCGGACGGAAAGTCTTATCAGCTTTTGTTTTACTATTTTGCTTCGGTTCAAGCTGAATTGCAGAAATTTAGCCGGTAAAAGAAGCATCGGCTTTTGAATATTAATTTAACTTTGGTTCGGGCTGACGAGTTTCAAATATCGGTTCTTCGCCAAGCCGCGGCCGTTGGGCGCAAACTTGCGTGACACATTTCCGACCTCAGAACAGACCATAATTGCCTACCTTTGAAATAATGACGAAAAGGATTTACATAGACACGTCGGTTGTAGGCGGACAATTCGACAAAGAATTATCTGCTGACACAATTCCTTTTTTTGAGGCAGTAACAAGCGGACAGATCATTGTCATCGTATCCGACCTTTTAGAAGCGGAATTACTTAGGGCACCACAACACGTAAGGGACTTTTTGGCGACACTTCCATCCGGACAAATTGAAAATATCAGACTGACACAAGATGCTGCCGAACTTGCAGACCAATATATTTTAGCCAAAGTAGTTGGACAGACAAGCCGGGCAGACTGCCAGCATATTGCAATGGCGACAACTGTTAAAGCCGATGTACTTGTGAGCTGGAACTTTAAGCATATCGTAAACCTCGACAAAATAAGAGGTTACAACGGCATCAACTATCAGTTAGGGCACAATATGATAGAAATTAGAACACCAAAGGAAATTATCAATTATGACAACACAAACTCATAACACAGAACAAGACGTGGTCAAGGATTTAAGAAAAATCCGTGACCAGATCAGCAACGAAATCAAGGAAATGACCTTTACAGAGGAACGTGCATATTTGGACAAATTACTTGCTGACAAAGAAAAGTCTGCGCCCAACATGGTATTGCCAGAAGCGGGGCTTGACAATATCTATTAGGCTGACGGAGGTAATCGAACATTTTTAATTCTATTGAACAGCAGTACTGAAATTCCCCCGCCTTTGATAATACCTTTCCGTTGTACGTCACCCTAAACGACATCTTACACATATTTAAAATTTCATTACTTTGCTGACCAGCATAGACCTAATTTTGCCAAGAAGTAGTAAAATAATGTTTGACACTTTCCGAAAATATTTACAAGATAAAATCGCTTTAACCGACCGGGATTATGATTTGATTGAATCGGTTTCACTTTTCAAAAAATTTCGGAAACGACAATATCTTTTACAGGCGGGAGATGTATGCCGCTTCAATGCTTTTGTATTAAAAGGTTTTCTTCGTCTGTATTACTTGGACGATAAAGGTCATGAACACATAATACAGTTTGCTCCTGAAAATTATTGGACTGGCGATAGAGAAAGTATGGATTCAGGTTTGCCTTCAAAATATGATATTGACGCTATTGAGGATAGCGAAATTTTATTACTGAAGAAAGAAGACTTTGACATGCTTCGCAAGACAGTTCCCGCTTTCAATGAATTTGTAAATGACACTCTTAAAAAAAATGTGGTGGTTTTGCAGGAAAGGATTCATACCAGTATATCTCTTTCTGCCGATGAAAAATACAACAACTTCATTTTAAAATTTCCTTCCATCAGCAATCGTGTACCACTACACATGGTTGCATCTTACCTCGGCGTATCTGCTGAAACTTTAAGCAGGGTAAGAAGCCAATCAACAAAAAAATAATTTGCTTTTTTTATCTTCTCTTGACAAATGTCAAGAGTTTTTTCCTTCAAATGTCATTGGAGAGAGCCTCCTCGTGCAGGTACCTTTACATAAATAAATAATCAGAAAAAATATAAAATGAAAAATATAATAGGAATTATCGGGGCAGGTAATATTGGTAAAACAATTGCTGCACCCTTGCTGAAAAACGGCTATGCTGTAAAAATCAGTAACAGCAGACAGCCTGAGTCATTAAAGGAAACGGTTGCACAATTAGGAAATGGAGCAACAGCGGTTATTGCTGCTGAAGCTGCCGAAGAAGACATCGTAATTTTAGCCACACCATGGCTGCAGGCAAAAACATTGACCAACATTACCGATTGGAGAAACAAAATTGTAATTGACGCTGCCAATCATTATATAAGTTCAGATTTTCAAATGGCAGATTTAGGCAACCGTGCGTCAAGCGAAGTTACACAGGATCATCTACCAGGTGCTCGTGTGGTAAAAGCATTCAATACCCTCTATTATAAATTATTGGCAGCTGATCCTGTTCAGGCAAATGGGCACAGAGTGCTTTTTATGTCCGGAGATGACCTTGAAGCCAAACTGCAGGTTGGAGAAATGATAAAAAACATTGGCTTTGCCCCGATTGACCTCGGTACTTTATCTGCAGGTAGAGTTCAACAGGCAAAAGGTCCTTTAGCACTTCAAAATTTAATTAAGTTATAATCTAAGAAAAATAGTATCAAAATGAAAAAGAATAGAATCATTTACTGGATAGCTACAGGAATACTTGGAGCTATGATGCTTTTTAGTGCCTTTGGCTATTTTACAAATGAAGAAATGAAAGCCGCTTTTGTACATCTTGGCTTTCCAGGTTATTTCAGAATTGAATTAGCAATAGCAAAAATCATCGGTGTTGTTGTTTTGTTGATTCCATTAATCCCAAAAGAAATAAAGGATATGGCTTATGTGGGATTTGCAATAACATTTATTTCAGCATTTATTGCGCACACATCAAGTGGCGACCCACTATCAGTTGCAATAATGCCGTTGATTTTTTTAGGAATCCTTGTAGTCTCATTTATTTATAACAACAAATTATTCACCTATAGAAAAAACGGTTTATTATCACCGGGATAGTATCGTGCAGTCCACTACTATCCCCTACGTGGTAAAAAAATGAGTTGTTCAGCTATGAACCTCATTTAAGGGGTTTCCAATGTAGCCGCAAGTCCTCACCATCAGCAGTCACTAAACAAAAGAATACTTTAAATTTAAAACAATGAGTATAAAAGCACAAAGGAATATAAAAAAGACCTGGAAAGTTCAACTGAACAAAAGCAGTGAGATTCATTCAGCAGGTCTCATACTACCGTCAGGAGATTGGAAAGAATTTGATCCTTTTTTAATAATGGCAGAGGATGAATTTCAAAAAAACGCTTTTGACACACATCCACATCGTGGGATGGAAACTGTAACTTATATTATAGACGGAGTATTAGAACACTCGGATAATAAAGGCGGAAGTGGTACTTTAAAACCAGGAGATGCACAATGGATGACAGCAGGAAGTGGGATTATGCATTTGGAAGCACCGCCCGAAAACGTTACCGTCCATACCCTTCAACTATGGGTAAACTTACCAAAAGCCAACAAAATGGCACCACCCCGTTACCAGGACATTTTAAGTAGCAATGTTCCTGTACGAAAAGAAGAAGGTGTTAATTACCGTGTATTTTCCGGTAATTCCGGCGATGTTGTGTCAACAACAAAAAACTACGCTAAGGTAACTTATGTAGAAATAATAATTGATTCCGAACACACAGCGAAACAGGATTTACCTTCCGACTACAATGGATTTATATATATTTTGGAGGGATCTGGAGTATTTGGAGCCAACGAAGTAAAAGGCGAAAAAGGAGAAGTTCTGTTGCTGGACAGTGTAAAAGAAAAAGTTGAGACAAGCGAAATAATTATTAAAGCCAATGAAAAATTACGGGTAATTTTTATAGCGGGAAAACCCTTAAACGAACCTGTTGTAGCTCGTGGTCCTTTTGTTATGAATACTGAAGAAGAAATTACCCAAGCATATTCTGACTTCAGAAGTGGCAAATTTTAAAAAGGATAAAATTAACGAACGCTGGCATTGTTTTGCTGCCTGTTTCTAAACTTCTTGACACACTACAAATAATAAGGAGACAGTATGCCAGTTATCGCACCATGACGAAGGGCGAACGTACAACAGGTGGTTTGGCAATATGGCGGGGCGACGGATATATTCTTAGCTTTTTATTCGCTGTTGGGCATTGGTTCCGGCAGACGAATAACGCCGGGCAACAGAATAAACAATGAACTTTTTATAGATTTAGCTTCGGTTCCGGGCTGACGATTTTCAAATACCGCCACATCGCCAAGCCTTTTCCGTTGCCTGCAACCATAAAGCGACCGACATACCGACACAAATGTTAAACATAGACCTTGAAATATTTAGAAGAAATCTTTTGTCGACACAAATATATTGTGAGCAACAGCTTACTAATACGGACAAAAACTGTGCTTCTATTTTAAGAAGTATTAATCCTGATAATGAAGGAGAAAAAATGTTTAAGTTCTCACTTTATGAAGTTGCAGTACCGAACCCTTTCTATACTTTTGGGACAACTTGGAAGTTAGATCCAATTAATACACCAAATATCATTGAAGAGCTTTTTAAAAAACAAATTAAGATTAAACAGACAAAGTACTACGAAGCTAAAAACAGAAAGACTTTTAAAGGTAATATTTTAGCTTTTAAGGTTGACGAAACTTTGGTCGACGGTGCAGCTTCTGTTTCTACGAACGGACTTTTAGACGACTTTAATTGTCCGCCAATTGACACTTGGCTTTATTTGACTCAAGAAGATAATATTCGAATTTTATTGGCGTGGATTCCAATTCAATTTGTGAATTTTGTAAATAATGGAATTTGCGTAAACCCAGAAAACTGTATTGATTGGTTTAAGGTTTCGTATCCTGCAGACTTTACAAAGTTGATGGAAGAATAAAGGTCGAAAATCCTCAAACTTAATTTGAAATACGACAGAAAATGGCAGCAGGCAACATTGGTTTGGCAAAAAACCGGCAGACAGAAGTTATCAAACTTTTATTTTACTGTTTTGCTTCGGTTCCGGCAGAATGTTAGAAATTTAGCCGATGAAAGAAGCATCAACTTTTGATTATAAATTTAACTTTGGTTTTGGCTAACGAGTTTCAATTGCCAGTTCTTCGCCAAGCCTTCAACGTTACCTGCAACCCTATGACGACAGTAAGCAAGACAATTAATAAACAAATTAGAAAATGAAATTAAACGACATTTTAGGACTTGGTAAAGTTTTACCTATTGACAAACTAATTGATATTGTTTCAAATTCAGTTGGTAAAATATCAAAACCATACTTTGACAGAAAAGATGTTGACACTAAGGCGTATGAAATTGAAAAGCTTGCTGAAGCGAGAGCTAAAGAAATGAAAATAATTGCCACAGCAGTAAAAGAGAATTTTCAATTAACAGGTGGAATAGAGTACAAAGAAGAAAAACTCGCAATAAGTTCTCCCAAAGAATCATCAGTAGAAAATCAGCCACTTGTTTTAATCAATCCGCCACTTGAAGACAGAACACAGGAGAGACTAAATTTCCAAGAAGCCAAAAAGCAACTAAATATTGAAAATGTTACGGCTTTTGCAGCAGAAGAATTAAAGAATGAGCCAGCTGTAACGGACGAACCTCTTGATGAAGATTGGACAACTCGATTTTTCCGAATAGCAGAAGATATTTCAAACGATGAAATGCAAGCACTTTGGGGCAAAATCTTGGCAGGCGAAATAAAGCAACCTAAATCATATTCTCTACGAACACTTGAATTAATTCGGAATTTGTCCAAAAATGAAGCCGACATTTTTATGAAGGTTGCAAATTTTGCAATTAAAAATGGAAATGCTAATCTCTTATTTAAAGGAAAGGACGAAAAAATACTAAAGGAAAAATACAACATCACTTATGGCGACACAGCATTATTAACTGAAATAGGATTATTGCAACCAGGAACATTTGTAAATTATCAGTTATTCCAACTGACTACTGATAGTCAGCATGTTTTTACATCAGGGAACATTGTGATAATTGTAAAAATCAAAGCCAATACTCCAACAGTACAAATGCCTGTGGATGTATTTAGTAATGCAGGAAATGAGCTTTTAAGACTAATAAAATCTAATCCGCCAATGGACTATTTGACATCTATTGCAAATTCAATAAAGAGCGAAAATGTTGAAGTCAAGTATGCACACATTTTAGCATTTGAAGAAAACTCCATACGACACACTCAACCATTACTAGACTTTCAATGAAACGAGAAAAAAGGGCAACAGGTAACACGGGTTTGCCAAAATGGGGGCAGAAGTGCTAAATTGAACATTTGGAATTCTAATAAACATTTGTGCTAAGTTGAACATTTGTGCTTCAAATTCTCCCCACTTCGGCAAGCCCAAAACCGTTAGCGGTAATGGTATGCCGACACAACAACTATTAATAATCAACTAAAAACAGACCTTACATTCCAATACAACAAAAGTAGATTTGGTTATACTTGTTTCTTGTTTGTTGTGGAGCTTTGCATCAAATAAAAAAACAATTATGAAATCAATCATCATTTTTTGCGGGCTGATGATTTGCCTGTCGGCCGGCACCGTACTGGCACAGGGCAATCTAACGGTCAACATCAAAGGGATGAAATCCAATAAGGGCCAGTGTAAGCTATGGCTTTGGAATTCAGCAGACGGTTTCCCGACTAATGAGAAAAAAGCCGTTAAATCTGTGGAGATGCCGATTGCAGGTTTGGCTGGTCAGTATGTATTCGAGGATTTACCGGCCGGAAATTATGCGGTAACAGCAATCCATGACGAAAACGGTAACCACAAGCTTGATACCAATTTCTTAGGCATACCTAAAGAGGCGTTCGGCTGTACCAACAACGTGCGGGGCGGTTTGACTGGTCCGCCTAAATTCGAGCCTGCCAAAATCATAGTGCCCAAGAATGGCCTGACCGTGGAGATTGACGTTAAATAACCAAGAACTCGTCTTACTGATTAAGCCCGAGCATCCTTACATTCCAATACAACATCAGTAGATTTGGTTATACCTGTTTCTTTTTTGTTGCGGACCTTTACATTTAATAAAAAACAGAAAAATGAAAATCATTATTACAGGTTCTTTAGGGAACATAAGCAAGCCACTTGCACAAGAGTTAGTGCAAAAAGGACATTCGGTTACGGTAATCAGTACTAAAGCTGACAAGCAAAAAGACATCGAATCCTTAGGAGCTAAGGCTGCTATCGGTTCAATAGATGATGTCAATTTTCTTACTAAAACTTTCACAGGTGCCGATGCAATTTATTCTATGTTGCCGCCATTTAAATATTTTGAAAATCCAAACATGGATGCAAGGGCAGAAGCAAAAAGAATCGCTACTAATTATGCAGAGGCAATTAAAGGCGCCGGTGTAAAACGGGTTGTTCATCTGAGCAGTATAGGGGCTCATTTAGAAAAAGGGAACGGGGTCCTTGCTTTTCATTTTGTTGCAGAGCAAGTTTTGAAGCAATTACCTGGCGATGTAGCTATTACCTCCATGAGACCCGTAGGATTCTATTACAATTTATATGATTTCATGGATATCATTAAAGGAAAAGGCTTTCTCGATGGGTTTGTAGGCAAAATAATGACCCTTCGTTATTATGGATTAAAAGCCCTGATGCAAGGCAAGAAAGGTTTAATAATGTCTAATTATGGCGCAAAAGACAAAATGCCTTGGGTTTCTCCAATAGATATTGCTGCTGCAATTGCAGACGAATTAACAACACCTTTGAATGGCAGAAAAGTACGTTATGTAGCAAGTGAGGAATTAACCTGCTATGAAATAGCCAGTATTTTAGGTGCAGCCATTGGCAAGCCATATTTGAAATGGGAAACCATAAGCGACAAGCAAATGCTCAGTGGTTTAAAGAAGTTTAAAGTACCTTTGAACTTAGCTAATGATATTACAGAAATGAATGCAAGTATGCATAGCGGTTTATTATTTGAGGATTATTATAAGAATAAACCAGTGATGGGGAAAATAAAATTGAAAGATTTTGCCAAGGAATTCGCAGTAGTATATAACCAAAAATAATTATTGCCTGTGATGAAGTACTTTTTTGAAACCATCAAAGATAAAAACGAACCTTTATTTTTTTATGGCGCAATTTGTATGGTGGGAGCAATGATTTGTTTTGTATTAAGCAAATACAGCTCCATTCAAATTCTGGGAATCAGTGGATGGATAAAGCCTTTCAAATTCTTTTTATCCGTTTCTATATTCGTATTTACTATGGCTTTGTATTTACAATTTCTGGAAAACCAAAAGCAAGTAACAATTTATAGTTGGAGTATAATTGTGCTCTTTTCGGTTGAGCTTTTCTTTATTGTTTTCCAGGCTGCACGAGGTAAAACATCCCATTATAATTTACAAACAACATTAGACAGTACCATTTCAATTATAATGGGGTTAACCATTATACTTTTTATGTTACATACTGCATTTATTGTTTTGCTTTTCTTTGATCAAAAGCATTTTGATGTGAATGAAAATATGGTTTTAGCGTTCAAATCAAGCTTATCAATTATGGTTTTGTTTGCTTTGGAAGGTTTTGTAATGGTGTCAGTGTTAAAACATACGATTGGCAGCGAAGATGGTTCTGCAGGTTTGCCAATTGTAAATTGGAGTAAAAACCATGGCGACTTGAGAGTGGCACATTTTTTTGGGATGCACGCTTTACAATTAATTCCATTAGTTACTTATCTGTTGGCAAAAAGCAAAAGGGATGTCATTATCATCAGTGCAATCTATTTTATTTTTGTAACCTACACGCTGATTCAGGCTTTACAGGGCAAGTCAATCACAGAATTATCAAATCAATAGAAATGAAAAAAAACTATCAATACTTTTACTGTAGTATTTATTCAATATTAATTAAATTTAGAGCCTGTTTAAGTTTTGTTCAATATATTTTCCATGCTTCTTTTATCACATAAAAATCATTGGCCTATTGTACTTTTTGTATCGAACAGCATTCAAAAACAGAATTTACAGGCATAAAAAAAGCATTATAAATTTGGCAATGATAGAAATTTAAACAGGCTCTTAGATTAACTTAAAAATTGAAACAAAATCATAACAGTTGTAACTTATTTCAATTTTTTACTGATAGAAAATGACAGACTTACCGATGATTGAAACATTAAATTTTATACAAACAGGCCCGGTAAACACTGACCCGGTTGTCTTTTTACATGCGGTTGGAACAGACCTAACTATGTGGGGACAACAAATCGAGGCGGTACAAAAAAGACATCATGTAATTACGTATGATCTGCCCGGTCATGGACTTTCCGGAAAGCTAACCTGTGAACCGACTTTTGAAAATTTTGCCAATATTATTTCTCAAGCAATTGAAAGGTTAGACTGCGGGCCTGTGAATTTAGTCGGTATTTCATTTGGTGGAATGATTGCCCAAACAATCGCAATTCAACGGCTTGATCTGGTTAAATCCCTTTCGCTGATCGGTACTGCCTGTACATTTACAGATGTGGTGCGCACTGCTTTAAGACAACGGGCGCAATACGTAAGAACTGAAGGTATGCAAGCAATTGCCCCGTTATCTTTGGCGCGATGGTTTACTGCCGAATTTGCTTTACGGAGACCAGATGTATTAGACGGAATAAAGAAGATGCTTTATCAACAAGACCGGAATTTTCATGCAGATTTATGGGATACCATTTCGACCTTGGAAACGGAAATCAAATTACAAAATCTCTCAATTCCAGCAATAATTATCGTTGGTGAAGAAGATACCAGCACCCCAATTGCTTCAGCCGCCGGTTTGGCACAAGCGTTGAAAACAAATAATTTGCATCTTATTCCTGGTACAACTCACCTCACTAATTTGGAGGCTCCGGAAATAGTGAATAATTTGCTTTTAAGCTTTTACAACTCAATTAATTAATTTACAGTCGATTTCTTCTGATAAAAATCTATATGGTCGATCATAGCTTTTCTCGTTTTGATTTTGTACTTTAAGCTTTTCAAATACTTCCGACACCTTTCACCGATCTTTCCTTCACTTTTTTTGCCGCTACCTCTAAGGTAAATCCCGCGGAATCAAAGGCGGTAACTGAAAAAATAATAATAAAATACAGCATGGAAAACAGAATAAATACGACGGCGGGCAATGAAGATAAGAATTTAGGCGGTCGCCTACCTTTGTTAAAGCCTGAGCAATTAAGTACTGAACAGCAAGAGTTATACAACCAATTAATGGAAAAGCAGGTGCCCTGGGCGAACAAGAATGATTTCAAAGCCGCCTTGGAAGACGGCAGTTTAATTGGGCCGTTCAATTTTCACCTACGTAGCCCGGCTTTAAGCAAGCAATATTTAGGATGGGTTGATGCGGAGTCTGCGAACTCAAAGTTGTCGCCAAGGATGAGGGAAATCATTATCTTAACTGTAGGCTTTTCGTGGAAAGCAGATTACGAAGTTTATGCACATTCTGCAGTTGGCAAAGCCGCAGGCCTTACTGACAGTATTATAAATTCCATTAAAGAGGGTAAACAGTCTGAAGAATTTGACTCAAAGGAGATTATTGTTTATCAATTTTCATATCAACTTGCAAATAAGCATTGTGTTGATGACCAAACTTACAAGGCAGCGATGGATGTATTAACCGAGGAAAGTGTTGTTAATATGGTTCACTTGATAGGTGCTTATCTGGCCACATCGGCTTTTCTGAACGCATTTCAAGTACCTTCTCCAAAATAGTAACGATACTAGCGTTTTTGTGATGATTAACACTATTAAAATACTGGATTTCAGTTATATGTATGGCTTTTTTTGTTAAAATATTACAAGTTTTTAATCGCTAAACGCGTTAGTATTTATTCAATAATAGTTAAATTTAGAAATGCCCAATTATGCAACCTTACAGGATTAAAACTATAAAAGAATACCATCAGATTTTGGGAGTTTCTAAACCGGAACACCCATTGATCAGCGTTATAAATCAAAACGAGTATAAACCGCTTTCAAGCAATAAGCAAATTAGTGTGGTATTCGATTTTTACATTATCTCACTCACAAGAGATTCTATCGGTAACGTGAAATATAGTTACGGCCAACAGCAATATGATTTTGATGAAGGTACCATGTTGTTTATGGCCCCCGGCCAGGTGTTTTCGTTTGAGGCTGATGAAGATTTTAAAACTTCGGGATGGATGCTGTTAATTCATCCGGATTATTTGTGGAATACTGCTTTAGCCAAAGCAATTAACCAATATGAGTATTTCAGCTATTCGGTACATGAAGCGCTGCACCTTTCAGAAAAAGAAGAAACAATGGTAAGTGGTCTTATACAGAATGTTTCACAAGAGTATCACTCAAATATTGATAAATTCAGTCAGAATGTAATTATAGCACAGCTTGAATTATTGCTGACGTATGCAGAACGGTTTTATCAACGCCAATTCCTTACCCGTAAAATAAGCAATCATAAAATACTGGATCGTTTGGAGGGCCTTCTTACAAGTTATTTCAACAGCGATGCGTTGCTAAAAAATGGATTGCCTACGGTTCAATACATTGCCGAAAAATTAAACGTATCCCCCAATTATTTAAGCGGCTTGCTCAAAGTGCTGACAGGACAAAGCACGCAGCAACACATACAAGAAAAATTAATTGATAAAGCAAAAGAAAAATTATCTACCACAGTTTTATCTGTGAGTGAAATTGCCTATGAATTAGGATTTGATTATCCTCAGTCGTTCAGCAAATTATTCAAGGCAAAAACCAACCTTTCACCTTTAGAGTTCAGACAATCTTTTAATTTACAAACATAAAAAGGACAAAACCACTACCGCTAACAAAAGTATTGCCAATAGTGGGGCTGGACGTTGGAGCAATCGGCAGCAGTAATTGTGTTATACTTCAGTTCCAGCCTTGACGAACAAAACCAACTTCAGTTCTTATTATTTATCTTTATCAAAAAGCCAAACAGTGGTTCCGGAAGACGAACTTTTAAATTCCCAACCATCGGCAATACCTGAGCTGTTATAAGCCATTTTAATGACAACCTTCGAGACTATACGACACATCGAAATTAACGAAAATTATCAAGGAATAAATTTGACTGAATTTTCTATTTTGACTGACAACTACATCGACAATAACCAGATAATTCAAACATTTATTCGTTCAACTAATTTCTCTTTTGATAGTCTACGAGATGTTATTAAATACAATAGTGAAAACAAACCATACCTTAGAAGAGCATTTGACATAGACAGAATTAACATTAGTGACTTTAAGAAGAAAAGCAAAGAAGAGACGTCGACATTTTTATACGATTTTATTAATCAATCTGACTGGGGCGACGACAGAAATGAATTTGCAAAATTGCTAGACAAGTATTTTGAAATTCACGACCGACTTGGAGATAATGATTTTTATATAATTTCAAAAGATTGGTTTGACAAAGGCGACGAAAGAGTATTCGAACTCGAAAGTTTGATTTATTCATATTACTTTGTCATTATCTCGGTTGACAGAAGTTTAAACTTATTGACTCTGACAGAGTGGACTTACGATTAATAGCACACAGGCAGACAGAAAAACGGCTTATAACAATGGTTTGGCAAAAAACTGGCGGACGGAAGTTATTCAACATTTATTTTATTATTTGGCTTCAGTTTCGACAGAATGTTAGAAATTTAGCCGATAAAAGAAGCATCAACTTTTGATTATAAATTTAACTTTGTTTTGGGCTGACGGGTTTTAAATACCGGTCCTTCGCCAAGCCCTTTCCATTGGCGGTCATGCTACACGACACCTTACAAACGACATATTCATTTGCCGGACGGACAGTAATTCGTAAATTCGTAGGGTGAAAATACGCAAAGAAATAGGACTGGACTTTGAGATTGACTTCTTGACAAACTCAATCCGTAACACAGTATCGGGTGACAGCTTTCAAACTGAAGTTTTGCGGTTAACAAAAGCTGACCTAAAACATATTACCAAGAAGAACGGCTAGAACTTTAATTGGAAAAAGGAATTAGATGACAACACAAAGGAAGTTTATAAGTTAACTGTTGTAAACAATCCAAACATCGTTCAAGGCTTAATAAGTTTCACAATCAATGCAGACCATGTTTATATGGACTTGCTTGAAAACGCACCTTTCAATTTAGGACGAAGTAAACTTTATGAAGGTGTTGCCGGAAACCTTGTAGCTTATGCTTGCAAAATTTCGTTTCAACACGGTTTTGACGGTTACGTTTCTTTTACAGCCAAGACCCGCTTGGTTGAGCATTATCAAAAGACATTAAATGCAATAACATTTGGTGGACAGTTGATGATTATAAACACTTTAGCGGCAAACATTTTAGTTGACAAATACTTTAAAAACGGGTAATTATGGGATACATAAAAGAACCAGATGGTGTTGACTTTGTAATTAATGGAAAGCCTTTGACGGACAAACAAAAACAAGCAATTAGCGAGTTTATTAAAGCTGACAAAGAACGTTTAGCAAACTTAAAAGAACATCGGGCAAAAAGCACGAACCGCCAACATGGTATTGCCAAAAGCGGGGCTTGACAATATCTATTGGGCTGACGGAAGTAATTGAACGTTTGTAATTCTATTAAGCTGTAGTGCTAAATTCTCCCCCCACCTTCGGCAATACCTCGCCGTTGGCGGTAAGCATCGCCTAACTCTCGTCTAAAATTCTATCTAAAATTGCCTTTTGATAACTTTTAGGTTAACTTTGCTTAGTGAATATGCAAAGAAAAATCATTTTTTACGAACACTATTTTACGGATTTCTACTTAAAGCAATCTGAAAAAGTGCAAGAGAAAATCGAGTATGTCTTTAAAATTTTAAGAACTGTTCAGAATGTTCCGAAAAATTCCTCGACCACATGACAGGAACTGACGGACTTTATGAAATAAGAATTGAATTTGAAAGCAATATTTACAGAATATTTTGCTGTTTTGACAAAGGAAATTTAGTGGTTTTGTTTAACGGCTTTCAAAAAAAAACTCAAAAAACACCAAAAAAGGAAATCGACTTGGCTTTGAAACCGAAAGACGAATATTTTAACTCAAAAAAGAAAAAGCAATGAACAAAGAAAATATCAAAAATGCTAAAAACTTTGACGAATTATTAGACATTAAATACGGAAAAATAGGCACCCCAAAACGAGACGAATTTGAAGAAAAAGCACAATATTTTGTCATTAGTGAAATGTTGAAAGAAGCCCGCAAAGAAGCCAATATGACACAAGAGCAATTGGCTGAAAAAGTTGGGACAAAGAAAAGTTACATTTCAAGACTTGAAAATGGCAAATGTGACATCCAACTTTCAACTCTTTACAGAATTTTTGAGTTTGGGCTTGGAAAACGTGTTAACTTAATATTCGGATAAAAACGCCTACCGCTAACATTGTTTTGGCAAAAAACTGGCTGACGGAAGTTTGCATCAACTTTTGTTTTGCTATTTTGCTTTCAGTTCCATCTGAAGGATTGAATTTAGCTGGTAAAAGAAGTATCAACTTTTGATTATAAATTTTTTGGTTTTTGGCTGACGAATTTCAAATTCCGGTTCTTCGCCAAGCCTTTTCAGTTAGCAGCAAGGCTAAAGAACCACAGAGCCTGACACTTGTAAAGTCCTCATTGGACTATCCGCTGACCATTAATTACTTGGCTGATACAGCTACTCATTAAGTGCATATCGCTACTCAACAAGTTTTCGTGGGACAGTTTCTTTGCTGGCTTTTAGAAAAAATACCACAGATGGACAATCATTCAGACTTACAGCCGACAAATGCATTCCGTCATTTTGACTAAAACAAAACGTGTTTTGACTAAATCTGTATTTCAACTATTGCAGACCTTTGATCAACAAAAAAAAGAGATATGAAAGCAATAAGGATTAATGAATTTGGCGGCCCTGAGGTGATGAAATTAGAAGAAATTGAACAACCGGTTCCGGCACCTGATGAAATTTTGGTGAAAGTGTATGCAAGTGGTGTTAACCCTGCTGATTGGGTAATTCGCAATGGCGGAAATGACTTTTTAAGACCATTATTAAAATTACCGTTGATATTGGGTTGGGATGCGGCAGGCATTGTAGAAGAAACAGGCAGCAACGTAACCAATTTTAAAAAAGGCGATGCAGTGTACGGTATTCCTAATTTCCCTGGTGATGGAAGTTATGCTGAATATTGTGTTGCAAAAGCAAGTCAATTTGCCCTGAAACCGAAAAGCATTTCTTTTAACGAGGCTTCGGGTGTGCCTTTGGCAGGGCTTACTGCCTGGACGGCTATTTTTCATTTTGGAAAATTATCAGCCGGACAGCGCATCCTGATCCATGGTGCATCTGGTGGTGTAGGAAGCCTGGCTGTGCAGTTCGCAAAAGCAAAAGGTGCGTATGTAATCGGGGTTGCTTCCACACAAAATATTGATTACTTACAACAATTGGGTGCGGATGAAGTGATTGATTATAAAACCCAGAGATTTGAAGATATGGTGCAAGATATAGATGTCGTATTTGATGCTTCACCACTTCGTGATAATAATGAAAGGCTAAAGTCAGTGGAAGTATTAAAAGAAGGTGGCATACTTGTAAGCGTAAATGTTGATCTCCCGTTTGGCGACGAGGTTTCAAAAGCACTCGCACAAAAAAATGCCAAAGGAGAACTCGTTGCTGTGCAGATGAGGCATGATTGGTTGCAGGAAATGGCGCAACTAATAGATGAAGGCAAAGTAAAAGTTTTCATCAGTAAAGTGTATCCTTTGGAAGAAGTTGCCGAAGCACACCGCGAAAGCGAAACCTGGCACGTTCGTGGTAAACTTATTTTAGAAATAATAAAAGAAGATTAGCCCAATAATGAAGCACATCAAATCCATAAGCGAATTTCATCAGTTCAGAAGGCTTCCTAAACCTGAACATCCGCTAATTAGTGTAATTGACGTTACAAATGTTAAGCATTTGAATGATGATGAAGATGAGCCGGAAACTTTGATGTTGGGTTTTTATTGTATTGCAGTAAAAAGAATTGCAAATGCCAAAATAAAATACGGGCAACAACAATTTGATTTTGATGAAGGCATTATGTCTTTCATGTCGCCCAATCAGGTTTTTAGCATTGCACTTGATAATAAGGATGAAGAATTAAAACAATCAGGATGGGTATTAAACATCCATCCTGATTTTTTATGGAATACATCTTTGGCCAAAACCATAAAGCAATATGAGTTTTGGGATTATTCTGTAAATGAAGCATTGTTCCTTTCTGAAAAAGAAGAAGAAAAAATCAACAACATCATTCAAAACATTCAGCAGGAATATCATTCCAATATTGACAAGTTTAGCAAGCAAATTATCGTCTCGCAAATTGAAACTTTGCTGAATTATGCTGACAGGTTTTATCAGCGCCAATTCATTACACGGGAAAAAGCCAATCATCAGATACTTGATCGTTTGGAAAAATTGGTTAGCGACTATTTTAACAGCGACGATTTAATTAAAAGAGGGCTACCAACTGTTCAATACATTGCCGGACAACTAAATCTTTCGCCTAAGTATTTAAGTAGTTTATTACGAGTATTGACAGGGCAAAACACACAGCAACACATTCACGATAAACTGATAGAAAAAGCCAAAGAAAAATTATCAACCACCAACCTGTCAGTTAGTGAAATTGCTTACGAATTGGGTTTTGAACATTTGCAGTCATTCAGCAAGTTGTTCAAGACAAAAACGAAACTGTCGCCTTTGGAGTTTAGGCAGTCTTTTAACTGATTAATAAAAAACGAGGGCAGACAAAAGCACTGCCACCAACATGGGGTTTGGCGTTATTGGGGCTTGACGTTGTTAGCTTCGGCTGTAATCCGCTATCATCTTCAGTTTCGGCTTGACAAGCATCGCTGAACTTTAGCTCTTAACATCAACTTTAAATTATTAATTTAGCTACGGTTCCGGGCTGACGTTTTTCAAATATTCCAACAAAGCCAAGCCCTATTCGTTGTGCGTCCTACTAAGCGATACCCCACAAACAAAAAATACCGCCCTTGACAGACAGCACTTTTTGATAAATTCTGAAACAGTTACAACAAACCACCAGCAGCCGTAATTCTTTCACCTGTTATCCAATTGGCGTCATCAGAAGCAAGAAAAACTGCAACTTTTGCAATATCTTCCGGCTGACCTATGCGGCCCAATGGCGTAATAGCAAGCAGTTGTTTTTCCATATCGCTGCCAATTACACCAGCACTATGTGTTCCTTCTGTTTCTGTAAGACCTGGTGCAATCGTATTTATCCGTATTTTTTTCACCCCTAATTCTTTTGCTAAACATTTTGTAATAGTATCAATAGCTGCTTTTGCTGCAGAATATACAAGAATACCAGGAGTCGGATTTAGGCTTACAGCAGAACTGATATTAATAATACTTCCACCCGCATCACCAAACATTTCAACCGCTTTTTGTGTAGCCAAAATATTTCCCAAAACATTCGTATTAAATTGCCGATGGAAACTGTCTTCAGTAACAGCCGCTAATGGTGCAAATTGAAAAACACCTGCATTGTTTACCAAAATATCCAGGTGTCCAAAAGCATTTTTTGTTTCCTCAAATAGTTTTTTTACATCTGCTGACTTTGTAACATCGCCATGAACAGCAATGGCAGTACCGCCATTTTTTGTAATCTCATTGACAACTTTTTCTGCACCTTCTTTACTCGATGCATAATTGACAACAACTTTTGCACCCGCATTTGCAAATGCTTTTGCAATTCCTGCACCAATTCCTTTTGATGCACCAGTAACTACTGCTACTTTGTCTTTTAATTTTAAGTCCATTGTTTTTATTTTTTAATGAACTGCAAAACTAAATTACTTGTATGTTTGTGGCAAGTATGTACTTATTTGTATTTTATAGACTAAAAAGTATGTATGATTGATTATCAATAATTTAATATAAATAAAAATGAAAAATAAATCAAAAATTTCTGAGACAACACAAATATGTGGAGTTGACTATGCTTTTAAACGCATCGGCGGAAAATATAAAGGGCGGATTTTGTGGCATTTGAATTCAAAAACGGTATTGCGTTATGGCGAGTTGAGCAGGACTTTGCCTGATATTACTACTAAAATGCTTACCCAAAGTTTACGGGAATTGGAAGACTATAAATTTATAATCCGGAAAATATACCATGAAGTGCCACCCAAAGTAGAATATTCATTGACCGACACAGGGCGGGAATTAATATCGGTTATAGAGCATTTAAACAATTGGGGCAAAAAACAAATGGAAAATGAATTATTGACAAACCAAAATTGTGAGTGTACGAACGCACAACATGGGCTTGCCAAAACGGAGGCAGAAGTGCTAAATTGAGCATTTGTGCTTCTAATTCCTCCACTTCGGCAAGCTCCAAACCGTTGTGTGCAACCAATACAAGACTTTTTCTATTGACACAATTATTAAAAGACTTAGAACAGAAAATGATTTATAAAAATTTCTCTTGTTAGTCCGGATTTGCAACTAGGGGTCTTTTGAGCTTTGGATTTCTAATCCAATATACAAAAATTTAATCTTCCAACTTTAGAACCCTAACCTAAGTTTTACCTGATAAAAGAAGTATTTTAAGCTACTGTCGAATCTCAATGACATTAGTAATTAGGCTTCTTGTTTTTACCCATAAGATTTATTTAAGCACTATGCAAAAATACATCTGCGGGAATACCAAAATGATTTTTTAGCTTTTGGGCCATTTTCAAAGTGATTTCACGCTTGCCAGATAAAATTGCAGAAATGTGTCCTTTACTTCCGATTATAGGTTCTAAATCTTTTGCCTTTATTCCCATTTCTTGCATCTTACATTTAATAACTTCTAAAGCATCGAGTTCAGGTAATTGATAATGCTTGTCATCATAATCTTTTATTAAAACTATCAATAAATCTAATTCATCACTTTCTGGCGTATTAGTTTCTGATTGGAATATTTCCATCATCCTAACAGAGGCTTTGTTGTAATCGGTTTCTGTTTTTAATACTTTCCAGTTCATGGTTATACTTTTTTATCAGTTAAAATTTTAGTGTCAAATGCTATCGTTTCAACATTTATTTTATCATATTCTTTATGCGTTCCAAACCAAACAACATAACAGGCCACTTGTAAAAAATTTATTGAAACCACCAAGCGAAAATCATCCCCTTTAATATTGAAAACTACCCTGTTGTTGTTTACTATACTTGCGTTTCCATAAACTTTTTTTAGCTTATTGAAGTTGCTGAATTCCAATTTAGAAAACTCATTATACCAAATCAACAACTGCGTTTTTGCTATTGGATATTTTTTGATATAATATGAAATCGTTTTCTTTACAAGGATTTTCATGTATCAAAATTAATAAAAGGTTTTCAATTTGCAAACTTTATCTTAAATCCTATAATTAAAACTTCAACTATCAAAGCAATCCGCTAACTGTAGCCTGTTGGTTTGGGTTTGCAATCCTGGGTCTTTTGAGCTTTGGGATTTTGATCCTACTTGTTTTAAAATACAACTTAAATTTTTACCTGGTAAAAGAAGCATTTTAAGATAGCCGAACCTTAATGACATCAAGTAATCTGGTTTTTTGTTTAAACTTCGTCACAAGCTTTCTAATTTGGATTAAGTTGCGCGGAAAGCCTAACCTAACTGTTGTACCGATAACAACAAATAAAAAACCAACCCGGACAACATTAGCAAGTTTCGGATTTTATGACCGCAAAACACTTTCGACATTTGCTTTATAAAATTCAACAAAAATGAGCGGACAGGAAAATATCAATTACGACCGGATTGCAAAAGCAATAGATTACATCAAACAAAACTTTAAGGAGCAACCCAATTTGGACGAAATTGCCGAAAAAGTATATTTAAGCCCTTTCCATTTTCAACGGCTTTTTACCGAATGGGCAGGTACAAGCCCCAAGAAATTTTTGCAATACATCAGCGTTGAACACGCCAAAAAATTACTGAAGGGAAATCAAACAACGCTTTTTGACACTGCCTTTGAGACTGGCCTTTCGGGCACAAGCAGGTTACACGATTTGTTTATCAGCATTGAAGGCATGACACCTGCCGAATACAAAAACGGCGGCAAAAACCTTGTTGTCAATTACAGCTTTGCAGAAAGCCCGTTTGGCAATATACTTGTTGCATCTACGTCAAAAGGTATTTGTTACATGGCTTTTGCAGAGGAGGAACCAACTGCATTTTCAGTTATGCAAAGCAATTTTCCCAATGCAAGTTTCAGGCAAATGGTTGATTTAATCCAACAAAACGCGCTCTATATTTTCACTCACGACTGGAGCAAACCCAATCAAATAAAATTGCATTTGAAAGGAACAGATTTCCAATTGAAAGTTTGGGAAACATTGCTTAAAATCCCGATGGGCCAACTTTCTACTTATGGTTCCATTGCCCAACAAATTAAAAACCCAACCGCCTCCAGGGCAGTAGGAACGGCCATTGGCAGCAATCCTGTAGCATTCTTGATCCCTTGTCACCGTGTGATACAAGCCACAGGGACATTTGGCGGATACCTATGGGGAAACACCAGGAAAACAGCCATGATCGGTTGGGAAGCCGCAAAAACAAATTTAGAAATTTAAAAACTTATTAAAGTTCCATCTTAAAAATGCAATGCTTCTTTTAACACTAAAAAATTGCTGTCAGCTATGAGCCATCAGCTTTCAGCAATCGTCAAGCAGCCAGGTATGAACTATCGGCATGGGCTATCAACTATATAAAAGTTGCCATTTTTTATGGGATAAAAGAAGCATCAGAAATATACCAAAAAAATTCAAACCCACCCTTAGAACAATTTCAATGCAAGATATACAATCCAAATTAGCATCAATCAATTGGGAAGGCATCACTGAAAATATGCACAATAAAGGCTTTGCCATTGTTCCAAGTTTGCTGACAACTGAACAATGCGAAGAATTTAAAAAAAATTATGACAACCCAAATGCTTACCGGAAAACGGTAGTGATGGAACGCTATCGTTTTGGCTTGGGCGAATGCAAATATTTCAATTATCCCTTGCCTGATTTAATTCAAACTATTAGGGAAACTATTTATCCAAAGCTTGCATCAATAGCAAATGCCTGGATGCAAGTATTAAATATTGAAACAAAATTCCCTGATACTTTCAACGGATTGCAAACCCTTTGCCATGCCAACAACCAAACAAAGCCAACCGTTTTGATTTTAAAATATGGCCAAGGCGGACACAATACGTTGCACCAGGATTTATATGGCGATGTTTATTTCCCAATTCAAACAGTTTTGTTTTTAAATGAGCCTGATGAAGATTTTACAGGTGGCGAGTTTGTATTGACACAGCAAACGCCAAGGGCACAATCAAAAGCCATTGTGCTAAAACCAAAGAAAGGGGATATGTTGATATTTACAACTAATTTCCGTCCGGTAAAAGAAACAAAAGGATATTATCGTGCAAATATGAAACACGGAGTGAGTGAAGTACTTAGCGGAGAACGACATACTTTAGGCATCATTTTTCACGATGCTTTAAGTTAGGGGATTTGGGCGTGCCCCTGCGGGCCGGGCTATCCGCTGCAATCTTTTTTTCGTGCCTCAAAAAAGGATTTCCGCTACTATCCCTCACGCAAAAACAAATATGATACAACACCTTGAAATAAGCGGCACCGATTTAAAAAACAAAATCAAACGAAAAGAAATTTGCTTTGGCGGAAACCAAAAACTAAAAATTTACGGAACGCTGAAATGTACATCAGGCAAAAGAATGAAAATAGAAAACCGTGTCTTCTTTGCATCGGAACATGAAGCCCTTGAAATAGGGTTTAGGCCTTGCGGACATTGTATGAAAACCAAATATCAAATTGGAAAAATGAATTTATTTAACATCGGAACAACCGAAAACATAAACTTGTTGCCCAAAGACGGAACAGTAAATTATTATGGCAAATTAATATCACCAAAAGAAGCTGACCATTACTTAGACTGTTTGCTAAACACAATTGAATGGAAAAATGACGAAGCAATAATTTTTGGCAAACACATCACCACTAAAAGAAAAGTGGCCTGGTATGGTGATTCAGCCTTTGAATATACTTATTCAAACACTACAAAAAGAGCCTTGTCCTGGACAAAGGAATTATTGGAATTGAAAGGTATTGCAGAAGAAAAAACAGGCGTAAAATTCAACTCATGTTTGCTCAATTTGTATCACAACGGCGATGAAGGAATGGCTTGGCACAGCGATGCGGAAAAGGATTTAAAAAAGAATGGGGCAATTGGTTCTTTGTCTTTTGGGGCAGAACGAAAATTTGCATTCAAGCATAAACAATCCAAAGAAACAGTTTCAATGATTTTAGGACATGGAAGCTTGTTGGTAATGAAAGACACTACGCAAACAAATTGGCTACATCGCTTGCCTCCTACAAAATTGACAACAAAAACAAGGGTAAACCTTACTTTTAGAACGATCGTTTGTAGCATTGCCCAACAAACAAACCGGTAAAATTGCAGCCGTCAACAATTAAACCTTTTACTTGTCAATCTTATTTTGCGGCGGCAAAACAGCTACATCACGTTCCACTTCTGTTTGCTGTACATGTACGGCATATTCTGCCGGTTCAATTTTAACACCTTTAAATTCTGCATAAACCTGGGTAAACTCTGCTCCAAAATATAAAATGGCAGCAGTATAATACACCCAAACCAAGATTACAATTAAAGAACCTGCTGCACCATAAGTTGAGCCTGCCCCAGTTGTGGAGACATAAAAACCAATTCCGAAACGGCCGATCATAAACAAAACAGCGGTAAACAAAGCACCGGAACGCACATCTTTCCAACTGATTTTTACATCGGGCAAAACCTTGAATATCACACCGAAAAGTGTGGCGATCACCACAAAACTGATTGCTATGTTAAGGATATTAACAAATATAACCGTTATGTCAGGCAGAAAACGGGTGAGCATGCCGCTTAAAGCAATTACCAAACCATTGACAACCAACGATACAATCAATAAAAACCCTAAAGCCACAATTAATGATGAAGACAACAAGCGATCTTTTAGCAGTTTTAACCAGCCGCGTTTTGGTTTGGCTTTAACTTTCCAAATGATGTTGATTGATTCCTGGATTTCTACAAAAATAGTGGTTGCGCCCAGCAATAAAGTAACACTACCGATAACAACAGCAGATGTTGTTTTTCCGGATAGCTGCATATTTTTAATCACATCCTGCACTTGTTTGGCTGCCTGGTTGCCTATCAACCCGTTTATCTCTCCAAAAATTTTATTGTTGATAGCGTCCTTGCCATAAATAGCACCCGCAAGAGAGATCAGCAGCAGCAATAATGGTGCTAACGAAAAAACAGTGTAATAGGCTAATGCTGCGCTTAATTTTAAACCTTTGTCGTCCAAAAAACCGTTAAAAGCACCCGATAGTATTTTGAAGCCATTTTTGAATGCTTCTTTTGTGAAGTATTTTTTCATTTATAAAGCTTTTTTAAAAAATTATATCCTTGTCAAATCCTACTGATTGCATTATAAAATATGGTATAAAATTATTATAAATTTTGATAACGGCAGGCAATTGCGTATTGTTTAACAAATTCTAAGAAAGTATTAACTTTAAACGCGGAGGCCATACTGTTTTTACCGTATAAAAATTGGTATCGGAGTCATATTTGTTATTGTTTTAAAAAGTTTTAATAGTTCTTGATAATTTTACAATGATAAAAACAGGATTTTACTTACTGTTATTTTTACTGGTTTCTGGTTTTGCCAAAGCAGCGGAAGTGCATTTAGACCAGTTTATTTTGAAGGAAAACCCTTTTGCAAAAGACGAAGTGGCTGTGGTAGCCTGTGATTCTGCCGGAAATACGAAGGAAAACATCAACGGTTTGTTCAGCTTTACAGTGAATGGTTTTCGGGAAGAACTCAAGTTTGAAAATGGAACCGCATTTTATCACCATAAATTAGAAAAATCAAGCTTTTTGTACTTGAAACACCGGGACGATTTTTCTTCCCACGCCAGTCTGTTTTATATTTACAAACATGATTCTAAGCTCGATCCTTACAAAATAAGTTGGAAACTGCTTGTTGCAATTCCCATTATCCTGATTTTATTGGGCTATATGTTCAAGCGTTTTATCATCATCGCCATCATAATTTTCTGTTTTTTCAGTTATTTCAATTATCACGGCGGCATGAGTTTAGCTACTTTTTTTGAAACAATTTTCGACGGCTTGAAAAACGTTTTTTAAAACGGCATCCCTATACCAAAGTTAAGTTGCATGAAACTGTATTTCTCGCTGTTGTTTTGGTAATAGCTATTTTTGAAAGCACCGGAGTGAAACAATTCACCTAAATGATCGACCAAAACCCACTGATCGCTTCCGTTAAATTGAGGATCTTTAAATTTAAAGCCGGCATCCAAACGGAAAACAAAGAAATTCAAATCCAGCCGGATACCGGTCCCGATGCCGATAGCAGTTGTTTTGGGCAAAGTAGCAAGCGAAAACTTAGCATCCGGAACTTCGTCTTTCAAGCGCCACACGTTGCCAATATCACTAAAGATTGCACCCTTTAGTTTCGAGCCGAAAAAGTTGTCGGCAATTTTGTAACGGTATTCGGTATTGGCAACAATTTTCACTTCTCCAAACTGGTCCAAATATTTAAAGCGCGCACGCTGGATATTGTCCGGGTAATAAGTTGCACGGTTAAAACCGCCGGGCCCTAATGTACGCGGCAGCCAGGCACGCATATCGTTGGCACCGCCTACATAAAAATTCTTTTCAAAAATCAGTTGGCTACTGTTGCCATAAGGTACGCCCAAACCAGGATTAAGCCGAAAAATAAACTGTTTTTCTCCGCCTAAACTTTTATAAAAACGAAGGTCTGCCTCGCCTTTAATGTATTGGGAAAAAGCCTGCCCAAAAATCGTCCGTTGGCCAAGAGTATCTTTTTTCGCACCTGTCAGCTTGCTGATTAAAGCTAAGGAATTGCCACCAACATCAACACTTCCCCTAAAAAAAACAAAGTTTTGGTAGCTCGTCAGCAAGCTATAATTGCGGGAATAGGTGTATTGACTGCCGGCAGTAAAAACCGTGCGGCCGATGAGGTAAATGTAGGAGTAACGGTTTTGGGCCAACAAATCCCGGGCGGCCAACGGATCAATTTTGCCGGAAGAAAATTCGATATTTATAGGGGTAAAAGAATGCAGTCGGCGGTTGTTTTCTGCCCAATCATAAGTAACGGAATTGATAATACTTTTCCGGGCAACCAGGCCATCCTGGTAAAAATACTGATAATTGGAAGCAAAAGTAGTGTGCGGGATGCCGTATCTGCCCAAAGTTTTGATATTAAACGGAGAAATAATGCCCGGATAAGTAAGGTTTGCCCCAATTTTGAAATCCTGGTTTTGGATGCCTCTATTGATCGCGGCCTGCTCCTGGTTGTTATCATACAAAACACTGTAATTGAATTTGACCTGCAAAATTTCTGCGCCGCCAAAAAGGTTCCTGTTGGTATAGGTATTGGCCAGGTTGAAGCCGTAACGGCCGCCATTAAAAATAAATTCGCCTTCTACGCGGTTAGACATTTTTTTAAGCGGGATCAGTTCTATCCTCGAATTTAAGCGGTTGCTACTGTCGGCTGTTTTTTGGTAAGCCGGACTGGGCACATTTCTAAAAACATTTAATTCTGATAAACGTGTAGTTGTCAGCGTTTGATTATCAATATTAAAAATTTGTCCTTTTTTCTGAAAAATGTAATTCTTAATCGTTCTGGGTTTGAATTTTCCCGAAAAATCTACAAACCGAAACTGCGAGTCTAATTGCAATGTATCCGCTTTGCCACGCTCGCGGCCGGTGCTTCTGGTGATCGCAATCAGCGTATTGTTCATCGTATATTGCGTATGCGTAGTTTTGCCGGCCGGGTTATCTACCACCAGTTCTACATCTACCAAACCTTTGTTTAAAGCCGTATCGACAGAAAAAGCAATGTATTGCCGATAAAAATCATAGTAGCCATTTCGCTTCGTCAATTGATAAAACTGCTCGCGGTCATAAGCCAAACTGTCTTCGTCATAACGCTGGTTTGCTTTAATATGCGTAATCAGGTTTTTGTTGGAACGATACAAATTGGCCAGTTTAGGATCGGCAATACTGTCCCTGAATTTTCTAACCTTAAACAAAGTACCGGGCGTAACCATAAATACGAGTTCGGCTTTTTTGTCTTTAATCTTGATGTCATCAGCAACGCTTGCTTTCAAAAACCCTTTGTTCTGCAAATATTTCTGGATTTGAAGCCTCGAAAATTCTACCAGGTTACTGTCCAGAATGGCCGGCGGCTCACCAAAAGCTTTTTTTCCTTTTTTGCTGAACAGATAATACAATTGCAGGTTGACGGCACTGTTTGGTTGCTGCTGCTTGTCCACATAGTTTTTGGCAGGTTCGGCAAATTCTTCGCTCACGCCTTTCACCGTTATTTTTCGTACCAAAGCCTGGTTATCTTTCAAGCCACGGGTGAGGCTACAGCCAGAAACCACAATCAGCAGTAAAATACTTAAAATTGTAACCGGATAAAGTTTAGTGTACACGTATGGTCTCAAAATCTCAGATTTCTTTTTTAAAATCATTACAACAAAAGAAACACCGGAAAGAGCATGGCTTATTTCTGGTGGAAGGGCTGAAATCTGTCACCGATTTTTTGCATTCAGATTTTTATACGATAAAAACAGTATATCATACACCACATTCGGAACCAAAAATGCTGAAAGTTTCGGGGAATATAAAGTTTCAGGAAGTTTCGGAGGCCGAATTGGAAAAAATCAGCAGTTTGAACACACCACAGGAAGTGGTTGCGTTGATTGAAATCCCCGAACTTGAAGCCTTACAATTGCAAACCCTAAAAGGAAAATTTACGCTGGTACTGGACGGCATACAGGATCCGGGAAATCTGGGAACGATCATCCGCACGGCAGATTGGTTTGGTATCCCTCAAATTATTTGTTCCGAAGATACGGTGGATGTTTACAACCCAAAAGTGGTGCAGGCCACCATGGGTTCGCTGTCGCGGATACGCGTTTATTACGACGACATACTTCTTTTACTGCCTCAAATTAAGCAGCCGGTTTTTGGGGCGATGCTGAACGGCGAAAACATTTATCAAACTGATTTTGGGAGTGAAGGATTTATTTTGCTGGGCAACGAAGGCAACGGCATCCGCCCGGAAATCCAGCAGCTCATCGGCAGAAATATTACGATCCCGCAATCAGGGAAAGCAGAATCCTTAAACGTAGCTATTGCAACTGCAATTTTCTGCAATGAAATCAGCAGGAACAGGTGGAAATAAAAATTGACCGGCAATAATATTTTGTTATTTTTGTAGGCTTAAATTAAGGTCGGGTGGCCGAGTGGCTAGGCAGAGGTCTGCAAAACCTTTTACAGCGGTTCGAACCCGCTCCCGACCTCAGCAATAAAAAATATCAAAACAAAGATCATGGGTGTTACGCGTTTAAAAAGAAAAGATAGAAAAAACAAAACTGTTTCCCGTTTGGAAGTACAGCATTTGAAATTGGCAACTGATCTGGAACTTGGGTCCCGTTCTGTAGAGCCTAAAAAAAGCCAGTTGATTAAAAACAACGAAGCGATCCGTATCGCTTTAAGTAAATAAGCTTCTTTTACCGGTAAAAATATAAATCCTGTTTGCTTAAGTGTAGACAGGACTTTTTTTGTCATTTAGACCGCAGGGAGAAATCTTCTTCAACGCAATTCTCAAAATTAGGATATATGTTCGATGAAGGCCCCTCCTACCGTTGGGATGAAAACGCACTTTTCAAATCCTCTTTTTCAACAAACCCTTATTAATTTGTTTGACCAATCCGGGCCCTTCATAAATAAAACCTGTGTATAATTGAATAAGCGAAGCACCAGCCTCCAATTTTTCCAAAGCATCTTCTGTTGAATGAATCCCACCGACGCCAATGATCGGAAAAGCTTTTCCTAATCTTTCCGACAGATAACGAATCACTTCTGTTGATCTATTGGCCAATGGTTTGCCGCTTAATCCGCCGGTTTCGTTTTTGTTTTTTCCGGTAGAAGCCAGTCCTTCGCGGCTGATCGTCGTATTGGTGGCGATCACACCGGCAATGCCACTTTCTTTTACAATTTCAATAATGTCATCCAACTGATGATTGGTTAGGTCAGGTGCAATTTTTAGCAAGATTGGTTTGGATATCCCACCTTTATCGTTATGCTGCTGCAAGGTTTGCAACAGCTTTTTTAAAGGTTCTTTTTCCTGCAGTTCCCGCAATCCCGGCGTATTTGGCGAGCTGACATTTACCACAAAATAATCAACCACATCAAACAAACGGTCAAAGCATTTTACGTAATCGTTTACCGCATCCTCATTCGGCGTATTTTTATTTTTACCGATATTTCCGCCGATGATTAGTTGCCAATGATCAGTTGTCGGTTGCCGGTAACGCCGGAGGCGGTCAGCAACTACATCTACGCCTAAATTATTAAACCCCATCCGGTTGATTAAAGCTTCATCTTTTGGTAAACGAAACATTCTTGGCTTCGGATTGCCAGGTTGCGGCAGCGGCGTTACCGTTCCGATCTCCACAAAACCAAAACCAAGATTGGCCATTTCTTCCATCATTTCACCATTCTTGTCAAAACCGGCAGCCAGCCCAACAGGATTTTTAAACTTCAACCCAAACACATCTCTTTCCAACGCCGGATTTTGCATGGTAAAAACAGCACGGCTTAATTTTGGTCCGCACGGAAACTGATTGAAAAGTTTTAAGCCCCGGGTTACGAATTGGTGGATTTTTTCCGGATCGAAGAAGAAAAATACAGGACGGAAAATTTTGTACATGTTAGAAATATAACTTCAATTTAACCTTGGATCAACCCGATCACGTTTCCAAACGGATCTTCCACACTGCCCAAAAGCATACCACCGCCCACATCTGAAATTTCCCGGTGAACTTTTATTTCCTTGGATTTTAGGTTGATAAAAACAGCATGGATATCTTCCACTTGCCAATAAGTGATATTATTGAAGCCGCCGGTATAATCGGAAGGATCCGGATCCAAGCCAAGCTCTGTTCCGTTGATGTCGAAACCAACATAGAACATTTCATCGAAATAAGGTTTGATGCCAAAAGCATCAGCATACCATTTTTTGGCGGCTGTTAAATCGTTCACATGGTAAACAATAGACCGAATTGCAGTTATCATATCAATGCAGGATTTTAAATAAGAGTTCTTTCATCAGTTCGCCATTATCCGTTACAGAATTTACGCCTTTACATTTCAAATCGTATTCGCGCAGCAAACTAATGACTTGAAATGTTTTGCTGAAATTGAATGTACGGCTTGCCTGCTCAAAATCTTTCACAAAAAACGAACTGATCCCCAGCATTTTAGCTACGTTTTGCGGGGATTTGTCCGGCAGATAATGATATTTTAAAATCTTGATAAAGTAATAATTTAAATTGCCCAAAACCAGCACCAGCGGATTTGCTTTTTGGTTGGCCTCAAAATAATTAATGATCCGGTTGGCCTTTACAATATCTTTTTTGCTAAGTGCGGCCTGCAGTTCAAACACGTTATATTCTTTGCTGATGCCAATATTGTCCTGAATGTGCTGCGTGGTAATTTCCTGGCCGGCGGCAACATTCAGCATCAGTTTTTCAAGTTCATTCGCAATTTTGGAAAGATCGTTTCCCAGGTATTCCGTTAATAACGCCGAAGCTTGCGGATGGATTTTATAATTTTTTTCTGCCACAAAAGCTTCTACAAATGCCGGGATTTTGTTCTCATAAAGTGGCGCCGATTCAAAGATCAACCCATTTTTTTCAATGGCTTTATAAGTTTTTTTGCGCTTGTCAAACTTGCCATACTTGTAACAAAAAACCAGGATGGTACTCTTCAGCGGGTTTTCCAAGTAGGCCAGAAACGGGTTGATGTGTTTCTTGCCCTCGTCTTCACTTCCCCATTTCATGTCCTGTGCTTCTTTTACCAGCACAATTTGATAATCGGCCATCATCGGATAGCGTTTTGCAGCGTTCAAAACCGCCATCGTTTCGGTATCTTTTCCGTAAAAAACCGTTTGGTTAAAACCTCGTTCTGCTTCGCTCAGCAATTCGTGTTCTACATAATTGCTGATCTCGTCGATAAAAAAAGGCTCCTCGCCATGCAGCAAATACAGCGGTTTGAGTTTGCGGTTTTTCAGGTCTTTGATAATATCGGCAGCAGTCATTTCAACCGCCAAATTACAAAAACAGTTTAGGTTTGATGCAGGATAATGCTGATTTTCGCCTGATGGAATTGCTTTGCCCGCTCAATTTGCCGCCTTACCCTTTCCGCATCACGGAGCGCGGCGGCCAGTTTTTTCTGTTTGATGATATCCGCAAAAAAACACTTTTGATTACGCCCGAAGAATGGGTGCGCCAGCATTTCATACAATATTTAGTAGTGCAAAAGAAGTATCCCAAAACCTTGATCCAATTGGAAGGCGGATTGAAATTAAACGGAATGGCCAAACGAACAGACATTTTAGTTTACAATTCCTCCACAGAAAAATTGTTGCTGGTAGAATGCAAAGCACCGTCCGTAAAAATAACTCAAAAAGTTTTTGATCAGATTGCAAGGTACAATATTATACACCGCGTGCCGCTGCTGGCCGTAACCAATGGTTTGCAGCATTTTTATTGCCGGATAGATTTGGAAGAGAAGAAATATTTTTTCCTGGATAACTTACCTGATTATGAACAGTTAGCCTAATATTTTTTGTAACCTTGGCGGGCAGTTTTTCCGTATAAGAAAAAACTTAAGTTGTATGACCGATCAACTAAACCTTAACCCTCAAAATACTGCCCTCAACTGGACGAAATTCTGGTTGTACAGCAAACTCTTTTTATCCCTTTTAATTACAGTTACTTTGCTATCGTTTATTGCAACTATGCCTTCCCTGTTTTTTGTTTACAAGCTGGCAATTGCAGTGTTGTGTGTAGTTATGATTGTATTGTTGAAATTCAAAAGAAAGCCTATTCCTTTTGTTAAAATTGAAGCTAACGAATTGCAATACTTTTGCCCGGTAAAAAAAGAATTAGTTGTAATCCAAGTGAACGAAATCACTAACATTACCACCCGCTTTTGCGAGTTGCAAATCCATACCACCAACCGTACGCATTGTTTAAACTTAAATCATTTAAAACAGGAACAACAACGCTGGGAAATTAAGGAAATGATTAGAAAGCTGGCTGTGGAGAATTGCAATCATTCAACGGTTGCTAATCATGTAAAGGCAAGCTGACCTTAATCGTACATCTATGCTGTCTTATCAGGATCTTTTTCTGCTTTCATAATCTTATAATTTCGGTAAGCTGCAAATAACAGATAGCCGCCAGCCAACAAATTCCATGTTATTGAAAAACTGTTTTTGGCAGAAGTTGAATAAACAGCCGTGTACAAGGCTTGGCCAAGAATTAAAATTCCGGCTACTAAAGAAATATAGAACATGGTTTTGGGTTTCATTTACTTTGGTTTAAATGGTTGTGAATTTATTGATTCAGTTATTTATCAATCAGCCTGAAACTCCATTTTTATTGTAATCGAGCCGGTTTTCTTCCTGCTGGAAGTATTAAACGCACCACCATAACTGTAATCTTCGTTGCTGTTTTTTCCGGTAATTTGGAAAACGCCCATGGTTGCTTTTTTCAATTTCCCTAAACCGCTGCCAGCATTTTTGGCAATGGTTTCTGCGCGTGCTTTGGCATCTGCGCTGGCTTTTCCAAGTAATTCCATCTTCACTTCGTTTAATTTGGTGTTGTAGAATAAAGGCGCGGAAGAATTGAACTCTATTCCGTTTTCAATCAGTTCGGTTGCTTCGCGGGAAATCTTATCTACTAAGTCCACGTGAGCAGATTCAACTTTCACCGTTTGTATCAAATTGTAACCGGAGAATTCCTGCCCAATGTTACGTCCGGCAGCATCCAATTTCGGGTTAAATTCTTTATTGATTGTTACCGATGAAAAAACCATCTCACCATTACCAATACCTTTTTTAGCAAGGTAATTTCGGATGTCATTTTCGTCAGTTTTTAATGCAGCATAAGCGCTTTTCAAATCCAGCGACTTGCGCGAATAACTTCCGCTCCAAACGATTAGATCACTGTTAAAATCCTTTTCGGCCAAACCCGTAACCACAATTGTTTCCATCGTAGTTGACCGATACTTGTAAGCTCGGCCGATAATGGCAAAAGCAATAATGGCAGCAACACCGATAATAGCTGCTGTAATCATAGATTTCATGGTTGAGGATTTATGGCTAAAGATAGGGATAGCGGGAATATGAATTAGTTAGAATGAAGAAAAAACATGGGTAAAAGAAGTATGATTCTTTAGGTTTTGTCATTCCGCTATAAGGAGAAATCTTCTTCAAAGCAGTTGAACTTGTAATATTTGAAGAAGATTCTTCTTTCATTGAAATGACGATTTGGTTAATTCTACAATCCTGCCAAACCTTCTTCCAATATCGCAATTTTAGCTTCGGCATCTACTTTTTTCTGCTGCTCGTTGGCCAAAATTTCGGCTTTTGCATTTTGCACAAAACGTTCGTTGGATAATTTCGCATTGACAGATTGCAAAAACCCATGTAAGTAAACCAACTCTTTTTGGATATGTTCGCGTTCTGCTTCTACATCAATAACTTCTTCTATCGGAATATAAAACTCAATATTTGATATTATATAAGAAACTGCATTTACAGGTTTTTGATCGACTACTTCTATATTTTCTACATTAGCTAACTTTTCAAAAAATATTTTAAATTTTGATAAATTAAATCCTTCAACAGCATTTCTTATTAATAATGAAAGCTTTTTCTTTGGTGATATTTGTTTTTCGTTTCTTACCTTATTAATATTAGTAATAAGAGGAAAAACAAACTTATTTATTGCAGGATTATTGACAACACCATTTAAGAATAAAGCTTCTGTTTTAAGGTAGATATAAGAGTCACCATTTAGCACGGGCCACTTAGCAACTATACACTTGTCTAATTCTGATCTCTCTCTTAACTGATTCCAAATTTCTTCCGTTAGAAAAGGCATAAAAGGATGTAATAAGATCAATATTCTTTCAAAGAAATCAATAACATAATTATAAGTCCTTCCATCAATCGGTTTACTATAAACTGGTTTAATTAATTCTAAATACTTACCGCAGAATTCATCCCACACCAACTTGTAAATTGTTATCAACGCTTCCGAAAGACGATAAGATTTAAAATCCTCGTCGATTTTAAATAGTGTTCCAGCCATAGTAGAATCAAACCAAGTAGTGCTTAATTCATTTTCAAAAGGTATTTCGTCATCAACTTCCCAGCCTTTTACCAAACGGAAAGCATTCCAGATTTTATTGGCGAAGTTTCTTCCTTGCTCACAATGGCTTTCATCAAACATCAAATCGTTTCCCGCAGGAGAAGAAAACAACATGCCAACACGAACGCCATCCGCGCCGTATTTCTCAATTAAATCCAGCGGATCGGGAGAATTGCCAAGTGATTTGGACATTTTCCGTCCTAATTTATCACGTACAATTCCCGTCAGGTAAACATTTTTAAAAGGCGCTTCATGCTTAAATTCATGTCCGGCCATAATCATCCGTGCCACCCAGAAAAACAGGATTTCGGGTGCCGTAACCAGATCGTTTGTTGGATAATAATATTGCAGATCGGCATTGCCCATACTGTTTTTACCACTAAAAAACTGCGGGTCAAAAACAGAAATCGGCCACAGCCATGATGAAAACCAGGTATCTACTACATCTTCATCTTGAATTAAGTCCGAAAGTCCGAAAGTTGGAAAGTCCGTCTTTCCGACTTCCCGACTTTCCAACTTCTTAGCTTGCTCAAAAGCTTCTTCACGTGTTTTGGCAACTACAAATTGTCCGTTGGGTAAATACCAGGCCGGGATCTGTTGCCCCCACCACAACTGCCGGCTGATGCACCAATCCTTCACGTTTTCCATCCAATACTTGTAAGTATTAATGAACTTGTCCGGGATCAGCTTAATTTCTCCGTTCAAAACGTAGTCCAGTGCCGGTCCTGCCATTGCTTCCATCTTGCAAAACCATTGCATAGAAAGTTTAGGTTCGATCACGGCATCTGTCCGTTCCGAAAAACCAACTTGCGATTTGTATTCTTCTACTTTTTCTAAAAGTCCGGCTTCTTCCAGCAGTTTGACAATTTCTTTTCGCGCAGTAAAACGGTCTATTCCAACCAGGATTTCTGCTTTATCATTCAGCGTACCGTCATCATTTAAAATATCAACAACGGGCAAGTTATGTTTTATGCCCAGGTTATAATCGTTCAAATCATGGGCTGGTGTAACTTTTAAAGCACCCGTGCCGAAATCCATTTCCACATACTCATCCGTAATAACTGGTATTTCACGGTTGATTAAAGGGATCACTACTTTTTTACCGATAAAAGAAGCATAGCGTTCATCATTTGGGTTGATGCAAATTGCGGCATCCGCCATGATGGTTTCTGGGCGGGTGGTGGCGATGGTGAGGTATGAGGTATGAGGTGTGAGGTATGAGGTATGAGGTGTGAGGTGTGAGGTATCGCCGCTTTTAAATGGCTGATTGCTGATAGCTGATGGCTCATTGCTCATACCTCCTACCTCAAACCCCTCACTTACAACCTCATACCTGATATAATACAACTTCTGGTTCACTTCTTTACGGATCACTTCCTCATCAGAAACAGCCGTTTTTCCCTGCGGGTCCCAGTTTACCATGCGTACGCCGCGGTAAATCCAGCCTTTTTTATACAAATGGATAAACGTGTCGATCACACCTTCGCTCATGTCGGCATCCATGGTAAAACGGGTTCTGTCCCAATCGCAACTGGCGCCTAATTTCTTCAATTGTTCCAGGATAATGCCGCCATATTTCTCTTTCCATTCCCAGACGTAACTCAAAAATTCTTCGCGCGAAAGGTCTTTCTTGGCGATGCCGCATTCTTTCAACATCGCAACAACTTTAGCTTCGGTAGCGATAGAAGCATGGTCTGTCCCCGGAACCCAGCACGCATTTTTGCCTTGCATCCTCGCCCTTCTAACCAAAACATCCTGAATGGTATTGTTGAGCATGTGACCCATGTGCAGCACGCCGGTTACATTTGGCGGAGGCATCACAATCGTATAGGGTTCGCGTTCATCCGGAACGGACTTAAAAAAGCCGTGTTCCATCCAATATCGGTACCACTTATTTTCAGTTTCTTTCGGGTTATATTTTGTTGGGATTTGCACAATGATCAGGATCAGGGTAAACGATAGCGTCAAAAATAGGCTTTAACGCTGATTTTTTGAAGAAAGCGGCTTGATAAAAAAATACCGGTAAAAGAAGCATCAGCAAAACCAACCCAGCAAAAAATTATGATAGTTTGACCATAACAATATTTTTACAATTAAAAGGAAATTTTATTGAGCCGGATGCTTTAATGGCTTTTTCAGCATAAGGATTAAAGGAACTTGTAAATCAATGTATTACATAATCAATATCAATTTTATGCCGATAAAAGAAGCATGGAAATTTTCCAAATACTTCTTTTATCAACCTTTTTAAAGCTGTATATTTAACGTTTAATTAAAACAGAAATTAATTTTTTAAAGATGAATTTGAAGTATTCAGGATTGGCAATTACCAGCGCTGTTTTGTTTTCTATTGGCGCAATGGCCGGAAACGCCGGGCCGGTAAAAGGCGGAAAACCGGTTCCGCCTAAAAAGTTTATTGACCGTGCCAACATGGACCTTGCGGTAAAACCGGGGGATAATTTTTTTGAATATGCCAATGGCACCTGGCTTAAAAACAATGAGATCCCGGCAAAAGAAACCCGCTGGGGAAGTTTTAATGTGCTGCGGGATTTTAACATCAACGCTGTAAAAACCCTCCTAAACAAAGCAGAAGCCGATCAAAATGCTGCGCCGGGATCAATCGAAAAACGTGTTGGCGATTTTTATGCTGCCGCAATGGACAGCGTAACAATTGAAAAATTAGGCTATACGCCTATCAAACCGGAACTGGACAAAATCAGCCGGATTACAGATTTAAACGGGGTTTTAAATGAAGTGGCTGTGATGCGTACTACAGGCATTGCCTCGCCGCTGTTTGGTTTTTATATCGGGCAGGATAGCAAAAACGTAAATAAGATGATTGTGCATTTGAGCCAGGGTGGAACATCTTTACCAGACCGTGATTACTATCTGAAAAGCGATGCGCGTACACAGAAAATCCAGTCGGCGTATAAAAATTATATCGTTACCTTGTTTACTTTAACCGGAACAGATCAGGCAACGGCCCAAAAAAATGCCGAAACTATTTTCGGCATAGAAAAAGCACTGGCAACCGCACAAATGAGCCGGGTTGAAATGCGCGACCCGCAAAAAACTTACAACAAATTTGCCGTTGCCGGTTTCAGCAAAAAAACCCCTGATTTAAATTGGATGGATCTGATGGCTAAAATGAAAGTTAAAGGCCAGGATTCCCTTGTGGTTTCTAACCCGAAATTTTTTACAGATGAAGATGCCTTATTAAAAGCTACACCGGTAAACGATTGGAAAACTTACCTGCAATGGAACGTGCTTAAAGGTTCTGCCTCTTATTTAAGTTCTCCTTTTGTTAAAGCACAATTTGCTTTTGGCCAGGTATTATCCGGCCAAAAAGTACAAACACCAAGATGGCAACGGATGTCATCTTTAACAGATGGCGCAATTGGAGAATTGCTAGGCCAATTGTACGTAAAAGAATATTTTACACCGGAAGCAAAAGCACGGATGACGGAGTTGGTTGCGAACCTGCGTAAAGCTTACGAAATCCGGATCAGTAAAATAGATTGGATGAGCGATGCAACCAAGAAAAAAGCAATTGATAAACTGCATGCTTTTTCGCCTAAAATTGGTTACCCGGACAAATGGAAAAACTATACCGGCTTAGTAGTCAACAGAAATACATTTTTTCAGAATGTGAAAAATTCTGACATCTGGGATTATAACGAAATGATCGACAGGTTAGGAAAACCGGTTGACCGTACACTTTGGGGAATGACGCCGCCGACGGTTAACGCTTATTACAATCCGGTAATGAACGAAATCGTTTTCCCGGCAGGTATTTTACAGTTCCCTTTCTTCGACCCTAAAGCGGATGATGCGGTAAATTACGGTGGAATTGGTGCCGTGATCGGCCATGAAATGTCGCACGGTTTTGATGACCAGGGAAGCCAGTACGATAAAGACGGAACTTTACGCAACTGGTGGACTGCCGAAGACCGGAAAAAATTTGATGCCAAAACAGCCGCTTTAGCCAAGCAATTCAGCGATTATACCATTTTAGACAGCATCCATTTGAATGGAAAATTGACTTTAGGCGAAAACATTGGTGATTTGGGCGGCTTAAATGTAGCTTACACGGCTTTCAAATTAACCAAACAAGGCCAGGGCAATGAAAAAATTGACGGCTTTACACCAGACCAGCGTTTCTTCCTTTCCTGGGCACAAGTTTGGAGAGGAAAAGTTTTACCGGAATCTGCCGCACAACAAGTCGTTGTTGACCCGCATTCGCCCGAGCAATACCGCGCTATTGGTGCACCTGTAAATATGGATGCCTGGTATGCTGCTTTTGATGTAAAACCCGGTGATAAATTGTATAAGAAACCAGAAGACCGGATTCGGATTTGGTAGGTTTTTTAGGGAATTTATAGTGATAAAAGAAGCTCGTGATCTTTGGATTGCGGGCTTTTTTGGGTTAGAATTACATTACATTTGAAAATATGTAATTTAATAAAATGGCAATAATAAAACTATTCTCAAAAAGGCAAAAAGAATTAAGAGGCGAAGTTGTGGATGTATATTTTTATGACAAAATTCCATCGGAGTTGAGAGTTCAAGTTGTACATTTAATTCGCGATACCATAGGAAAAGATATATCGCAATCTTTTTACTCAGACAATAATCCATATAAACCGTATGAACTAATACACGAATCTTTATGCAGAGAATATGGTGTTTTTACCTTAGGACATGGAAAGTATGACCAATCAGCCGAAGAATGTATAATAAACTTTTTGCTAGAAACAAGAGATATTGAAAAAGGAATAGATGTTATAGAACTATGTTTTAGATACATTCAAAATGTAATTGGTGAAAATGTTAATAGATACAAACATTATTTCCAAACTAATTTGAATTCAGTAGAAGCAATTGGTGAACTAAACTATAGATTTAAAGAACATGGTTTTGGTTTTCAGTTTGATGAAGAAATGATTCGTGTAAATTCTACTTATATCCATTCTGCAATAGTTAAACCTACAATCCACCTTCTCAGTAGCGGGAAATTTGATGGTGCAAATGAAGAGTTTCTCAAGGCACATGAACATTATCGACACAGTAGAAATAAAGAATGTTTAAATGAATGTTTAAAAGCTTTTGAAAGCACAATGAAAATAATTTGTACTGAAAAAGGCTGGACTTTCAACCCAACAGATACAGCAAATAAACTTGTTCAAATTTGCTTTCAAAATAATTTAGTACCTACTTTTACTCAAAACCAATTTTCATCCCTCCAAAATTTACTTGTAAGCGGAATACCAACTATACGGAATAAACTTGGAGGACACGGCCAGGGACAAACACCCCAAAAAGTAGATGATGAAATGACAAGATATGCGCTTAATTTGACTGGAACTAATATAATTTTCATAGTTGAACAAAGTGGAATAAAATAATTAATGAAACAGCTTTTACTAAACATTAGCCAATCATGGAAACCACAATCAAAATAAATACAGATCAACTAACTATTGATGTATTAGAAAGCATCAAAAAAATGTTTCCTCACAAATTAGTTGAGATTACCATTCAGGCTGCAGATGAAACAGATTATATTTTGAGTAATCCTGCTTATGCGCAAGAATTGGAAGAAAGAATAGCTGAATATGATAAAAGAAAGGAAACTATAAGCTTAAAAGCAGATGAATTATTATGAGGAACATTGAGTTTGTTCCGAAAGCTTTTAAAGAATATTTAAACTGATGATTTGCAGGGTAGCAAGAATGTTTTTTAAAAATCTTACCTGCAATATTTTTTATCAATAAAAGAAGCATGAGCGGTTTTTTGTAACTTCGGTACAGAAAAACAAACACAGCTATGAATTACGGCCCAATCAACATAGACCCTGAAACGATGGGCGGAACACCAGTTTTTACAGGAACAAGAATTCCTGTTCAAACGCTTTTTGATTATATTGAAGGCGGGGACGATTTGAACGAGTTTTTAGACGATTTTCCTACGGTTTCAAAAGAAACGGCCATACAAGTTTTAAACATGGCAAAACAAACATTAACAACCGAAAAAACGCTGAATGAAAATTTTGCTTGATGAAAACTTGCCAAGAAAACTAAAAGCCGATTTTGGAACAGGCCATGAAGTAAAAACTGTGCGTGATATGGGTTGGTTAGGAAAAAAGAACGGTGAACTTTTGGGTTTGATTGTTTTTAATGGCTTTGATTATTTTGTTACGATTGATAAAAACTTGCGCTATCAACAAAACATAGATCGGATTGAATTAAAAATATTCCTGCTTTTAGCTAAAAATAACCGCAGGGAAACTTTACAAATATTGGTAGAGAAAATAAAAAATAGGATTAAAGAAGGCGATCTTCAAAGAGTGAATGAAATAAATTGAGTGATTATTGCTGATGAAACTTTAAAAATCTTCCTTTCACATGCTCCAACTCATCCAAACCGCCGATGGTTCTAACACCATATTCAACCCGGAAATCGGCGAGAACTACAATTCCAAACATAAGCGTATTGTAGGAGAGCCTGCATGTTTTTTAAAATTAGAATTGCAATATTTTTGTCGATAAAAGAAGCATTCAAATATCTTTTAAAGAATCAAAGTCAAGAATTAATTATTATATTTATAAAATTACATACTGATTAATTAAAGACTTTAATGAGGAAAATTTTACTTGCAATCTTAATTCTACACTTATTCAATGCGGCGTTTGCACAAAGCAAATTACCCGAAAATAATATCTATGTTGAAGCTGGCGGATATGGCCTGTTCGGTTCAATCAACTATGAAAGGCGACTAAGCAAAGAACCTGGTTTTGGCATACATGCCGGTGTTGGTTTTTATACCGAAAACGCTTTTTATTTAACCATCCCGGTAGGTATCAACTATTTGTTTAAGCTGAATAACCACAACAGTTTTATTGATGGTGGTTTAGGTGTAACGTGGGCAAATTCTAACCGTAATTCGGTTAATAACACACTGTTTTCAAGTAGAGATAGTTTTACCAGCTTTATTCCAAGTGTTGGCTATCGAAAACAAACAGCTAAAAATTTAATGTTCCGGTTCGGTTTAACACCTGTAATTAATAATTACGGTTTTGTACCATGGGCAGGTATCGCTGTTGGAAAAAGTTTCTAAAGTGTTTTTTTATTAATCGAAGTTAGAAAAATAACTTTGCCTCATGCTCCAACTCATCCAAACCGCCGATGGTTCCAACACTATCTACAATACTGAAATCGGCGAAAACTACCATTCCAAATATGGCGCATTACAGGAAAGCCAACATGTTTTTTTAAAATCTGGTTTGCAATATTTTTTATCGGTAAAAGAAGCATCACAAGTTTCAATCTTGGAAGTTGGTTTAGGAACAGGCTTGAACTTTTTGCTTTCGGCAGATTATTGTACCCAAAATCAAATCAAACTGGATTATGTAGGCATTGAAGCTTTTCCATTGAACACAGAACTGCTCAGGCAAACGGGTTACGATCAGTACATCAGCGCAGCATTATGGGAAAGTTTCCAAGGCATGTACCCTTCTACCATCAACCACAAAGTAAAAATCAATGCGTTTTGCGAACTGGAACTGGCACATACAGATTTGCTCAATTTTGAATCGCCGCAATTATTTGATGTAATTTATTTTGATGCTTTCGCCGCTGTCCATCAACCCGAAATGTGGGGCGAAGAAGCCATTGTCCACACCACTTCCTTTTTAAAAACAGGTGGCGTTTTCGTTACTTATGCCATCACCGGCAACCTGAAACGACAATTAAAGGCTTTAGGTTTTAAGGTAGAGAAAGTGCCCGGCGCAGCAGGCAAACGCGAAATGCTGCGGGCAACACGTTTGTAATGCTTGTTTTATCATCTAAAAGTCAATCTCGTTACTTCTTGACCTATATTAACTGTTACAACATACATTTAGTTTATGTTTGTTAAAATAATCAAAAACAAAAAAATTATGGGCTTAATAGATGATTTGAACTGGCGCTACGCCACTAAAAGAATGAACGGACAAAAAGTTCCGCAAGAAAAACTTGATTACATTTTAGAAGCAGCACGTTTAGCGGCAACGTCTTACGGTTTGCAACCCTTTTCCATTTTAGTGGTAGAAAGTGAAGAATTACGTAAAAAAATCCAACCGGTTGCATATGATCAGCCACAAATCCTGGAAGCTTCCCACCTGCTTATTTTTGCTGCCTGGGATGATGTTACCGAGGTTCATATTACCGCTTACATTAACGATATAGCTGCCACACGTGGCATTCCGGCAGAAGCTTTACAAGGTTTTCATAATACAATGGTGGGCACCGTGCAAAGATTAACGCAGGAACAACGTTTTAACTGGGCTGCCAAACAAGCTTACATTGCTTTGGGTACTGCCCTTGCCGCCGCCGCCGAGCAAAAAGTAGATGCCACACCGATGGAAGGTTTTGATCCGCTTGGTTTAGATGTTTTACTGGATTTAAAATCCAAAAGTTTACGCAGCGTTGCCATTATGACTCTGGGTTACCGCGATGAAGCGAACGACCAATTGGTACATGCCAAAAAAGTACGCCGTGCTAATGAGCAATTGTTTATCCAATTATAAGCGGTAAAAACAGTATCTCTTTAAAAAATCCCGACAGGAAAGTTTCCTGCCGGGATTTTTATTGAAAGTTATTTCCAATTTGCCCCAACTTCCAGTCTTTTCCGTCTTTCAAACTTTCCAACTTTCTCCTAAATAATACTTCTTTTATCGCATAAAAATTATTGCCGTTTAAAAACATTATTTTTGCCTTTTTAAATTCAACTATGGCTTTACCAATTCCGGCTGCTGCACAAAACCCGGCTGCTGCTTTCGAGCGTTTACTTGCTGTTTTAAAAGATTTGCGCACCAATTGTCCCTGGGACAAAAAGCAAACGATGCAAACTTTGCGGCACCTCACCATTGAAGAAACTTACGAACTGGGCGATGCCATTTTGGAAGGCAATCAGCAGGAAATCAAAAAGGAATTGGGCGACCTGATGATGCACTTAGTTTTCTACGCGCGGATCGCTTCCGAAACCGGTGATTTTGATATTACCGATGTTTTAAACGGCGTTTGCAAAAAGCTGATCCATCGTCATCCTCATATTTATGCTGAAGTTGAAGTGCAAAATGAAGAAGACGTAAAACGAAACTGGGAACAACTGAAGCTGAAAGAAGGCAATAAATCTGTTTTAGGCGGCGTTCCGACCTCGCTTCCGGCTTTGGTTAAAGCTGCACGGATACAGGAAAAAGCACGCGGCGTGGGTTTTGACTGGGAAGATAAAAGCCAGGTTTGGGACAAAGTTGAAGAAGAATTACAGGAGTTTAAAGATGAATTTAATGTGCTAAACGAAGCATCCATCGATCCCGAAAAAGCTGAAGGCGAGTTTGGAGATCTGCTTTTTTCGCTGATCAATTACGCACGTTTCATTAACATCAACCCGGAAAATGCGCTGGAAAAAACGAATAAAAAGTTTATTAAACGCTTCCAATATCTCGAACAAAAAGCAAAAGAAAACGGCCGGGAATTGCAGGATATGACGCTGGCCGAAATGGATGTTTATTGGAACGAAGCGAAGCAGGTTTGAAATTGAGTGATACTTCTTTTATGTAGATAAAATTAGTATGACAAGAGTAAAAAGGACTAACTATCTTTACTATATTTATTTTTAAATACTATTTGTTATGGAAACCTTGCTAATTCAACTAACCAACAAAAAAGCTATTGGGCTTTTGCATGAAATGGAAGCCTTGAATCTAATTAAAGTATTAGATGAAACGATTCCTGAAAACCTAAGTTTTTCTGAAAAATTTGCTGGGAAATTACCTTCGGCCGTGGCAGACGACTTACAAAACTATGTAACTGCAAGCCGTAAAGAATGGAGCGATTAAAGTATTTAATAGATAGCAATGTTGTTATAGATTATTTAGGTAACAAAATACCAACTCATGCAATGGCTTTCATGAATGAAGTGTTTAATATAACGAAACCTTTTATTTCAATAATAACCCAAATAGAGGTTTTGGGGTTTAAGGTACCGGAAGAACACCACCAGTTACTTCGCGATGCTATAAGGAATATTGATATTATCGATTTGAATTCAGCTATAGCCGAACGTACTATATCAATTCGAAGACTGCATAAAATCAAATTGCCTGATGCTATTATTGCTGCAACTACAATAAAAAATGAGCTAACATTAATTACACGGAATATAGTTGATTTCAAAAATATCAAAGGCATAAAAGTTCTTGATCCATACAAGCCAATAGTTTAACATAATTTTAATGCTTAAAAAACTACTTCTTCTTACTGTTTTTATCAGCATAAATCTTGCATCTTCTGCTCAGCATAAAAACAGAAAAAACAAAACAGATTATTTTCCGCCTTCCGGAACTTGGGCGCATCAAACGCCGCAGCAATTAGGTTTGAATGCAGATAGTTTACGTGCTGTTGTTGATTTCGCCATCAAAAACGAAGCGAAAGAACCGCGCAATATGGAAATTTCGCAGGCACTTTCTTTCGGGAAAGAACCTTTTGGCGAAGGGATTGGCCCTTTTGCAGAACGCGGTGATCCAACCGGAGTCATCATATATAAAGGTTATATCGTTGCCGAATGGGGCGAGCCGTTGCGAGTGGATATGACGCATAGTGTTACCAAAAGTTTCCTTTCTACGGTTGTGGGTTTGGCTGTTGAAAGAGGTTTAATCAAAAGCGTGCAGGATTCGGTTTACAAATATGTGCCGCCGATTGAAGTTTATAACCCAACTCAGATCAATCGTCCGGCAGAAGATCTGGGCAAGCCGCAAATGCTGTATCCTTTTGCTTCTCCGCACAATAAAAAACTGACTTGGGACGTGATGCTGCGCCAAACCAGCGATTGGGAAGGCACGCTTTGGGGGAAGCCAGATTGGGCTGATCGTCCGCAAGGCAATAGCAGCGAATGGATCAACCGGAAAAGAAATGAACCTGGCACGGTTTGGAAATACAATGATACACGCGTAAATGCGCTTGCACTGGCGGCAACAAATGTTTGGCGGCAACCGTTGCCAAAAGTTTTGAAAGAATATATTATGGATCCGATTGGCGCATCCAACACCTGGCGCTGGTATGGCTACCGTAATTCCTGGATTGTGCTGGACGGGCAAGCTGTACAATCCGTAAGTGGCGGTGGACATTATGGCGGCGGCATGTTTATCAACGCTTATGATATGGCGCGTTTTGGCCTGCTTACGTTGCACCGCGGCAATTGGAACGGCAAGCAACTGATTGCCGAAAGCTGGGTAAAACAAGCGTTAACCCCAACTACGGCAAATACAGGTTACGGCTACATGAACTGGTTTTTAAACACCGATAAAAAGTTATTTCCGCACGCGCCAGCCTCTGCTTTTGTACACATCGGCAATGGCAATAACATCATTTACGTTGATCCGGAGCATGATCTGGTAATGGTTGTCCGCTGGATTCAAAACCAGGCAATGGACGGCGTAGTTGCAAAAGTGCTTGCTTCTTTTAACAGGTAAAATTTTGTATCAGATCAACCTTATAAAAGTATAATTTTCAATTAACTTCATACTTAACCTAAGCCGTATTTTATCATAAAACTTCAAAATCATTCAGATGTTAATAATTGATAATACTTCTTTTATCAGGTAAAAATCTAATAAAATCAATCCAAACTATACTGTTTTTATCGTATGAAAATTGCCGTTGCTTCTCCCCCGATCCCAAATTCTTTGAAAGATGGATTATTTTGGTTAGAAAAGTTTTCTGCGGAAGCTGCTAATCAAAATGCCGCATTGATCTGCTTCCCGGAAAGTTTTTTGCCGGGCTATCCGGGAATGCCTTATCCAGCAGAAGACCGGAAAGAAATCAACCTGAAAAATGCCCTTGAAAAAGCATGTACGATAGCTGCAAAAAACAAAATTGCCCTAATTGTGCCGATGGATTGGCACACGGATGCCGGCTTGATGAATGTTGCAAAAGTGATTGATGCGAATGGTGAAGTTTTAGGTATGCAGACCAAAAATCAGCTTGACCCAACAGAAGATGAAATTTGGGTTGCCGGTACAAAACGACAATTATTTACTATAAACGGTTTAAATTTTGGCATCAGCATTTGTCACGAAGGTTTCCGTTATCCGGAGTCCGTGCGCTGGGCAGCACAAAATGGGGCACATATTGTTTTCCATCCGCATTTTTCCGGTGGCGATGAAATGGGGATTATTTTAGAGGATTTCTTCCATAAAAACAATCCATACTACGAAAAAGCAATGATGATGCGGGCCTTGGAGAATACAATCTATTTTGCCAGCTCAAATTATGCATCAAAATACTCAGAGTCTGCAAGTGCTGTTTTTGCGCCTGATGGAAAATGCCTGGTAAACGAAGCATACGGCAAAGCAGGGATTATCATAACTGACATTGATTTGAACCTGGCAACTGGTTTGCTGGCCAAACGTTTTAAAAAGGAATTGTATTATCTTTTTAATAAATTGTAACTATAAATAATTTAATGACAAAATAATCGCTTTGAAAATGAACTCTTATAACAAGATAGCAAATAATAAACTAATTGGATTTGATAAAGTTATTGCTCAGTGTGAAGAAAACATACTTTTTTATAGTAAACATTTAGAAACACTCAGAGGAAATATTGGCCTTTTAGATGAAGCTACCTCTTTAATAAAAGAAATCAATCAGAACGCATCTTTGAAAGATTTTGAAGAGATGCGGCATTTTAGCAACTACAATGGCTATGTTACAATTGCTAATTTGGACATATCAGTTAATTTAAAACATCTTATTGAAGCTAAAACCGACTGGGAACGAATTTTTTTCATCAAAAATTCGTTCCTCATAATTCATGAAACTATAAATAAGTTAAATCCATCAAACGGTAAGTCTATAATAGAACTTACAATTCAAAAAAAATACCCAACACTTTCAACAACTTTAAAACAATTGTTTGATGCAATCGATCACTTTAAATTGACAGTTGATTATAGTAAAATTGAAAATAATAGACACTATACTGCAGGCCATATAGAAAAAAGTTTTAAAAAATATTATGATACAGTATCTCTATTAGATGGAGAAGAAGCAGCAAAATTTATTAGTATATTCATTCCAATAATTAATATGGCTACTGATTTGACTTCAAAATTAGTAAAGCTTGCTTATGTAAAGCAATCTGAAAAATCTGAACCAATTTACGCTGAACTCTCAAAATTAAAAAACGTATTTGAAGCACTTAAATGTTCTTAATTTCCATTTTTTAAAAATATTCTAAACAAAATTCTACTATATACATCCGTTGTTAATATCAAAAAATATATATTCAAAAACATCTTAAACTGATTGAATTCTATCCACTTTTAAGTTGCACATACAGTTTAATTTTGTAGTAATTCAACCTTCGCAAATACATCAACATTAAATACAAATTTCTATATTTGCCGCACGCTGGCTACAACCGGCAAAACATCATGAAAAAATATTTCACACAGTTGCATCTCCATCATCATTCCACCCAAGTTTGATCCTGTTTTGCACGAAATATTAATTCTTTTTTTGTTATCCAACCCACAATCTTTTGAAACCACTTAAAATAGCGATCCAGAAATCTGGCCGCCTCAACGAAAAATCTGTCGAATTGTTAAAAAACTGCGGATTATCTTTCGAAAATTATAAAAGTTCGCTCATTTCGCCGGTTTCTAATTTTCCGTTAGAAATTTTGTTTTTGCGGGACGATGATATTCCGGAATATGTGCAGGATGGCATTGCCGACCTGGGCATTGTGGGCGAAAACGTGATCCTGGAAACAGAAGTGGAAGTAAGCTACCTGCAACGTTTGGGTTTTGGAAAATGCACGCTAAAAATAGCTTTGCCAAACCAAAGTGAGGTTGAAGAATTGAGCCAGTTAGAAGGAAAATCCATCGCTACCTCCTACCCGGTCATCCTGGAGAAATTCCTGAAAGAAAATAAGATAAAGGCTGACATCCGCACTATTTCAGGTTCGGTAGAAATCAGTCCGGGTTTGGGTTTAAGCGATGCCATTTTCGATATTGTTTCTACCGGAGGAACTTTGAAAAGTAACGGACTGAAACCTTTTGCAGATGTGATTTCTTCAGAAGCGGTTTTAATTGGCAGAAAAGGTGAAGAAAACCATGAACATGTACAGGAATTAATCCAGCGCATACAATCGGTTTTACGCGCCAAAGAAACCAAATATGTAGTGCTGAATGTGCCGGAACATTGTTTGCCTGAGATCCTGAAACTGTTGCCTGGTGTTAAAAGCCCGAGCGTAATCCCATTAGCTGAGAGCGGTTGGGTTGCAGTGCACACGGTTATCCCGGAGCGTGATTTTTGGAACAAGATCAGCGAATTAAAAGCGGCAGGCGCACAAGGGATTGTGGTGATGCCGATTGAAAAAATCATCCTGTAATACTGTTTTTACCATATTAAAATTGGTACGATGTTAAAGGTTTATAATTACGACGAACTTACAGAAACGGAATTGGAGCAACTCATGCTGCGAAACGCCGATACAGGAAATGAAATACGCGAAACTGTAGAAAACATCCTGGCAAACGTGAAGCAAAACGGCGATCAGGCTTTGCGCGATTATGCTTTAGCTTTTGATAAAGTAACTTTAAACGAGCTTTTTACCGGAGAAAAAGAAATTGCCGAATTAGCCGGACAGGTTTTCCCTGAACAAAAACAAGCGATAAAAACAGCATACCAGAATATTTTTAAATTCCATCAAACCCAAGTTCACACCGAAGCAAAAACAGAAACCATGCCCGGCGTAACTTGCTGGCGCGAATTGCGGCCAATTGAAAAAGTTGGTTTATATATCCCTGGCGGCACGGCGGTTTTGCCAAGCACATTTTTGATGTTGGGCATCCCGGCCAGAATTGCAGGCTGTAAAGAAATTGTAGTTTGTTCCCCGCCTCAAAAAGACGGAAAGATCAATCCGTATATTGCTTTTGTCGCGCAACTTTTGGACATCAAAAAAGTGTTTTTGGCTGGAGGCGCACAAGCTGTAGCGGCAATGGCTTACGGCACGGAAAGCATTCCGAAGGTGGATAAGATCTTCGGGCCAGGAAATCAATATGTTACCAAAGCCAAAACCATTGTTCAATCTACAACCGTTACGGCCATTGATATGCCGGCCGGACCGTCGGAAGTTTTGATTATTGCCGATGAAAGCGCCAATCCTGTTTTTGTTGCTGCCGATTTACTGGCGCAAGCCGAACATGGAGTGGACAGTCAATCTGTTCTCGTTTCCACTTCCAGAAAATTGATTGAGGAAACCCTAACCGAACTGGAAAAGCAATTACCGGTTTTGCCACGTGCCGAAATCACCAAAAAAGCTATTGCAAATTCGTATGCTGTTTTTACCGATGATTTATCGGCAGCGATGGATTTTAGTAATCAATACGCGCCGGAGCATTTGATTTTGGCAACAGACAACTGGCAACATATAACTGAAAAGATCGTGAATGCCGGTTCTGTTTTCCTAGGGAATTTAACGCCGGAAAGCGTAGGTGATTACGCTTCGGGAACTAACCACACGTTGCCCACCAGTGCTTATGCACGTGCTTATTCGGGTGTTTCGGTTGATTCTTTTGTGAAGAAAATTACGTTTCAGCATTTATCAGAAAGAGGCCTGCAAAACATTTGTAAAACGGTAGAAATTTTAGCTGAACTAGAAGGTTTGCAGGCGCATAAAAATGCGGTTACAGTAAGGTTAAAGCAGTAATATTAGATGAGTATTTCTCCACCCTGTCATTTCGACGATAGGAGAAATCTTCATCAAACAAAAAGAAAATAGAATAGCCAATTGAAATAAGATTTCTCCCTTTTGTCATTCCGACGCAGGAGGAATCTTATTCAAACAAGTAATAACAACTGAAATAAGATTTCTCCTTACAGTCGAAATGACAGCAGGAGACAAAAACATTAAAAATGGATTTCAACCTCCAAAACCTCCTACGGGAAAATATTAAAAACCTCACGCCATATTCTTCTGCACGGGATGAATTTCAGGGCGAAGCCAGTGTTTACCTCGATGCTAATGAAAACGCCTACGGTTCTCCTTTGGCAGTCAATTACAACCGTTACCCGGATCCGTTGCAAGCAGCAGTTAAACAAAAAATTACTGCCATAAAAGGAGTACCGCCGCGCAATATTTTTTTGGGGAACGGCAGCGACGAAGCAATTGATATTTTGTTCAGAAGTTTTTGCCGGCCGGGAATTGATAATGTGATTTTGGTTCCGCCGACTTATGGCATGTACCAGGTTTCGGCGAATATTAATGATATTATGGTTCAAAATATTCCGTTAACTACTGATTACCAGTTAAATCTGGAAGGAATTGCAGAAGCGATCAACCCAAATACGAAACTGATATTTGTTTGTTCGCCCAATAACCCAACCGGAAACTCAATGAATAGAGAAGATGTGGAAACGCTGCTGGCCAATTTTAATGGAGTTGTGGTGGTTGACGAAGCATATATCAATTACAGCAGGCAGAAAAGTTTTATCCAGGAACTAACGGAATATGGCAATTTAGTTGTTCTGCAAACGCTTTCCAAAGCTTGGGGATTAGCTGGTTTACGCATCGGAATGGCTTTTGCTTCCGAAGAAATCATTGAAGTTTTTAACCGGGTAAAACCACCGTACAACATCAACGAAGCTTCTCAAAAATTGGCTTTACAAGCTCTGGATAACATCGATCAGATAAATTCCTGGATTAAAGAAACGCTGCTGGAACGCGATAAATTGGTGCTGGGCTTAAAAAATCTGAGTTTTGTCGTGGATATTTTTCCTTCTGATGCTAATTTTATACTGGTAAAAACAGTATCGCCAAAAGCAGTTTATCAGTTTTTGGTGGAGAAAGGGATCATCGTCCGCGACCGCTCTAAAGTAGAACTTTGTGAAGGTTGCCTTCGGATCACAATTGGAACGCCAGCAGAAAATATACAATTATTGAACACGTTGAAGACATTTCAAACATGAAAAAAATATTATTTATTGACCGCGACGGAACGCTGATTTCCGAGGCAACTGATGAGCAGATTGATTCTTTCGCTAAGTTGGAATTTTATCCGCACATGCTTCAATTTCTACCTAAAATTGCAAAAGAACTGGATTTTGAACTGGTGATGGTAAGCAACCAGGACGGTTTGGGAACTGCTGTTTATCCGGAAGATACTTTTTGGCCCGTACAAAATTTCATCTTGCAAACACTTAAGAATGTTGATATTGAATTTTCGGATATCATAATCGATCGCACTTTCCCCAAAGATAATGCGCCTACACGCAAACCGGGAACAGCTTTATTGACTAAATATTTTGACCAGGAAAAATACGATCTTAAAAATTCTTTTGTCATTGGCGATCGTTTGAATGATGCGATGTTGGCAAAAAACCTGGGCGCAAAAGCGATCTGGCTAAACAACAATACAAATTTGGGCGGAGCAGAATTTTCAGGACAAAATCCGGAAGAATTAAAACCGGTGATTGCTTTGGAAACTTCGGAATGGGAAAAGATTTACGAGTTTTTGAAATTAGGCCAGCGTAAGATTGAACACCGGCGTTCTACCAAAGAAACTGATATTTTCATCAAACTAAATTTGGATGGAAAAGGCGAAGCCAAAGTTGATACAGGGTTGCACTTTTTTGACCACATGCTGGATCAGATTGCCAAACATGGCAGCATTGACCTGGAAATCCAAGCCAAAGGAGATTTGCATATTGACGAACATCACACCATTGAAGATACCGGGATTGCTTTGGGCGAAGCTTTTGCACAAGCTTTAGGCGATAAAAAAGGCATCGGCCGTTATGGTTTTTTACTGCCGATGGACGATTGTTTGGCACAAGTAGCGATAGACTTTGGCGGACGAAATTGGATCGTTTGGGATGCTTCTTTTAGCAGGGAAAAAATCGGGGAAATGCCAACAGAAATGTTCTATCATTTTTTCAAATCATTTTCTGATGCCGCTAAATGCAACCTCAATATCAAAGCAGAAGGCGAAAACGAACATCATAAAATAGAATCTATCTTTAAAGCTTTTGCAAAAGCGATAAATATGGCTGTAAAGCGTGATGTTGATAATATGGTTTTGCCGAGTACGAAGGGGGTTTTGTAGGAAGCTGTAAGCGATAAGCTTTCAGCAATCAGCTCTATGCAAAGTTTAATTATAGTACGTTTACAAAAAGCTGAAAGCTGATGGCCGACAGCTAAAAGCTAAAATTATGATCGGAATTATACAATACGGCGCTGGTAACATTTTCTCATTAACGGCTGCGCTTGATCGTTTGCAGATTGAGTATGGCATGATCTCGCAGGAAAGTGAGTTTGAAGCTTATGACCGTTACATTATCCCCGGTGTTGGACATGCTGGTGCAGCAATGCAAAAGTTGGAATGTACGGGTTTGGTCCCAACCATCCGTAAAATAACCAAACCTGTGCTTGGAATTTGTGTGGGCATGCAATTGATCACGGCTTTTTCTGAAGAAGGAAATGCGGACTTGTTGAATATTGTGCCCGTAAAAACACTTCGGTTTAAAGAAGAAGCAGGTTTAAAAATACCGCATACCGGCTGGAACCAAGTCCATCCAAAAGAAACCAACGACCTGTTTAAAAATATTGGCCAGGAAACTTATTTTTACTTTGTACATTCTTATTTTATTGAACACAATAATTTATATACTTTAGCATCAACGCAATACGGCGTTCAATTTTCGGCTGCTATCCGTAAAGATAATTTCTTTGGTGTCCAATTTCATCCTGAAAAATCCGGAATGGCGGGCGAAATGCTGTTGACTAATTTTGCTCATCTTTAATGTTAAAAAACAAAATGTACATTATTCCTGCCATTGATATCCTGGACAAAAAAGTTGTCCGCTTGCGTGAAGGCGACTATAAACAGGTAACGAATTACGATGTTACGTTGGAAGAAATGATCGAAAGATACCAATCCAACGGAACAGATTTAATCCATATTATTGATTTGAACGGCGCAAAAGGGGATTTTGGCAACCAGGAATACCTGTTCGAAGTCATTCAGAACACTACAATGAAAGTACAATACGGCGGCGGTGTGCGCAGTATTGATAAAATAAAAGAACTGATCGAAGCAGGCATCCACCGTGTCATCGTCGGTACGCAAGCTATTACCAATCCAACTTTCCTGGATGAGTTAAGCATTTCTTTTATCGGCAAAAATAATTGTGCGGATCAGGTAGTTATTGCGATTGATGTGCTGGACGAAGTCATTAAATATTCCGGTTGGATGGAAAGTTCGCCGGTAAAATTAATGGATTATATAGATCGTTGCCTTGCTTTAGGCTTTTTCAGGTTTTTGTGTACCGATATTAATAAAGATGGGAAATTAGGCGGTGCAGGAATAGACTTGTATGAGAAACTGTTGGACCATTCGCCTTTTATCAAACTGATTGCTTCCGGCGGCGTAAGTTCTATGAAAGATATTGAAAAATTAAGCCATATTAGTGTAGAATCCTGCGTGGTTGGCAAGGCAATTTATGAACATCACATTTCGGTAGAGGAAATCAAAGAATGGAATTTAAAGGCGATGGCGAGTTTATAAGGCTGCGGCTTTTTAAAAAACTATTATATAAATACTCCTGTTTATTTTAAATTAAATGAATGTTTATACAGATGCATCAACCATTGGAGGTTGTTTTGACAAATAATTTAAAGAATGGTCTGTTGCTTTATTTGAAGAATTTAAAGTTGGAGTAAAATTTATAGTGCTGTCTGACCTAACCTTACAAGAACTTGAACTTGCCCAACAGGAAGTTAGAGAGAAAATATTTGATATTCCAACCAAGAATCAAATAACAATAGGTATCACAGACGAAGCAATCCGCCTTGCAGAAACTTATATTGACGAAGGTGCTTTGACGAATAAAAGTTACAACGATGCGCTCCATATTGCGCTTGCAACTTTAAACAACGCTGATGTTTTGGCAAGTTAGAATTTTAAGCACATTGTTAATCTTAGCCGTATTAAGCTTTACAACTCAATCAATTTGAATCTTGGTTATAGCATAATTGAAATTAGAACACCGGGAGAAATTTTAAATTTATAAAAATTATGAATAAGGATAAAAAATTTGACGCGGTATTAATGATGAGGGAAATACGCGAAAATTTAAGCGAGAAATACTGGAAGCACCCGGATATTTTAAAAAAAGAAATGCAAGCAATAAGAGAAAAATATAATCTTAAAATCTCAACCGAGGTTACCAACAAAAGTATTTAAAAACTTGAACGAAGTTTTGGGAGAGATCAGCCACCATACAAACTCCCCCTCCAGTGGGCCGGGGGGTTTAGCCAAAAGAATCGTTCCCTGCCTGGATGTAAAAGATGGCCGCACGGTAAAAGGGGTGAACTTTGTTGATCTGCGCGATGCCGGTGATCCGGTAGAACTGGCTTGGCAATATTCGCAGCAAGGTGCCGATGAACTGGTTTTTTTGGATATTACCGCCACGCACGAACGCCGGAAAACGATGGCAGAACTGGTAAAAGCAGTTGCCCGTAACGTTAATATTCCTTTTACGATTGGTGGTGGAATTAATGAAATTGCAGATGCTGATATTCTGTTAAATTCTGGTGCTGATAAAATTTCTATCAATTCTGCAGCGGTTCGTAATCCAAAATTAATTGATGAACTGGCTAAAGCTTTTGGTGTGCAGTTTGTGGTGATTGCCGTTGATACGCGACATGTTGGCGATCAAAATCTGGTGCATTTAAACGGCGGCCGTATTGCTACAGAACACGAAACTTTTAACTGGATAAAAGAAGCAGAAAGGCGCGGCGCAGGAGAAATCCTGCTGACTTCTATGGATCACGACGGTACAAAAGCGGGTTTTGATTGCGCGTTTCTCAAACAAATTAATGATCAAATCGGCATTCCGCTGATTGCTTCCGGCGGCGCGGGCAACCAGCAGCATTTTGTAGATGTGTTTCAAAAAGCTGGCGTTGATGCTGCTTTGGCTGCTTCGGTTTTTCATTATGGCGAGATATTGATCCCGGATTTAAAACAAACGTTAAGAAACAATCAGGTGGAAGTGAGATTATAAATCAAAATGCAATGCTTCTTTTAGCAGTAAAAAAACTATGAATTTCGATAAAAATACCGGCTTAATCCCTGCAATTGTTCAGGATGAACAAACGCTGGAAGTGCTGATGCTGGGCTACATGAACCAGGAAGCATTTGATAAAACTTCCGCAGAAAAAATTGTGACTTTCTTTTCCCGCTCAAAAAACCGTTTGTGGACCAAAGGCGAAACTAGCGGCAATTTTTTGCATGTAAAAGAAGTATATCTGGATTGCGACCAGGATACAATCCTAATCAAAGCCAAAGCCGACGGGCCAACTTGTCATACCGGTTCGCGCAGTTGTTTTGCAACAGAACATAACCAGAATTTTATTTTTGAACTGGAAAATATCATTAGAGATCGTTACGAAAACCCGCAGGAAGGTTCCTACATTAACAAAATACGCAAAAAAGGTTTAAATAAAATCGCGCAAAAAGTTGGCGAAGAAGGCGTGGAAACAGTAATTGCCGCTTTAGCCGAAACAGAATTTGACCTGGTAAACGAAGCATCCGATTTGGTTTTTCATTTGTTGTTTTTGCTTCGCGAGAAAAATCTCAGCTTAGAAACCATTGCGAAGAATTTGGAGAACAGACATAAATAAACGGAGTTGGCTGTAATTTTACCGAACCTTGACGATAGACGAAAATGCCTTTTGTAACAGAATATAATACATCGCTTGTTTTTAAAAAACTTATTGGAGAAATTAAAGACGACATAAAGGAATGGGAACCATATAAGAAAGCTATCTATTTCCTAAATAGACTTGACAAAACAAATCTTCTTTATTTTAAAAAATTATGTGAAGACCCAATTGAAAATATTGATACTGTTTACAATCCAATAAATGTTATTGACAATAAGGAATTTGTTTATGAAGGTGGAAAACCATCTTATCATAAAGTTGAAGACTGCGACAGGCTTTCATCTAACTTCATAAACTTTAGAATTCCAGAGCAGATTAAAGAAAAAGGCAATGAATCAATTGAAGAATTTAGAAAGTGGTTTAAGGAAAACCAAACTCTTTTTGCAGAGAAACCCGATGTTTATCAAATGCGACTGAACACTAAATATGGAATAGTTCAAAGCATTGAAAAAGTGGATTATAAAAATAGCGGAAATGCTTATAAAGAAAATTTAACTATTGCAGAAATTGAAACAAGAATTGACAGCATATTACACAATGCGTCCGAATATTACAAAGCCGATTTAAAAAGACAAGTAGCAATCAGAGCTTTCCAGAAATCAACTTTTTTGGCATTTAAGGGACAACCAATTGAAAAAAACAATACTGAATATACTGATGAGGAACTCAAAGAAATTTTAAAAGAATATTATCATCTTTTTATTCAGCCAACAATATTTTACCTGAAAGAACATTTTAAAGCTTTTTATAACTCCAACATTGAGATAAACGAAAAGATTTTTGAACACCTCAATTTTAAAAAATGTGGAGCTTGTTATGCAGAAGATTTCAAACAGAAAACAGACAGTTTATTAGAGAAAAAGAAATGCCTTCTTGAAAGATTTGGAGAATATGAATTTCCAATTGAACCAACTCAATTTAATTTCAAGGACATCGAAAATACTGAAATGAGAGTTGGATTTATATACTGTCATATTTTTCGTTGCATAGACAAGAAATTTCAAACAGACGATTTGGGTAACTACAAAAATTTTAGAGCAGAATATATTAATCATAAAAACAGATACATTTACACCGACACAAAAATTTACGAATCTGATGTAGGCGGTATTCAGTTGTTTAGAAGGTATATAACAAAAATTGAACAGAATAAAATTACAAGAGTTGCTAACTTTACGACGTATGCTCACGAGATATAAAAACTACAGCCAACAAAAGTATTTGCAAAAGCAAGGCTGGACATTGGAGCAATCGGCTGTGTGTTACTTTCAGCAGTAGTTCAGGTTCGACATTCAATGTTCTGCTTTTGTTTTTTACTTCAACAAAATATTTTCAATTGGACTTTTGTACCGAGCTGGACGTTCAATGAATTCCCTGCCTTCGCAAATACTCGAACGTTGTCGGTTGCGGGCTGCCGGTTCAAGACGGATAATATAGCGCAAAGATAACGATGATAAAACCGTAACTGGCAACTCACAACCCACAACCGAATAATGCAAGTTGAAAAATCCGCAGAACTCTCCGGACACGCCAATTCTATTTTTACGTTAGCCTTTTCCCAAAAACCATGCATTCTTTTCACGGCTGGCAACGATAAAGGCGTAGTAGAATGGAGCCTGAAAAACAATGCTTTTATAAAAGTGATGTTCCCGGTGGCCACTTCGGTTTATGCCATTCATTGTCCGGCTGGTTTCCCGTTTTTGTTTGCCGGTTTGCGTAATGGTGATGTTTTGGTTTTTGATTTTATTCAGCAAAAATTACTTCCGCCGCTGCAACATCACCAAAAACCAATTTTTGATATTCAATCTGTTCCTGAAAAAAAAGAATTGCTGGTGGCCAGCGAAAATGGTTCTGTTTCTGTTCGGAACCTGGATAATTTAAGTTTAGTGCATTCCATTCCGGTTTCTGCGGATACGGTGCGTTCGATCAGCATTTCCACCTTAAACAAACAAGTTGCATTTGGTTGTCGTGATAATAGTATTCAGATTTATGATTTGGAAGATTACACACAAATTAAAGCTTTAACCGGACATACTTTGCCCGTTTTTTCCGTTGCTTATGCTCCTTCCGGTAAATACTTAGTTTCCGGTTCGCGTGATGCACAGCTGAAGATTTGGGACAGCAAAACTCTGGAGCTGATCAAGAATATTCCCGCACATTTATTTGCCATCAACAGCATCGCTTTTCATCCTACTGAACCTTATTTTGCTACGGCAAGTATGGATAAAAGCATTAAAATTTGGGGTTCAGATGATTTTAAATTGTATAAAATCATCAGCCGGGAAAAAGGCTTTGCAACGCATCGTTTATCCATCAATAAAATTGCCTGGAGTGCAGATGGCAGCCAGCTGGTTTCCGTGAGCGATGATAAGCTGGTAATAGTCTGGAATTTTTCATTTTAAACCCGGTTTTTACATGCTTCTTTTAGCAGGCAAATTTCTTCCGGCTTAATTTATTTTATCCTAAACAAACTGATTGTTAGCAATGTTATAAACTATCAACACAGATATTAAAAAAAACAAAAGATGAAAAAATTAAATGTATTATTTTTAGCAGGTTTTACTGTATTGTCATTCCAAGCGTGCAATAGTTCCAGTAAAACCAACAGCTCGGATATTGCTAAAGATTCCAACTCGACCAAAGACACTTCTTCCAGCATGAAATCTTCTGTAGATACTACTGCAAAAACAGCAGGTGCAGCAATGAATGTGGATAAAGACGATGCGGATTTTGCAGTTGAAGCCGGAAACGGCGGCATGGCTGAAGTAGCAATGGCAAAATTGGCGCAACAAAAAGCAACCAATCCGGATGTAAAAGCTTTTGCGGCAAAAATGATTACCGATCACACCAAAGCAAACGATAAGTTGATGGCTTTGGCAAAACAGAAAAACATTACGCTGCCAGCAGCAGTAAGCAACGATGAGCAGAAAAAAATGGATGACATGGGCAAAAAATCAGGAAAAGATTTTGATAAAGCTTATGTAAGCGAAATGGTTGACGATCATGATAAAGATGTCAAATTGTTTGACAAGCAAGCTAAAGACGGAAAAGATGCCGATTTGAAATCTTTTGCTGCAACAACATTACCAACCTTGAAAATGCACCAAACCATGATCAAAGCAATCGATAAAAAAATGTAACCATACTTCTTTTATCACTATAAAAAATGGAACGTTAATTAAATTTAACGTTCCATTTTTTATGCAGTTAAAAAAAGCGTTTGATGATGCGCAAACGATGCGTGTATTTTTTTTGCGATGCGGAATAAATCCCCTGATCGTCAATCCGGTCAATTTTTACTTTTCCGGAAGCATGAATAATTTGTTCGTTGTTCAGCATCAGGCCAACGTGAACAATCCGTCCGGCTTCGTTATCAAAAAAAGCCAAATCGCCGGGCAAAGCTGCCTGCAAAAAATCAACAATTTCACCTTGTTCCGCCTGCTGCCAGGCATCTCGTTTCAGTTGAATATTTTGCGAACGATAAACAGCCTGTGCAAAACCGGAACAATCGATACCGAAATGCGTTCGGCCGCCCCACAAATATGGCGTGTTTAAGTACGTTTTAGCAAAATCAATCAAACCGTATGCTTTAGGTTGAAGCTGATTTTGAAGCTGAAATCCTATCGATCCAAGTGTAAAATCGTTATTTTCCAAACCTACAATCCGGCTTCCGGTTGGCAAATACAATAAAGAATTGTCTGATTTTTTGGAGATTATAGTAATTGGTTCCTGCGTAAATAATACTGTTTTTAGCAGGTATTTTTTGTAAATATCTTCATCAACCAACACACTTTGAATAGCCTGGATATAACCTTCATAACCATCGCTTTCCGTTTTGATTTTCAGCCAGCCGGTTTCTGTTTCCAAACCCGTAAAACCTTCGCCAAATAGTAGTTGTGAAACCAATTGCGAACGATGCGCAGGCTGATCCCGTAAAGGAACAATTCCCAGATTAATTAAACCGTATTGCATTTTTTATCTATAAAAAAAGGGAACACAAACATTGCATTCCCTTCCGATTTCAATTGTAAAAATAATTATTCTTCCATGTGCAGCCAGGCTTTTTTGGCCAGCAGTTCATCCTTGCTTTCGCGCACATCTTCATCATCCACACAGCAATCAACCGGACAAACGGCCGCACATTGCGGTTCATCATGGAAACCTACACATTCGGTACATTTATCAGAAACAATGTAATAAACTTCATCAGAAATGGCAGCATTTGGTTCTTCGGCATTCAAAGTAGAACCATCACCAAAATCTATAATACCTTTTAAACCAGTTCCTTCAGAAAATTTCCAGGCCGCGCCGGCATCGTAAATGGCATTATTGGGGCACTCCGGTTCGCAAGCCCCGCAATTGATACATTCGTCGGTAATTTTAATCGCCATAACTCTAATCCTAAAAAGCTAAATGATACATTTGCTTTGCAGCAATTTATTTGCTGTGAAGCAATGTTGCAAAGATAACAAAAATTGCATTTTCAGGTTTTAAGCTTTGCTATTTATATGTCAGAATTGATTAAAATAAATCTAACAGAAACCTTATCGGATTTAGGAAAAGAACTGTTAAATCCTTCCACAGAACTCCTGCAAATCATTGATCAGGAAAAACAATACAATGCTTGGTTTACGCCGGAAAACGTGCTGCAAGCCGTACAGGCAATCGGCAAAATGCTAAACAAAACTGATCTGGAAAAATGGCTTCCGCAAAATAACGATACTGTTTTTACCGGCAAAAAAATTGGCTTGGTGCTGGCCGGCAATATTCCGGTTGTAGGTTTTCACGATGTGCTTTGCGTCCTGGCTTCCGGCCATTTTGCCCTGATCAAAGCTTCTGCAAATGATTCAAGATTAATTAGTTACATTTTGAAACGCTTGGTTGCTTTGGAACCGGAATTTGCAAACCGATACGAGTTTACAGAACGGCTGGCTAATTTTGATGCAGTAATGGCCACCGGAAGCAACAATACTTCGCGCTATTTTGAATACTATTTTAGCAAAGTGCCAAATATTATCCGCAAAAACCGGAACAGTTTGGCTTTGCTTTCCGGGTTTGAAAGCGAAGAAGAACTGCAAAAATTGGGACATGATATTTTTGATTATTTTGGGTTGGGATGCCGCAGCGTTTCTAAAATTCTGGTGCCGGAAAACTATGATTTCGGCGTTTTATTTCGCTCGATAGAATCTTTTCAACCAATTATCAATCACCATAAATACAATAACAATTACGATTACAACAAGTCTGTTTACTTAGTCAACCAGGCAAAGCACCTTGATAACGGTTTTTTATTGCTGAAGCAGGACGAGAAAATTGCTTCTCCTTTGGCGGTTTTATATTTTGGTTTTTATGCTGATTTGAACGATGCCAAGCGTCAGTTGAACGAACAGAAGGAAGCTGTCCAATGCGTGGTAAGCAATATGAAAATAGCTGATCATATGCAAGTTGTTGGTTTTGGTGAAAGCCAGCAGCCCAAACTTTGGGATTATGCGGATGGCGTAAATACAATGGAATTTTTACAATCCATTTGATTTTTATAGGATAAAAGAAGTATCTGCCGAAAAAACCCTTGTATAAATTTTAACTTTGGCAACGTATGTACATTATTAAAGTAAAAGGAGTAGCCAAAATACCTGATTATGTGCAGTTGCGAGACGAGCAATTTACGTTGCTGGCTTATTTTCGAGTGGACAGACCTGATAAATCGTTGGACAAACTTGGACTTACAGACAAAGCAGAACAGATTATGAACATTGTGAGAGACCTGCCATTTGGTCAAATCCTAAAACTGGAACTTTAAAAAATGCTTGGAAACACGGTAATCAGCCTTCAAAATATAGATGTTTTTCAACAGAAACATTTGGTGCTTTCTGATGTAAACCTTCAAATTAACAAAAGCGAATTTGTTTGGCTGATCGGCCAAACTGGATCGGGCAAAAGTAGTTTGCTCAAAATATTGTATGGCGACCTGCACCTCACCAACGGTGAAGGACATGCCGGCGGTTACGACCTGAAAAAACTGGCCAACAAAGAGGTGCCTTTTTTACGCCGCAAACTCGGCATCGTTTTCCAGGATTTTCAATTGCTTTCTGACCGGACAGTAGAAAAAAACTTAGAATTTGTGTTGAAAGCCACCGGCTGGAAAGACAAACCCAAGATCAACGAACGCATTCGGGACGTGCTGGAAAAAGTTGGCTTGCGATCAAAACTCAAAAAAATGCCGCATGAAATTTCTGGAGGCGAGCAGCAGCGCGTAGTAATTGCACGCGCGCTGCTGAACGAACCGGAAGTGATTTTGGCAGATGAACCTACTGGCAACCTTGATCCGGACACTTCCGAAGAAATCGTGATGCTTCTAAAACAGATCAGCCTTGGCGGAACGGCCGTGCTGGTTGCCACGCATGATTATCACATCATCCGCACTTTTCCTTCGCGCATTATCAAATGTGAGAATGGCAAGATTATGGACAACGTGCAGTTGGTATAAATTCCCCGCAAAAATAAATTCCCTGGATCCTGATACTGTTTTTATCGGTATAAAAGAAGTATGTTCTGCCAATTTGCTGCCAGGCCCGGATTTTGAAACAGACAGAATAAAACGTATGTTTCACAACGGCCTGACAGCCTGACGGTTTTTAGCAGATGGCAGGAAACTTGAACAGGAAAAAATTATATTATGAATTTTAATGATATACTGAAGAAGATGAAAAAAGAAGAACCAACTTCTGCAGAAAACCCTATCAATATGGATGAGATTTTTGATGAATTTCAGCAGGTAAACGAAGCACGCCAGAACCAGAAAGATGAAAATGAAGGTAATGCAAATGATGTTTCCGCTGAGGATAAACTGAAAGAGGAACTGGCTTTGGCCAATGATAAATTTTTGCGCTTGTATGCGGAGTTTGATAATTACAAACGCCGCACTTCCAAAGAACGCGTAGAACTCTTGCAAACCGCCGGCAAAGATGTAATCGTATCGTTATTGCCGGTTCTGGATGATTTTGAACGTGCCAGCCGGGCGATTGAAAACGCAAAAGACGTTGCTTCCGTAAAAGAAGGTGTAGGCTTGGTGTATAACAAACTTAAAAATCTGCTGGCCCAAAAAGGATTGAAAGAAATGGTATCGAAAGGTGAAGTTTTTGATGCGGACATACACGAAGCTGTTACGAATATTCCGGCCCCTACTGATGCAATGAAAGGCAAAATTGTAGATGTGCTGGAAGAAGGGTATTTATTAAATGATAAAGTGATACGGTTTGCAAAAGTAGTTGTAGGCGCGTAAGAAGGAAGAAAGGTGATAGCTTTTAGTTGATGGATCATTGCTAATGAATATTGGCTGACACCTGATTGCTGACAGCTAAAAGCTAAAATAAAAGATGGCAAAAAGAGATTATTACGATATCCTGGGCGTTTCCAAAGGTGCCGAAGTGGATGAAATTAAGAAGGCTTACCGCAAGATGGCCATCAAATATCATCCGGACAAAAACCCCGGCGACAAACAATCCGAAGAAAACTTTAAAGAAGCAGCAGAAGCTTACGAGGTTTTAAGCAAACCGGACAAGCGCCAGCGTTATGACCAGTTTGGCCATGCTGCAAACGCGCAATCCCCCAATGGCGGCGGGCAAGGCGGCCCGGGAGGCATGAACATGGAAGATATTTTTAGCCAGTTTGGCGATATTTTCGGTAGTGGCGGCAGTCCGTTTGATAGTTTTTTTGGCGGAGGCAGGCAAAGCAGCAACGGGCGTAAAGTAACCCGCGGGACTAATTTAAGGATCAAGGTAAAACTGACGCTGGAAGAAATTGCAAACGGCGTTGAGAAGAAAGTTAAAGTAAACAAACAAATTATCTGCGAAACCTGCGAAGGCACCGGTGCGAAAGACCAGTCTGCTTTTCAAACCTGTAAAACCTGTGGCGGTTCTGGTGCAGTCCGCCGGGTGACCAATACGATTTTGGGCCAAATGCAAACCACCAGCACCTGCCCTACCTGCAACGGCGAAGGTTCTACGGTTACTGCAAAATGTAATGTTTGTCATGGCGATGGTGTGGTTCGCGGTGAAGAAACGATCAGCATCAATATTCCGGCCGGGGTAAGCGAAGGTATGCAGCTTAGCATGAGCGGAAAGGGAAATGCTGCCCCGCGTGGTGGGCTGCCTGGTGATTTGATTATTTTAATCGAAGAAATCCCGCACGAAACGTTGAAACGCGATGGCAACAACATCATTTTTGATCTGCATGTTAATTTTGTGGATGCGGTAATCGGGACAACGGTAGAAGTGCCGACGATTGACGGAAAAGCTAAAATCAAGATTGAACCGGGCACACAAGGCGGAAAAATCCTGCGCTTAAAATCTAAAGGTGTTCCGGAAGTGAACTCTTATCAGCGTGGCGATCAATTGGTGCACATCAATATCTGGACACCAAAAGTGGTAAGCCGCGAAGAACGCGACGTTTTAGAAAAACTGCAAAACTCTCCCAATTTCAAACCAAACCCGGGCAAAAACGAGAAAAGTTTTATCGAACGGATGAAAGAATATTTTGAATAAATCCTAATTTTAGGCGGTAAAAGAAGTATCAAAAAGAGAGGTTGCATTATCGCCAGCCTCTCTTTTTTGTTTAGGACTTGGGTAACAAACCTGATGCCTTTTCAATAAGTATCAATGCTTCTTTTACACTGGTTTTTTAAGTATGTAAAAAATCGTTGTTTACTGTGCAGATATTTCCTGCTCGATCTGATGATTGATCTTATGGATGATCTCGTCCAGGTTTTGGGTACAGGTATTCATCATTTTGATAGATTCGTTTCTGTCCTCTTCGTCCGTTGTTTCATTGATCAGCCTGATCAAACCGAGAATAGAAGCAACAGGCCGCCGCAATTCGTGGGAACCCATCCAGGCAATATTCCTCAAAATTTCGTTTTGCCGGTTTATTCTATCTACCTTTTCTTTGCTGAGGGTAACATCGTTGTGGATAGAAATGTAGCCGTCGGGTTTTCCATCTGCTGTAAATAATGGTGTAAATTCTATATTCACCCAATACTTTTTTCCTCCTCTATTATAGTTGATAACTTCATAAGAGAAGTGTTCCAGGTTTTTTTTGGCAGAAACAATAGCTGCAGTAGTGCTAAGGTCTGTATCAGGGCCATTTAATACTTCCTGCGGATATCTTCCTGCTATCTCTTGTAGCACATAGCCAGTAGATTTTTCAAATGCTTTGTTTACCCAGGTAATTTTGTTGTTCACATCCTGGATCATGATCATGTTGTTTACCTTAGTGATGATATCCGCAAGCCTTTTATTTTCTTCATCAAAACGTTTTAGTTCATTGATATCTTTGATTGCACCGATCATGCGGACGAACTTACCTGCTTTATTAAATTGCAGATAACCCTGGTCATACACATATTTATACTGATGGCCGGCAGTCTCCATCCGATATTCCGAGCCGCAGTTTTCTTTTTTATGGCGGATAGCATGTTGGTATTCTGCTACTACTTTATCTATATCGTCCGGGTGGATCCTGCTTTTCCACCAGTTTACCTCCGGGCTGATCTGATTTTTGGCCAGGCCAACCAAATCGGTTATATTATCGCTGTATTTGATATTTTTACGCCTTACATCATAATCATAAATCACATCATGCGTTGCTTTGGCAACCAGGTCATACCGTTCTAATGCTTCTTTTAGCAGCAAATCTTTTGCCTTATTTTCCGTGATGTCTGTAAAATATATTGCCGCACCTTCGTCTGTTGGATAAGCATTTACACAAAACCATTTTTTTGTCTGCACATAGTAAGCTTCAAAATTTACAAAAACGCCCTCTTCCAATACTTTTTTGTACGAATGATAAAAATTGTCTTTCTCTGCATCTTTAAATAATTCTAAATATTGACGGTTGATAATTTCTTCCCGCTTAAAATTCAGTAATTTCTCACAACTAAAATTAATATCTGTAATAACCCAGTCCCGGTTCAACCTACAGTAGCCATCGGTAATGTTTTCCAGCGTATTGTTTAAGCGTTGCAGGTAAGTGTTTTTTTCCAACTGAACCAATTTCAGTTCCGTCAAGTCCTGCATCGTACCCAGCACTTTGTACATTTTACCGTTTTGATACTGCATTTTCCCCAGCACTTTCACATACTTGATCTCTCTTGTTTTGGTAACGAAACGATGTTCGATATCCAAATCTGTGCCTTTTCTCAACAGCGTTTCTATTGCCTGGTTGTAGGCCTGCAAATCATCCCGGTGTACCGACCGCAAAATCATACTGTAGTTTACTTTCTCTACCAGGTCAAGATCAAAAATCTCATACAACTCATCCGACCAAACCAGCGATCTGCTTTCTACAAAATATTCCCAGCCGGATACCCGTGCCAGTTTTTCTGTTTCTTTCAATTTTTGCTTTTCTTCCTGCAAAACCTGGTTCATCAGCTTTAGGTCATGCTCATATTGTACCTGTGCTGTGGTATCGGTGGCAAGCACCATGACAGCACTTTTTTTGTTAAAGGAAATTTTATGCGAGGTGATATTTACATAAATCAATGTGTTTTCCTTTTTTAAGTGCCGCCAAGTTCCGGATGAAAATTCCGTATCGGTAACCCTATAAGATGATTCTGTTACACTTTCATGATCTTCCACCGGTCGGATATCTTGCATCGTCATCACCAAAAACGCTTCTTTTGTATAGTCATAAGAGGCAATTGCGGCATCGTTTACAGATAAAAACTTAAAAGATACCGGATCATATATCCACATCGGGTTTGGGTTTCCCAAATACATATCCCGATAATCATCCTCCCGTTCTTTAATTGTTTTGTTGTTGATATAGACCAATTTAGAAATAAACAGACAGGTGATTAAGGCAAAGCAATAAGGCCTGAACAGTACAATCAGTTCCAGCACTTCCTGGTTTAAATGTTTGTCCGCAATCAGGATAAGACCTCTGGTCGATAAAAACCAGCACAAACAGAACAACAAATAGCCAAAGGTAACTTTAAGAGCACTCAATTTCATGTAACCATATTTTCCTTAAAAATCCCATTTGCCTTTAAACATTAGATTCCATAAATACCGATAGTAAGGATATATTGCTGTCAGTCTTCTGGTTTTTTTATTTATTTTATTGACCCTGTCTCTTCACTTTATTCACAATTAGATTTTTTTTTAAAGAACTTTGGGGCAAATTAAATCAGGAATGCCCGCAGAAGTTATATTAACAATGGATCATATTCAGGTTCGACAAAATGCTTATACGTTGTTTCAGGATCTAAGTTTTGAAATTAAAGCAGGCGAAAGTTGGGCACTTGTGGGCGAAAGCGGCTCGGGCAAAAGTGCTTTATTGCAAACTATTGCCGGTAACCTTTCAATTTCTCAAGGAAAAATCAGTTATCATTTTTATGAAAAAGAAAAGCAGGCATATTTGGCCGATACTTCTTTTACCCCGCAAAAAATGATGGCTATGGTTGCATCCAAACATCATTTCAAAAACCTATCCAACACCAAAGATTTTTATTACCAGCAGCGTTATAATTCTTCTGACTCGGAAGATTCGGCAACGGCCAGCATTTATCTTGATCAGATCAACCCTAATACAATTGTAAACCCGGTTTGGACTTTTGAACAAGTTGTTCACCAGCTTAAATTGGAACCGTTGCTGGACAAACAATTGATCAAACTATCCAACGGCGAAACCAAAAGGCTTTTGATCGCGGCAGCTTTACTGAAACATCCAAGTTTGTTGTTATTGGATCGTCCGCTTACTGGCTTGGATGTACAATCAAGGGCAGAATTTAACACTTTGATCACTGCAATTATCAAAAGCGGCATCACAGTGATTATGGCTACTTCCCCCCAGGAAATCCCGGATGCGATCACTCATATTGCAATCATGCACCGGCAAAAAATAGAAAATATAGTGCTAAAAGAAGCATTCGTTCCGGGGGAAAGTAAACAGCAGCAGGCTTTTGCGGATTTAAAAGAATTGAGATCGCTGCTCAATTCAAAACCAAATGCTTCTTTTAGCACTATAATTTCGATGAAAAATGTAAACATCCGTTATGGTGAGAAACAGGTTTTGAACAACATCAACTGGACTGTTTTGCCAGGGGAAAAATGGGCTTTGCTTGGGCCGAACGGTGCCGGAAAATCTATGTTGCTCAGTCTGATCAATGGTGATAACCCGCAGGCTTATGCCAATCATATCATACTTTTCGACCGTAAAAGGGGCAGCGGCGAAAGTATTTGGGACATTAAAAAAAAGATCGGTTTTGTTTCGCCGGAACTGCATCAATATTTCCCGGCAGAAAGCTCTTGCCTGCAAGTAATAGAATCCGGTTTTTATGATACGTTGGGCTTGTTCCGGCCATCAAATCCAACAAAAACAGATATAGCTTTTCGCTGGATGAAGCTGTTTCAAATAGAAGAAAATGCACGAAAACTACTTAAAAATGTAACCGCAAGTACACAACGCTTGTGTTTACTGGCGCGGGCATTGGTCAAAAATCCGCCTTTGTTGATTTTTGATGAACCTTGCCAGGGACTTGACGACCGGCAGCAGCAGCATTTTAAATATTTGCTGGAGCTGATCTGCCAAAACAGCAGCACTACTTTAATTTATGTTACCCATTATCAGCAGGAAATCCCGGACGTGGTAACGCAGGTTTTGAGATTGGAGGAAGGAAAAGAAATAAGGTAGTTGATGGTTCATAGTCAAATGGATAGGGACAGGGCTATGAACCATCAGCTATGAACTATTAACATCTATCATAAACTGAATCCCTATCTTTACCGCATGAATGCCAAGAAAGCCAGTGTTTCGCACACCATAATGAATGAACTGATTTTGCCGAACGATACCAACATGCTGAACAATCTGATGGGCGGCCGAATGCTGCATTGGATGGACATTGCCGCGGCTATTTCAGCCCAAAAGCATTGTAACTGCCTGGCTGTGACTGCTTCTGTAGATAGTGTTTCTTTTAAACATGCGGTAAAACTGGGTGATGTGATCAGCATTGAAGCACAAGTTACGCGTGCTTTCAATACTTCGGTGGAAGTCCGGTTAGTGGTTTCGGCACAAAATATCCCATCCGGCACAACGATTAAAAGCAATGAAGCATATTATACTTTTGTAGCAATCGATGCCAACAACAAACCGCAGCAAGTACCGGAACTGGTCCCCGAAACGGAAGAAGAAATTAACTTGTATGCCGGTGCCATGCAGCGCCGCCAGTTGCGTTTGATTTTAAGCGGAAAAATGAAGATTCATGATGCCACGGAATTGAAAGATTTTTTTTATGGCGTTGGGGCGCATTAAACCAAGGGCAAAACACTTCGTCCCTACTTGTTAAATTGTGTTAAAGTATTGTTTTGGTGATGTTTTAATCCTCGCAGAAGCTTTAATTTGGTACTGTTTCAAGTTTGATCAAAAACGCTTTTTTATATTTAAGCTATGGCCACTTTCCGATTGCTGGGTTTGCTATCATTCCTATTTTTTGCCGGTAAAAACAGCATGGCGCAATCGCTCAAAACTTATAAAGATGCGACCAATCATTTTGAAATCACGATTCCGGCCAATTGGTCTGTTACGAAATCCAATCCAAGGTTAAAATTTATCGCGATCCGTCCGCAAACAGAAAATTACAATTCTGTTCCTGAAAATATCAACCTGAATTTTATTGATGCCTCAAATGGTAACCTCGATGCCGCTTATGCCATGTCGATAGAATCCAACAGTGCTTTGGATGGTTTTTTATCGGTCACCAAAAAAGGAACGGCAACTAACGGCAACTATAAATGGTACATCAATACGCACAAAAACCCGCAAAGTGAAATTGTGGTGGCCACAATTGTATTTGTATATTATCGAAACCAAAAAGCGGTATTACTGACTTGTACGGCTTCGCAGGAAAAGTTTGAAAAGTACAATCCGGTTTTTTTCAGGATTGCTAATTCGCTGAAACTGCAATAAAAGTAAATACTTCTTTTATCGGGTAAAAATTGGATTGTTAAATTTTTTCTGTAGATTTTGAAAACTTCTTTTTAAACCAGCCTTTAATTTTATCGGTAAAAGAAGTATTATCTTCTTGATCTTTTTCTTCACCTCCGATTAAAAAACCATAAGGTTGTAATGGTTCAATATGATCAAAAACAATTTTTATCATACCAAGCAGCGGGATAGCAAGCACCATCCCTCCAATTCCCCACACGGCTTCACCTAAAACCAAAACCATAATGGTAAACAAAGGGTTTATATCTACATCTTTTCCAACTACCAGTGGTTGCAAAATGTAACCTTGTATAAACTGAACTAAGCCATAAGTTATTAGTACGCTAATAACCATACTGCCGCCGCCTTGTGCAAGTGCCATTAAAGCAGTTAATGTTGTTCCGGTAATGTTTCCAACAAACGGAACGATCTCTAACGTACCACATAAAATAGCGAAGAAAATTGCATTTTGCACGCCTATAATTGAAAACCCGATACCGTACATTACCCACAAACAAACAATCATTTTAGCCAGTCCGGATATATACTTTTGTGCTATTTCTGTAGTTTCTTCAATAATAATTACGGTTTTGCCTTTATCCTGAGGATTAACAAGCCTCAGAAAAAACTTTTTAAAGTGATTGCGTGAATTGATAATCAGGAAGATATAAATCAGCACAAGAACGGCCGTGGTGAGAGAACCAAGCACAGAAGTTACCAAACCTGCAACATAAGCGGCCATACTGCCCACTCCCGAAGCTCCTTCTTTTTTGATCATTTGGTTTTGCTGCTCGCGCGATACACCAAAACTTTTATTTACAAATATTTTAAGTTGATTGATGTACCGATTGGCCTGGTTTTCTATCTGATTTAAGTTAGTTTCCAGATTAGAAACACGCCAAGTAATTAGGAAAACAAAGCCGGCAACTACCATCAGTAAAACGAGTACGCAAATTACTGATGAAACTGTGCGGTTGATTCCTTTACGCTCCAACCATCTGGTTTACGGCAAAAAAAGCATGGCCAGAACACCGGCCAATGCAACAGGAACTAAAAAGCTGCTGGAAAAATATAAACCTGCAAAAATAAGGAACAGTAAAAAAAGTGTTTGTACAGAGCGGGACAATAAAGGTTGGGTTTGATTCATGTTTGACTGATAAAAATAATTGTGCCATTATCGAAAATTAGTTGCAACAATAACTATTATACTTTCAATTGTACAATTTTGAAGGATAAAAAATTAATCCTGCAAGTTTTTTATCGATAAAAACAGCATCACGAAAAAAGGTTTAATCAAAAAAAGTATATATTTTTTAGTTAAACCAACTTCCAAACCAGCTACTCTAAAAATCATAATTAACTATAAAAATTAAGATTATGAAAATGCTCCGGGTGTCCTTAATTGTACTGTTGACTATCATTACTTTTGATGTTGCCAATGCGACTTCTTTTCATGAATTTGATCGCCGCGACCGTGAAAGACGCCGCCACGAACGCTGGGAAAGACATCACCACTATGATGATCATTTCCGTAGAGGCCACGATTCAAGGGACCACGGTTACAGAGACCATGATGATCGGGATTATCGCCGCAGATACTAATTACTTATAAAAAACAGGTGATAAAAACAGCAATAGTTATAATCTTTCCAAAACTAATTGAATTGCTTCATCAATTGTTTTCTTCGGATGTTTGCTAAACTTTAAAGTCTCACGATTGGCCAGAATTGCATTGACAGATAAAGCTTCATGTCCCAAAACTTTTGCCAGCGCATAAATACCGGCGGTTTCCATTTCCAAGTTTGTGATCCTTTGATTATTATATTTGAAAGATTGCAAGTAATTTAAAAATTCAGGAACAGCATTTTTTGCCCTAACTTGCCTTCCTTGCGGTGCATAAAACCCTGGAGCGGTAGCGGTAATCCCACATGGCAAACCAAAGCCAATTTTTTCTTTTAGTGTTGAACTTCCCGAAGTTAAATAAGGTGACACTGTTTTTATGGCAGAAAAATATGTGTCCACAGCTTTTTGCAATTCCAAATCATTTGGATCAAGGTGGTTCGTATAATAATTCATCAAAGCATCAAAACCCAACCCATAATCAGCAACCAAAATACAATCCAAAGGAATAGCTGCATGCAAAGAACCGGAAGTTCCGATGCGGATAATATTTAAACTGATCAATTTTTCTTTGATTAATCTTGTATTAAAATCAATATTAACAAGCGCATCCAATTCATTTAAAACAATATCAATATTATCTGTGCCAATACCGGTAGAAATTACTGTAACCCTTTTATTCCCAATCCAACCCGTATGCGTTTTAAATTCGCGTTTGCCTTTTTTTAAATCGATGCGGTCAAAATGTTTACTTACTTCTCCTACGCGGTCAGGATCTCCAACGGTTAGGATGGTTCCGGCTACATCTTCTGGTTGTAGGTTTAGGTGATAGATGGTACCGTCGGGATTTAGAATGAGGTCAGTTTCAGAGATGTTCATATTTTATTTTGGATTGAAAATGCAATTGCCAACAAGCTTTAAAATTTTTATAAGATAAAAGAAGCATTAGAAGGTTAAATTGCAAACAATTTGATTACCGGAAATCCTGAAACAAAAAAACCCGGAAATTTTATCCCGGGTTTTGATTTGCATAAAAGAAGGAAATTACATTTTCATGTGCTCTTTCATCGGCATTTTATCAACCTTGCCGCTCATCATCACGCTTTGGCCATCTTTAAGCATCATGGATTTTCCGTCTTTCATTTTCACCATACCATCAGCCATTACTTTGGTACCGTTTTTCATGGTCATGGTTTTAGTCATCGGCGTGGTTTTTCCGTCCATTGTGCACATCATTTTCCCGCCTTTCATCATCACACAACTTTCCATTTTCACCTGCTCTTCAGCCATTTTGCTTTGCGCCATAGCACTGCAACTTAGTGCAGTGGCAAATAAAACAATCAGTATCTTTTTCATAATTTTTGGTTTTGTCAATGATACGGATATTTTTATCAGGGTTTATTTTTTTGCTGAAAATTTTTGGGTGATTTTGTGTGGTAAAAGAAGTATGCGCTTTATCATCATAAGCTTAGTGGAATGATCTTCTTTCAAATCTGTATTCAACGTTCTTTTTTCTTGGTGAAAAAGAACTAACGAAATCAAGAACAACCCAAACCACCGGGCGTTTGTTCTGGCGTTTGCGCGCCATGGTAGATAAATAAGATTACAAATGTTTAGCTCGAAGGACTGGATTGCAAATCCAGACCAGCAGAGATAAATAAACATGTCTAATAAGATTACAAATCTTTAGCTCAAACGACTGGATTGCAAATTCAGACCAGGAGGAGTTTAAATCTAAATCGAAAAAAACAACTGTTCTTCTTTTATCAACTACGAAAACAGAAAATTTACATGCTTCTTTTATAGGCATATATTCGGGAAACAAGATTTATGTGCATAAAAGAAGCATTGTGTGTTTTTCGATCTACACTTAAACAGGCTCTATCAAGCTGTTTAAATTTGATTTCAAAATTGTTTTTAGGCAGGTCATTGCCGTCGGCTTCAGCCGACGGAACAATAAAAGCATTTGAAGGCTTTAGTCAAAACACCCGCTATAAATATTTCGCTGGTCGGATTTATAATATTGCAAATCCCGACCAGCGAAGATTGTAACTCCCGACCAGCGAAAGGCTTTTTCCTCCCAGAATCGTATATCTAATGCATAAATTGAACCTTGCTATTTACTACCAAAAAATTCTATTAAAGCATTGTTAAACTCTTGTACTTTTTCCACAGGTACATAATGAGTGGCATCTTTAAAGATCAGTAGCTTGCTATTAGGAATATTATCCGCAATCGTCCGAGTGTGCTTATCTTTAATCATGTCTTTCTCACCTGCCATGACTAACGTTGGTACCTTTATTCGCTTAAGGCTTTCCACTGTAATATGCGGTTCATCAAGTAATAAGGTCATGAGCCTTTTCTTTTTAATGGACTGCTGATCTGTGCCGTTTATTCTATCGCGCTCATGCTTAATACTTTTTAAGACTTTACCATCTACAGCATCTGTTGTTGGCGACAAAACAGCACCGGTTATAGCCAACTTATTCACGTATGAAGGATATTTAATAGCCATTATCAAGCCTGTGTTGCCACCATCGCTCCAGCCTAAAATGTTTGTTTTAGAAATATGAAGCGAATCAAGCAGCTGCTTCATATCGTCGGCAAATTCATCATAAGTAAGCGGCCCGGTACTTTCATCCGTGCTTTTACCCTGGCCGCGAGTATCTACTGCTATGATCTTGTATCTCTTAGAAAGTTCCGGAATCTGTTTGGCAAAGGCATATATGGATTGGCTGTTGCCATGAAGTAACAGCAGTGGCTCACCTGAACCATAAGTTTCAAAATAGATTGTAGCGTCTTTTAGTTTGACATAGCTCCCAGCACTTGCAATGCTGCCATACCGAGGGCTGCGTACTGGGTTAGGGTTGAAGTCGGGTTTCAGCCGGGCATTTTGAATAGGTGCGCCATCAACGAATAGTTCAACATCGTCAATCCATAGTTTTCCTTTACCTATAAGTATCGGACCAATATGTATCGTTTGTGCTTGGGCAGCCAGTGGTAATGTTACACTATACTGTTTCCAGTCTTTGGTTCCCTTTAATTTTTTATTTTGCAGGTTTTCAAATTGTAAAGTGTTACCATCAACATCGTAAATCGCTAACATTAAAGCTAAAGAACCTTTCATGTCTTCGCTCTTCATCCATGCCTTTACAGTGATTTCCTTACCAGCATATTTAGCAGGTATATTGTAGCCTATACCTGCAAATTTTGGATTGGAAGATGTATCGACAGAGGAAATAAAAATAGAACTATTACCCGTATGCCCCGTATGGTTTTCAACCAGAACCTCATACTGCTTAGAATTTGGAGACATTAAATGCCATTTGTCGGGCAGCCTTTTTCCATCCGGTATTTTCTCAAAACCGAAGTTTAATGTGTCTGGTTTAACGTCTATAGTAGTCTTTTGGGCAAACGTAAGTTGAGCCATAAATACTATGGCTAAAAGGAGGAAAAACTTGTTCATGAGCATGACTTATTAGTAGAGACCAAGATAATAAGTGCGTTGTAAAGTTTTATTGCTTTAACATTTTTTAACCAAGTAGTAGTTATAACACAAAACTATTGTCAGGTTTTCAATACCCACTGGCTTGCTTTAGTTTCAAACTTGCTGTTTATCCCTAAATGCCAATTAGTAAGCAACCGGAAGATAAATATTTGATGTTTATATTGTTAAACTTACATTTTGCCGCTTTTGGGCAAATTAACGTTAAAGAAAAGTGGGCAACTCCTCAATAAAGTTTTAACACTTTACGTTTGCTGTTACTTTTAAGGAATTCAAGTGTTAAGAGATTTTTATACCCCCTATCACTTCACCTTCCAAACATTATTTCCCCGATCCATATCCGGCAAAGCATGGTCAGATCAAGCTGCACCTGCACCACATCCTGAGCGGCCGACACCTCAAAAGTAATCGCTTTGTTTTGCAGCCAGGTTTCTACCATGTTTAATTCAAAAACTAAGTCTCAAAGTTCACTTCTCAAACTAAATAATTCCTGTGTTGATAAAATTGATTTAAAACCTTTTGCAACAAGTCCATTGATTAGTTTCTTATCTCCTGTCCATAAAATTGTTTTAAGTTCTATCGTTAAAGCTACAAATGGTGTATCATTCTCATCAACATCATTTGTTAGTTTAAATGCTTCTGACCAGGAAGTTTGACTGATTAGATCTTCTGAAAGCAATTCAATAGCAGACAGAATTCTAAAAGCAGATTCTTCAAATTGCAGGTTAGTTAATTTTGATGTTGCAATAAGCTTGTCTGCATATTTCAAAATCTCTTCTTTCATTAATTCAGGAGCGTAAAACTTAAACTCATCTTGTGAATTTAAAAGTAACTCTCCAATCAATCCATTTGCATTTAACAAAGCACTAAATACAATATTCGTATCAATTACAATGTTCACTTGATGAACCGTTGTTTATTTTCCGCCCACCATCTTTTTTTAGATTCATCGGCAAGTTGATTAATTTCATCTTCATCTGGTGTACTATCAACAGTTGCTTCCTTATATTTTAAATAATTAATAATTCTTTGGAATCCAATGGTGTCAATATTAGAAGGAAGTCTTAATATGATTTCGTTATCGGTACGCTCTATGATCATAAAATAAAATTACAAAATATTAATGTGATTACTTACAATGGCATTCATCAAAACTTATTACCTCACCTTCCAAACATCATTCCCCCGATCCACATCCGGTAAAGCACCGTCAGGATCAACCTGCACTTGCATCACATCCTGCGTAACCGGCAGTTCAAAAGTAATCGCTTTGTTTTGCAGCCAGGTTTCCACCGGGAAAGTTTGCCGTTGTTTTGTTCCGTCTTTTAAAGTAATTTCTACCGCAAAAGGCATCGCCATTTTTTCCAAGTTTGCAATGGTGATACGGATGCTTCTTTTATCACCTGTTTTTATGTATTGCACATCATGAACAGCTAAGTCCAATTTCCAGTTGTTATAAAACCAGCCTTTCCAAAACCAGTTCAAATCCTCCCCTGCCCCGTTTTCCATCGAACGAAAAAAATCATCCGGACGAGGATGTTTGTAAGCCCAGTTATGGATGTAAGTTCGAAAAGCATAATCAAAACGGTCTTTTCCCAAAACCTGTTCGCGCAATAAGATCAAGCCAAAAGCAGGTTTAAAATAAGCAATCGGATGGCGATATTTTTCTTGAATGGCATCAGCAGCCGTCATAATTACCGGCGCATTCGGATCAAGAATAACCGGCACAATTTCATCTGCCGGATTGCCACCGCCGGGTGCATATTCACCGTCGCGCTTGGGTGCAAACTCACCTTTGTTAAACACATCCGAAGCGTAAACATCAATAAATGTGTTGAAACCTTCGTCCATCCAGGCAAAACGGCGTTCGTTGCTGCCCACAATCATCGGGAACCAATTGTGGCCGATCTCGTGCGCCGTTACCCAAAAAAGTTCTTTGCCTTTATCGGTAATCCCGTCAAACACAATTCCCGGATATTCCATGCCGCCTGCTGTTCCGGCTTCGTTGATGGCAACCGGCCAGGGATACACAAACCATTGCTTGGAAAAATACTCAATGGAGCCTTTTAAATATTCTGTCGCCCTTCCCCAGGCTTCGTTTCCGGCACTTTCTATCGGGTAAACCGACATGGACATACATTTTTTTCCTTCGGGGAGATTGACACGTGCGGCATCCCAGATATAAGCTTTGGAAGCGCCGAAAGCGACATCACGCGTATTTTTCATGAGGAAATGCCAAGTCAGCGTTCCTTTTTGAACCGGACGTGAAGCTGGGTCGTTCAGTTCTGCTGCTGAACGGATCATGATGGTTTGATCGCTGTTCCGTGCTTTTTCCAGAAGGCTGATTTGCTTAGCGGTCAATACCTCTTTCGGGTTTTGTAACTCACCGGAACCGGCCACAATCATGTCCCAGGGAACGTTTACTTTATAATCTATATCGCCATATTCCAAGTAAAACTCTCCAGCTCCAAGAAAAGGCAAAGTGTCCCAACCAGTCGAATCATCATAAACACAAAGCCGCGGAAACCATTGGGCAATTTCGTAAATCTTACCGTTTTTGGTTTGCGTATAATCGGTTCGGTTGCCAAATGCGCCCGGAATAGTGTAATGATATTTGATCAAGACACTGATTTTTCCGCCGTTTGGCAGCAACGCTTTGGATAGCCGGATTTGCATCCGCGTATCATTGACGATATAATTTACGGTTTGCGCTTTCCCATTTATCACTATTTCTACTGATTCAAACTGGTAACCTTGCGTATGTTCTACTGCGGCACGTCCGGTTACAAAATTGGAACGTGCTTCTTTTGTATAGGTATTTTGATCAAGCTGCAACCACAAGTAGGGCAAAGCATCCGGACTGTTGTTGGTGTAAGTAATATTTTCTGTGGCGGATAAAGTTTTGCTGGAAGTATTGATCTTCGCATTCAACTGGTAATCAACTTTATTTTGCCAGTATTTTGGTCCGGGTGCTCCGTTGGCAGAATGAAATTCATTTCCTTTTTCAGCATAAAAATCTGGCAAGAATAATTCCTGCGGATTGTAGTTGGAAGCAATTGTATCGTTCGGATTTGATGCGCGCCTTCTTTGTGCGTAAATGGAAGCGGTAAGCAGCATGGTCAAAGCAACGGCAGCAGCAAAAGAGGTATAAAACTTGTTCATAGTCAGGGTTGAAAATTTGAACAAGCAATATAGGGTGTAATACTTGAAGATGCTTCTTTTATGCCATAAAAAAGAGCGGCTGGATGTTGCGAACGACAAGAGCCGCGCTGTCATTTCGACCGTAGGGAGAAATCTTATTTCAACAGGACAAGTTTAATTGCTTTGATGAAGATCCCTCCTATCGTTGGGATGACAAAAGCAGGCGGAACGACAAAAGCAGGAAGATGACAAAGCGCGCTGTCATTTCGACCGTAGGGAGAAATCTTATTTCAACAAATTCAAATCAGTGTTAAGGCTATTCCAATTTTATTATCACCGCCTGATACGCCTTTAAATACGCTTTCTGCTGATCGGAATCCAACTGTGGATAATTATTGATCAAAACAGCATCAGAAGTAACGGATAAAGGCATATCAAACTCCGCATCTTTAGAAGAAAAATTAAGCATCATCAACATCTTCTGCCCTTCTAAACTTCTGGTATAAGCATAAACTTGCGGATGTCCTTCGTCTAAGATTTCGTATTCACCATAAATTAAAACAGCGTTGTCTTTTCTCAATTGGATCATCTTCCGGAAATAATTCAGGATAGAATCCGGAGCATTTTCCTGCGATGCTTCGTTTACCGTATTAAAATTTGCATTGACTGTGATCCAGGGTTGTCCACTGCTAAAACCTGCGTTTAGTTCATTGCTCCATTGAAAAGGTGTACGGCTGTTGTCCCTGGCCGATGTTTTCCAGCCTTCCAGATATTTTTTGGTGTCTTCTCCGTCCTGCTGCAGTTCTTTGTACCAGTTCAGCGTTTCGATGTCGCGGTAATCTTCAATGTTGTCAAACTTAATGTTGCTCATCCCGATTTCGTCCCCGGAAAAAATATAAGGTGTGGCGTGCATGCTCAGCAAAAAAGTATGCAGCAGTTTGGCTGATGCTTCGCGAGATTCAGGCCGGTCATTTCCCCAACGGCTTAACATCCGTGGCTGGTCATGGTTGCCAAGATAAATACTTCCCCAGCCTTTTCCTTTAAAAACGTTTGTCCAGTCGGTATATATTTTTTTAAAATCGGCCAGTTTCCAGCCTTGCGGGTCGGGTTGCTTGTATTTTCCCGGAAGGTAACCTATTGCCATGCCGTCAAAATGAAAAAACATGTGTAGTTCTTTCCTGGCAGGATCAACAAAATCAAGCGCCTCATCAATAGTAACACCTGCGCCTTCGCCAACGGTTATTACATCGTATTTGCTCAAGACTTCAGCGTTCATTTGCCGGAGATAATCATGCAAATGCGGCCCTTCGGCATAATAGTCGTCCCAAGTGCCATGGTAATTTTTTGTCAGTTCTTCCTGCGTGATCACCGGAAAAGAAATGTCCTTGGAAATATACGGGATCACGTCCATCCGGAAACCGTCCACGCCTTTTTCAAACCAAAAATTCATCATTTTAAATATCTCCTGCCGCAAATCCGGGTTCTCCCAGTTTAAATCAGGCTGTTTAACAGAGAAATAATGCAAATAGTAACTGTCAGTCAGTTCGTCGTATTTCCAGGCATCACCTTTCACATCAAAAAAACTTTTCCGGTATGGCGGTTTTCCTTTTTCCGCAGGCCACCAATGGTAGTAATTGCGGTAAGGGTTTTCCCTGGAACTTCGTGCTTCTTTAAACCATTTATGCTCGTCGCTGCTGTGGTTCACCACCAAATCCATTACCAATTTAATGTTCCGCTGGTGCAAACCATTTAGCAATTCTTCAAAATCTGCCATTGTTCCAAACTCTGGCATAATCGCCTGGTAATTGCTCACATCGTATCCGTTATCGCAATTTGGCGAAGCATAAATCGGGTTTAGCCAAACTACATCCACACCCAGGCTTTCAACATAGTTCAACTTGGAAATGATGCCTTGCAGATCGCCGATGCCATCGCCATTGCTGTCTTTAAAGCTGCGCGGATAGATTTGATAAACAACGGCTTCTTTCCACCAAATGCCATCAGGGATATCCGGGTAAGCAGAAGTTTTTAATACTGATTTTTGTAAAGAAGAAGAAGAAGACATTATAAAGATAGTTACAGAATAAAAATTTTAACGACAGAATAAAAACAAAGCACATACTGTTTTTATCGCCTAAAAACTGGCGCGTTTATTTTGGCGTTTGATAGTAATAGATCGGTGCGTGTTTCCCTTCACTTGTGGTGTAATAATTTTTTCCATCCGGCGTAAAGCCAATTGCTTCGCCTTGCTTTTCGATAGTATAAGGCAATACAATAGGTTTTCGTTCCAAAGCTTTCCACATGGGTTCTTTCTTTTGCCTTTTCCAGTAATAAACTTTCTGGTAGCTTTTAACCAGTATTCTGGTGCCATCAGCAGAAATATCACCGGCAGTAATCCATTTAAACAAAGGCAAACCTTCAAAATGAAGCCTTCCTCTTTTCTGCAAAGTAATTGTATCGGTAAAAGAAGCATTGAGCGGCGCGGTATAAACGCCAACCGAATCTTCGCGCTTGGTAATGATGTACAACAAACGGTCAACCGGGTCAACCATCAATGTTTCGGCATCGTGCGCACCGTCCGGATATTTTAAACGGAGGGCATCGCTTTTGATAGAAGAAACGGGTTTGTTTTCGGCAACAACAGGTTCCCGGAAACGGTAAACAGTAATGGAAGGCCGGTTTGAACCATTATCGCCAATATCGCCCAGGTAAATATAACTTTTACCTTTTACAGGGCCAACGCCCACGGCAATATCTTCACAATCAACTACATTGGCATTTGGCTTGGCAGCATCTGCTTTAAAATAATAAGTTGCTTTTAACTCTCCGTTCGGGACGATGGCAAAAAAACGGCTGGTGTCGCCGCTGTCATTATGCACGTATAATATGTTTTTATTGATGCGGGAAGAAGCAATGCCTGAAATTTCTTTCATTGCTGCATCCTGTAATTTGACTTGCTTTTTTTGTGCGGACACAATTTTACAAGTGACCAGCAGCATAAACGCAGCAACAAGCAAATGAACCTTTTTTATCTTCATGAAAAATCACATTCTGTTAAACCAGCCTTTTCGCCAGAAAAATATAAATTGTACAAGTGCGATCAGCAGCATCACAAGCAGTGTGTAAATGTACCCGTGCGGTTCATACAATTCCGGCAAATTGTAAGGCAATATCTTATTGGTAACCGGGTCCTGACGTGCAAAATTCATTCCATAGATACCGGCAATAAACGTAAGCGGAATAAAGATGGAAGAAATGATCGTAAGCACTTTCATGATCTCGTTCATGCGGTTGCTGATGAGCGAAAGATATACATCCACAATGCTGGACGTGATCTCTTTATAACTTTCGATCAGGTCCATCACCTGGATACAATGATCATAAGCATCCCGCAGGTACAATTTATCGGTTTTGGTAATCAGCGGGCTTTCCGTGCGGATCATGTCGTTGATTTTATCGCGCTCCGGCCAGGCAGCACGGCGCAGTAAAATCATCCCGCGTTTGGTTTGCTGGGCTTCAAACATAATGCTTTTGTCGGGGCTTTCATACAAACGGTCTTCCAACAGATCCAGCGAATCGCCTACTTTGTTTAGCAGGTCAAAATATCGGTCGATCACCGTATCTGTTAGCGCATAAGCCAGATAACCGGAACCGGCCGTACGGATAATCCCTTTTCCCAATTCCAAGCGTTTTTTTACGCCTTCAAAATACTCTTCATGCGTTTCCTGAAAACTAATGATGAGGTTTTCCTTCACCAACACAGAAAGCTGATAGTTCTCAATCGCTTCCTCTTTGTGGTAATGCAACAGGCGGCTGGTCAAAAACACGTAATTGTCGTATTCCTCAAATTTGGGCCGCTGCTGTGGATGCGCAATATCTTCCAACACCAAACGGTTTATTTCCAGCCTGCTGCCAATCCTCTCAATCAAATCCTGATCTCCTAAACCCTTGATCAGGATCCAATGCGTGTGCTGTTTGCATGCTTCCATCTGATCCAGCACAACAGAACTGTCTGTACCTTTACTTTCTTTTATTTCTGTTTGATTGTACGAATAAATTTCAATGATTGGTTTCAGTGCATTTTTGGAAACCGTGACTGATCCCGGCATTTCGCCAATGCTGCCTTCGCGCCGGGTTGATTTTACCTTTAACCGTTTGATTTTTTTTGCCATTACAGATAATTCAACGTGTTCGGCCCCTGGTTAAAAAGCAAATCTACAATGCTAAGGTTTTTGAGGAAGCCTTTCCGGTCGTCAAACACCTGAAAATACGTTTTTTGCCGGAAATCATATTCCTGCTTTGGATGGATGCTTTTGCGAAAATCCATCCCGCCGGAAAGATCCGTTTGATATTCATCCGTAAAACTGATCTCTAAATCCAACTTCATTAGTTTCAGGAGCAAGCGCAACAAAGCCTCGTTGTGATCAAACAAAAACACATGTTTTTTTTCTTCATAAAAAGGGGCAAAATCAGCTTCGTAATATTCAAAATAAGCCGAACTGCGGTAACAGGCCTGTAAACCCAGCCAATGCAAACGCTGCCAGTTGAAATCGTAGCTTATTTTTACGTCTTTTATTTCCCGGTGGTTTTTAGAGCCTTTTTCTACCGGGACAACTAGCGTCAATGCTCCTTCGGGATTATAAATTTCTGCACGGTTACGATAGGTTTGCTTGGGGAAATGCTCCTTCTGTTCGATCAGAAAATTGTTTTTGTGCTGAAGCAGTTCTGAAAAATAAGCAACCGGAGGCAAGTAAAACAAAGGGAAGATTGCACCGTTATCGGCCATAAAGGTTAAGTTTGTAGTTCAAATTCCTGCCAAAACAATGATCATTAAGGCACTCACGAAAGTAGCCATTTTCTTTTTATACCTGCTCTCGCTACTGCCTTTTTGGGTTTTGTACCTGTTGTCCGATCTGTTGTTTGTTGTCTTGTTCCACTTTATTCATTATCGTCGGAAAGTGGTGCAGGAAAACTTGCGAAACGCTTTTCCCGAAAAAACGATAACGGAAAGGGCACAAATTGAACGCAGCTTTTATGGCTATCTCGCTGATCTAATGGTCGAATCCATTAAAATGATCACTATTTCCGAACGGCAGTTAAAGAAACATTTCACCCTGAACAATCCCGAATTGCTGGATACTGTTTTTACACAACAAAAAAGTGTGTTGGGTGCTTTGGGCCATTACGGCAATTGGGAAATGGCTGTGCTGATCCTGGGTTTTTCTACCCAAAAAAAGAAAATTTTTATTTATAAACCATTAGAAAACAAAACGTTTGACACCTTTTTTAAGAACATGCGTTCGCGTTTTGGTTCTATACCGGTTGCCATGAAAGATACTTTACGGACACTTGCCGCTTTACGGAAAGAACCCAAGTTTACCGTTTTTGTAAGCGACCAAACGCCGGTGCGCGAAGAAACGCAATATTTCACCCAGTTTTTGAATCAGCCAACAGCGGTTTTTTTAGGAATTGAAAAGATGGCCAAAATGACCAACGACCCGGTTATTTTTTGTGATATCCGCTTGCATAAAAGAGGTTATTATTCTTGTACCTTCGTGCCTTTGATCATTGAGCCAAAACTAAGTCCGGAACACGAAATTACAGATGTGCACGTTCAGTACCTGGAAAAAGTGATCCGGGAAGCACCTGCGTATTGGTTATGGTCGCATAAAAGATGGAAATTTAAACCGGAAGATATTCATAGATGAACATTGTGAACGAACCAGCGGCCCTGCCCAAAGTTGCCGTTGTGATCCTAAACTGGAACGGTTTAAAATATCTGCAAACGTATCTGCCTTCGGTTATTGCATCCATCTACCCAAATTTGGAAATTGTTTTGGGCGACAATGGTTCTACAGACTGCTCGGTTGAATTTGTAAAAACAAATTTTCCGCAGGTAAAAACAGTACTGAACGATCAGAATTACGGATTTACCGGCGGCTACAACAAAATTTTAAACCATGTAGAAGCAGAGTATTTTATCCTGCTTAATTCTGATGTGGAGGTTGAACCAGACTGGATCATGCCGGTAATCAAACTGATGGAAAGTGATGAGCTGATTGCCGCCGCTGCCCCCAAAATTTTGTCCTGGCAGGAGAAACACAAGTTTGAACATGCCGGTGCTGCCGGTGGTTTTATTGATGCGTTTGGCTATCCGTTTTGCCGCGGACGGATTTTTTACGAGGTGGAGGAAGATCTTGGACAATACAACCAAACCGGAGAAGTGCTGTGGGCTTCGGGCGCTGCTTTGTTTATCAAGCAAAAATACTGGGAACTTTCGGGCGGCTTTGATGAACGCTTTTTTGCCCACATGGAAGAGATTGACCTGTGCTGGCGGTTGAAAAACATGGGTTTGAAAGTGATGTATTGTGCCGAATCAACCGTTTATCATTTAGGTGGAGGCACGCTGGATACAGAAGATCCGTTTAAAACTTTCCTCAACTTCCGTAATAACCTGCTGCTGCTGCAAAAAAACCTGTGGCTGCGCAAAAGTGTGTTTATTATTCCGGCGCGTTTTGTACTGGATTTTATAACGATAATCCGCTTCCTTACCGAAGGAAAACGAAAAGATGCCGCCGCCATCAGTAAAGCCCATCGTAATTTTATCCGGCATATATTTAAAGATAACGGCCAGCGGCAAAAAGTCAAGAGCGAACGCCACGCAGATTACAACCTGCAATCAACCGCTGGTTTTTACCGGGGCAGTGTGGCTTGGGATTTTTTTGTGCGGAAAACCCACCAGTTTTCGCAATTAAAAAGCTGGTAAAAGAAGTATTGAAGTTTACGAAAAGTAAGAGAAGTTTTTTATTTCAGCCAATAACCAACGATAATTCCTACAATACCAAATGCCCACTTTAATTTATCGCTTTCGGCTGGTTCTGTTGCAATGATATAGATTGAAAACAACAGCAAAACGGCAGTAACGCCAATTTGAACTTTAATTTTAAGCTTAGATGGTGTTGTCATTTATGACTTAAAAGCGCGGATTGCCCTTTTAATATTTTCTCCAAAGAAAGATTCGTGTGTAACTTCATCCTCTTCCGGTTCTGCTTCTACGGCTTGAGCTACTTTCTTCGTATCAGTTATTACCTCACCGCCAATTTTTCTAACATAAGAGGATAGGTCTGATTCTTTGCCTTCAGGTATCTTAATGCTTAGCGTAGTCATAATAGATCAAATTAACAATTTTTGTAATATAAATATATAACAAAACTACGTAAAACTTAAATATTTGTTTATCAACTTCAAACTATTTTTTAACAGTATGATTTAGAAATTACCATTTCTTGTTTGCTTACTGCAAATTAACTTGGATTAGCTTTTGCCAATGCTTCTTTTATCGACATAAATTCTATGAAAAAGTTCCTGCTTTTATTTCTCATTTTGTTTACTGTTGAAGCAAAAGCGCAAGACAGTCTTTCCAACTTCAATCAAAAACGAAACGAGATTGACCAAACCGGAATGAAAGTTTTAGGCGGTTGGGCTTTGGCCAATATTGTAATTGGAAGTGTAGCTTTTTATCGCACAAAAGGCACAAGTAAATATTTCAACCAGATGAATATTTTTTGGAATGTAGTTAACCTTGGCATTGCAACCGCAGGTTTTTATGGTGCAAAAGAAGCATCCAACAAAACCATGACTTTAGCAGAAAGCTTGCATCAACAACATAAAACAGAACAGATTTTACTTTTGAATGCCGGTTTGGATGTGGTGTATATTGCCGGCGGCTTTTATCTTTCTAAACTTGGCAGCCATAAAAGTTCGGATCGCTTGCAAGGTTATGGCAACTCGATTATTTTACAAGGTGCGTTTTTGTTATTGTTTGACGGATCCATGTTTGCCATACAAAAGCATCAAGGTAAAACTGCCGACAGGTTTTTAAATAAAGTCCAAATTGGTTTCACCGGAAAACAAATTGGCTTGATTTATCAGCTTTAAAAATCAGCCTAAAAAACACAATTAACGCTGCATCAGCCGGGCTACATATTTCCCGATCACATCAAATTCCAAGTTTACAATCGATCCTTCTTTGATCTGCTGCAAATTGGTATGCTCATAAGTGTAAGGGATTATAGCGACCGAAAAAGTATTTTCAAAAGAATTTACAACGGTCAAACTTACGCCATTCACACAAATTGAACCTTTTTCTACCGTTACATTTTTCAAAGTTGCATTGTATTGAAAAGTGTATTCCCAGCTTCCTTCCAATTCTTTAAAAGCAGTGCAAGTGGCTGTTTGATCTACATGGCCTTGCACAATATGGCCGTCCAGCCGGTCGTTCATCCGCATACAACGTTCCAGGTTTACCAGATCGCCTTTTTGCAAATGGCCGAGATTGGTTTTGTTCAATGTTTCTTCAATCGCGGTAACTGTGTGCAAACCATCGGCAATAGCTACCACGGTCAAACAAATGCCATTGTGGGCGATGGACTGATCGATCTTCAGTTCATGGGCTAAATTAGAACTGATGGTTAAATGAAGGTTTCCCTGATCGGGATAAAGATCGCTGACGGTCCCTAAAGTTTCTATAATTCCTGTAAACATTTTGATGCTAAACGATAATAATACATAAGAAATATCACTGGCGATCAGCAATATTTGTACCGCAAAAGTAAATACTGTTTCATATTTAAGATGTCTTAATTAGTTTAAATATCAGTTTTTACCTGATAAAAGAAGCATGATGCCCAATTCATTAGCAAGCATAGAAAACAATGTGAAGCCAGTTATCTTTCATTCAATATTATAATTGATGCGTAAACGTTACGATTTAAAGACCGAAATCAGCCTGGCACTGCTGCCTACCGCTATCATGGCCGCGGTTTTGTTCTTGCTGGAAGCTTACAGCAAACAACACTTGCTTTTTGCCTCGCTGGCTTCCAGTGCTTTTTTAATTTACCTCGACCCGGAACATCCTACCAATAGTATTTACACTTTGATTATAGCGCAAACTTCGGCCGCTTTAATTGGTTTTGGCGTGATAAAATCAATCGGGCCAGGATATGCTTCGGCTATGCTGGCCATGGTAATTGCCATTGCTTTTATGGTGGTCATGAACGTGATGCACCCGCCTGCCGTATCTACTGCCTTAACTTTTGCTTTTGAAACCGGCAAAACGCTGCCACTGTTTATTATTGCATTAGGCTTGCTGGTGGTCCTGGTTGTTTTACAAAAAGTTTCCCTGTGGCTGATCAGAAAAAAAGTACCTAAAAACCCTGTTGACAAATTATAAATTTTTTGACAAATGAACCCTTCTGTAGAAAACATAATTATGGCCCTGGTGCAATGGTTGCGGCTGGGCGTAGAAATTACGGGCGCCTGTACCATCGGGATTGGTTCGGTGATTTCTTTGTACCGTTTTGCCCGTGCCCTGATCACGCAGCAGGAAACCGATTTTAATACAATCCGGCTGACCTTGGCACGTTACCTGGCATTGGCACTGGAGTTTCAGTTGGGGGCCGATATTTTATCTACCGCAGTAGCCCCGAATTGGCAGGAAATTGGCAAACTTGGTGCTATTGCCGTCATCCGAACGGGACTGAATTTCTTTTTATCCAAAGAAATGCAGGAAGAAAAGAAAGCCTCGGCAGGTGAAAAAATGGTGCAGGAAAAAGCAAAAGCAGCGTAATAGAATTTACTAAAAATCAGGGGGAAAGCTTGAAATTTTGCTTTGAATAAGAGTTCTTTTAAAGCAGATTAACCCATTATAAAAAAAGTAAAAGAAAATTTTGGCAAAGTTATTTTCATTTCTATAATTAATCCTATTTTTAGCCTTTCTGATCTGCCTGACAGAAGAACCTAAATTTAAAAAACTACTACAAAAATGAGAAAATTGAATTTATTAAAACTGCTATTGCTGACTGGGTTATTATTGCTGACAAGTTCTTTTTTACTTCAACATTTTATCCACCTATCTAATCCTTTAAAAGGTTTTTTAAAAGGAATGGGTATTACTTTTATTGTTGCTTATTTTTTGAAAGCCAGTGTAACCAAAACTTTCCGACAAAATACGATAGGATAAAAAAAGCAATATTTTGAATGGTAAAAAATTAAGTAACACTATTGTTTTTTGTTCAAGCATAGCCAATCTTAAACAAGATGGCTATGTTTTTTTGAAACCATTCCCCGCTAATTGCGTACCTTTTTACAAAACTTATAAAAATGAATAAATCAACCCTATCCCTTATTGCTTTATCAGCAATTATTTTCAGCAGTTCCGCATTTGCACAGGACACAATGAAACACAGTGCCAAGGCCAGCAAAACAATTACCCACAAAGTAACCACGCATCATAAAGTCGTTAAAAAAACGAAACCTACGATGTAAGGTTATCTTACAACCGAAAGCCCCGATAGCGTAAAAACTTTCGGGGCTTTTGTTTAAATAAAAAAATATCATTTTGCCGTTTTTACGTTTCTTCGGTCAGCCAGCCTTTAGTTTCAACCAGGTCATGTTGCATGTAGGCAACCAAAGCCTCCAGGCCGCCAAAGACCAAGGTTCCCAACTTTAAAAAGTATATGTTGATATCCGGTAGAGAGTAAGCAGGTTGCTGTTTTGTTGTTTTTACTTCCAAGATTGTAAAACTTACATCTTCATGCCACTCATTGATTTTTCCGGTTTCTTGCCTAACACATCTAATGCCGCCCTGAAACCCTGTGCTAATGTACTTGCATTGCCACGGCCATAATAATGTAGGAAGATCATATGGGGATCATCGCCTAACATATGGTTATGTACGGCAACCACTTCCAAATTATGTTGACGTAAAATTCTGATAACGCTGTTTACTTCAGTTTGGAGCATAGCTATATCGCCTGCAATATGTGCATCATCTTGTTTACCGGCAAAAGAGGCCCAAGTGTTCAATCCGATATTGGTGGTCATTTCAACGCCCATTGCCATTACTTTCAGATCGCTTCGTCCAATTGTGTATTTATAAGTTGGGCCATTAACCGTACCCGTATATTTCACAATTGCATCAAGTGATGGAATTGTGAAATTCTCCTTACCTGTAACAGTCGGCGGTGCAGACGGAGCTGGTTGATTGGCCGGAAATAATTTACTGTCACGAATGGTATTTGCATATTTTTTTGCCAGTTCGGCTACAGTTCCCATACCATGAATATGCATGTAAAAAATTCGGGGCTCCTCATAAAAGAAGTGGTTGTGGATAGCCGCTATTTCTAAACCATTGGCATGGGCAGCCGAGATCATAGGGTTTACTTCCTCCATTTGCAATACCGTATCGCTCATCACCATGGCCGATTTGCCATCAACTGTTTTCTTAAAAGACACCCAACCGCCAAAACCAAAAGGGATTGGGATTGGTTCGCCCTTGATTTTCATTTTCAGGTCGTTCCGGGGAAGTGGTGTAGTGTAAACGGCTTCTGCTTCCTTATAGCTGCCTTTTTTGCCTAAAGCACCATCAACAGCAGTCATTTCTTCAGCCGTCAAAGCCGGGGTTTTGCCTGGCGGTAATGCCATCGCTTCTATTTTAATAGTTGGCAACAGTAAAGCTGTGCCTAATAAGGCGGTTGCCTGTAAAGCTTGCTTGCGGGAGAATTTATTTGTTTCCATAAGTATCATATGCATTAATTCATGCAATATTACCCATTGACAAATCCTTAAAATTGTATGGATTTAACTATTTGTACCCTTTTTACTTTTCAGATTGTTTTTTTTATAGGCCGAAGGATTTAGACCTGTGATTTTTTTAAATATCCGGTTAAAATGGCTTTGGTCCGAAAAGCCGGTGAGGTAAGCGATTTCTGTTAAAGAATACGTTGGTGTTTCCATAAGGAGTATAGCCTTTTCAATCCGCATTTTACGGATGTATTCCCCAAACGACAAATTTTCAAAATATTTAGAAAACTCCCGTGATAAATAAGCAGGGTTGATCTCCAATTCATCAGATACCTGCTGTAGGCTTAAACTCATATTGGTATCTAACTGATCTTGGATCATTCCTTTAAGCTCCTTTGTCCATTCAGGCGCTTTTTTCGAACTGCCCTGTTTCAGATATTTGTGATAGACTTCCAACAATAAATGTTCTACCGGTGCCTGCGTATGTTTTTGTTGATGCAGGTGCTTAGCCCAGGTATAGAGCCCGTCATAAATTTTCATACCTAATTCCAACAGTTCCTGATCGTTCTTTATATTTTGGGACAGCCCTAAAAAGATGGCAGACAAACCTGCTGCCTGAGGAGCGGAATCAAGGCGGTCGGTGTCAGCTCCGCGAACGATTGCAGCCATTCTATCCAAGGCAACGTCTTTGATGTGATGTTTTTTTAGAAAATAATCAAACGTACACTGATCTTCATAATGACTGTATTCCACGCCGGTAAGGTCAAAGGGAATAGCTTCTAATTCCTCCGCTTGTTTTAAAACTTTTGAAATAGGCGTTTGTTAAATACTAAAAAAAATAGTAAGTTAGTGGCATGGAAGAGCGATTCAAGAGCCTGTCATTATTTGAATTTCAGGTGAGATTTCCCGATGAGGATAGGTGTAT
>JAABVA010000037.1_pt1 | contig 157324 bp, 135 predicted proteins | sample 5560331 | NCBI WGS metagenome assembly JAABVA01 (sample SAMN12812661, study PRJNA571458) | rock metagenome | isolation source: Antarctica rocks | place: Antarctica: Victoria Land, Mt New Zealand sud | collected 2016-01-07 | reverse complement strand
CTCGGCGGCTTGAAACGGACCCGCAAACTCAGAACAGCTTGAACATAAGACATCGACACAAACAAAAACGCCCCCTTCGCGGGAGCGTTCCTGTACTTCACCACAGCTTAGTTCCGTAACAGCCTCGGACAGGCGCGCCAGTATAGGTAACGGTGCTGAATTGTGCGCAGTAAATCCGGTGCCCACATTTGGAGCCACCAGCGTGACATGAAAGATCCTTCGCTGTTGCATTCCTGTGTATTGTCCCTGCCGCCTCCCGAAGCTCAGAGTTTTCGTCGCGTCATCCCATTGCAGCGTAATCGCGGCGTGCTCTCCCTTCTCGTAGCGGTAGCCATCACCCTCATCGTCATAGAGCGTGAAGCTGCCATTGGCTCCGGGGTAGATGCGAAGTTCTATCGGCTCGCCGGGATGCTGATCGACGTATTCGTTCGCCGGCCCAAGCGGAAGGATGGCGCCGGCAGGCACGTAGATCGGGATAAGACCAAGCGGCGCTTTGGCAAGGATCTGCTGATCTCCCGTTGTCTTTTCGCCTGTCCAGAAGTCATACCAAGCGGGAGCTGAGGGCAGGTAAAGCAGGCGCTGCGTTGCGCCGGCAATGGTGACCGGGTTAATGAGGAGCGACGGCCCGAACATGAACTGATCGTCGATGTGCCGCACCTTTTCTTCCTTGCGCCAATCCATCACCAGAGGCCGCATGAGGGTGTAGTCGTCCTGCGTTACGCGCCAGGCAAGCGAATAAGTGTACGGCAGCAGCCTGGAACGCAGCTTATCGTAGTCGATCAGCGTGGGCGTTTGCGGGCCATAGGAAAAGAGTTCGTTTGCGGTGCGATGCCCGTGGGTGTGCAGGATCGGGCAGAAGGTGCCGAACTCGAACCAGCGCGTGTAAAGCTCCCGGTACTGCGATTGTTGGGCGCATCTGAAAAGGGCGAAGTATATCCCGCAATATCGGTTGTCCAATAGGGCATGCCCGAGAGAGCGAAGTTGAGTCCTGCGGCGATCTGCCGCTTGAAGACGGGAAACGTGCCGAAGATGTCGCCCGACCACTCCACTGTGGCATTCCTCTGCTGGCCGGCGAATGCTGAACGGGTAAGGATGAATGCGCGTTTTTCGTTCGTCGCCTTTCGCCAGTGGTCATAGATATTGCCGGAGTGCATTAACGGAAAGATGTTGAGATAGCGGGCGCCTGAGGCGAGCAAGAGTTGCTTGTCTTCGAGAATCGCATCATTCTCTCTACCCCAGGTCTCAGGCTCGGAGCTGTCGAGCCAGAAACCATCCCAGCCCTGCGCAAAAAGCTGGCCGATGAGGTGGTCCCAGTAGAAGTCGCGCGCGCCCGTAGAAGTCGCGCGCGCCCTGGGATTGGTGGGATCATAGTCCGGCGTTCCGGGAATGAGGAGGTGCTATTCCGCCATCGCGCGATAGTTCTCGGATTTCGGATCAAGGACCGCCCATGCAGAGATGATGGCATGAACATGCTCCTCATGCAGGGTGCGCAGAGCGCCGGGCACGTCGGGGTGGGGCTTCAGATACTCGTCCGTAAACACGGGATCGCCTTGCCGCTTCCACCAGAACCAGTCCTGCACGATAACGTCCAGCGGCACATGCTGGGAGCGATATTCCCCAGCGATGTCGAGGAGCTGCTGGGCAGACGTATAGCGATCCTTCGACTGCACGAAACGATAGGCCCATTTGCCGAAAAGTGGTGCATGGCCCGTCAGGTCGCGATAGTGATGAATGATGGTGTCCATCTCCGGGCCGTAGAAAACGTAATAGTCCACTCCGTCCGCCGCCTCCGCGGTCAGCTTGAGCTCACGCGAGAAGCGGTCGTCAAGAAAACCATTGTTTTCGAACGAGATAACGATACCATTGCTCGCATGGGTTTCTTCTATCGTGGATTGCTCGTAACCGCTCTGGCCTTTATTCGCTAGGACAGGTGCAGGCTCAGAATGGAACGGTGCTGTTTTCAGAACTCGGATTTCCAGCGGTCGATTCCAGCCCAATTGCCGAAGAAGCGCTTCAGCACGGATTTCGAGATGCGGCACAGGTGAGTGCAGACCGATTGAGTGATGCGCTCTCTGCGCGGGAGACGAAGCTGCTCGTGTTCCTTGCGGTTCGGCCTATCCCGAAGCTGCGTGGCCCGCGATTCTGCGTTTTCTGGACCGTGGAGGCGATCTCATCGTGCTTGGAGGCAAGCCGTTCACGCGGGCGGCCTTTCGGGATGGCAACACATGGCGGCTCCGTCAGCCGAGCGTAGCGGCTTCGCTTGAGCTTTTCATTGACGACTACCAGACCACTCCAGGCTCGCAATCGTTACACATCGAGCCGAACGCGGACATTCATCCATAGCTTCCGGCCTTTGGATGGAAGCAGTCCTTCAGCCCGGTGATCCGCCTCTCCGTTACCCCTATGTCCCCGAAGGAGATGGGAACCACTGGCAACGACGACGCCTTCTGTCTACGCTTGCCTGGGGTACGGAGGGTGCGCATCGGCTTTCCGCGCCGGCCCTGCTGATATCACTCCGGAAAGGGTCAAGCCCTCCACCGATCGGCCGTTCAAGTCGATCCGCATACTGTGAGCCCACCCGGGTTGCCGAAGTGTCAGCTTGTGCCCTCTGGAGGCGTGCTTCACCGTCAGCTGCACCGTTCCGTTCTGTGCAAGGCTTGACGTCGCTTCGACCCGCAGATCCGCCTGGTCGAAGGTGCCGTCTACAGGGAGGTCATAAAACAGTTCCTGCCGAACTAAGCGGAAGGCACTGCGGTGGACATCTGCAAAGGCACGTAATCCGTGCAAGGTGCAGCACCACCAAGCGCGCACCGACACCATGATCGGAATGCCTGATGGATCCAGGGTTGCGTGGCCGAAGTCTCCGGTAGCGAACTGGTTCATAGCAAACTCGTTGAATAGCGTATGCTCTGCCATCTCGAGATACTTCGTAGTTCCAGTAGCCCGCCATAGCGACAGATTCAGCCGAAGCCAGTCGCACTCTGCGCAACCTTCCGTCCGCAACCTCTTGGGCGACCACGCCTCCGGAACTCCACCCGTCACAAGGACGTCGCCGGAATTCATGACATCCTGCCAGGCCGTCTCAACCCGGCGCAGGTGGGCACCGTTTCCGGTGGCGTGATAAAGGTCCAACGTTCCGCGTAGGCTGCAGAGATACCCGTGAACGTGGTCGGCTGGCCGCCGCTCTATTCGTCCGGAGATGGCTGTGCAGAGATCCTTGTAGAGATCATCCTGGGTCACCGCATACAGTGCAGCCAGGCCTTCCGTCTGTTGCGTCCAGCAGATGTAACTCTAAGCGAAATGCGCCGCACCGAAGTCGTCGGCCATCTTCTTCGCATTGAACTGAGGCCCGATTCGCACGAGGAAGTCGCCCAACCTCCTGGCTGAAGCAAGCACGATCGGGTCTCTATTGAGCGAGTAGTACTCGATCAGCCCAACCAGCAAACGTCCGTTCCCCAAAGCAACGCGAGGTCATGATCGCCAGGCTGGTCGAAGTGGAATGCGGCGCCAAAATAGCCTTCAGGATGCTGACCCGCGATGATGCGGCGAACTACCTCATCGAGCACCGGGAAACGCATCCCGTACTCAGCCGAGATGGCGGCCAGCGCACCAACCCAACGTCCAGAAACGTCGCCCGAGAACTCTGTAAAGCGCCGCCCCGGTCTTGCATAGATGTCTTCGAGCAGAAAGTCTGGAGTATAAGCCGGGCTGGAGCCATACAGCACCCGATCGAGAGTGAGCTGGCATCGATTTAGTACCGGAGCCGTCACCCTACTCCTGTCAGCAGCAGAAGGAATATCCCCCGCTGAATCAGCTTTATCCTGCGGCCCTCGGCGTAAGCAAAGGAGGGAGCCAGTGGGATGGTTGCTAGCTTCCCGACAAAGCTTCTACGGTTCATCCATCCGCCCTCAGAGGAGACACACTCCATCGCTACGCACGGCTGAAGCCGCATCTCATGGTATCGGAACGGAGCTTGTATGGCAGCTCGCTGAGAAGCAATGCACGGAGAAGATTCCTTAGGGGTGCCGTTAAGAAAAGAGTGTTCGCCGCCACAGGCTCCATCCGCCCACGGCCAGGCTCAACACGAGTATGACGCCCAGCGCCCCGACCCAACGGAGATTCATTGCCAGCGGAGGGATGATCGCATGCAAACCCAGCCACACAAATACACCCGTGGCCGCGAGCGCGATCGCGTAGTCCCACCACCGACGCCGATCAGACTTTCCGTCGAATTCGTCACCGGTCATTGACGCCATGGTCCGGTTGTAGTCCAGACCATAGCGGGTGCACTCTCGCAGCAACGCTTGGTGGGTAGAGTTCTGCTCCTTCTGCCCCGCCACGGCTGTACTGATCGCGAACGCTCCAACGATCATCAGCGCCGACCCGGCGATCACCAGCAGCTTGTGAGACCCGTTCGCCATAGCCAACTCTCCAAAGACCATCGCTCCCCATGCAAGACCCCAGAGTTGGTTCGTGTTGGAGAGGGGGATGCCGCGCCCAATACCCAAGTATTTCGCCGCAAACTGCTGAAACAGGTCTCCGATGACCCACATGAATCCGCCCAAAAACAACCAGAACAGCACACCATGAGCCGCTGCGACCTCGGCCAGCACCGCATGCGCTCCGCCCCCCAGCATCGCTCCCAAAGCAAACACGGTCAGAATCTCGCCTACGGTAAACGCCGTCACAAACGAAAGCGGATTCATGCCGCTGATGTAAGCCTTACGATACGGCACATACATTGTGCCCCACATCAGGCTGGCTCCCAAGGCGGCGAGAACTCCTTTGAAAGCATGCTGTCTGGTTACGTCCCCGCCATGGAGTGTGGTGAAGCCCAGCATCACGGCCGCGGCCACGATGGCCATCCCACCCGCCACGACTTTCGCAACCGTTCTCCCGTCGGCACCCTCCAACTCGCGAAACAGCACACGGCCCCACAGCAAACCGATCAGAGAGTTTGCGTTCCACAGCGGAAACGCGACTGTCAGGCCCACATCGCGGATTGCAAACACCGTCAAAGTATTCGCGACCGCCCATAATGCCCCGGCCAGCAACGCCCAGACGATCAGGTGCTTCTTCTCCATCAGATCGGCGAAGACGTAACTCGTACCCTTCAGCAAGGTCGGAAAGGTCCATCGCGCTGTGAAGACACCGGCCACCATGCACAGCGATACCGCGAATGGCGAAAGGCCGATATTCACCAGCTTCGTTGGAGCCTCCGCCGCTCCCAACCAGACGCCTGCGGTGAGCCCGCAGATGACGCCCAGAGCGTGCAGCGATATGCCTCGTTTTCCAGCGCCCCGCTCAACAGCTCTCATCCAGTTTCCTAACGCCTCGTCTTTCACTCTCAAGCCGGGAATCTTAGTGAAGGGCCACGAGAAGAGCGATTCCTGCGAGCAGGACACCGAAGGGCACAAGGAAGTGGCTATCCGACACGATCGTCTTAAGGCTGCGGCCAAAACTCATGCACAAGCTCTTTCTTTAACCTGCTGCTTTTTGGCATTTGGTGGGTCGTGATGACGTTGGCCTTAGAACCTATAGATGGGCACTCACCGTGTCAAGACGAACCGGCCGACCACCACTTCCATTGCGTGGAGCGATCACAAATCCTAAGCTGAGGCATCGAACGTTGCTGCGGATTCCCCTCCTGTCGTGTATTTCGCAATGCGATCGGAGGCCAGTGTCGCTTATCATGGGAGCTGTTTGTTTGTTGGGCTTGCTCATCAGAAGTGATCGCGGCTTCCTGATCCTCAAGGTGCTCCACCCTTCTTCATGAACAAGGAAGCAAGCGGGTGAGTGGCGCAGGCAAGCCATTTACGCAGCCACACAGATATCACCAACATCGTCGGCCTGAGCTGCAGTTTCCTGATAGAACGGAACGAATGACTGTGCGCAACATATTCTTCTCAGCGATTCTCTTGGCTGCGACGTTGGTCGGGCGCTCCCAGCCAGTCCCCGACTCTACTTCCCGAGACCAGGCCCTTCACCGAGTCGAACTCGGCGTTCAGGCGTTGCAGCGCTGGTATGTTCCCGGCACAGGTCTTTACCGCACGACAGGTTGGTGGAACTCTGCAAATGCGATCACTGCCATCATCGATTCCATGCGCGCCAGCGGTTCCAGGCAGTACCTCGCCACGCTTGCCAACACCTACATCCAAGCCCAAATCAGCGTACCGAACGCGCAGGAGGTCGACTCGACGAAGCCGATGACCGGCTTCCCAGGCTTTCTGAACAACTACTACGATGACGAAGGCTGGTGGGCCCTCGCCTGGATTGATGCGTACGATCTCACGCGCGACACCCGCTACCTCGCAAGCGCCAGATCCATCTTTGACGACATGGCCGGGGGCTGGGACGGCACCTGCCGCGGTGGTATCTGGTGGAGCAAGGACCGCACCTACAAGAACGCTATCGCGAACGAGCTATTTTTCTCAGTCGCGGCGCATCTGGCAATGCGCTCAGCCACGGGCCGTCAACAATACGCAGACTGGGCAGCAAAGGAGTGGATCTGGTTTCGGGGCTCCGGAATGATCAACGACGGTCATCTCGTCAACGACGGACTTGTCGTCGACAAGAACTCCGGAAAGTGCCGCAACAATGGGAAAACCGTCTGGACCTACAACCAGGGTGTTCTGATAGGCGCGCTCGCGGAGTGGTCGAGATCGCCCGGGAACTCTGCCGATCTCGAAGAGGCAAGGAAGATCGTTGACGCCTCGTTGCGATCGCTTACGGACAAGGATGGCATCTTGCATGAGGCCTGTGAACCTGACTGTGGTGCCGATGGTGTCCAGTTTAAGGGCATTTTCATGCGCAACCTCCGTGAGCTCGACGCAGTAGCTCCCGACCTGCGGTACCGCACAATGTTCGCCAAGAATGCTGATTCCATTTGGAGGAAGGACCAAGCGCCAGGGAACATGTTTGGCACCGTCTGGTCGGGCCCGCCACTTTCACCCGACGCAGGCTCACAAAGCTCCGCCGTTGAGGCTCTCGTGGCTGCCATTGAGGAGAGGAAGTAACGTTTGCCGACCAATGCCCGATAGCGAGACGGGCGCTGTGCCAGCGGTGGGGGGCTATGTCGGACAGCGTGACATAGTTCACCTCTCCTTTTCTTTCGCCTCTTCAGGAAGGACGAGGCACTTGTAGTCTCGTAGGGAACACGGAGCAGTTGTGCGTGACCACCGCGGAAAGATCCCATATGGTCCAAGCCGTAAGCGGCGTCGGCCAAGTTGGGTATCACCGAGCCATCGGCTGAGGTGAGACAGCGGCTCTAAATCCACCCACCATCCACGACATAGCTTTGGTTTGTGATGGCCGAGCTGTCGTCAGCGGCAAGAAACAGGACAAGCCGCGCGACCTCTTCCGGAAGTAAGAGTCGCTTCAAAGCTTGATTTGAGAGCACTTCAGCCTCGTATGCATCGCTTAGCCATAAGCGACGCTGGCGTTCTGTGAGAATTGCTCCTGGCATGACGGCATTGACGCGTATATTGTCCGGGCCTAGTTCATGAGCAAGAGCCCGCGTCATGCCGACGATTGCCGCTTTGGCGGTAACGTAGACGGGAACTCGGGTGGAAGGAATCACCCATCCGATAGAACTCATATTGATAATGGAGCCCCGACGTTTGGCTTTCATAAGTGGAATCACGGCCTGTGACATGAAGAAGTGGTGCTTTAGATTTGTGGCGATCGTCTGATCCCAAAACTCCGACGTGACCTCTTCCACGGTGTGGCGTGTATCATCCCCCGCGTTGTTGATCAGAACGTCCACTCCACCCATATGGTTCACGATGGCCCCCGCCGTCCTCTGGAGTGCCGCGGTGTCTGTCAAGTCACATGCATAAAAGGCCGGAGTCGGAAGACCGGATGCGGCAATCCGAGAGATGAGTGCATTCGCCGCATCACGCTGAATGTCAAGGAAGACAACCCGCGCCTGCTGAGCGGCGAAGGCTTCAACAAGAGCTTCTCCTATGCCACTTGCTCCTCCGGTAATCAAGACAAGGCGATCTCGGAGGCTGGGGTAACGCGCGAATCGATTTGGATCTTCCATAGGACCTTTCGGATGATTCGAATCCTCTCGCTGTGCGAGGGTCGAGGAGAAACCCTGGTGAGCCAATCCGATCTGCAGTCTGACGTGAGCAGGTGCTAGGGTTCATCCCATCAACGCCATCTCTTCTCCGAGCCTGAATAGGTGCGCCGTGGGCCTCGGTGGGGGTGACAATCGCCTCGCCGTTTTGGATAGAGGGCGACCCAGAGCGAACCGTTTGCCTCAGTGAAACGGTGTAGCGCCCACAACAGCTTCTTCCTCTTGAAGCGCGATAGAGATTCGTGAGACTAACGTCCCTCTCTGTCGGAACTTACTGGCAACGCCGCGCGGCTTTCCAACCTCATACGATAAGCGACATTTCACAACGAGGTTTCTTATGGGCTTTATCACTCCGAACGATTACGACGATCTCCGGTCTCTCTATAGCGGTCAACTTCAGTACTTGCTCAGTACCGAGACTCAAATTGTCGCGGGACTCGAGAGCATGATCACACATACTCAGGACACCCAACTTAAACAGGCATTCCAATCGCACCAGCAGGAGACTCGGGTGCAGGCTGAGAGGCTGGAAAGTATCCTTCAGGAACTGATTGGTAGCAAAGATGATAAGAAAGACCCGATCATCACGGCGCTAATCGGATCCGGAGCCAACATTATCCGCGAATCGAGTGAAGGTCCCGTGCGCGACGCAGGATTGCTGGCGACGGCGCAGAAGATCGAGCACTACGAGATCGCATCCTACGGGGCCGCTCGCGATTGGGCCAAGACCTTGGGACTTACGCAGCAGGCTGATCTTCTACAGAAGTCACTCGATGAAGAGAAACATGCCAACTCGCTGCTGAACACCATCTCCCAAAGGGAGAACGCTGCCGCTTCTGCGGCCCAGTAGGGGAATCTGAGAGACTTGCGATGCTCAAGTTCATTCTCCTGAGCGCGGGGCGGAGTTCATCGCCGGCCCGCGCTCATTCCTGGCCCGTTTATAGGTTTGTGGAACCAAATTCCAGGCCAAGTCCTGGGTATCTCCTTGGGCGCGGCTAACTGCCTCGCCTCAGCAGGTGCCGTGGCACGGATGTTCGAGATGACTGAGATCTTTAGCGCCAGGCTAATCCTGAGTTCATGTCAGTTCTGATTCAGAGCCCGATCCGCCGACTGCTTGATCAAAGTATGTGCTTCATCGGCTCCCCCTATTTCAAGTAGCTTGTAGTTCGAGCCACTCGAAATTCGGGGATAACTCGCGAAAAACTCCTGCATCTCTTTGACCAGTTGTTCTGGAAGGTCATCCAGCTTACGCACATCTTCAAAGGTATGGCTCACCTCTGCAAGTGTTATAAGGCGGTCGTTTCGCCGCGTTTTGCCCTCATCGAGCTCGTCTTCGCCCCGGATCACCCCGATAACACGCACCTCCAGAACGCAACCGGGGAGGGCAGGGGCATCCATGAGCACCAGAGCATCGATCGGATCCCCGTCCTCTGCCTGGGTGGAAGGAACAAAGCCAAAGTCGTAGGGAAACATCATGCCTGCCGGAAGAACCTTCCGTAGCGCAAGGACGCGCCGATCAGAATCAAATGCGTACTTATTCCGGCTATTCTTTGGCGTTTCTATTACGACCTGAAGCACGCCCTCCTTGCTATGTGGATTTAAGGAACTTGGATCCGAAAGGTAGGTTCTGTTTTGCTCTTTCACGCATGCTCCTGACTTTCTGAAATCAAATGGGGATGGGAGATCGGCCGAGGCTCCCCAAAGCATTGTGATGCATGGAAGACCTGATCAGTAACGCCATCCGCGGCCCGAATTCTGCAAGCTTATGGATTCGCGACGGATTGGTGTTTGATACATCAGACCGCACGAACTACCATGGTGTGGTGTCGAAGCGAAGCAGGCGCAGGCCGTTCGCTCTTATGTCATCTCCGTTTTGGGTCAAAGCTGTGGTACTGAGTATTTTTGCTGGAAAGCCGCGCGTCCCACATGGGGCGGGCAGTTACTGGAGATGACATGGGCCGTGTAAGTCCTGAAGCAAAGCAGCACCTGACCGCTATTTCGCTTGGACTCATGAGGTTCCCGATTTCCTTTAGGTCGTCGACATTGCCCCGAGCGATGCTCCTCGCCATTGCAAGCATCTGCATGATCTTGGGCTTAGCTGGTTGTGGACCGGGTGCTACCGCCACCACCCAAGTTACACCCGCGGACTTCACCATCGCAGAATCGCCGGCCGCACTGACGTTGACACCGGGCGGCGCTGCCGGACAAATATTCGTTGCTGTTAGCGGAACGAATGGCTTTGCCTCCCCTGTAGCCGTTGCCGTCACGGGCCTGCCGGCCGGGGTCACCGCTTCCCCGGCTCCGTTCAGCATCAGCCCCGGAGCGGCGCAAGCTCTCAGCGTCACTGCTGCCGCCGGAGTAGCCGCGGGGACGACTACGGCCACGCTTACCGGAATCTCTGGCTCTCTCACCCACAGCGCAACCATCGCCGTCAGCATCGCAGCAACGCCGCCACCGGACTTCACCTTAGCCCTCGCCCCCGCTGCCCTCACCCTCACAACGGCCGCCGCGGGGAAGCAGATCTCCGTCTCCGTTAGCGCTCTCAATGGCTTTACCGCACCTGTGAATGTGGCGATCTCAGCACTTCCTCCTGGCATGGCGGCGGTTCCATCGACGCTCACCCTCACACCCGGTGCCCCGCAGAGCTTTACTCTCAGCGCCGCGGCCAGCGCTGCAACAGGATCGACCGACGTTACCTTCCACGGCATCTCCGGCGCACTGCAGCATTCGGCGAAACTAGCCCTCAGTGTCCTAGCCCCAAGGGGGCTCGACGTAACGACCTACCACTTCGATAATGCGCGCTCCGGCCTCAATTCCAACGAAACCATTCTCACTCCAGCGAACGTAAGCTCTTCAACGTTTGGCAAGCTGAACATGTTCGCCACCGACGGAAAGGTTGATGCCGAGCCGCTCTATCTCTCCGCGGTGACGATCAACGCGGCGGCTCACAATGTTGTGTACGTCGCGAGCGAACACGACAGCGTCTACGCCTTCGATGCGGATACCGGAAACCAACTCTGGAAGGTGTCGGCACTCGGGGCCGGCGAAACGGCCAGTGACCCCCACAGTTGCGGCCAGATTGCACCGGAGATCGGTATCACCTCCACGCCGGTGATCGACCGGCAGCACGGAGATCACGGCGCCATCTTCGTTGTCGCCATGTCCAAAGACAGCGGCGGCATCTACCATCAGCGCCTCCATGCCCTCGACATCACCACCGGTGCCGAGATGCCCGGGAGTCCTACCGAAATTGCCGGCAGCTACCCCGGCAGTGGCGACAACAGCACCAATGGTGTTATCACCTTTGCCCCCGGGCAGTACGCCGAGCGTGTCGGCCTTCTGCTCCTCAACCAAAAGCTTTACCTGGGGTGGACCTCGCACTGTGACCAGCGGCCCTACACGGGCTGGGTTATGGGATACAGCGAAACGACGCTTCAGCAGACGCAGATCCTAAACCTCACACCGAACGGGAGCGAAGGTTCCATCTGGATGAGCGGCGCAGGCCTTGCCGGAGATGGTTCCGGAAACATCTACCTGCTCGATGCCAACGGCACCCTCGACACCTCGCTTGATGCAAATGGATTTCCCGCGAACGGCAACTTCGGCAACGCCATCCTCAAGCTTTCAACGGCCGGCGCGAAGCTCTCGGTAGCGGATTACTTCGAGCCCTTCAACACCGTCGCCGAATCCAACGCGGACCTCGACCTCGGCTCTGGCGGAGTTCTTCTGCTGCCTGATCAGACTGATGCAACTGGTGCTGTACACCACCTGCTCGTGGGAGCTGGCAAGGACAGGAATATCTACGTCGCCGATCGCGATCACATGGGCGGCTTCAATTCCACTGACAACAGCAAGCTCTATCAGGAGATCCCGAACGCGCTTACAAACGGAGCATTTTCAGCGCCCGCATACTTCAACAACACGGTCTATTACGGCGGTGTCAACGACGTTTTGCGTGCCTTTTCCGTCAGCAACGCAAAGCTTTCCACTGCTCCCACCAGTACCTCCAGCACCAGCTTCGGATATCCCGGGGCGACGCCGGGCGTCAGCTCAAATGGCACTGCGAACGGCATCGTCTGGGCTCTTGTAAGCGACCCGGGTTCGGTTGCGGTGCTGCACGCGTACGATGCCACTAACCTTGCCAAAGAGCTGTACAACAGCCAGCAGGCTCCGAACGGACGTGACAGCTTCGGTAAAGGCAACAAGTTCATCACGCCTCTGATCGTCAGCGGCAAGGTTTATGTGGGGACACCCAGCGGTGTCGCCGTCTTCGGCTTGCTGCCCTGATGGTGGAACCGTACGCTCCTTAGAACACCTGAACCCAGGTTCAGCGTAGACGCCTGTTTCCACATTCGAGGCCACGTGAAAGAAATCAGCATTGCTGCTTCAAAATTGAAAGTTCGAACGTTGTATTGGCTCAGGAATTGGCTTCGAAGCGGCCTAACGGCTCTGCCACCCCTGCTCTTACTCCTGCTTTGCAGTGGATTACCCGCTCAGAACACTCCTCTCCCAAGTTGGCGTGGTGTGCTGCGCAACACCGGACGAGCGCCTATAGCGAGCGCAACGGTCTTTCTCAAAGGCAGAGACAGGGCCATCGAAGCGAGGACGGGGGACGATGGGCGCTTCCAGGTGAAAGATGTCGCGCCGGGTTCTTACGGTCTCTCGGTGGAGGTGAACCATCGCCTGGTTGTAAGTGCTGAGCAAGTCAGCATCGCCGCGGCCGCTCCACCGGTCGTGATAACTCTCTCCGACCAAGGCGTTCTCTCACTCGCGTTGCTGGCGGAGCAGCGCTCAAAAGCCGGCAGCGAGGAGTTATCCAGCCAGACAGTAAGCGAACTCCCTCTGAACAAGCGGGATTTTAGCCAATTGTTGCTTCTGGCCGCCGGAACAATGACCGACGCGAACGGGGCCACGAACTTCACGCAGCAGTTCGCGATCAACGGCCAACGCGGCGTCGAAGCGGTCTTTGCGATGGACGGGGCGGACATCAGCGATCCCGAGATGGGTGGGTCAACGTTCTCGAATTTCAATGTAGACGCGGTCGAAGAGATCCGGTCGAGTTCCGGATGGATGCCGGCGGAGATCGGCCGCGGCGCAGCTGGGTTCACAAACATCATCACCAGGTCGGGGAGCAGCGGCTTCCACGGATCAGTCTTTGAATTTGTGCGAAACTCCGCGTTCGATGCTCGCAACTACTTCGACCATGCATCGGCTACGCATCCGGAGAGGATTCCGCCGTTTCGTCGCAACGAGTTTGGGTTCACCAACGGCGGGCCGGTACGAATACCGCGCGTGTATGACGGACGTGGCAAGACCTTCTACTTCGGCCAGTATCAGGGATTTCGGCAGGTTCTTGGGACTACCCAGGTCTTCCCCGTCCCGACTGCGGACGAGCGCAAGGGTGTGGACACGACGGCCTTTCCTGGCGACACGTTGCTTGTCCCCGTCGATGCTGGGATCGCGAAGATCCTTGCACGATATCCCTTGCCCAACCTGAGCACCGGTCCCTATGGTGTGCATACCTACGCCACATCGTCCAAGGTTGTCACTGATGCAGACCAGTTTTCCATCCGCCTGGACCACAACTCTTCGAAGAAGAACCATGTGTTTGTTCGCTTCAATCTTAACAACCTGAACGGACCAACGACTAACCCGGACCAGACTGCGATCGATCCCTCATTTGAAGTACGATATCTCGATCGGCAGAGGAATGTAGTCGCGAACTTCACGCGGACCGCCTCGCCACATTTCTCCATGGAATCGTCGGTCAGCATCACACGCAGCACGCCTTCCTTTCCGACTCCGAACCGGACAGACCCTGCTCTAAAGTTCAACGACGGGTCCTTTGAGGCATTCAACTCCCCTGCGGGATCGGTCATGACGGCCTTCGGCAACTTGTTCCAGGCGCAGCAGAACTTCTCGGTCACAACCGGACGACACGCATGGAAATTCGGTGGGGAGGTCCGCCTGAACCGCGATACAACCTACTTTGGAATCAGCCCCAACGGCGAGTACGACTTCGGCGGTGGCACAGCGTATGCAAGAGCGGATATACGATCAGGAAGCGGGACTCATAACATCCGTGCCGGCGATCCCTTGCCCGACACCCTGACGGGGTTGCTCTCCGGAAGCCCATTCGTCTATACGGTGGCCATCGCTCCCACCTACTTCTCTAACGGCGAACATATAGGTCCAGCTGCGATCAATCGCAACGCAGCCGCGATCTATGTGCAGGATACCTGGAAGATCTCCGACCGTTTCGTGGCGGACTATGGCGTGCGCTGGGAGGTCTACACACCGATCTCAGAGCGTGCGAGGCGCACCTCTGGTTTTGTGAATACGTCCGGAGATCAGCAGTTTGTGGTGAACCCCCAGCCTGGGTACAAGCAGAATCTAAACGGCTGGGGACCGCGGGTACAACTCACCTGGCGAGCATCGGACCAGCTGCAGTTTCACGCGGGAGGCGCAGTCACCGTGATTCCGCCAAACATCTGGCAGGACAATTTTCTAACCGGGTCGACACCTTTTGTGATCTATCCCAGGTTGGCGGCCGCGAAGGGTACGCCGGTCCCATTCGGCTTCGCGATTACGCCGGCGGAGCTGCCGCGCGCGTACACGCCAACGGGTGTCGATATCTTTGCGAGCGGTGATACCAAAACCGTGAAGCCGAATACAGTACTGGACGTCGATCGTTACGAGAAGGACGTTGCTGCGCTTACGCCGAGCCATGTGGTAAGCCCGCTCAACTTGAGCGGCATCGATCCCTCTTTTGGGAATGGCTCCCTTTACACCTGGACCTCTGGGCTGGAGAGGCGCTTCGGGACGCTCACTGCCGATGTGAACTACGTCGGGACAGCCGGTGTAAAGCTGCCGCGAACGAGTTTTCCCAACGGGTATCCTGGCGCTGACCCGGCCTTTGCACCCTATACTCGTTTCGGTTCCCAAGGTGCCGTCATCGGGGGCTTCGGTGTAGAGAACGTGATAACGGCCACCTCCCACTCCTCTTACCACGCGTTGCAGGCGTCGATATCGGGAAATGTTGGCCGCGGCGGGCCTGGACTTCAAGCAAGCTATACCTTCAGCAAGTCCCTCGACGATACAAGCTCGGTCTCGGGCGGGTCCGGATCCACAGGGGCCGTGGCTCAGGCCTTCCCGCAGAATCCCTTCGATACCCATTCTGAAAAGGGGCCGTCCACCTTCGATGTTGCCCACGCATTCACGTTGAGCCTGGCCCAGGATCTTCCGCTCGCAGACCTCAGGCTCCTTGAAAGAGTTCCACGGCAGATCACCACCGGTTGGCAGATGCTGAGTATTTCGACGATCACGAGCGGCTCGCCTTTTACGGTGTACTCCGGTGTGCAGCAGACAGGCGCTGGCTCGAATGGTGTGGATCGGCCTGACCAGATTGCGAAACCAAAGCTCTCCACATCGAGAAGACCTCGAGAGGATTACTTCGGAAGAGGCGAGAATAATGCTTCGTTCTTCTCGATCCCGATTAACCTGCCGGGGGGGACAGGTCCGAATAAGGGACGCTTCGGGACGCTCGGCCGGAACACGTCTCGCGGGCCCGCGTTCTATAACTTCGACCTCGCCGTGATCAAGACCACACCGCTCGGAAAGCGAGGAAGCGGGGCTGAACTAGCTGACTTACAATTTCGCTCAGAGTTCTTCAACATCTTCAATATCGTGACGATGGGGCTGCCCGCCAATACCGTTCAAGGCGCTGGTTTCGGAATCATCAGCAAGACCGCTGGGACTTCGCGGCAGATTCAATTCTCGCTAAAACTCATTTACTGACGGTGGCACGCCCATGAGGCGTTGCATCGAGGTGTGCCTCAGTCGCCCATTCCTTTCGGATTCCAGTTGCGATCAGACCGGCGGCGAGGAAGCCGAACGAGGTCAGCATCAGGCCGAAGCCGATTCCGCGGCTCTGTGCCAGGTGACCGACCAGAAAGGGTGCGAAGGCGCTGACGATGCGACCAAGGTTATAGGCGAAGCCCATCGCCCGGCCGCGGAGAGCGGTGGGGAACGCCTCGCTGGCGATGACGCTGAAGCCCGAGAAGTAGCCGGACCCCCAGAAGCCGACGAGCGGTCCGAGCATAAGAAGGGTGAGCGGAGTTCTGGCGATCGCGTACACAGGAACGAGAGCGGCGGCTACGAGGAGGAAGGTGATGTAGACCTGCTTGCGGCCGAAGCGGTCTGCGAGCACGCCGAAGCTGGTGTAGCCCAGAAACGTGCCGCCCTGCATAACAATGGTCCAGGTCGAGGTGTGAAGGATGTCCAGGCCGTGTCCTCCCTTGGACACCGGCAGGGAGAGGAAGGAGGGCACCCAGGAGAAGAGCCCCCACCAGGCGAAGAGGCTGGCGGCGTTCATGGCGGTGATGACGAGGTTACGGCGCGCGAGCGGGCCACGAAAAAGCTTTCGGACAGAGATCTCTGCGGCGCGATCTTTCGAGCTGACCCAGGTCTCGGGCTCCTTAACGTGGCGACGGATCCAGACCGTGACCAGAGCGGGAAGCAGGCCGACGAGGAAGACCGCGCGCCAGCCAAAGTGCGGCATCACGAGAGCAACAACGGCGGCAGCGAGAGCGTATCCGATAGCCCACGCGCTCTGAACCAGGCCAAGAGCTTTGGCGCGGTGCTCGGTAGGCCAGGTCTCGGCGACCAGAGCGGCGCCAGCGGCCCACTCGCCACCCATGCCCAGGCCAAGAAGCATGCGGCAGATGGCAAGCTGCGGAACACTTTGGACGAAGGCGCAGAGGCCGGTGAAGACGCAGTAGATGAGGATGCTGATGGAGAGGGCGCGGGTGCGGCCGAGGCGGTCGGCGACGAAACCGAAGAAGACACCTCCGGCAGCCGCGGCGACCAGGGTGAGCGACATGATCAGACCAGCGGTTCCGGAGCTCATGTGGAGGTCGCGTTGGGCCGCCGGGATGATCATGGAGTAGAGCATGACGTCCATGCTGTCGAGCATCCATCCCAGCGACGCAGCAACGAGAGCATTGCGGCGCACAGGCTCCCTCGCCAGGACCCAGAAGGAAGTCACCGGTAAGCTTGGCTGCGCGGTGCGTGTGGTGATACCAGCCATTGATCTCCGGGTCAGTGTTGCGGCTGAGTGATCTCGGTGCCCGACACTGACGGGCCGAGAGAGCTTCTCCTGTGCCATGATCTTGAAATCTGTCGTCTTAGGTCGTTTGAGGGCCATGCCACAGCAGGGTCTGTAGCGACATCACCGCTTTAGCGATGTCTAGCCTATCGTAGAGGAAGCAGTGATGTTGAACGGAGCGGAATGGGGCCGATGCGAATTGCGGTCGATAGCGGCGGCACCTTTACCGATTGCGTCTATTTGCGAGATGGCGCGATCCACGTCCTGAAGCTCTTTTCCACGCCGCAGGACCCGGGCCAGGCGGTCCTTGATGCGGTGAAAGAGGTGGCGGTCGACGGATCGGTGCATGAGGTCCGGCACGGTACGACGGTCGGCACGAATGCGATGCTCGAGCGTAAGGGTGCCCGTGTTGCCTTCGTGACGACGGCGGGCTTCGAGGACACCATCGCCATCGGACGCCAGGCGCGGACCAGCCTCTATGACTGGTTCCGCTCGCCGAAGCCATGCGTGGTTCCGAGAGAGATGCGCTTTGGCGTTGACGAGCGTACTGGGCCCACGGGGGAGATCCTTCGCTCGCCGACGGCGGAGTCGCTGGATAGGCTGGCGCACGAGATCGACAGAAGTGGGGCGGAGTCGATCGCGATCTCGCTGCTGTTCTCCTTTGCGAATCCTGCGAACGAGTTGATGGTGGCCGAGGCGTTGGTAAAGCTCGGTCGGTCCGTCTCAATCTCGCACCAGATCCTGCCCGAGTTCCGCGAGTACGAGCGAGCCTCGACGGTGGTGACGAATGCGTATCTCGCTCCTCTGGTGAGCACCTATCTGGTGCAGCTTGAGAGGACCCTGACCAAGGCCTTTCCGAAGAGTTCCCTTCACGTCATGCAGTCTTCCGGAGGGATCGTCTCCGCTAGCTCGGCCGCAAAGGAGCCCGTCCGCACCGTCCTTTCCGGGCCGGCTGGAGGAGTGATCGGCGCCTACGAGATCGCGCGAATGGCCGGGTTCAACAGCATCATCGCGTTCGATATGGGCGGAACTTCGACCGATGTCTCGCTGATCGATGCGGCGGAGGGAGGTCCACGCACGACCAGCGAAGCGATCGTCTCGGAGATGCCAGTCAGCGTGCCCATGCTGGATATCCACACCGTAGGTGCTGGTGGTGGATCGCTGGCGAGATTCGACGCAGGCGGCATCCTCCGTGTGGGGCCCGAGTCGGCGGGGGCCACGCCGGGGCCAATCTGCTATGGGAAGGGCCATCTGCTCACCGTGACGGACGCAAATCTCGTGCTGGGACGGCTTGACCCGGAGCTGTTTCTGGGCGGCGGTGTCCGTCTCGACCTAGAGCGCACGCGTACGGTGATGGATGCATCCAGGGGTGATCTGCCAAGCGTCGAGCAGTTTGCCTCGGGCGTTCTTCTGCTGGCGGAGACCGCAATGGAAAAGGCGGTGCGAGTGATCTCGATCGAGAAAGGCTACGACCCGCGAGAGTTTACGCTGGTGAGCTTTGGCGGGGCGGGCCCTCTCCATGCATGCGCCATGGCGAAGTCTCTGCGCATCGCTCGTGTTCTGGTGCCGCGAATGCCTGGCGCTTTATCCGCCCTGGGCATATTGATGGCGGACACGGTACGGGACTACTCCAAGACCGTAATGGTGCGGGACCTGAGAAGGGAAGAGCTTCAGAGGTACTTCGAGGAACTGGAGGAACGTGGCCGCGCAGAGCTGCGGGATGAGGGCCTCGACGGGATCGCGAGCCGGTCGGCGGATATCCGGTACGTGGGACAGGGATTTGAACTGAACGTTCCGGATGGACCTCATATTCTGGATGATTTCCACACCGTGCACGCGAAGCGGTATGGATATTCAAACTCAGCCACTGCCACCGAAATTGTAACCGTGCGGGTTCGCCTTGTCGTTCGGAACTCGCCAATAGACCTCCCAAAGAGCGAGCCTCAGGACGGTGACGGCGCGCAGGCCGTGTTGAAGACCCGCGAGATCTACTTTGCAGGCGAATGGATCGAGAGCACGGTGTATCAGCGCGAATTGCTGAGATCAGGCGACCGGATATCCGGTCCGGCGCTCATCGCAGAGTACAGCGCCACCACCGTGCTTCCGCCGGGCTGCAAGGCGCAGGTTGACGGGCACGGAAATCTAGTGGTGGAGGTGTTCTAACCATGCCCGTATCCAGAGCTGGTGACGGAGCTGCAGCGTCTCTGAATGGAGGGGGAGCCGTTGATCCCGTCGAACTCGCGATCTTCAAAAGCGTGACCCACTCGATCGCGGAAGAGATGGGAGCGGCACTGCGGCGCACCTCGTTTTCTCCCAATATTAAGGAGCGCCGGGACTACTCCTGTGCGATCTTTGACGGGGCGGGCGAGGTTATCGCGATGGGCGATCACATGCCCGTCCATCTTGGGTCAATGCCGATGTCGGTCAAGGCGGTGATCGACGCCATGACGCTTCGTCCCGGAGATGTGGCGATCCTCAACGACCCCTACGCGGGCGGGACCCACCTGCCCGACATCACCATGGTGCTCGGCGTCTTTAGTGAGATGGATCTGAAAAATCCTATCCTGTACGTTGCGACGCGGGCTCACCACGCCGATGTTGGTGGGCAGTACCCGGGATCGATGGGCCTTTGCCGCGAGATCTATCAGGAAGGTCTGCGCATTCCTCCATTGCTATTCGTCGACGCGGGAACAATCCATCAGGGTGTTCTGCAGTTGATCCTGCATAACGTCCGGACGCCCCGGGAACGGGAAGGCGATCTCCTGTCGCAGATCGGCGCTTGTCGGGTCGGCGAGGTTCGATTGCAGGAGTTGCTGCAGCGCTACGGTCCGCAGGCGATTCAGCGGCTTTCGGCCAACCTGATGGACTACTCGGAGCGGTTGATGAGGGCGCAGCTCGAAACCGTAGCCAGCGTGCGGGTCGAGGCGGAGGACTTCCTGGACAGCGACGGTTTCAGCGATGAGCCTGTGCGGATCAAGGTGGCGATCACCCTCGACGCCGAAACACGATCGGCTGTGGTCGACTTTGCGGGTTCGAGTGCTCAGGTCGCGAGCAGCATCAATGCGGTTTACGCGATCGCGTACTCGGCGGTCTATTACGTTATGCGGTGTCTACTGCCCGAGGACGCGCCAGCCACGGCCGGTGTGATGCGGCCTGTGACCGTTCGAACAGAGCGGGGGAGCATCGTGGATGCGGTGCTGCCCGCGCCAGTGGCCGGTGGAAATGTAGAGACTTCGCAGCGGATCGTGGACGTCCTCCTGCGAGCGCTCTCCCAGGCCATGCCGGAACGAATTCCTGCTGCCAGCTCCGGCACCATGAATAACTTGACCATCGGGGGCGTCGATCCTCGCTCCGGATCCCCTTACGCCTACTATGAGACCATCGCCGGCGGGATGGGAGCGAGGCCTTCGGCGGATGGCATCTCCGGAGTTCACACGCACATGACGAACTCCCTGAACACGCCCGTCGAGGCGCTCGAGTACGCGTACCCGTTCCGGGTGCGATCGTACTCGTACCGGCGCGGCTCAGGGGGCGGCGGAGAATATCGGGGAGGAGATGGTATCGTGCGCGAGATCGAACTGCTCAGTCCAGCGAAGATTACAGTGTTGGCGGACCGCCGCGTCTTCGCGCCCTACGGGCTGTCCGGCGGTTCGCCCGGTGAGCGGGGGCGATCGCTGCTGATCTCCGCGGGCCAAAGCAGCGTGTTAGCAGGAAAGTGCAGCATCGATGTTGTCGCTGGGGACACAATCCGCGTTGAGACACCGGGCGGGGGCGGGTGGGGTAAGCAGCCGACCTAGGGCTGACCGGCGGCGGGGCGTCTGGACAGGCAAGTAGCAGTTGCACCTAGAAGGTGCCTATCTCCGTGCTGAAGTTTTCGGACAACCCCTCATGCTTCGCGATCGGCTGCCGATAAGCACGCCATGAAAGCTTTCCAGGCATGTTGCATCCGTTCCTTTCAGCGTTCGGGGGGAGAATAAAATGTTCTCCTCACGCCCCGTCTCCCTCTCTCCTCTGGCTGATCGCCGCAGGAATCCACGCTGGAGTGAAGTACGCCGAAGACCCGGAAAGACGCAGGGCAAGGCGTTGGAGATCCTGGCCCACGCTCTCGAATATCTTGTCGATAGTGGGTACGATCAGGGCAATCTTGGTTCCCCGGAGGCTCAGGAGGCTGTGCAGCTAATCGCGCAGAAGAGCCGCGCCGTATTTGCGGAGTGTCCCGAGATCGTCTCCTGGTCGCAACGGTTTACGCGCTCCCTGCCCAGATTCCTGACGCTACCCGCTATCGATGACCCATGTATCGCGAGCCGGATGCACCGTAGCTCCGACGCACCACCCCGCGTCAGCCGCAACGACGAGTAATAACGGTGCAAAGCGCCTTCACCTCGGGACGTCCGCGTCTCGAGGTTGTCTCGCGCCCCGTGCGAGACTGCTTCCGCCTCCCTCGGGGTGCCCGTCAAGGTTTCCCCTAAAGTTCTCCCGAGAACTGCCGATACATCGATCATGCCCCCGCCAAGAGTGGTTTTGAGCGGAGTTGGTCAGATCGAGGGAACCGGTTTCCATGAACATTCCAAGGCTCAGTCAGCATTGCAACACCAAGCGCGCCTCCAATCGGCGACCCATCTCCCTCTCGCTGGCGCTTCTAGTCATCTTCGGCGCAGCGATCGATCCGTGCGCCTTGTATGCCTTGAATGGAGATTGGCAGACGCCATTCCTTTATCCGACGCCACTCAGCGTGAGCATTGAATCGAGCGCTCAAACCGTTCCCGTTGCCATACAGGCAGCTGGCACCGTAGCGACAATCTCCGTCCTCACTCAGGGCCTCGCTGGGGGAGATTTCACGGCGGAAGCCAGCGGTACGTGTGCACCCGGGGGCGCATTCAAGCTCGGCGATGGCTGTACTGCGACCGTCCGGTTTCAGCCGAAAGCGCCAGGCGGACGACAGGGCGCGATATCGCTGCTGGACGCAAACGGACGCGTCCTTGGAACCACGCTGCTCTACGGAACGGGCGTTGGGCCGGTAGGTGTCTTTCTCCCGGCAACCATTAACACTGTCGCGGGTAACGGAGCCTGGGTCTATCGCGGAGACGGGGGCCCGGCAATCGACTCACCGATTTTTCTGCCCGGCGGCATGGCTGCCGACGGCGCGGGAAATATCTTTCTCTCCGATTCGAGTAACAATCGGATCCGTCGCGTCGATGTGGTGAGCGGCATGATCTCCACCGTCGCTGGGATCGGATCACCCGGAAGCAGTGGCGACAACGGGGTCGCGATCAGCGCCTCCGTAAACACGCCGACCGGTATCCTGATCGACGGTGCTGGCAACATCATCTTTGCCGACAGCGCAAATCATGCGGTACGCAAGCTGACGCTCGCGACAGGATTTCTCAGTACGATCGCCGGTCAGCTCGGACAGCAGGGATATGCGGGGGATGGAGGCGCAGCATTCTCCGCAGTCCTGAACACGCCGGAGAGTGTGGCGTTCGATCCTAAAGGCAATCTCTTCATCTCCGACACAGGCAACAATGTTGTCCGCAAGATCGATGCATCGACGGGAACGATCTCAACCGTCGCTGGCACGGGGAAGGCAGGTTTCTCGGGAGACGGAGGTGTTGGTACTGCAGCTGCTCTGGACACCCCTTGGGGCATTGCAACGGACGCAAATGGCAATGTGTATGTGGCCGATCTCTCGAACCAGCGGATTCGCAAGCTGAGCACAGACGGAACGATATCCACGGTGGTTGGAACAGGAACGGGAACGTACAACGGGGATGGCGAACTCGCCACCTTGGCGAACGTGAAGGATCCGGCGGCCGTTTCTGTGGATGTGGCCGGCAATCTCTACATCGCCGACTCGGGAAACAATCTCATCCGCAAGGTAAGCTCGGCCACTGGTCTGATCTCAACGGTCGCGGGCACGGGTACACCGGTCTTTAGCGGCGATAACGGTCCCTCGACCCTCGCCGGCATGTACGGCCCATACGCTCTCGCACTGGATTCAAACGGCAACCTCCTGCTCTCGGACATCTTTCACCATCGCATTCGCAAGATCCTGAACACCCAAGCCTCGCTCACCTACCCTGCGATCCGGGTAGGTCGCACCTCCGCAGCAAAGGCCCAGAGCTTTGAAAACGACGGCAACGATCAGCTGACCTTTACAGCTCTCACACCGGACAACAACTCTGCCTTGGATTTAGGCGTGACGACATGTTCCACCTTCAGACCTCTGCCTAGCGATGCTACATGCGTCCTCGGCGCCGAGTTCTCGCCGCAGGTCACAGGCAAACCCGTGACAGCGGCAACAACCTTCAATCGAACGCGGCAAACAGTGCTGCCGTGCTGAGTCTTTCGGGAGAGGTGGACGCGCTCGAGCCGACGGCTACGGTCGTAACCTCCAGCAAAAGTCCTACCGCGGTCGGATTCCTCGTCACTTTCACCGCCATCGTATCGGGAGGTGGAGCAGCACCGTCGGGAAATGTGCGCTTCTTCGATGGCGCGACCCTGATTGGAACATCTACGACGAACACCGCCAGCACAGCTGTATTCGCAACCTCGGGCCTCACCCTAGGCGCGCATACGATTACCGCGGCCTTCACCGGCGACCCTACGAATTCGCCAAGCACATCGGCGACTCTCACGCAGATCATCAGGCAGACCCCGATCCTCTCCCTGGGCTCCAGTCAGACCTCATCCAAGGTAGGCGACGGTATCACTCTTACAGCAACAGTGGCCGCATCCGACATTCAGCCGACCGGGACTGTGACCTTCAATGAGGGTGCGACTGTACTCGGAAATGGAATCCTCAACGCCGCTGGGGTGGCGGTTTTTACCACGTCGACTTTGCCTTCCGGTACCCACAGTCTCACGGTTGTCTACGCCGGGGACACCAACACACTCGCAGGAACCTCCCCCGCTCTGAACCAGACGATCAATCCCTGGGAGACGACGACGACGCTCATGTTGACCTCGAGCCTGGGCAGCGCCACTGTTGGAACGCCGTTGACCTTCAGCGTTAGTGTTACGCCGACAAGCAGCGTGACTCCAAGTGGGTCTGTGACTCTCTCCGACGGATCGACGATTCTTATCACTCTTCCGTTAGATAGTTCCGGACATGCAACCTGCAGCATCTCCGATTTAGCAGTCGGCACTCATTACGCTGAACGCTACCTTTCAAGGCGACGCGACCAATGCCGCCAGCCAGTCCTCGCTTCTCAGCGTGGTCGTCCAGCAGGTTGCCACCGCTACAAGTCTCGCTGCCTCCGTCAACCCGGGAATAGCAGGAGCCACGGTGCGGCTGACCGCGACGGTATCGGCCCCCTCCGCGCTTCCCGGTTCAGGTGCAATAGACGGGAACGTTACATTCATGGATGGAACAACGACCCTCGGGACCGGAGCGATCTCCCCGTCCAGCGTTGCGACCCTGGATCTAAACTCGCTCCCTGTCGGCTCGCATTCCTGGAGCGCGAGCCACACCGGCAATGTGAATTACGCGATCAGCAGATCAACCGTGCTGCCCGAGACCGTTCAGCTTGCCACCACCAGCGTGCAGCTCAACTCAAGCTTCACCTTTCCAATCGCCGGAAGCGGCATCACGCTCACCGCGATCGTTTCGGGTACAGGTAGCGTTCCGACCGGCACTGTAACTTTTTACGACGGCAACGCCTCTCTAGGAACCTCCACCGTGAACGGGACGGGTCAGGCAAATTTTAGCGTCTCCACACTAGGGGCAGGATCGCACGCCATTACAGCGTCCTTCGGAGGAGACGCAAAGGATAGCGGAAGCACATCCTCACCCCTTGCTCAACTCGTGTTGCAGGCGGTGACCTCCATAGCCCTTACGTCTAGCGCAAATCCCTCTGTCGCAGGCGTATCCCTCACCTTTATCGCTAGTCTCACCAGCAACGGCAGCCTTCCTAAAGGACAGATCACCCTCAAAGAAGGGTCGACCACCTTAGCTATCGGAACCCTGGGCGTTACAGGTGCATACAGCTTCATCGTCCCTTCGCTCGCTGCCGGCTCCCACGCCTTTTCGGTGATTTACGCGGGCGATGCCGATCACACGGCAAGCATCTCCAGCTTGACTCAATTGGTGCAGCAGGGCACAAGCGCCATTACCGTTATATCGAGCCAGAATCCCTCCGTCGCCGGGCAAGGTTTGGTCTTGTCGGCGATGGTCACTGGATCGGGTAATCAGCCCGGAGGAGCAATCAGCTTCCTCGATGGAACAGTCTCTCTAGGTGTTGTCAATCTTGACTCTTCAGGGGCGGCCAGCTTGGCCTTGTCGGCCTTGCCGATCGGAGATCACTCCATCACTGTGACCTACGCCGGCGACACGACGCACACAGCAGCGCTCCCAGGCGTACTAGTTCAGCGAGTCCAGCAGCTAACCACCAGCAGCCTGTCAGCGAGTGCCAATCCGATCATTGTTGGAGCTCCCCTCCAACTCACTGCAACCGTAGTTGGCCTGAGCGGAGCTGCAGCAACCGGAACTGTTAGCTTTACGGATGGCCCCATACTCCTCGGCGTCTCTCGACTAAATCCGGCGGGCGTCGCGTCTGTGAGCGTCTCGTCTCTCGCTGCAGGCACGCACCAGATCATCGCCATCTACTCCGGGGATGCGCAAAGCCGCACAAGCCTCTCTTCCCCTCTCTCGGAGTCGGTCAACAGCGCCGGAACGACGATCGCGATCGCTTCCAGCGCTAACCCGACAATCGTCGGCAACGCTGTCACCTTGACTGCGAACGTGGCCAGCGTAGGCGAGGCTCCCACGGGAAAAGTCACTTTTCTTGACGGCTCGATTCCCCTCGGAGCAGTGCGATCGCGAACGGCATTGCATCTCTGACGACCTCCAGCTTCGTCGCCGGCCAACATGCGTTGACAGCCCGGTACGACGGCGACGCTGGCACGCAGGTCAGCACCTCGGGTGTGCTCTTGCAGGTTGCACAGCAGAGTACATCCACAACACTGATGGCCAGCGCAAACCCAGTCCTGACAGCACAGGGCCTTGTGCTCACGGCAAAAGTGCGAAATGGCAAGGACGCCACCGGGGTCATCACCTTTCTGGACGGCACCAGCGTGCTCGGAAGCGTTGCACTCGACGCTTCCGGAACGGCCACACTGGCTCTCGCCTCCTCGGTTCAGGAAGTCACATCCTCTCCGCGAGCTATAGGGCGACAATTACAACCTGCCTTCGACATCCATCGCCTTCTCTGAAGATGTCCAGCTCCGGGCAACAACAGCTTCGATGACCGCATCGTCTGATACCTATCTCAGCGGGCAGCCAATCACCCTCGTCGCGGTCATTCATTCGGCCGGCCCGCTACTCCCCACCGGCACCGTGACCTTCACGTCAGGTGGCGTCCTGTTAGGGACTGCGCCACTGTCGCCCTCCGGTGCGGCGACCCTGACCTTCTTCCCTCTCGCGAGCTCCTACAAGATATTCGCGACCTACTTCGGTGACCCGGTATACTCCGGCTCCTCCTCCGACGCCTACGCCATCTCAGCCGGTCCATCGACCACTTTCACGATGGCCGCCAACCCCACCGCGCTCACGCTGACTTCGGGAGGCCACGTGACCATCGATCTTGCGATCGCATCGGTCAAGGGCTTCTCCGACACCCTGGCCCTGGGTTGCCTTGAACTTCCCCTCGACTCGACCTGCACCTTTTCGCAGGACAGACCGAAGCTCGCGAAGGATGGCACGACGCTCGTGCATCTGACGATTGACACCGGCAATCCTCTCGGCTCCGGAGCTCAGGCGAAGGTGGTCGAGAGACGTCCGCGGGTCTTCGACGCTGGTCTGTGGTTGCCGGCGGCTCTCTTCTGTGGAGTCCTCCTTGCCTCTGCCCGCCGTCGCCGGATCATACCGGCTCTCTTGCCTGTCGCACTCGTCCTGCTCACCGGCTTTGCGGTAACCGGATGCGGTACCAGCCTCACGACCAGCACAACGCCCGCAGGCTCGTACACGATCAGGATCATGGCTTCTGGAACGGCAAGCGGCGCGAACCAGACAGTCGACCTGCCTCTGGAGGTGAAGTAATGAATCGGCGAAATGGTCTCCTTTCCCTGTTGGGGGTCGCGTTGATTCTGGCATCGACCGGAACAGTCTTCGGGCAGGCTTTGCCAACCGCAACCGGGCCGGGGAGCTCTGTCCGGGTAGGTGGCGGGATCTCCGACTTCCGCGTGAACTATGGACAGATATGGCTCGGTGGCGGCCAGCTGTGGGTGGACACCAACCCTCACTGGCGGCTTGGGATTGAGGCGGAGGCACGTTGGCCTCGTTCGAGCCGCGACCCTCATGGTGCTCAGCAACGGACTTACCTCGCGGGACCGCGCCTTTCTCTCGCTCCCGGCCGGGTAGAACCCTATGTCAAGGCACTAGCCGGTCGAGGCACGTTTATCTTCCCGTTTCATTACGCCACGGGTTCATATCTGGTATTCGCTGGTGGCGGTGGGCTTGATATCCACCGAGGTCGCTGGCAAATACGCGCAGTCGATTTTGAGTACCAGGTTTGGCCGCAATTTTCCTACGGGAGACTGGGACAGTATGGGGTATCGGCAGGTGTGAGTTACACAATTTTACGCGGAGCTTCGAAGGCGGTACGGTAAAGACGCTCACCACCTCTGCAAATCGCAATGCGCATCGATAAAGGCCGAGCGACATACCGTTTTTGGTTTCATAAGTGCTCCTGGCCGAACTCAGTACTCCTTCCCCCGGTGTCCTCCGCAACGCACGATCTCCGAGTAGCTTCACACCACCCAAGCCGCTCAATCTTTCTTCCGCCGAAGTCCCAAACCAGCCTCACTCCTAGCTCCCAACCAACTACCATCAAGCCAGCACCAAAGGAGAGCAGGGAAGTGCCCTACAAAGACCTCCGTGAGTGGATCGCTCGCATCGAGAAGACCGGCGATCTCCGCCGCACCAAGCAGCCCGTCTCTCCGTACCTCGAGATGGCTGAAATCGCTGATCGCACGGCGAAACTCCGCCGCAACGGCGAACCCTGGGGTGGGCCCGCGCTCCTCTTCGAAAACATCATCGGGTACCCGGGTGCACGTGTCCTCATGAATCAGTTCGGTTCAGAGCAGCGCATGAATCTCGCTCTCGATACCAAATCGCTCGATGCCATCGCCGATCGTATTCGCATCCTCATCAAGCCCGAGAGCCCCGCCAGCCTCCTCGATAAGCTCAAACTTCTCCCCAAACTCGCCGAGATCGGCAGCTTCTTTCCCAAACTGATCGATCGCAGCAGTGCCTCCTGCAAGGAAGTAGTCCTTAAAGGCGAGGAGGTCGACCTCACCCGACTCCCCGTCCTCACCACCTGGCCGGGCGACGGCGGCCCCTTCATCACGCTCCCCTGCGTCATCACCCGTGACCCAAGATCAGGTAAGCGCAACGTCGGCATGTACCGCATGCAGGTCTACGACCGCAACTCGACCGGCATGCATTGGCAGCGCCAGAAGGTCGCAGCTGAGCAGATGCGGGACCGGCTCCGCTCGACCACCGGAAGCGCGGCCGAAGCCGTCGACCTCATGGCGCTCACCGCCGGCGGCACGGCTGCCGCTCCCTTCAGCGCTACCCTCCCGAGCCACACGATCTCTGCTATTCGCAACAATCGCCTGGAGGTCGCCGTCGCCATCGGCACCGATCCCGCCACCACCTTCAGCGCCATAGTCCCCGCCCCGCCCGAGGTAGAGGAGTACCTCATCGCCGGCTTCCTCCGGGGCAGGCCCGTCGATCTCGTCAAAGCCGAGACCGTCGATCTCGAAGTTCCCGCCCACGCCGAGTACATTCTGGAAGGCTACGTCGACCTTGCCGAGCTCCGCTCCGAAGGCCCCTTCGGTGACCACACCGGCTTCTACACCATGCCCGACGACTACCCCGTCTTCCACCTCACCGCCATCACCCACCGCAAAAACCCCATCTATGCCGCCACTGTAGTAGGCAAGCCGCCCATGGAAGACGCCTGGATGGGCAAGGCCGTCGAGCGCATCTTCCTTCCCCTGATGCAGCTCACCCTGCCCGAGATCGTAGACGTCTGCCTTCCGCCCGAGGGGGTCTTTCACAACCTCATGATCGTCGCTATCCGCAAGTCCTACGCTGGCCATGCGCGCAAGGTGATGAGCGGCATCTGGGCCCTTGGGCAGGCCATGTTCACCAAGTGCATCATCGTCGTCGACGAGGACTGCGACCCGCACGATCTCGCCGAAGTTACCCTTCGCACCTCCAACAACATCGATCCCGAACGCGATATCCAGTTCACCCTCGGCCCCGTAGACTCGCTCGACCACGCCTCTCGCCTGCCCAACTTCGGCAGCAAGATGGGTATCGATGCCACCCGCAAATGGCCCGCTGAAGGCTTCACCCGTCCCTGGCCCCAGATGCTCACCATGCCCCCCGAGGTCAAAGCCCGCGTCGACACCCTTTGGAAAAAACTCGGCATCGAGTAGCTCGGTTGCGTGCATCTTCAAAATCGCGACACATCAACGCGGGTCCCCAAGCGGAAGCAGTGCCTAGCCCATCCCCCATTTATACTGGGCTCATGTCTATCGTTCGCAATGCCGCCGCGATCGCCAAAGGGATGAGCATCACTCTCCGAGAAGCCTTCCAGCCCACCGAAGTCGAAAACTATCCCGACGGCAAGGGCCCCATGCGCGGCGCGAAATTCGAAGAGCGCTTCCGCGGCAAACATCAGCTGCAGCGCGATGAGAATGGCCTCGAAAAGTGTGTCGCCTGCTTTCTCTGCGCTGCGGCCTGCCCCTCCAATTGCATCTACATCGAGGCTGCCGAGAACACCGAAGAAGTTCGCATCTCCTCCGCCGAACGCTACGCAAAGGTCTACAACATCGACTACAACCGCTGTATCTTCTGCGGCTACTGTGTCGAGGCCTGCCCTACCGACGCCATTACGCACGGACACGGATTCGAGCTTGCCTCCCTGAACGCGACCAACCTCGTCATGCGTAAAGAAGACATGCTCGTTCCTATCCTCCCGGCGCTGCCCTTTGAGCCCCGTTCCGAGAAGGATCTCGCCGAAGTCCTATCCTGATCCTTCGCGAGACCCAGGTCTTGCCATCCAAGCTCCGCGCCGGAGCAGAAATTGCTCCTCCGCAGCTCTATCTTGTCTATCCGATTCGTAGGCTCAATCGACATGCGCCTGAATCGACTGCGATATCCGACCGGAACAAAGCCAAAGTCCTGACTTGTACGCGTTCAGCGATTCATAGACTCGTCGTTCAGGCTTGCTATATCTGTTTGCGCCTTGACGCCGCTAATTGGTTGCACGGTTACGATATTAGCGAGATAATTTTGTCACTGGATATGAGCTCTCAAGGGCTGCCTTCAAGGCTGGTTGTGTTCCTCTGGGCGTTGCTGTATGTCGACTCCAGAGAACTGAGCCTTCCATGTCGAGCACTACGGAATTCGCACCAACCATCTTGCATATCTGCCGCCGTGAAATGCTGCGCCCCCTCCGGGATCAGATCCTCCGTGTTTCTGGCTTTCACGTCGACTCGACCGTGGACAGCGCAAGTGCCCTCTCTATGTTTTCCAATCGACCGTATGACCTGGTTCTGGTCGATGTCGAGGGTGAAACAGGTATCGAAGAGGCGGAGTATATCTGCTCTAAGGTAAAGACCGCCCAGAAATCTCAAAAGGTCGCCTTCGTCTGCAACTGGCGTGTCGCTACACTCACCGATTGCCCGGACGAGGTTCTCCGCACTGAATTCAATCCCGAAGCCTTTGTTCAGGGAGTTCTCGGCATGGTGAAGAACTAACCCCGCTCCTAGGCGGCCAGCACAGCACCTCCCCAGAGAGCATGCTTGACCGCTCCAAAGGTGCCTGAGAGGTTGGTGTCCGATCTTTTAAGCTGAGCTACATCTGAGGCGCTCCAGCTCTGCTCGATCTAGCTCGTTCAGCTTCTCTCGACCTTCGGGAAACTTGCGACTACTTGCGATACCCTATGCAGTGTGCTAGAATCTAACTATTCCAGTCTGCTTAACCGCAGATTTGAATTTCATGCAGAGTGGTTGAGGGACGAGCCCTGAGACACCACGACAACCGGACAGAACAAAGGCGTACCGGTGTCAACTCTCTCCTGGAAACAGGGAACATGAGATTCGGAGCACGCAGTCCCGCATCCGGGGCTGCACCCCGCGTTTCCTCTTCCTTGGCCGCTCGCGGCGCTCCCAGATGAGAATAGGTGGCAGACGCCAGACCCCTCCTCCACCCGGAGAAGAGTGCGATGGCCTATTCCTGTACGGAGTACGAGTTGAAATGCAATGAGTGTGGCAAGCTGTTCGGTAACCAGGCCCTCTCGGCCTGCGATGTCTGCTTGGCTCCCCTTGAACTCACCTACGACCTCGAATCTGCCCGCCACGCCTTCACTCGATCGAACATAGCCGCTGGTCCACCTAGTATCTGGCGTTACAGCGCTCTTCTCCCCGTTCCCGACGAGTTCCGCCCCGATCTACCGGTCGGCTTCACCCCGACCGTTCGCGCTAAAAATCTCGGGAAACGGATCGGCGCGCAGAACCTTTACCTGAAGAACGACTCCGTCTGCTTTCCGACCCTGAGTTTTAAGGATCGCGTAGTCGCCGTTGCACTCGCGAATGCACAACGTTTTGGCTTCACCACCGTTGGCTGCTCGTCAACAGGCAACCTCGCCAATTCCGTCGCCGCGCAGGCAGCCCGCCTCGGCCTGAAGGCCACCATCCTGGTTCCCGCTGATCTCGAACCCGCCAAGATCCTCGCGACCCAGATCTACGGCGCTCGCCTCATCCGCATCGACGGCAACTACGACCATGTTAACCGCCTCTGCACCCAGATCGCCGGCGAGCACAACTGGGGCTTCGTCAATGTCAATCTCCGCCCCTACTACGCCGAAGGCTCAAAGACAGTCGGATATGAGATCGCCGAACAGCTCGGCTGGCGGCTTCCGGATAACGTTGTCTGCCCCATGGCCGGCGGCTCCGTCATTCGCAAGATCCGCAAGGCCTTCCACGAACTCATCGCCCTCGGCCTCGTCGAAGACAAGCCCGTGCGCTTCTTCGGCGCGCAGGCCACCGGCTGCTCACCCATCTCTCTCGCCGTCAAGCAGGGCTTGCACTATATCGAGCCCCAACGGCCCAATACCATCGCCCGCTCACTCGCGATAGGAAACCCCGCCGACGGCCCCGCCGCTGCCACCATGATCCAGTCGACCGGAGGCTACGCCGAAGATGTCTCCGATCTGGAGATCGTCTCCGGCATCCAGGAACTCGCCGAGACAGAGGGCATCTTCACCGAGACAGCCGGCGGCGTCACCACCGCCGTCACCGCTCGCCTGTATGCCCACGGACGAATCTCACCCGACGATCTCACCGTCTCCGTCATCACGGGAAACGGCCTCAAGACGACCGATGCCCTCACCGGCCGGTACCCGCAGGAGCGAGCGGTTCGACCCCGGCTCGTGGACTTCGACGCCTACCTTCGCGAACTCGATGGAACAGCGGAGTTTGATCTTGTAACCGCAGGAGTTGCTTATGCCAATTAAGGTCACGCTGCCCACAGCCTTCGTCCGCCACACCGCCGGTCAGAAGAACTTCGATTCTTCCGCGCAAAATTTGCCGTCCCTCCTCACCGAAATTGATAAGCAGTTTCCCGCTCTCGGAACGCAGATCAAAGATGAGACCGGCAAGCTCCGCCGCTTCATCAATATCTATGTCAACGAAGAGGACATCCGCTTCCTCGGCGGCGAGAGCTACGCCTTCCAGGATGGCGACGAGGTCATGCTGATCCCGTCGATTGCCGGCGGACGCTGCTAGCAGCGGCAGAGTTTCACGAAATTACGATCCGAATTTGCGAGCTCAAGCAACGGTCTCCCTTCTTTGTCTCTCTTACATCAGGTGGTATTTGCGCGGGCAAGCGCGATTCCGAAACGTCAGAAAGAAGGTTCGCATGTTCCTCATACTCGCGGTAGTCCTCTTGGTTCTTTGGCTCGCTGGCTTCCTTGTCTTTCACGTCAGCAGCTTTCTCATCCACCTGCTGATCCTGTTCGCGATCATCTCCGTCATCATGCACTTTGTCAGCGGCCGTCGCACCGTGTAGTGATTCGTGGGACAGCAGAAAGGCCGAGCCTCATGGGGCTCGGCCTTTCTGCTGTATTCCTTATCGCGTCTTACTGGTGCGCCGTCGGCAACGAGACCGTCGCAGGAGGTGGAATGACATTGCCAAGAGCCACGGGAGTCTCTTCCTGGAGCTCCGGCAGATCGCCCTCGAGTGCAATCTGCAGCACCTCGTCCATCTCGCTGACGAAGTGAAGCTTCATCGTCGTCTTGAGCAGCTCCGGCAGATCTGCGAGATCCTTCCGATTGTCCTCTGGAGCGATCGCCTCGAAGATACCGGCACGATGCGCCGCCAGCAGCTTCTCCTTCAAGCCTCCGATTGGTAGCACCTTCCCGCGCAGAGTGATCTCTCCCGTCATTGCGATGTCGCGCCGCACCTTGATTTTAGTCAGGGCGCTCGCAAGTCCAGTTGCCATTGTGATACCAGCCGATGGGCCGTCCTTCGGGATCGCACCCTCAGGCACATGGACGTGAATATCCAGATGACGGTAGAAGTCGCGGCTAAGCCCGAGGTGCTGTGCCCGGGATCGAATATAGCTGAGCGCAGCCTGCGCTGATTCCTGCATCACCTCGCCAAGCTGCCCGGTTGTGGTCATCTTGCCTTTGCCGTCCAGCACTTGAACCTCGGTCTGCAGAATGGTTCCGCCAACCTCCGTCCACGCCAGCCCTGTTACAAGGCCGACCTCGCTCTTTTCGTGTGCCTGCGAATCGCGGAACTTCGCCGTTCCGAGCAGATCCGACAGGTTCTCGCCCGTAACCCCCTCGACATGCTCCGCGCCGTTCTTCACCACGCGGCGCGCCACCTTTCGGCAGACATTCCCGATCTCCCGCTCCAGGTTGCGAACCCCGGCCTCCCTCGTGTATCCGCGAATGATCTGCTTCAGGGCGTCATCCGCAAAGCTGACCTGCTCTTGCGAAAGTCCAGTCCCTTCCCTCTGCTTCTTCACCAGGTACTGCTTCGCAATCTCCAGCTTCTCGAGCTCCGTGTACCCATGCAGCCGAAGGATCTCCATGCGATCTTGCAGCGGCCCCGGAATGGTGTGCAGCACGTTCGCCGTCGCCACAAACAGTACTTGCGAGAGGTCATACTCCACGTCGAGATAATGGTCCTGGAACGAAGTGTTCTGTTCAGGATCTAGCACCTCCAGAAGGGCGCTCGCCGGATCGCCACGGAAGTCCGACGCCATCTTGTCGATCTCATCCAGCATAAACACCGGATTCTTCGTTCCGGCCTTCTTCATGCTCTGAATGATCTGTCCCGGGAGCGCCCCGATATAGGTTCGGCGATGGCCGCGAATCTCGGCCTCGTCCCGAACCCCGCCCAGCGACATCCGTACGAACTTCCGCCCCGTCGCCTTCGCGATGGACATCCCCAGCGACGTCTTGCCCACACCCGGAGGTCCAACAAAGCAGAGAATCGATCCCTTCGGATTCTTCACCAGTTGCCGCACTGCTAGAAACTCTAGGATGCGCTCCTTGATCTTCTCCAGCCCGTAATGATCCTCGTTCAGAATCTGTTCAGCATGATCGATCGATCGAATCTCCTTGGACCGTTTTCTCCATGGCACTGCGAGCAGCCAGTCAAGATAGTTACGGCTCACGGTTGACTCGGCGGACATGGGTGGCATCGCTTCGAGCTTCTTCAACTCCAGCATGCTCTTCTCAAGCACATCCTTCGGCATGCCAGAGGCTTCGATCTTCTTCTTCAGCTCGTCGAACTCGCTCTTCTCGCCGCGTCCAAGCTCCTTCTGAATCGCCTTGATCTTCTCGTTGAGGTAGTACTCCTTCTGCGCCTTCTCCATCTGCCGCTTCACGCGCGACTGGATCGTGCGATCCATGTTCAACTTTTCGATCGCCACATCGAGCGCGTCTGCCACCCGCGACAGCCGGTCTTCCGGATCGAAGACCTCCAAAAGTTGCTGCTTCTCCTCGATCGAGAGCTGCAGGTTCGCAGCTATCGTGTCGGCCAGCTTCGCCGGCTCGTCCGCCCGTACACTGGCCGCCATCGTCTCGTAGTTCAAGCTCTGCTGCAGCTTCACATACTGCTCAAACAGCGAGTGAACCCTCTGCATCAGCTGCTCTACCTGCGGAGTCACATCGAGCCGAGTCGCTCCCGTGCGAACCGTCGCAACGAAGAACCCGTCCTCGTCTGTCACCTCGCTCGCCCTTGCGCGCTCCACTCCCTCCACCAGAACCTTGATGTTTCCGTCCGGCATCTTCACGCTCTGCACGATGTTGCCGATCGTCCCCGTCTCATAGATGTCGCTCGCGCTCGGCTCATCCACCGACGCGTCGTGCTGCGTCGCCAGAAAGATCTTCCGGTCGCCAGTCAACGCCTCTTCCAGAGCACGCACGCTCGAATCCCGGCCCACGACAAACGGTGTCATCATGAACGGAAAGATGACCATGTCACGAATAGGCATCATCGGCAGCTTCCGTACGTCACCACCTAGAACTTCTTTCGATTGGTTTGCCATTGTTTTCCCCCAATTAGACGTCCGTAATACAGCAACGATGCACCGCGCGCCCGCTTCCCGTGATTGTACTGCGTACAGATCGTGCACACGGCTCGAGACCTTCGCCGTGATGATGCCCTGAATAACCGTCCGAGTTTGAGAGGCAGGCGCTTTTCGCCAATATTTGCCCCACCAAAAGGAAAGAGGCATGCTCATGCGCATGCCTCCCGAACCTGCGACAGGTTCTGGTCTATCCAGCCTTCTCCAGTAGTACCGGCAATGTCACCGCACGGCTCTTCACCATCTCCGCTGTGATCGAAAGGTCTTTTACCTTTTTGTTCCCCGGCACGTAATACATCAGGTCAAGCATCAGTTCCTCAAGAATCATCCTCAGGCCACGCGCCCCAACCTTCCGTTGCAGAGCCTCGCGAGCAATCTCACGAGCTGCATCCTCGGTGAACGTAACCTTGACACCCTCATACTCGAATAGTTTGCTGTACTGCTTCAGAATTGCATTTCTTGGCTTCGTCAGAATCTCGATCAGAGCAGCTTCATCGAGTTCGTCGAGTACGCCCATCACCGGTAGACGTCCAACAAACTCGGGGATCAGACCATACTTCAAAAGGTCCTGAGGCTGCGCCTGTCGTAGCAACTCCGTATCCCGTCGCGCCCGGATGGGCGTCACCTCCCCATCCTTCAAATCGGGCTCGGAGAGCGTCTTGAACCCCAACGCCTTCTTTCCGATTCTCCGCGCAATCACCTTCTCGAGACCGACAAACGCACCGCCGCATATGAAAAGTATGTTCGTGGTGTCGACAGCTGTAAATTCCTGGTGGGGATGCTTGCGCCCGCCCTGCGGCGGAACGTTGGCCACCGTGCCCTCAAGGATCTTCAGCAGCGCCTGTTGCACACCCTCACCCGATACGTCCCGGGTGATCGACGGGTTTTCATCCTTGCGGCCGATCTTGTCGATCTCGTCGATGTAGATAATGCCGCTCTGCGCTTTGGTCACATCGCCATCGGCGGCCTGCAGGAGCTTCAAAATAATGTTCTCGACGTCCTCGCCCACATACCCGGCCTCGGTCAGCGTCGTTGCGTCCACAATCGCAAACGGCACGTCCAGCATCTTCGCCAGGGTGTGCGCCAGCAGCGTCTTTCCCGATCCGGTTGGCCCGACCATAAGAATGTTCGACTTCGCCAACTCGACATCGTTGCCGCGGGTCTTGTTCATCTGAATCCGCTTGTAGTGGTTGTACACCGCCACTGCCAGCTTCTTCTTTGTCTGGTCCTGCCCGATGACGTATTCATCCAGGAACGCCTTAACCTCTTGCGGCTTCGGCAGATGAGCAGGTGCCGCTCCGGGCTGTGCCTCGCTTCGGTCATCCTCAAGAATTGAATTGCACACCGCAACACACTCGTCGCAGATGTACGCCCGAGGATAGTCGGACGGTGATGAAATCAGCTTCGCAACCGCATCCTGTGATTTGTGGCAGAACGAACAGCGCAGAGAGTCTTCCGAACCTCGTGACGTTTTCATACCGAAGATCACTCTCCCAGGGTGAACGAATGTGCCTCTGTCAGGATCAAGTTTACACCCGAATCGGGGACGGCGGGTTGCACAGCTTCCCTTCGTGTCCCGCTTTAGTGGCACGACCCAGACTCGCCGACGGCCACGGACATGCCCGACTTTCCTCAGCTACGGGGACGGTCGATGATGTCGTCGATCAGACCATACTCCTTGGCCTGCGTTGCCGTCATGCTGAAGTCGCGATCCGTGTCCCGTTCGACCTGCTCGACCGTTTGGCCCGTGTGACTGGCCATGATCTTGTTCATCAACTCGCGGATCCGGAGAATCTCACGCGCATGAATGTCGATCTCGGTAGCCTGTCCACTGATTCCGCCGCCCATGATCAACGGTTGATGGATCAGAATGCGAGCGTTCGGCAGGGCAAACCGCTTGCCCTTCTTTCCCGCCATCAGCAGAAACGCGCCCATGCTCGCGGCCTGTCCGATGCACAGCGTCTGCACGTCGTTTTTGATGTACTGCATCGTGTCGAAAATAGCCATGCCGGCCGTGATCGATCCGCCGGGCGAATTGATGTACAGCTGAATGTCCTTCTCCGGGTCCTCCCCGCTCAAAAACAGCAGCTGCGCGATGATCACGTTGGCGATGTTGTCGTCGATCGGCGTTCCCAGAAAAATGATATTGTCCCGCAGCAGACGGCTGTAGATGTCGTAGGCGCGTTCGCCCCGGCTCGTCTGCTCAATCACCATTGGTACAAGTCCCATGGATCTCTCTTTCTCTTCCCCTGTTAGGGCTGCTAAAAACCTTCTTTGGGCTGCCGGACCTTCCGCTTAGGACGCTAGCTTCTCAAACAAAACACCGCCCGCACGTTCTCTCCGCATCTGCTCGCGAATTCGATCTAGGCCGCCGTCCTTTGTCAAACGCTCCCGCAACGTCTCGAGCGGCTCTCTCGACTGGATCGAAAGCATCAGCAGTTCGCGATCAAAATCCTCATCCGACACATTGACGTTCTCCGCCTCCGCGACCTGGTCCAGAATCATCGACGCCTTGACCTCGTTGATGGCCTGATCGCGCTGCGCATCGCGCAACCGGGCGAAGTCCAGCTTGCGCATATCCTCCGGCTTCATTCCCTGCTGGGCCAGCGCCCGCAGCCCCCGGTCCAGCCGGGCCTCGATCTGCTGCTGTACAAACGACTCGGGAACAGGAAACTGGAAACGCGCAATCAGCTCTTCCAGCATCTTGTCCTTTGCCTGGCTTTCAAGGGCAGACCGTTTGCGCTCTCCCGCGAGCTCGCGAAGTTTGCTCTCAAACTCCTCAAAGCTCTCATACGCCCCAAGCTGCTTGGCGAACTCGGCGTCTCGCTCCGGGAACGTCTTCCGCTTGATCGCCTTTACGGTCACGTCGTAGCTCACCGTCTGTCCCGCAAGCCGCGGCTCCCCGAAATCCTGCGGATATACCACCTCAAACGTCAGTTCCTGACCCGGCTTTGTACCGCGGAGGGCTTCGGTAAAGGCCGGGATCGTACTCTTCCCGCCAATCTCGATCAGCACATCCTTCCCCGTGATCGGTTCACTCTGCTTCGAGCCCTCCAGGCCCTCCTCCCCGACCGTCTGAGCCAGCTCCTTCACCTCTCCTGTGAACGTGATGTCTGCCCAGTCGCCATCGGCCAGAACGCGATCTTCCTCGACCGTCTCCACCGTCGCATGGCTCTCAAGCACACGGTTCAACTCCGCCTCGAACTCGTCCTGCGTCATCGCGGTGTCCGGCCGCTGCACCTTCACCGTCTCGTACCCGGAAAGGTCAATCTCCGGCATCACCTCGAACGCCGCCTTGAACCGCAGCGGCTGCCCGTCCATCAACTGCAGATCCATCAGCTGCGGCTCGGAGACGGGACGAAGCTCCTGCTCGCTGATCGCCCGCCGAAAACGCTCCGACACCAGGCCCTCCAGGACCTCCTGGCGGATCTCCTTCGCGAACTTCGATCGAATCAGCGACGGTGGAACCTTTCCCGAACGGAAGCCCGGAATTCTTGCCAGCTTCTGATATCGCTTGATCACGGCACGGAAGCTCTTGGAAACCTCTTCTGCGTCCGTCTCAACCTCGATCTCGCGTCTCAACTCAGGGTTCAGCGCCGGCGCCTGGTTTGTGTGCTCATGATCATGCGTAGGCTCGTGCCCCTCCACATCCATGTGCTCGTGACCTTCGGCCTGCGTCGGCACCCCGTCCTCGGGGCGCTCCCCTGTCTCATTCATCTCGGTAATCTCTGTCTGACTCAAATCATGCCTTCCGGAGGTCGTGGAAGATAGACCGCCTCACCCGTGTCGTCATTCTGCGGTCGACGCCTCCCTTTCACTGTACGAGGCTTCGGCGGAGAGGGTCAAACAACGCGGTTCGTTCGCCCTAGAGCGGCGGTCCCTCCGCCGTCGTCGTGAACAGCTCCAACCGGACCTTCCACTGCACCGTCTGCCCGGGCTGCAGCACCACAATCCCGGTGTTCTCGTCCATCGGCCACTCCCTGCCAAACGGATCGTCAAAGTTCAACTGGGGTGCAATCGTCAGGTAGTTTGCCCCTGCGGGAGATGCCACCCGCATCTCCCGTATGCCAGGTGTCATCGCCGTGATACGCAGCCGGTAGTTGCTCTTTGGGTCGCGCAGCTCGGCTGCTGGTCCAAAGTCGAGAATCGCCGAGTGAAGATGAACGAAGCCCTCGTCAAGAGCTGCCGTGCCCAACTTTGCTCCGCCCCGCGCCGTGAAATCAAACGGTGTCCCCAATACCGGCAGCAACCTCCCTGTCGGCGATCCTCGACCCCCTGCTCCCATCTCCATGCGGTCGCCCACCGGCATCCGCAGGGTGGCCTGTCCGCGATCTCCGCTTGGGATCGCAAAGCGAGGCCTCCACCCGATCCCGACAGGCTCAGCCTCGGTGCCCACATTGCGCGCATTCACCCGGAGATCGAGCACATGACTGCTCATGAGAACCGTCATCGAAACCTCGGTCTTCGAAGGCCAGCGGTCGCCGAAGCTCTCCGCCTGGAACACTGCCTGCGCCTCTCCTCCGTCCGGCATAACGTTCGACGTGACCGAGTCGGCTGGGAGATTCAACAACATTCCACCGGTGGATCTGGCAGCGCCTTCCACACCCTGGGTCGTGACCGGGAGAGTCAAGCTGTGGCCCCGCCATTGCGTGAGCACGTGCGTCTCGTCAGGAGACGGCGTGCCATAAATTCGCCCGGCCCATGGCGCCTCAAACGCTCCTCCCATCCGTAGACTCGCACCTCCATTCGCATCCGGCCCGTGCCCGTCCATCGACACCGCCGCCTGCGCAACGCTCGGTGCCGACAAAAGCGAGACCTCACCCTTGCCCGGCAGATAGGCCGTGATCTGCAGCGTGTTCAAACCGCGCCCCGGAAGCAGCGTCGCCGAGACAAACTCAGGCAGACCTCCACCTTCGAGCAGTGCCCGCTGCAACACCAGGGCGTCCTGCCCGCCGGGCTTAGGAGGCTGCACCTCCGCCGGAGAGATCTTCTCCCGAATGTGCGACTTCAACAAGGAGAATCGGCCGCGGGTATGCGCCGCCCATCCGAGCGGAAGCACAATGACCAGGCCCAGCACGGCCATCCACACCAGGCGGGTCGCATTCAACGACGTCCAATCGCTCAATCGTTCCCAGAGCCCCCCCACATTGCGCGTCAGGATCGAAGCATACATCCGGCTCAGCCGTGGATCTTCCAATGTCTTTCCCTCAGGGCACCGGGATGCATTCTACGTCCGGGTGCCTACCTCTTACGTCACGTCGTCCTCTTTGCGCGTCGGCCGTATCATCAGCACACGTGCCGACCATCTCCAAACAGGCTCAACTCGAGCAGGTCCAGAAGGAGATCATCCTCTGTGAGCGCTGTCCGCGCCTGCGAGCCTTTTGCACCGCCGTCGGCGAAACCCGCCGCCGCGCCTACATCGATCAGACTTACTGGTCGCGCCCCGTTCCTGGGTTCGGGGATCCAAGCGCCCGTGTCCTGATCCTTGGACTCGCTCCCGGCGCCCATGGTGCCAATCGCACCGGTCGTCCCTTTACCGGCGACGGCTCCGGCTATTTCATGTATCCCGTCCTCCATGAACTCGGCTTCGCCAACCAGCCCACCGGCACATCGCGCGACGACGGCCTCAAACTTCGCGACGCCTGGATCGCCTCCGTCGTCCGCTGCGCTCCGCCCGGCGACAAGCCTCTCCCGCAGGAGATCCGTAACTGCCGCGAGCACCTCGCTCATGAGCTCGCCGCCCTTCCCCGCGTTCGCGTCGTCGTCTGCCTTGGAAAGATCGCCTGGGACGGCTTTTTGGCCCACCTCCTTCACACAGAGGTCATCCGCGCCCGATCCCCCTTCCACTTCGCCCACGGAGCCGAATACGCCTTGCCCCACGGCATCCATCTGCTCGCCAGCTACCACCCATCCCTGCGTAACACCAACACCGGCCGCCTCAACCGCGCCATGTTCGCCCGAGTCTTCGTCCGCGCCCGCGAGCTGGCCGGCCTTGCCTCCTGATCTACTGGCCCTCGCGCCCAAAAGATAGAGGGCGCCCCGGCACCATCGCCGGAACACCCTCCCGAAACATCTTGCCGCCGAAGCCTAAACCACGCTCAGAGCCAACCCACCAACCTTCTCCTCGCCGATGGACGACAGCGGGCGATAGAACAGCTGGTTGTTATCCAAGTACACCTCTAGGAACGCCGGCCTCTGTGCAATCCCTCCGGCGATCAGAGCCTCGGACAACGGATCCTCCACAAACCTCTGCAGAGCCCTGCGCAGCGGACGTGCTCCGTAGCTGCGATCCGTTACCGTCTTCTCCAGGATCCATCGCTTCGCATCGTCGTTTACGCTCAGCGTAATCGCCTTGTGCACCAGATTCACGTTCAGCTGCTGCACCAGCAGCTCCAGGATCTGCATCAGGTCCGCATCGCTCAGCGCCGTGAAGATGATTACCTCGTCCAGACGGTTGAGGAACTCCGGATTGAAGGTGCGCTTGACCTCGCCCTTCACCAGCTCCTCCATCTTCTCGAGCACAACATCTTCCATGCGCGACTGGAAGCCCAGTCCCTCACGCTTCATCAGGTGCTTGGCCCCGATGTTCGAGGTCATGATGATGATCGTGTTCTTGAAGTCGACCGTATTCCCCAGCCCATCCGTCAGCTGGCCGTCCTCAAACACCTGCAGCAGCAGGTTGAACACATCCGGATGCGCCTTCTCAATCTCATCCAGCAGCACCACCGAGTACGGCGACCGCTTCACACGTTCGGTCAGCTGCCCGCCCTCCTCGTAGCCGACATATCCCGGAGGCGATCCAATCAGCTTCGATACCGAGTGCTTCTCCATGAACTCCGACATGTCGAACCGGATCAGCGACTTCTCGCTCCCGAACAGGAAGTGCGCCAGCGTGCGCGCCATCTCCGTCTTTCCAACACCCGTCGGTCCGAGAAAGAGGAAGCTTCCGATCGGTCGCGCCGGATTCTTCAAGCCAGCACGCGACCGCCGAATTGCCCGCGCCAGCGCCGAGATCGCCCGCTCCTGCGAGATCACGCGCTTATGGAGCTCTTCTTCGACCCGCAGCAGCCGCTGCGTCTCCTCTTCCTTCAGCGACGTGATCGGAACACCCGTCCACCGGCTCACGACGTCCTCGATATCCTCGCGCGTCACAATGCCTGCTGACGAATCGTCGAGGTGATACTTGTCGCGCAGCGCCCGCAGATTCTCCCGCTCCTTGCGCTCCTCGTCCGAGTAGAACCGCGCCTTCTCGAATTCATGGTTCGCAATCGCGTTCTCCATGCGGTGCACGATGAACTTGATCCGCTTCTGGACCTCGGTCAGCTCTTCAGGCAAAGAGGTCTGCCGCAGCTTCACCCGCGCCCCCGCCTCGTCGATCAGATCGATCGCCTTGTCCGGCAGAAAACGGTCCGGAATATACCGGCTCGAATGCGACACCGAAAAGTTGATCGCCTCGTCCGTATAACTCACCGCGTGAAACTTCTCGTACTTGTCCTTGATCCCCATGATGATCTTGATCGCATCCTCCTCGTTCGGAGGTGGAACCTTAACCGCCTGGAATCGCCGCTCGAGCGACCGATCCTTCTCGATCGACTTCCTGTACTCGGCCGGAGTGGTCGCTCCAATGCACTGGATCTCACCGCGGCTCAATGCCGGCTTCAGGATGTTCGCCGCATCGAGCGATCCCTCCGCCGATCCAGCCCCGACCAGCGTATGCAGCTCGTCGATAAACACGATGGAGTTCTGGTTCTCCATCAGCTCCTTCATGATCGTCTTCAGCCGCTCTTCAAACTGCCCGCGATACTTCGTTCCTGCAACGATCAGCGACAGATCGAGCGCCAGAACGCGCTTATCCGCGAGAAAGCTCGGCACCTCGCCGTCCGCGATCTTCTGTGCCAAACCCTCCACGATCGCCGTCTTTCCCACGCCCGGCTCCCCGATCAGCACCGGATTATTCTTCGTCCGGCGGCACAGAATCTGGATCACACGATCCACCTCCGTATCCCGGCCCACCAGCGGATCCAGCTGCTGGTCCATCGCCGACTGCGTCAGGTCCCGGCTGAACTCCGCCAGCATGCTCGTCTCCTGCCGCCCGCTGCCGCTCCCCTGCTTGCCCGTCGCCGGCGCCTTCTCCTGCGTGGTCCGCTGCAGCTCCTCCCGAATCGCCGGCAGCCGCAGACCGCGCTCCGTCAGGATCTCCGCTGCGAAACACTTCTCCTCGCGCAGCAGCCCCAGCAGCAGGTGCTCCGTCCCGATATGTTTGTGCGAAAGCCGCTCTGCCTCCTCCGCCGCATAGGCGAGCACGCGTTTGCACTCGTTCGACAGCGGCAGATCGACCGAAGTCGACACCTTCTCCCGAATGGTCGTGTGCTGCTCAATCTGCTTCCGTATCGACTCCACCGACGCGTGCGACCGCAGAAATCGGTTTGTCAGCTGCTTGTCCTCACGCAGTAATCCCAGCAGCAGGTGCTCTGTCTCGATATAGGGCGAACCAAATTGACTCGCCTCATACCGTGCAAAGAAAATCACGCGCCGCGCCTTCTCCGTATAGCGTTCGAACATGTTCTCCCCTTCGAACCGGCCGTCACCCTTCGCCTGCAGGCTCGAGGTAACCCCGTTGGTCAACCTTGCCCATCCACCGCGTTGACCGCTCGCGGGGGACACTCAGTCTGCACCTGTCGCCAGATACATCCCTTCCACTACACCTAGTGTATTCCCCGGGAACACACGGTGAAAGCCTGCGGTGTCTTTATGGCCACACCGTACCTGCGCAGGATCACATATCTCTGTGCAAATGCTGTACGGAACGGGTCGTTGACCGGCTTCGGTTTCCCGAAACGATCCGGAACCCCCAACTATCCGGCCCCGCCCGAGGCGATATAGTGAGCATCGATACCCGACCACACGTACCCCGGAGATCCCATGCCCGATCCACTCGTCATCGCCCAAAGCGAGACCCAGACCAAAGCCGCCGCCTCCGAGCCCCTCGACATCCTGCCGGAGATGGCCAACCGCCACGGCCTCGTCGCTGGAGCCACCGGCACCGGCAAAACCGTCACCCTCCAGGTCATGGCCGAGGCCTTCTCCCGCATCGGCGTCCCCGTCTTCGCCGCCGACGTCAAGGGCGACCTCTCCGGTATCTCCCAGCCCGGCTCCGCCAGCCCCAAATTCAACGCCCGCCTCCAGCGCCTCAATCTCTCCGGCTTCCAGTTCGAGCCCACCCCCGTCACCCTCTGGGACGTCTTCGGGCAGGGGGGCCACCCCATCCGCGCCACTGTCTCCGAGATGGGCCCGCTCCTGTTCGCGCGCATCCTCAACCTCAACGACATCCAGTCCGGCGTCCTCAACCTCGTCTTCAAGATCGCCGACGACAACGGCCTCCTCCTCCTCGACCTCAAAGACCTCCAGGCCATGCTCGGGTACGTCGGCGAGAACTCCGCCCCCTTTCAAACCGAGTACGGCAACATTTCCGCGGCATCTATCGGAGCCATCCAGCGCGGCCTCGTCACGCTCTCCGGCCAGGGGGGAGATCTGTTCTTCGGCGAGCCAGCCCTCAACATCGAAGATCTCCTCCAGACTGACTCCAACGGTCGCGGCATCGTCAACCTGCTCGTCGCCGACCGCCTCATGCAGTCGCCTCAGCTCTACGCCACCTTCCTGCTCTGGCTGCTCTCCGAGCTCTTCGAGCACCTGCCCGAAGCCGGCGATCTCGATAAACCCAAGCTCGTCTTCTTCTTCGACGAGGCTCACCTCCTCTTCACCGACCAGACGGCCGTCCTCCGCTCCCGCATCGAGCAGGTCATCCGCCTCATCCGGTCCAAGGGCGTCGGCGTCTACTTCGTCACCCAGAACCCCATCGACGTCCCCGACACCGTCCTCGGCCAACTCGGCAACCGCGTCCAGCACGCCCTTCGCGCCTTCACCCCGCGCGACCAGAAGGCCGTCCGCTCCGCCGCCGACACCTTCCGCTCCAACCCCAGCCTCGACACTGCCACCGTCATCACCCAACTTGAAGTCGGCGAAGCCCTCGTCAGCTTCCTCGACGAAAAAGGCACTCCCGCCATCGTCCAGCGCGCCCTCATCTACCCGCCGCACGGCCAGATCGGCCCCATCACCCCCGACCAGCGCCAGACCCTCATGCAGACTTCCCTGGTAGCCGGCGTCTACGACACCCCGGTCGACCGCGAAAGCGCCTATGAACGCCTCAAAAACCGCGCCGCCGCCTCACCCACTCCATCCACCAGCACCAACCCCGCATGGACCCCGCCCCAGGCCTGGACTCCACCCGAAAACACCCAGCGCGCCCATACTCCGCCAGCCCAACCCTCCACGGGCGCACAATGGTCCCCGCAGGCAGGGCAGGGAAGCCCCGCCCCGCAACCACCAACCGGAGGCGCTCAGAACCCCTTCCCCCCACTCGCATCCGCCGCCCCCGCATCTGGCGCACCAGGAGCCTCGGTCGCCAGCTCCATCCTCGGCACACTCGGCTCCCTCCTTGGCGGCACCACCGGCCCCCGCGGAGGCCACCGCGAAGGCCTGGGTGAAGCCATGCTCAAATCCGCCGCCCGCTCCACCGGAACCGCCGTCAGCCGCCAGATCGTCCGCGGCGTCCTCGGCTCCATCTTAGGAGGCTCCCGCCGCTAGAGCCCCGTCTCGCCGGGGGTCGTATTTCGCTGGTGCCTATCTAAGCTTGACCACGAGATCGATCTTCTTCGCTACACGCACGTCGAACAGGCTCAGCGTCTTCGTCTTCGACCGCCGTCCCCGGTACGTCGACCAAACGCTATAGTCCGTGTCGCTCTGCAGCCGCTTGAAGCTGTACCGCCCACTCTGATCGGTGATGTACGAGAGCACGCCATGGGTGTTCTGGTCTTCCACCTGCACCACAGCGCCCTTCAGTGGTTCATGGTGTCGGTCCCTCACCGTTCCCTCAAGATCGCGATAGTGATGCTCCGCATGCAGCTCCGACGGAAACCAGAGGAGAGCGACCCCAGCCAGCAAAGTAACGGCTGCTCTCGACCTATTCAACCTGCGCGATGATACTCCGGCCATTGCGCCCCCCTCCCAAAGTCTACGCGCCCAATCAGACCAAAACCGTGCTCCACCCTCGTATGATGAAGAGGTCATGCCCTTCCCCATCAAAGTCTGCTCTATCTGCTCCGAAGAGTTCGAGTTGAAGCCCGACAAACCCGGGTTCGCCAACCGCTGCCCCGATTGCAGCGCCGCCGAGCAACCGGAGCCCGGCAGCAAGACGCGTATGGACGCCGACGAACGCAAAAACCAGAGTGAAGCCAACGAGGCTCGAAGGTAGGCCATGCGCCAGCTTCTCTACCGCAAGGACAGCTGATAACGCTCCGGTCAATGTTGCCGGCGTCCTCTCTCATATCGAGCGTCGTTCTCATCGTTCAACTTAAGGGCGAAGCGTCGGCACATTCGCAATACCTGAATTGTCTTGACGCCAGCCCCGCACCTCAAGCATCCTTCTCCCACTACAACAATCAAGCGGAGGACACCCATGAGCACCTCCGGGCCCCCCATTCAAAAACTCAAAGACTCCATGCGCGCCACATGGATGGCCGGCGACTTCGGCGTCGTCGCCAAAACCATCTCCGGCGGCGCTGAGTCCTTCGTCAGCCTCCTCTCCATCCCGCCCGGCGCCCGCGTTCTCGATGTCGCCTGCGGCACCGGCAACCTCGCCATCCCACTCGCCCGGATGGGCGCCATCGTCACCGGCGTCGACATCGCCCCCAATCTCGTCGCCCAGGCCCGCGACCGGGCGTCCGCCGAAAGTCTCGAGGTGCAATTCGACGAGGGCGATGCCGAGCAGCTTCCCTACGCCAACGCCTCGTTCGATGTCGTCGTCAGCATGTTTGGCGCCATGTTCGCGCCCCGCCCCGAGCTCGTCGCCTCCGAACTCGCCCGCGTCCTCAAACCCGGCGGCAACCTCGCCATGGCCAACTGGGACCCCGCCAGCTTCTCCGGCCAGATGTTCAAGGTCGCCGTCCGCCACGTCCAGCCTCCGCCCGGTATCGCGCCTCCCGTCCTCTGGGGCGACGAGGCCACCGTCCGCGAGCGCCTCGCTTCGGCCTTCTCGAACATCGAGACCGAACTCATCCCCATCGACTTCGACCTGCCCACCAACCCCGCCGGAGCCGTCGCCTTCTTTCGCAAATACTTCGGTCCCACCCACGTCGCCTTCAGCCGCCTCGACCACTCCGGCCAGGCCGCCTTCGCCGCCGACCTTGAATCCCTGTGGGCTAGCGCGAACGTTGCCCCGGATCCGTCCATCCGCACCCTGATCCGCAACCAGTACCTGCGAGTCACAGCCGTCCGCACCTAGCCCCACTCTCACGAACCACTCGTCATCCTGAGCGCAGCAAGGTGCCGCTCCTCTACTTCGGCGTCAGACCGCCACCAACCGCCTCTCCCGCAGCCGCAGCACCCGGTCGCACCTCCGCGCAAACTCCATGCTGTGCGTCACCAGAACACTCGCTAGCCCATGCGCCCCATGCATCCGCTGAATCAACCCAAACACCGCCTCCGCCGTCCGCTCATCCAGGTCCCCCGTCGGCTCATCTGCCAGCAGCACCTTCGGCTTCGTAACCAGCGCCCGCGCCAGGCTCACCCTCTGCTGCTCCCCCCCGCTCAACTCCCCCGACTGGTGCTCGGAGCGCTCCGCTAACCCAACCTCCCCGAGCCACACCCGCGCCTTCTCCATCGCAGCCGCCCTTCGCTCCCCCCGCGCGAGCAGCGGCATCGCCACATTCTCCAAAGCCGTAAACTCCGGCAGCAGGTAATGGAACTGCCACACATACCCCACATCGCGATTGCGAAATCGTGAAGCCTCCCCTCCAGTCATCGCGCTCAACCTCTTCCCCGCACACCAGACCTCCCCCGCCGTCGGCCGGTCAAGTGCCGCCAGCAGATGCAGCAGCGAACTCTTGCCCGCGCCACTCTCCCCCACCACTGCCACCATCTCCCCCGCCCGCACCTCGAGATCCAGCCCCCGAAATAGCTCCATCTCCCCGCGCCCACGCTTTGCATCGCGCGATACCGCCGGGTACCGCTTCGTCAATCCCTCCGCGCGCAGCACAACCTCCCCCAACCCCTCCGCCCCTGCCGGCTCCATCAACCTTCGTCCACCGAGACCTTGCCGCCGTCATCCCCCACCACCGCCCGCTCCCCGTCTTCGCTCAGCGATCGATTGACCGGTACCTCGTCCACATCCGCACCTCCCGCGGCCGCCCTTACCGCCGCTCCCCTCCATTTCGCCCGAAACGCAATCGCCATCCGGTTCCACGCGTTGATGCTCGCAATCGCAAGCGTCAAGTCCACCAGCTCCTTATCCGGGAAGTGCTCCCGCACGGCCGCGAAAGCCTCCTCCGGAACATGCCCGTCCTGGACATTTGTAACCGCTTCAGTCCACGCCAGCGCAGCCCGCTCCGTCGCCGTAAACGCATCCGACTCGCGCCACCCTGCAACCGCACCCACGCGGCTCTCTGGCTCGTTATGCTTCGTCAGTTCACGCCGATGCAGCCCGATGCAGAACTCACACCCATTCACCAGCGAAGCCCGCAGGCGCACCAGCTCGAGCAGCACCGGCGAGAGCCCGCTGCCCGCGTTCAGGTAGTGCTCCACCACCCGCATCGCGCCGAGACCCTCGGGCGATATCTTCGCGTAGTTCAACCTCTGTTCTTCACTCATACCGCAAAGCCTCCGCAGGCAGCACCTTCGCCGCCGATCCCGATGGATACAGCGTAGCAATCAAACTCACGCCCAGCGACACCGCCGCCACCACCACCCCGTCCCACCACCGCGCCGCAAACGGCAGGTAGTCGATCGAGTACACCGCCGAGTCCAGCCGGATAAACCGGTAGTGCCCGCCCGCCCAGCTCACCCCATACCCCAACAGGAGCCCCAGCACCGTCCCAATCACCGAGATCAGCAGGCCCTGCATCAGGAACACTCGACGCACCTGTGCCGCCGTCACGCCAAAGCTCATCAGCACCGCGATATCCCGTGTCTTCTCCATCACCATCATCGTCAGCGCAATCAGGATATTCAGCGCCGCCACACACACAATCAGCGCCAGAACTATGAAGGTTACAATCTGTTCGAGCTTCAGCGCCCGGAACAGCTCGCGATTCTGCTCCATCCAGTTCGTCGTCTGAAATCCCTTTCCCGCAACCTTTTCAATCTCCGCTCCCACCTCCCGAGCGCGGTAGAGATCATCCACCTTGAATGCGATCACCGAGATTAGATCCGGCTCCGAAAACAGCCGCTGCGCATCCGCCAGCCGAACAAACGCATAGCTCGAGTCATACTGGTAAAACCCCGAAGCAAAGACCCCCGCTACCCGAAACCGCTGGTACCTCGGCACCAGCCCCAACGGCGTCAACTCCCCTTGCGGACTCGTCACCAGCACCGCATCCCCTACCTGCGCCCCCAGCGTCTCAGCCAGATCCTTCCCAATCACAATCGGCGGCGTCGCCTGCGCATAGGGCGCTACCTCAGGCTCGGGTGCCCCATCTTCTCGCGGTTTCATCGCGCGGAGGTTGGCTTGGCGCGATGCGCGACCGCCTCCCTCCATCGGCTCCAACTCCGCCGCACTCCCCACCTTGATCGCCTGCAGCAGATCCCCCACCCGCCTCTCATCTGCCGGGATCACCCCCTCCACCAGCGCACCTCCGCTGCGCGCCCCCCGCGAGATCAGCACCTGCCCATACAGCCCCGGTGCCGCCGCCCTCACGTGCGGCACCCTCCGCAGCCGCTCCAGCAGCGGCCGCCAGTCCCGTATCCCATCCGCCGCCACTCGCATCAGCTGCACGTGCGCTGTCGACCCCAGCAGCCGCTCCTGGAGATCTCGCCGCATCCCATTCGTGATCGCCAGCGCAATGATCAGCGAAGCCACACCCGCCGCCACCCCAATCACCGAGATCGCCGTGATCACCCCAACCACAGCCTGCCTCCGCTTCGCCCGCAGGTACCGCGCCGCAATGAAGAGCTCAAATCGCACAAGAGCTAGCGTACTATCGTGGCATGGCGGAGATCGTCATCGCCGAGCTTCGGCAGGTGCTCCAAGATGTCATCGCACCCGATTTGAAGTCTCTCGGAGTCAAGATGGACGGCCTGCAAAAACAGGTCGAACTCTCCGAGAAGTCCGTCAACGCGCAAATCGAGGCGTTTCGAGCTGAGCTGAATGCCTTCCGCGCGGAGATGCGAAGCGAGTTCCAGGCCCGGCGCACTCTCCTTCAGAACGAAGTTGTCCGCGAGACCTCGCCCATCCGCGAACGGATCGCCTCTGTGGAATCCCGCAGGGCTTAGCTTCGGCAACTATCGCACCACTGCCTTCACACTGGCCATATTCTCAAACCGGTCGTACACCCGCACCGCGATCACATGTTCCGCCGCATTCACCAAACCGCCCGCAGCCGCCCCTGCGACCGGTGCCGGCGCCACAAAGTCATACCGCTCACTCAGCGAGTCCGACAGCCCACCCACCGGCTCCACATACTGCCACGGCCCTGCATCCACCGAGTACTCCGCATGCGCAATCGGCGAGGTCGCATCCCGCGCCTCAAACGTCACATGCACCTTGGTTGAACTCGCCGCCCCACTCTCCATTCGCGCCACCAACGCTCCCGGCACCGGCGGCGTCGTATCCACCGTAAATCCCGCACTCACCCGCTCGCTCGTCAAAGCCTCCGCATCCGTGTGCACCGGAGCGTCGCTCGCCACCACCTTCGCCACGTAGGTCCCATCCGGCAGCAGAGAAGAGTCGAAGCTCAAAAACTTCTCCGAGATCTTGTCCTTCAACAGTCGCCAGTTCGCCTCATGTTCCCCGCGATACCACACCGCGAACATCAGGTCGTCCCCGTTGTCATCATGCGCCGCCCACCGCACCGTCACCGCGTTCCTGTCCTTCTGCGCGGTCAGTGGCGAGGTCGCTGCATCGGGGACAACGCTGATCGCCTGCGCCACCCCCGCCGCCGCTGGAAAGACCACCTGCACCGTCGGCGGAGGCATCGCTGCGGGCGTCGCCTGTACCCGCGCTCCCGCAGCCACCACCACCTCATCCACCACCGGCGCCACGTTGCGCGGAAGGTAGTTGAGCCCCACGGCTCCAATCTCGGCCCCCGCCCTCAACTCCGCCTTCCACTGCGCATACCGTCCCAGCGGAACGCCCTCCACTCCCCCGGCTAGATCCACGTTCGGCCGCACGGTCACCCACTCGCTCCACCCCTCCACCGCGCTCGGAACATTTCCCGTCCGCACAGAAACATCAAACGCCGCAGCTCCGTTTTGCCCCCCCGAAAGCGCACCTGCACGGCCCGCCGCCAGCCCCCGGCCGTTCTGCACCTCCATCCGCCCCCACCGTGAAATCTGCCCCGCGTCGAACACCTCACTCGTGTACCTGCTTACCGCCGCGGGAGCATCGCTCATTCGCATCACCTTCCCGCCATTGCTCGTCCCCACCAGCAATCCATCCTTGGTCGCCGCGAACGCCGTCGCCTGCGCCGCCTCCAACCGAGCCACCTCCGTAAACTGCCCCGGCACCTCCGGCTCGATCCGGTACACCCGCCCGTGATTCCCCGACGCCGCCAGCACACCGCCGCCCCGCGCCGCCAGCGCATACACCACGTCATCCTTCAACGTCACCAGCTTCGACGGCGTCCCATCCTTCGCAATCCGGTCGACCTCTGAGCCCTCCGGCACCACACTATTCGCCCCCGCCGCCGTCGCCGACCCAGGCTGCACAAATGTAACCGTAACGCCTACATTTCCCGTCACCGGCAGCGGCGGAAGCCCCGCCGCGAACCCAGGCCCGCTCTTCGCCCCCACCGCCGCCGCATACACCTCTCCCGCCGCGCCCAGCGCCAACGCCGTGATCTCCCGCCGTCCCGACGCATACGCCGCAAACGGCCGTGCTCCGGCCTGCGTCGTCAGCACTCGGTAGATCACCCCAGCCCCATCCGACCCAGCCCACAGCGTTCCATCCCCCGCCATGGCCAGGCACCGGATGTGCTGATCCGCCGTCTTAAACAACACCTCGCTCTTCCCTCCGCGTACCCGGTACACGGCCGCCGGAGCCCCCGCCGCCACATACACCGCCCCATCCTTTCCCACCGCTAGATCCCAAAGATACTTCGCCTTTTCTGTCGTGCTCCCCGGATCGAACACCACCGTAGCCGCCCCGGGTCCTGTCAGCGCCGGCCCCGCGCCCGGCCTCCCCAGCCGGTACACCTTGCCCTCCGGAGAGGTGGCCGCATACACCGCCCCATCCGTCCCCACACGCACCGCCTGCACTCCCAGCTCCTTGCCCTCGAAGATCTTCTCCGCCTTCCCGTCAGTGCCAACCCGCATCACCGCAGCCGACCCGTTCGTACTCCCACCCAGCCCCACATACGCCGCCCCACTCGCATCCACCGCCACCGACCAGACATAGCTCGCGCCCGCCGTGTAGAGCAGGGAAGTCCCGAGCCCCTGCTCCAGCCGCCCATCACTCCGGATCGCGACGCCCTCCGTCGTCCCCCGCTGCATCTCGTCGTACCGCCCCACACTCCACAGCTTCGTCCCCTGCGCCATGCCGCAACTCAGCGACGCACCCCACACCAGCCCCACCGCAACCATCTGCCAAACCTTCGCCATCCCCAAAGTCTATCGCCCAAGGTCTGTGCCCCCCCGGTCTGCAGCCCAAAGTCTGACCCAGCCGCTATCGCCCAGTCTCCTCAACACTGCCCGTTGCCGTCGCAGCCGACTTCGCCGCCGCCTTCTCCGGAACCGTCACCACCACATCCGACATCTCGCCCCGCAGCAGCAGCGGCTGCTCCGCCGCTCCATACGCCATCGTCAGCCGCTCCTTCTCGGTCTTCGGCGTAAACATCCCCGGCGTACTCTTCACCGTCTCCCACACCACGTCACGAGCATCCGCCGTCTTCACCACGTAATCGCCCTCCGGCACAAACTCGAACCGGAACACACCGTCCTCCCGCCCCACCTCCGCCGTCGCCAACTCTTTCCCATCGTCCCTGTAAGCCAGCACCACCTTTGCGGCATCCACCTTGTGCCCGTCCTTCTTGGCGACCACGATTCCCGTCACGCGGTGCAACTTCGCCAGCGGAATCGTCAGCTCCTCCCCGTCCCGCTCCTGCCCTGGTCCAACCGTAAACGGAGTCGCATCGCTCTGCCGCGTCGTGCCCCTTCCATAGAACGGCAACGTAAACCGATCCTTCGTCATCACAAACGCCATCGTCTGCCCCTCGCCGGCGCCCTTGGTCATGGTCGTCTTCTCATCCTGCAGCGTCAGGTCGGTCTCGAGCAGGTACGTCGCCGGCGGAAACCCCGAGATCCGAAACCCACCACGATCATCGGTCTGCTTACCCCAGAACATGCTTCCAACCCCCAGCTTCATCTCCTCCCATTTGCCCCCATCGCCTTTCTTCAGCAGCTTCACCGCCACCCCGATCGCTGGGCTTCCATCGTCAAAGCGCACCGTCCCGCTCACCGCCGACCCTCGCTCCATCCGCACCTGCACCCGCTCCATATGCGCTGCCTCCACCCGCACCCGGTTCAGCGCCCGCCCCACCAGCCGCTGCATCTCAGGCGACGGATCCTCCATCTCCTTCGCCGTAAACATGGCCCGCGTGGAGAGATACCCCGCCATCTCCACATCTACGAAGTAGTCGCCAGGCGGCACCTTCGGAAAAGCAAACTCCCCGTCGAGGTCCGTCTGCAGCGTCACTCCCTCCACGCTGCCCGCCGTCACCTCACCCTTCGTGCTCTTCTTTTCCCCACTCGCCGCCCTTACCGTCTCCAGGTGCACCTTCGCTGCCCGCGCCGGATCGTTCGTGTCCCCACACAGGACCCGCCCGGTCACCGCTCCCGTTTGCTCCACCCGCACCTGCGCCACGGCGGAGATACCCGCTAGCAACAGCCCCGTGACCACCATCACCCGATTCCGACCGCTCCACCTTATACTCCTCATACTCCTCCTCGCCCTTCTTTCTTCCATTCCCGAAACGAACCTGCCGTTGCCTCTGCCTTCTTTCTTCCATTCCCGAAGGGAACCTGCTTCTAATTCGCCAACACCGCGCGATATCGCACCTGGTTCTTCTTCACCTTCGCAATCGCATCGTTCGCCTTCGCCATTGCATACCGCTCCGTGATCGCCTTCACCCCATGCCGAGCCGCCACACCCAGCATCTCCGCAATGTCAGTCGGGCTTCCCGTAGGAGATCCGGCCAGCGCCTTCTGCGCACCGATCAACGCAAACGCCTGCAAGGCCATCGGCGATGGCGGCGCTCCCACCACGCACAGCATTCCCTTCGGCCGCAGCGCACCCACATAGCCCATCCAGTCCTGGTCCGCATTCACCGTGCTCAGCAGGAAGTCGAAGCATCCCGCAACCTTCTTCAGCGCACCCGTATCCCGGGTGTTGATGAAGTGGTGCGCTCCCATCTCCTTCGCCTCCTTCTCCTTGTCCTTCGAGGTAGAAAACGCCGTCACCTCCGCTCCGAACGCCTTTGCGAACTGCAGCCCCATATGCCCCAGGCCGCCGATCCCGATCACCCCCACCCGCGACGACGGCCGCACCCCGTGGTTGCGCAGCGGTCTGTACACCGTAATCCCTCCGCACAGCAGCGGTGCCACATTCTCGCTCTCCAGCACCTCCGGCACCGGCACCGCAAACCGCGCATTCACCCGGATCCGGTCCGCGTACCCGCCGTTCCGCCCAAGGCACGTCGGCTGTGCCTTCGCGCACAGATGCTCCTCCCCCCGCCGGCACCACTCGCAGATCCCGCAGCTGTCCGCCTGCCATCCGATCCCGACCCGCTCCCCCAGCTTGCGGTCCCGCACCAGGCTCCCCACCGCCGTAATCACACCCACCACCTCGTGCCCCGGAATAAACGGATACTTGCTCATGCCCCAGTCGTTATCGATCAGGTGAACATCGCTGTGGCACACCCCACAGTGCGAGATCTTCACCTCTACCTCCTCCGCCTTCAACTCGCCCGGATCGTACCTGTATGGGAGCAACTGCGCACCGGCCGCATGGGCCGCCAGACCTTGGAAGTCACTCATCGTCAATCATGTCCTTCTGCCGGATCGTCAGCCGCCCGCCCGCACCCCAGCGATGCTACATCAACCCATACACGAGTCTCGCCGCTGCTTTCAGCAGGTCACAGTACCGCCGTCATCGCACCGTCAGCGTCAATACCTGAGACCCACTCACCGCATCGCCCACCTCGACCGATGCCGCCTCGTCCACGCTCTCGCCCGTCAGCCGCAATCTCTGCGCATCCTTCAACGGCTCCAGCACGTTCGCCATCGAGAGCGGCACCGACTGGAGCGCCGCCGAGTCCAGCACCGCTTGAGCCGTGTGGTCGAGCAGCGTCACATACAGCCGGTCGTTAGCATGCATCCGGTCCGCCTCCGCCACCGCGTCCGCGAGGGTGACGCTTCGGGACGCTCCCGGTGTCGGTGCCAGCAGCCGGTCCAGCGACGCCGCGTCGCTCACCAGCACCCGCATCGGCCCCGTCCCCGCGGAAGCCGGAACCGTGAACCTCATCCGCATCACCCGCGGCGCCTCCGCGAACGGCCGCAGCACCGCCTCCACCTCGACCGTCTCCCCCGCCTTCGCCTCCGCCCTGCTCAGCCTCACCGAATCCAGAACCGCGATCCGCCTCTGCCCGATAGCCTCCAGCCGCAGGTGAACGCCCGTCACCACTGGCTGCTCCAGGCTGTTGCTGTACACGCGGCTGAACCGGTCCCCCACATACAAGGCCACATTGATCGCACCCGAGTTAAACTCACTCGGGGCCATCATCCCGTGCATCCGCAGCGCTGGCAGCGCCGCCCCCTCCCGCCCGTCCGCACCCCGCCGCGCCACCCCCATCTCCCCCGACATCCTCCAGCTCGTCTCCGCCGCCGCCGTGTTCGTCTGCTGCATCGTCTGATAGACCGACACCAGCATCGCCTGCGGCGTCAGATCGCGGTTATCGAGCACGCGCAGATGAAACGTCCTCGCCTCGCCCTTCCCCTCCGTCGCGACCTCCACGTCGACCGGGATCATCCTCGCCCGCGCCCCGAACCTGCCCAGAATCGCCGACGCCCGGTCCTCCGTAAACGCCCCCACCTCCTCCGTCGCATTCACAATCTTGAAGGCGTTCAGCGGACTCGGCAGCGTCGCCACCACCTCCGCCTTCGTCATCGGCATATCCACCGCGCCCGATTGCGTAATCGGATGCCCGCACGCCAGCAGCCGCGTCGCGTCCACATACGTCACCGTGCACGTCCCCGTGATCGACAGATCCCCCTCCACCAGCACCGCGCTCACCGCACTCCCCGGCACCATCGGCTCCGGCTGCCGAGCCCGCGGATCCATTCCCCCAAGCCCCGCCACCGGGGTCATCCCCATCGCCCGAAACCGATCCCCGAATCGCTCTACCGCCTCCTGGCCGAACCCCCCAAAGACCACCGGCGTCTCCATCGCCTGCATCCCCGCCTGTCCCGCACTTTCCCCCCCGGCCTGCGCCGCAACGACTCGAGGAGCCCCACTCGGCATCGCCACCCCATCCCGCACCTCCAGCATCTGCCCGATCGGCGTAATCCCCGCGATCGGCTCCTTCGAGAACTGTCCAATCCTGTAGCTCAGCGCACCCACAAGCCGCCCGTCGATATACACGGGGCTCCCGCTCATGCCCGCCACCACCCCCGTAAACTCCGGCTTTACCCCGCCCAGCCTCGCCAGGATCATGTCCCGCCCCGGCCCCAGCGAATCCTTCAGCACCCCCAGGATCTCGACCTCCATCCGCTCCGGCTTTACCCCCTCGAACACGGTGTAGGCCACTCCCTTCAGCCCCCGCCGCACCTCCGCTAGCGGAAACATCCGGGTCTCCCCGGTCAACCCACCATCGCTCCCCAGAGCCGGAGGCGCAATGCTCCCCAGACCCGCCGGCGAAACCATCGCCTGCCCCCATCCCCGCCCCTGCACCAAAAGCAGGATGGCAAACGTCCAAACCAATAGCCGGCTCGATCGGTAGGGGCGCTCTCTTCGGAAGTTCGTTGCGTCCATAATCTAGAAGACTAAAGCCTCCAAACCCCCCAGGACGAAATCTCCCAGGACGAAAGCGTGGACCCCACACCGCCTATACCCTGCCCCCCAGACCTCTTGCCGTCTCCGCCAACGGAGTAAAGTCACTGATGATGAACGCCCACCCGCTACGCCGCCTGACCCTCCTCACCCTCCTCGGCCTCCCGTTCACGCTCGCCGCCTCCTCGCTGCAAGCCCCATCCACGGCAGCCCCCCAGCAGACCCCCGCCCCGCCCCCTCCCGCTAAGCCCGCTCCCCCCCCGACCCCTCCCCAAGAGCCCGACCAGGCCGGCCCCCAGACCGATATCGGCCCCATCGTCATCAAGAAGAAGAAAGATCCCGCCGACGCCGAGCCGCCAGCCCCAGTCGCCCCCGCCGAGCCCAAGGTCAAAAACCCCAACGGCGAATCCTTCTCCCTCCGCGTCGACGTCCCCATCGTCAACCTCGACGTCAGCGTCATCCTCGACAAGACCCACCAGTTCGTCCCCGGCCTCAAAGCCGGAAACTTCCAGGTCCTCGAAGACGGCGTCCCCCAGCAGATCTCGAGCGTCCGCACCGCCCAGACCCCCATCACCGCCGTCATGCTGCTTGAGTTCGCCGCCAACAGCTACTACTTCATCTACGACATGCAGAACGCCTCCGAGCAGTTCTTCCGAACCCTCCGCCCCGACGACTACATCGCCGTCATCACCTACGACCTCCGCACCCACATCCTCACCGACTTCACCAACAACAAGCAGATCGTCGCCGACTCCCTCCGCTCCCTCACCATCCCCGGCTTCTCCGACACCGACATGTTCGACGCCCTCTACGAGACCCTCGACCGCACCTCCCGCATCGAAGGCCGCAAATACATCATCCTCATCGGCACCGGCCGCGATACCTTCTCGAAACTCACCCTCGACAAGATGCTCGCCAAGATCAAGGCCACCCCCAACGTCACCATATTTTCGATCGGCACCGGCGCCTTCATCCGCGAGATCGCCGACTCCCGCGGACAGATGGGCGGCATCCAGCGCCTCGACTACCTCCAGGCCGAAAACCAGCTCAAAACCTTCGCCCAGATGACCGGAGGCCTCTACTTCAACCCGCTCTTCCAGGGCGCCCTCCCCGACGTCTTCAACCAGATCAACGACTCCATCCGCAACCAGTACGTCCTCACCTACCGCCCCTCCAACACCAAGAACGACGGCAGCTACCGCCGCGTCAAAGTCTCCCTCGTCGACAACGAAGGCCACCCCCTCCGCATGCAGGACGAAAAAGGCAAGCCCGTCAAATACTCCGTCATCTCCCGCGACGGCTACAAAGCCAAACTCCCCGTCGAGTAACTCGGCGATTGCTCTCAATCAGTTACCGTATTCGATAAGCTGAGAGCGGTGGGCCCGAGCGATTTGGATCTGGCGTGAGGAGACGATTCGGGATCCGGCTTTGCTAGTCTGAAGTTAATGTATCTTCCATTAACCGACGGCATCGCCCAACCTTTGCGTGCCTATTTGCGCGAGATCAAGGCAACCCCAAGTGAGACAGGCAAGCGCGAGCGTTTCACTTCCCTGCTTGGCCAACTATTTGGTAGTACCCGCGAGGTGGCACGGTACATCCAGGGAGCCGAAACCTCTCTGCGCATCCAGACGCTTGAAGCAACAAGGCGCGGACGCGCCGACACCGTTTTTGGCTCGGCTGTCATCGAGTTTGAGAAGGATCTAAAGAAGACTCTGAAGCACGCTGAAGACCAGTTGCGTGACTACGTTGCGGGTATCTGGCAATCCGATAAGCCGCCATATCGCGCCTTGGATGCGGTGGCAACGGACGGGCTTTGTTGGCGGCTCTATCGTCCCGTGCTGCGGGAAGGGGCAACGCTTGTACCTGAGAACATAATTCTCGAACTCCGCCGCGAAATTGTGCTCAAAAGCGATACGCTCAATGATTTTTATCGCTGGCTCAACCTTTTTCTCTTTCGCCCCTCGAATGTCGAACCCTCCTCGGAAGCCATCAAGGAAGACTTCGGCTCATACAGTCATCTCTGCCACGAAGCGCTCGCGGCGTTGCGGCGTGCGTGGGCCGTAGTGCGACATGAAAGTGAAGCACGACTGGCGCGTGACACGTGGCAGAGCTATCTGACAGTCACCTATGGCAAGCTGAGTGAGACGGATAAAAGCAAAGCACGATGATGTTTCCGGTGTGGACATCTCTGAAGTCGATGAACTCTTCCTCCGGCACACGTGGCTCGTCAGCATGTCTCGTCTCATGGTGTGGGCCGCACTGTCCAGCGGCCAAACCACAGGCGCTCTCCGTCAGGTGGCGCAACATGTGTTCTCAGGTCGCTACTTTGAGTCGAAGCGCCTTGCCAACCCCACAGACCAGGACTTTTTTCACTGGATACGGTCCCCGCAGGCTGAAGTTCTACTTGCGTCGATCTGGGAACGTGTACTCGATGCCCTGCTGACCTACAACCTGACCATGATTCGCGAAGACGTGCTCAAGGGCGTCTATCAACAGCTGATCGATCCCAAAGACCGCCACGACTTGGGCGAATACTACACGCCGGACTGGCTATGTGAGCGCATCGTCGCAGAAGTGCTTCCACCGGAGGGCTACGCGACTGTACTCGACCCTAGCTGCGGTTCAGGCAGTTTCCTTCGCGCATCGATTCACCACTTTATGAACAGCAACACCGTGGGGACGCCTAACGAGCGCCTTCGTGATGTGCTCGCCAGCGTGCAGGGCATCGACATTCACCCGGTGGCGGTGACGATTGCGCGCGCAACCTATGTGCTTGCACTCGGTAAGCTCGTCAACGCTGCGCGCCGTCCGCTCCGGATTCCCGTCTTCCTCGCGGATTCACTGTTTCTTCCAACCCAGATCGAACCAACGCTCATTAGAACGCTCAGCTGAATTGAGATTACATACGGCCCTCGCCATAGCGAACGTAGCTTTGTTATGCCAGACATGCTCGTTCATCACCCGGAAAATTTCGATGACGCCCTTGCTGCCGCTACCCGGGTTGCGGAAGACCACGCCCGCTCTGGCCGGGAGACTAGAGAAACGCTGGAACGCTATCTCGCCCAAGCAGTTCCGTCGCTCCTGCATCTGCTCGAACGGGATGCCGTGATCACGGCTCTGTGGGATTTCGTCGTTGGGTTAAGCGAACTTATTCATCATAGGCAGAACTCAATTTGGTCTTTCATCATTCGGAATAGCTACCGTCCGGCGATGATGCGCCAACAATTTGATTACATCCTCGGCAATCCACCATGGGTGGCATATCGCTACGTAACTGATCCCGGCTATCAGAAAGAGATCAAGCGGCTTGCTAGAGACATGTACAAGATTGCGCCGCGGCAGCAGAAGTTATTCACACAGATGGAACTTGCCACGGTCTTTCTTGCGCATGCGATGCAGACGTTTGCGCGCCCAGGTTGCAAGCTAGCATTCGTGATGCCCCGCAGTGTGCTAACCTGCGGACCAGCATCAGAACCTCATATGCCGAACGCATGCGGCAAATTTCAAGCTCACTGCATACTGGGATATGTGGGGCGTTGTTCCGCTCTTCAATGTGCCGGCCTGCGTTCTCTTCGCCCAGCAATCCCTTCGGCAGGGAAGCGATAAAGACGTTGTCCCGGCGCAAACTTGGACGGCACAGCTGCCACGTCGAGACTTGCCTTGGATGGCAGTGGCCGACAAGTTTACGATCACCTGCGCGGACGCGCGAGTCATCTGGCTCGGCAACCGTTCAGCCCTTTCTATAGTGGCCGGTGCGGCTGCACGCCGTAAGTCCAGCACCTACGTCAAATCCTTCAAGCAGGGTGCAACCATCGTGCCACGCAATATGTATTTCGTGACGGTCGATGGTCTGGAGGGCAGACCGGATCCAAGCACAACCTACCACGCAGCCACGAACGAAGCGGTTGCTAAAGACTCCAAGCGGCCGTACCAAGACGTGCGATTACAAGGTCAGGTCGAGGGCCGGTTCATCTTTAGTACAACTCTCGCGGCGAACATTCTTCCGTTCGCCCTTCGTGAGCCGCTATCTGTGTTGCTGCCAATTGAGGAGTCAAACGGCGTCTATTACACGCTTACCGTTTCGGCCCTACGCCGAAAGGGTCACCGCGAGTTTGCCCGATGGATGGAGCGCGCTGAGCATATCTGGGCAGAAAAACGCGGCGCAAAAGCTGCCGCACAGACCTTATTGCAACGGCTTGATTATCAAAGAGGGCTGACCGCCCAGTCCCCCAAGCACCGTCACCTCGTGCTCTACAACGCCGCTGGCACAAGTGTTTCGGCGACTTACTGTGACCGAGAATTGCTGACTCTGCCACTTATTGTCGAGCACAAGGTGTACTGGGCTGCACTGAGTACACCGGCCGAAGCTCACTACTTGACAGCCATACTGAATGCGTCGGTAGTGAATGAGCTTATCAAGCCTTTTCAGTCCACCGGGCTGCTCGGTGAGCGCGACATCGAGAAGAAGCTATTGGATGTTCCGATCCCAGTCTTCAACCATGAGAACACGTTGCATACCCGCCTGTCTGCGCTCGGCACAAGGGCATATGGACTGGCTCGGTCGGCACTTGAGAACGGGGCACAGACCCCAAGGCGAAGCCTCGCTCGCTCGCGCGCCTTAATGCGCGAAACGCTGAAAGACGTCCTCACGCAGATCGATGACGCCGTGCGCGAGTTGCTGGCTTAGATCGTGATCGCCGGTTGCCCCATGTCTCGCTTCTAAGACATGGGTCTACACCTTGGCACGGCACCATCTCTAGGCCGAGTCCGCACCGTTGGCGTACTTACTCGTCGAGCCAGCTAAAATAGAAAGGGACACACAAAGAGCCCGGCACCCGCCGGGCTCTCTCACGTTAACCGGCCTGAGCCTCGAGGTACGAGCTCAGGCCCTTTCTTTTGAATATTTTGCACACAGACCTGGGGTGGGGACCCACACATGACCGAAACGATCCAGACCGCCAGCATCCAGCACACATCCACCGACACACCCAAACGCTTCCAGTGCCGCCACATCCACACCGACGGCCGGCGTTGCGGCAGCGCTTCCCTCCGCGGCGAAGAGTTCTGCTACTTCCACCACACCTCCCGCAAGCCCGTCGCCAACCCGCGCACGCGCCGCAGCCGCCAGGCCACCTTCGACCTGCCCCTCCCCGAAGACCGCGGTGCCATCCAGATCTCCATCGGCGAGGTCCTGCGCCGCATCGCCTCCAACCAGATCGACCCCCGCCGCGCCGGTCTCCTCCTCTACGGTCTCCAGATCGCCTCACTCAACCTGCCCAACCGGCACGCCCCCGCGCCCGTCGAAGCCAGCATCGAAGAGATCATCACCCATCCCCACCTGGGCAACCTCGCTCCACGCACCGAAATTCCTGATGCCGAGGCACCCCGCACGAACAGTCTCACCGCGAAACTCCTCGAAGCGATCCGCATCGGCCGGGAAGAGATGCTGGCCGAATCGAAGGCCGAACCCGCCACCCTCCCTGCCCTCAACGCATCTGCTGCCATCCACGCGAAGCCGGGGAAGCACCCCCGCCCCCGCACCTGCCTTTGTTCCCGCATACGCCGGCGTTCTGGCCGAACCTCCCTCATCCCGGGTCTGGTCCCACCTCAGTCAGACCGAGCGGCCCCGGGTACGGAGGTCACCCGTTCGCCAGCTCCCGCGCCCGCATCGTCGCCCGCTTCACCGCCTTGATCAGCGTCACCCGCAACCCGCCTTCCTCCAGCTCCAGGATCCCGTCCACCGTGCACCCCGCCGGCGTCGTCACCTCATCCTTCAACAGCGCCGGATGCGACCCCGTCTCGAGCACCATCTTCGCCGACCCCAGCGTCGTCTGCGCCGCCAAGAGCGTCGCCACCTCCCGCGGCAGGCCCACATTTACCCCCGCCTCCGCCAGCGCTTCGATGATGATGTACAGAAACGCCGGCCCAGATCCCGACAATCCCGTCACCGCATCCATATGCTTCTCATCCACCACCACCGTCCGTCCCACCGTCTCAAACATCCGCCTCGCCACCGCCATCTGTTCCTCACTGCAGAACCGCCCACGACACAACGCCGTTACCCCCTCCCCCACCGTCGCCGGCGTATTCGGCATCGCCCGCACCACCCCCAGATCGCACCCCGCCGCCTCCTCAATCGCCCGCGTCTTCACCGAAGCCGCAAACGAAACCAGCATCTTTTCCCCGGCAAGCGCGGATCGTATCTGCGTCACAACGTCCACGATCTGCGACGGCTTCACGCCCAGCAAAATCACCTCGGCAAACTCCGCCGCAAGGAGGTTATCCGTACCCACCCGCACCCCCGTGCTCTGGCTTAAAGCGCTCGCCCGATCCGCATGCGCCACCGTCGCCAGCATCTGCTCCGGCGCCACAAGAGCGTTTTTCAGAAAAGCATTGAGCAGGATTCCGCCCATCTTTCCCGCGCCCAGCACCGCTACGCGCACATCGCGCATCGTCTTCCCGTCGCCTCGACTGTCAATCATCCCCAGAGGCTACCAGACCCCAACCGCCTGCTCGCCCATATCCTGGAAACTCATCGCCTCTGAGCAGCGATCCACGCCGTCACCCGCCGGTCCAGCACGTCCAATGGCAACGCCCCCGAATCGAGCACCTCGTCATGGAAGGCCTTCAGGTCAAACCTCGTCCCGAGCTCCCTCTGCGCCCGCGCCCGCAACTCGAGAATCTTCATCTGGCCCATCTTGTATCCAAGCGCCTGTCCCGGCCAAGCGATATACCGGTCCACCTCCGCCTGCAAACTCGGCTCATCCACCGTGGAGTGCTCATGGAAGAAGTCCACCATCTGCTGCCGCGTCCAGTGCTGCGAGTGCACGCCCGTATCCACCACTAACCGGATAGCCCGCCACACATCATTCTCCAGCCGCCCGTAGTCGCTGTACGGGTCCTGATAGAACCCAACGTCCTTCCCCAGCCGCTCCGAATACAGCCCCCACCCCTCGGTATACGCCGTGTACCCCTCATGTTTGCGAAACTCCGGGAGCCCGGTTAGCTCCTGCGCGATCGAGATCTGGAGATGGTGTCCCGGCAGCCCCTCGTGATAAGCGATCGCTTCTACGGGCGCCAGCGAGCGGTTCGCAAACTCATACGTGTTTACGTCGACACGCCCAGGCCTCTTTCCATCAGGGGATCCCTCGTCATAGAACGCCGCCGCCTGGTCCTTCTCGATGTACGCCGGCATCGCAATCACTTCCATCTGCGCCTTCGGCAACCGTCCAAACAGCTCCGGCAGCTTCCCAGCCATCGCCGTCTCATGTTCCCGGTAAGCGGAGACCAGCGCCTCCGCCGAAACCGGATGCAGCTTCGGATTTGCTTTGATCGCCGCCCCCAGGCTCTTCACATCCGCAAAACCCAGCCGCTTCGCAATCACCAGCATCTCCGCTTCATCGCGCTTAACCTCACCGAGGCCGATCTGGTGAATCTCCGCCGGCGTCTTCTCGAGCGTCGTGCTCTGCCGCACCCGGAACGCGTAGTAGGCATCTCCGTCCGGCAGCGCCCACGCCCCCGGATCCTTTCGTCCCCCAGGAACATACTGTGAGCTCAGAAACTTCCCGAACCTTTGATAAGCTGGCAGAACACCAGCCGAGATAGCCTCCAGCATCTCGTTCGAGATCCGTTTGCGTTCCGCATCCCCCACCCCCGCCGGGAACTTTTTCAACGGCAGAGCGAAGGGACTCTCCGCAGCCTTCATCTCCGCGATCCCTTTTGTCTGCGCCACCACCTTCTCCATCAGGTACTGCGGCGGCACCCTCCGCTCATCCATGCCCAGCATCATGTTCGTTTCAATCTGCGAAAAGGTATGCGGAATCTTCTTCAGCCGCGCAATCCAGTCGTCATAGTCCTTCGCCGTCTCAAACGTGAGTCGCCCCGCCAACTGCGCGATGCTCGTATGAAAGCCGTTGAATTGATTCACCGGCATCTCCCACTCTTTAAACCTCGCCCCCTCCTGGTCGTCGATGAGCGACCGCAGCATCACCTCCGCCGAGATCTTCTCCTGCTCGCTCAACCCGGCCGTATCCACTGCTCCCAAGCGCCTGATGTACTCCCGCCCGCGCGCCAGCCCGGCATTAACCTCGGCCGCCGAGTAGTTTGTCAGCTGGTCGTTATACCGCCTATCCCCAAGCGTGGACGCATACTCTGGCGAGTGCTTCAGCTGGTCCTCCCAGATCTCCGCAAACAGGGTCGACAGCGCTCGCCGACCATCCACGCTCCCATTCACCACACCCTGCGCCGAACCCGAAGATTGCCCCTGATCACCCCTTGAACTCGCCCCACAGAGCACCAGCAAGCACGCCAAAAACACCATCGCAACCGTCTTCATACTCCTCACAATCTGTACGAGCCAGTCTACCGTCCCTTCCGTGTCCCAGGCGCAATCCCACCCACACCCGCGCTATCGAGGACCCTCGATCACTGAAGACGCTTCGAGCATCCGGTACAGTGTCGATCGACTCATCCCAAGCACCTCCGCCGCCTTCACCTTGTTGCCCTCGCAACGCCGCAGCACCTCCAGCATATGCGCCTCGACCACGTCCTCGAGCCGCATCGAGATTGTCGGCTCCGCCACCTTCAGCTCGGATTGGGACGGATTCGCCGCTGGCAGATGCCACTCCTCAATCTCCGCTCCACCACTTGCCAGCAGAGCCATCCGGAGCAGACTCTCCAACTCCCGTTCATTGCCCGGCCAGTCCCTCCCCTCGAGCTCTCTTACAGCCGCATCTTCTATCTTCCGCAGCGTCAAATCCTTATGTGCGCTCGTCCCTTCCAGCAGCCGCATCGCTATCGCCCCGATCTCTTCTTTTCTCTCCCGCAGCGGTGTCACCGCAAGCTCAACGGTTCCCATTCGTGCAAGAAGCTCCGACCGCAAAATCCCCGCCGCTGCCATCACCCGAACATCTCCGCTCACCGATCCAATCACCCGTATGCGCTCTCCGCCAATATTCTCGATAGCATCGAGCAGCGATAGCAGCTTGCTTTGCGCCGCGGGGGAAAGCCGTCCCAGTTCCCGAACGAAGATCGTGCCGCCCCGCGCCTCATTCAGGAAATCTAGTACATCGTCATCAGCCGCGACCGCCGGAGCGCTGGGGCCGTGCTGCCCGAGGCGCTCAATGCTGCTCGCATCACATACCAGGAATGGTCGCTCGGCTGCCGGGCTGGCCGCATGCAACGCCCTCGCAATTGCCTCTTTCCTTAAACCGCGCTCACCGCTGATCAACGCCGTCCGGAAATGCGGCCCCAAACGCCGCACCTGCATTCGCAGCCGCTCAGTGGTCGCACTTACACCATCCAGAGCTCCGCCAACGGGGGAGCCCCACTCGGTCTCTTGGGGGTCGCACGTCATCAGCAGCAACTCCCCCGCATCGGAGGTCGGCACAAGACATGCAAGGGATACGGTAACCGTGAACATGTCACACTCATCGGCAACCTCCCCATAAGCTTTAGCCCTGCGCCAAAGAAAAAGACCGGACGCGCCCAAGGCTGCATCCGGCCCTCATCCTCTCCGACAGCTTACGCGGATGTCTTCACGCAGTACGTATCAAACGCGCGCTGCAACTCCTGCGCAATCGCCGGTGCCGTCGAGGTCTCGATCGCCGACCTCTGCATCAGGTACACCAACTGCCCGTCCCGCAGAATAGCGATCGCCGGCGACGTCGGTGGGTGCCCGCCAAAGTAGCTCCGAGCCTTCTCCGTCGCCTCCCGATCCTGCCCCGCAAACACCGTCACCGCATGGTCCGGCTTCGTCCCATGCTGCATCGCCAGACGAACTCCCGGTCGCATCTTGCCCGCGGCGCATCCGCAGATCGAGTTCACGACCACCATCGTCGTCCCTGTCTCAGCTACCGCCTTATCCACATCGGCCGCCGTCCGCGCCTCCTCTAAACCTGCGCGCGTCAGCTCCTCGCGCATCGGAATCACCATAATCTCTGGATACATAAACACTCTCCCGCGGTCCGGGTCTGTCTCTAGGCCAACGGCCCCGCCTCTCCATAGTACGGCGTGGCTCAGCCGCCGTCACGCAAACCCGCACCTGTTGTACCCTCAACCCGTGCCCGGCCCCTCCCTCCAGATCCAGGAAAACGTCTCCCTTGCCCCCTTCACCACCCTCGGCATAGGGGGTCCCGCCCGCTTCTTCGTCGAGGTCCGCTCTGAGCCAGAACTCCTTAAGGCCGTCGCCTTCGCCAAAACCAATCACCTCGGGCTTTTCACCCTCGGCGGCGGCTCAAACCTCCTCGTCTCCGACGCGGGCTTCCCGGGCCTCGTCCTCCACCTTACCCTCACCTTTCCCCTGACCAGCACCACCGGCCCGCACGGCGTCGACCTCCGCGTCCCCTCCGGCCTTGACTGGGACACCCTCGTCCTCCACACCTGCAACCTCAACCTCAGTGGCATGGAGTGCCTCGCCGGCATCCCCGGCCTCACCGGCGGCTCCCCCATCCAGAACATCGGCGCCTACGGGCAGGAGGTCGCCCAGACGATCGAATCCGTCCGCGCCCTCGACCTCCACACCGGCACCTTCACCGAGCTCTCGAACGAGGCCTGCCGCTTCTCCTACCGCTCCAGCCTCTTCAACACCCATGCCCGCGGCCGCTACGTAGTCACCGCCGTTACCTTCCGCCTCTCCCCCGATGCCCGGCCCAACCTCACCTACGCCGACCTCGCCAGGCACTTCGCTGGCCAGCAGCCCTCACCGCTCGAGGTCTACCACGCCGTCCGCGAGATTCGCCGCGCCAAAGGCATGCTCCTCACCCCCGGAGACCCGGACTCGCGCAGCGCCGGCTCCTTCTTCAAGAATCCCGTCGCCCCCGCCCAGCACCTCGAAGACCTCGCCCGCGGTCTCCTTCTCAACCCATCCGAAATCCCCCACTGGCCCGCTCCAAGCCTCGGGACCGGCACTCGCGTCAAACTCGCGGCAGCCTGGCTTGTCGAGCACGTCGGCTTCACGAAGGGCTATACCCTCGGCAACGCTGGAATCTCATCCCGTCACACTCTCGCTCTCATCAACCGCGGCGACGCCACCCATGCCGACCTCGTCGCCCTCCGCGACCGCATCCGCTCCGAGGTCCAGTCCCGCTTCAACATCACCCTCGAACAGGAACCCATCGAACTCGGCGCATAAACTCTTATGCCCGCCTTACGGTCGAACCACGCAGGCCCGCTAAAAGTCTCTCCCGTTCCCCCGCCAGCACCACCTCCACCGGCCCCTGTTCCACAACCCGGCCCTCCGCCATCCGAATCACCTCCGCCCCCAACAAAAAGGCCTCGCCAACATCGTGCGAAACCGAGAGCACCGGCGTGTTCCACCCTTCTAGCCAATCCCGCAGCGAGAACGCCAACTCGTCCCGCAGCGCCGCGTCCAAGCCGGAGAAGGGCTCGTCCAGCAGCAGCAGCGCCCGCCTCGGTCCCTCAAACGTTACCGCCGAAACCACCGCCCGCGCCACCGACACCCTCTGCCTCTCCCCTCCGCTCAGATCCCCCGGCATACGCTCCGCCAGCGTGCTCAGCCGAAACAGCCCCATCACCTCCTCTACCACATCGCGCCCGTCCCGATGGGGCGTGGCGCCCTTCGCTCCCCGCCCCAACCCGTAAGCAACACTCTCCCGCACCCGCATCCCCGGGAAAAGTCGCGCCGTCTGGCCCGCACTCCGCACCGGACGCAGGTGCGCCGGAACGAAGCACCTCTCCGCCGTGCTCACCAGCACCTGTTCCGGATACCCCCAAGCGATCCTGCCCTCGTCCGGCCGCACAAACCCCGCGATCGCACGCAAAACCGTGGACTTGCCACTTCCCGAAGGGCCGAACAGCACTGTCCACGGAGCTCTCAAGCGAAAATCCACCTCCATCTGCAGCGACCCTTGCCGGTGGCGCAACCTCACCGAGACTAGGTTTTCCTCACCCAAGCACGTCGCCCCTCTCGCCGCCCAATCTGGCAGCCAGCCCCCGCGCCGTCGGAAGGAGATAGATCACCAGCAACGCCAGCAGAGCCACTCCAACCAGCGACGCCGCCGTCACATTTGCCTCCGCGTATCGACCGTCCTCCACCATGTTGAACAGCGAGATCGACAGCGTCCGTGTAGCCCCGGGGATGTTTCCCCCCAGCATCAGCACCAGACCAAACTCCCCCACCGTGTGCGTGAACGTCAGCACCGCGCTCGTCAGCAGGGAAGTACGGATCATCGGCAGCACCACCCCGAAGAACACGGTGCCTGGATGCACGCCCAGGCCCTCGGCAGCTTCCACAAACTCCCGGTCCACGGAACGAAATCCAGCCACCAGGGGCTGCACCGCAAACGGCAGGCTGTACAGAATCGATCCCACCAGCAGACCCGGGAAGCTGAACGCCAACGGATGTCCCAACAACCGGATCAACGTTCGCCCCGGCGCTGTCATCGGGCCCATCATTACCAGCAGATAAAAACCCAGAACCGTCGGCGGCAGCACCAGCGGCAAGGCCACAAACGCCTGCACCAGTCCACGCCCGAAACCCTCGCCGCGCGCAATCCACCAAGCCAGAGGAATCGCCGCGATCAACAGGGCCGCAGTCGTCGCCGTAGCTAGCCGCAGCGTCAGCAAAAGAGCGTCGGCATCCATCAAGTCAGTCTAAGTCCTGCCTGCCCGCCTAGACGAATCGATCCGCATAAATCCGTTAGCACACCCCGCGCTATCGAACCGCCTCCATCCCCACATTCGGAAGCTGCCCCTGGATCTCGGACGAGAGCAGCCAGTCCAGAAAGGCGTGCGCCTCCGCCCTTCGGTCGCTCCTCCGCAGCACCACCCCCGTCTGTCGGATCTCCGGGTACTGCGAGTCCGGCACGACGGCATAGCTGCCCATCTCCTTGTACCTCTGCGAACTCGCCAGCGTCAGCGAGATCAGCCCCACCTGCGCATTCCCGGATTCGGCAAACTGCCCCGCCTGCGCCACATTCTCCGCGATGACCAGCTTCGATTTCAGAGCCTCCATCAACTTCATCCGTTCCAGCGCCGCCTGCGCCGCCCGTCCAAAAGGCGCGTGCAATGGGTCCGCCATCGCAATTCTCTCAATGCGTCCGTCGGTCAGCTTGTCGACCGAGATCGGCTGCAGCGGCGAGTCTTTCCTCGCCCATACCGCTAGGCGCCCCCTCGCATAAGCCGTCGGCGCCTTCCCATCCGCCAGGCCCGCTGCGACAATCTTCTCCGGGTAAATGAAGTCAGCGCCCAAAAACAGGTCCACCGGAGCCCCATTCTCAATCTGCGTCGCCAGTGCTCCCGAAGACCCGAAGTTCACCAGTAGCTTTACGCCAGTCTTCTTCAGATACATCTCGGCCAGAACCGGCATCACCGGCTGCAGATCCGACGCCGCCGCGATCCGAAGCTCCTTCGCTCCCTGCGCCTTCGCTATCCCACTTGCCACCAATAGGGACAGCAAGGCCCATGCAACTCCGAATCGAAAGCTCCACACAGACCTTTGCCCGCCCGCGCTCTTCAGGTATCCTGTCCGTATTGATGAAAGTCGCATCCCACCAGCTTAGATGCACTGGCTGCGCCGCCGCCATCTCACCCGATGCCGCTCCCGCGGACTTCCGCTGCCCCGTCTGCAGCGGCCTCTACGACATCGTCTACCCCTGGTCTTCAGCCGCCTTCAGGAACCTCTCGGATCGCCCCGGCAGCCTGAGCTCTGGCAGCATGATGCCAGACACCAATCTCCCCAACCCCAGCGCTCTCCGATGGCTCTGGCAGGAGCGCCGGACGTCCACAATGCCTGTCGACCAGTCCGGCGTCTGGCGCTTCCGCGATCTCCTCCCCATTCTGCAGAACCTCGAAAACCCCGTCACTCTCCGCGAAGGCAACACCCCCCTCTACGACCTCCCGCGCTCCGCCAAAGCCCTCGGCATCGACTTCCTCCTCGCCAAGCACCAGGGCATCAGCAACCCCACCGGATCCTTCAAGGACACCGGCATGACCGCCGCCCTCTCCGTCGCTCTCGAACGCGGTTATGAGTGGGTGGCCTGCGCCTCCACCGGAAACACTTCAGCCTCCATGGCCGCCTACGCCGCCCGCGCCGGCCTCCGCTCCATCGTCCTCATCCCCGAGGGCAAAATCGCCTGGGGCAAGCTCTCGCAATCCATGGACTACGGTGCCGTCACCCTCCAGCTCCGCACCGACTTCGATGGCTGCGTCCGCATCCTCAACGAGCTCATCCGCCGTCTCCCCATCTACCTCCTCAACTCCGTCAACCCCTACCGCGCCGAGGGCCAGAAGACCCTCGCCTTCGAGCTCGTCGAGCAACTCGAAGGCCAGGTCCCCGAGCACATCCTCGTCCCCGGCGGCAACCTCGCCAATGGCGCCGCCATCGGCAAGGGCTTCCGCGAGATGCTCGAGCTCCGCCTCATCCCCCGCCTCCCCAAAATCAGCGTCATCCAGGCCGAGGGCGCCAACCCCCTCGTCCGCAGCTGGATGGAAGACGACGGCGAAACCCTCGTCCCCGTGACGGCCGAAACCCGCGCCAGCGCCATCCGCATCGGCAACCCCGCGTCGTTCCGTAAAGCGGTAGATACCATCCGCTCAACCGGCGGTTGGATCGCGCAGGTCTCGGAACAGGAGATCGCCCTCGCCAAAGCCGAGATCGGCGCGGAAGGAATCGGCTGCGAACCCGCCTCCGCCGCCACCCTCGCCGGCCTCAAAAAACTTGTCGGGAGCGCCCACGTCACCCCGGAAGAACGCGTCGTCCTCATCCTCACCGGTCACACCCTCAAAGACCCCGAGTACACCATCGACTACCATCGCGGAACCCTCCTCAACCGGGCGGAACTCGCCCAGGCCACACCCTCCGGCCTTGCCCTCCACGCCGCCCTCCGAAAGCCCCCTCAGGTCCTCGACGCCGACACCGACACCGTCCTCCGCGCCATCGACGCCGTCCTCCTCCCCTCCACTCTGTCCTCCTGACCTCGAGCTTGCGAAGAGAAGAGCCCGCTCCTCTACTACAAACGCTCTACCCCAACCACCTTGTCATCCTGAGCGCAGCGAAGGACCCGCTTCTCTACCGAAACCTTCAACTCTGTCCCACCCCGCCCTCCATGCCAGCAAATACCTCAGCCACCGATACGCCCCCCATCCGCCTCCGCCTGCCCGCCACCTCCGCCAACCTCGGCCCCGGCTTCGACACCCTCGGCCTCGCCCTCTCTCTCTACCTCACCTTGGAAGCCCGGCAGTCGGAGGCCTTTCACATCGAGGCCACCGGTCGCAACGCTGATCTCTGCGGATCGCTCTCCAACAACCTCATCCTCATGACCTATTCCGAGGCCCTCGGTCACCAGGGCCTCGCCGCCCCCACCCTCTCCCTCTATCTTCACAACGAGATTCCCCTTGGCATGGGCTGCGGCTCCTCGGGCGCCGCTCTCCTCGCCGGCGTCTTCCTCGCCAACCACTTCGGCCAGCTCCAGTGGTCCCCACAGCAGATCCTCGACGAAGCCTGCCGCCGAGAAGGTCACCCAGACAATGTCGCCGCCTGCTTCTACGGCGGCATGACGGCCTCCTCCACCGTCCTCACGACATCGGTCGAGCCCGAGCCAACCACCGTCGCCGCAACTCTCGGCCTTTCCCTGAGCTGGAAATTTCTGCTTGCACTTCCCACAGGAAGCCTCGCCACCGCCCACGCCCGCGCGCTCCTCCCCCCTTCCTACTCCCGCGTCGATGCCATCGCCAACCTCCAGGCCACCGCCCTCCTCGTCTCTGCCTTCGCCCTCGGTCGTCCCGAACTCCTCCATATCGCCATGCGCGACCGCCTCCACCAGCCCTTCCGCGAGGCCGCCTGCCCTCTCCTCCCCGCGCTCCTCCCTCTATCGGGCCATCGCGGAATCTGTGGAGTCGCCCTCAGCGGTGCCGGCCCTTCGGTCCTCCTGATAGCCAGCCCCGAAGCCGATCTCGACCTCATCCATCAGGCGATCAAGTCCGTTGCCGGCAATTACCTGCAAGAAATTCTCTCGGTCGGAATCGGCAATGGAGCCACGATCTCAACCCTCTAACCCACCCAGCTCGGTAACGCCCTAAATGTTACCTAAGAGTTCTTTACGAGCACTAACTTTGCCTCTACTCTTCACCGTGTAGACAGTTCTGGGGAGGGCTGCTACAGCGGCCGTTGACCTCTTTCGAGAGGTCCGGGCGTTTTACTTTGGCCACAGCTTTTCTCTGGGACGTCAAACCCCTATCCCCCATCCGTGGTACCCACGCATAGCGCCCAGCATGAAACTTCCTACCGGCATTCGCATCTATACACTGTGTAAGCGGTTCCGTACCCGGCGGAAAGTCAAGCGCTGGAGCGGCAGAAGGGAAGCACAAGATGGCAGGTCTGCATGTAACAGAAGTCAATGATGGATCCTTCGAGAGAGAGGTTCTGCAATCGGAACAGCCCGTCCTCGTAGATTTCTGGGCCGCATGGTGTGGCCCTTGCCGCGCCCTCGCCCCCGTCGTTGATGAGGTAGCAACCGAGTACCAGGGAAAGATCAAAGTCATGAAGATGGACGTGGACGCCAACAACGCCACGCCCGCGCGCTACGGCATCCGCGGAATTCCCGCGCTGCTGCTCTTCAAGGGTGGAAAGGTCGCCGAGCAGATCGTCGGCTTCGTTCCCAAAGAGACAATCTCGAAATCGATCGAGAAGACCCTCACCAAGGTAGTCGCCTAAACACGCGTCATAAGCGATCGCGCTTCCATCTTAAGGAGCGCACCGGGCCCGGAGCGAACCTGCTTCGGGCCCTCTTGTCTTTGGCGCTCAGTCCTTGGCTCTCAGGAACATTCCCGGCCGTGACCAGGCCAACGCTCCCGGGAGTACACTGACCCTGTCTCAGCAGGAGGCCACCATGCGCAGCTCTGATCACTGCTCCCTCATCGGTACCGTCCTCTTCCTTCTCACCTCGTCCGCTCTTTCAGCAGCCCCCCAAGTCAGCGCCCAGCCCAGCTCCCAAGACGCGTCCCCCTCCGCTGCCATCATCCTGCGCAGTCCCTGGGTCGGCAGCGGATGTCCCGTCTCCCTCTCTGTACGACGCACCTCGCCCACCGAGATCGTCAACGCCAGCGACGCCGCGCGCCATCACGGCAGCCAACGCATCCACCTCTCCGTCGACCCACAAGACACCTCCGGTATCAGGACTGCAGAGCTCACCGTCCACGCCACCTCTCTCAAAGTTCGTTATCTCCCCGCCAACTCCGCAAACGCCAGCCCCGATCTCGATCGCAATTTCCAGATCTCCGGCCCATCCACCTCAAGCCTCCGCGACAAGGACCTCTGGATTGACGGCGTCGGCAGCGTCCTCTCCGTCGATCTAACGTCCATCACCTACGTCGATGGCTCCACCTGGCACCGCTCTCCCGATTCCCTTTGCCGCGCGATCCCCAGCAGCTTCCTTCTGGTCAGCAGCAGATAACTCCATCCAGCAACGGCGTGTAAGCCGCTATCCCTCGCTTCGCAGCCATCCAGAACCTGTCCACTTGCTAAACTGAGCAATGATGCTCGAGCAGATGCTCTTCCGCGCGATCATGGTGGCCTTCTTCATCCTGGCCAACGCCTTCTTCGTCGCTGCCGAGTTCGCCCTCGTCAGCGTCCGCGAGACCCGCGTCCAGCAGCTCATCGCCCTCGGCCGCCCCGGTGCCCGCACCGCCCTCCAGCTCAAGCACAATATCGACGAGTTCCTCCCCGCCGTCCAGTTCGGTGTCACCCTCGCCGCACTCGCCCTCGGCTGGCTCGGCGAGCCCGCCATCACCGACATCCTCCTCCGCGCCGCCCACGCGCTCCACCTCTCGCCCGATAGCCGCGCCCTTCACGCCGCCTCCATCGCCCTCGCCTTCGCCATCATCACCTACTTCGAAGTTCTACTCGGCGAGCTCGTTCCCAAATCCCTCGCCCTCCAGCGCGCCGAACGCATCGCCCTCGCCGTCGCCGGCCCCATGGACGTCTTCATCCGCATCACCCGTCCGGCCGTCAAGCTCATGAACAGCTCCGCCTCCCTCGTCCTCCGTCTGTTCCGCGCTCCCCTCCGCGGAGAGGGAGCCGTTCACTCGCCCGAAGAGCTCAAACTCATCGCCACCGCCACCCGTCGCATGGGCCTCCTCCCTCCCTTTCAGGAGGAGATCATCCACCGCGCCATCGAGCTCAATCACGTCGTCGTCCGCGAGATCATGACCCCGCGCAGCCATATCTTTTCGCTCCCGGCTGACCTCCCCGTCGAGCGCGCCAGCGCCCGCATCATCGAGGAGCAACACTCCCGCATCCCCGTCTACGATCCCTCCGGCAGCCCTCATGCCAGCCCCGCCCCGAGCCTCAGATCCGGCCCCAACCCTGGCCCAAACTCCGGAAACGACCACATCATCGGCATCGTGTACTCGAAAGACATCTCCCGCCTCATGCACTTCCGCTCCGCCTCCCTCTCGCTGGGAGGCGCCGGCGCCAGCGGCCTCACCCTCCGCCAGGTCATGCGCCCCGCGCTCGTCGTTCCGGAAACCAAGCTCGCTGTCGACCTCCTTCAGGAGTTCCAGGAGCGCCGCCAGCAGATCGCTATTGTCGTCGACGAGTTCGGCTCCACCGTCGGCATCGTCACCGCCGAGGACGCCCTCGAGCAGATCGTCGGCGAACTCAACGACGAGTTCGACACCGCCACCCAGATGCCCCTGCCCAGCCCCGCCGGCGTCATGACCCTCGACGGCTCCACCTCTCTGCGCGACCTGACCACTCAACTTCGCTGGAACTTCCCCCGCGAGCCCGGCGTCGAAACCCTCGCCGGCTTTCTCCTCACGGAACTTGGCCACATCCCCGAAGTGGGTGAAACCATCGTCGACCAACACGAATCCCGGCGCTACATCGTCGCCGCCATGCAGGGCCACCGCATCGCCCGCGTCCGCGTCGAAAGCACCACCGGAGCCCCCCTCGACCTCTCCAGCCTGGAAGATGAACACACAACCAGACAAGCCACCGCCTGACCCGGCCTCCCTAGAAGGGTTCACTCTGAGCGCAGCGAAGAACTTACGCCTCCACCGCCCTTACTCCTGCCTTGTCTCCGCTGCCTTTGCCCCTGATTTGGCTCCGCCCTTCTTTCTTCCATTCCGAGCGCGAAGCCGAGGAACCTGCTTCTCGCCCTTGGCTCTTTTAGCTTGTCATCCTGAGCGCAGCGAACGGACCCGCTTCTCTACCGCTAAGCCCAACCCACCTCCGCGCTCGTCCCTCCGCCCGTCTTTCTTCCATTCCGAGCGAAGCCGAGGAACCTGCTTCTCGCCCCTGCTCTTTCAGCTTGTCATCCTGAGCGCAGCGAACGGACCCGCTTTTCTACCGCTAAGCCCAACCCACCTCCGCGCTCGCCCGTCTTCCCTTCCATTTCGAGCGCAGCCGAGGAACCTGCTTTTCGCCCTGCCGCGAACGCAAAACCTCCAACCTGCTAGCCTCAAACAACGCCCGTGCGTCCCCTCCTCAAAGCCCTCCGCCGCACCGCCTACACCCTCCCCGTGCTCTGGGTCGTCGTCTCCGTCGTCTTCCTCCTCATCCACCTTGTCCCCGGAGATCCCATCGTCCAGATGCTCGGCGAAGGCGCCACCGCCTCCGACATCGATGCCCTGCGCCACTCCTACGGTCTGGACGCCCCGCTCTCCACCCAGTACACCCACTACTGGCGCGGCATCCTCCACGCCGACCTCGGCCAATCCCTCCGCCTCCACGACTCCGTCCTCCACCTGGTCTTCGGGCGCTATCCCTACACCCTCGCCCTCACCTCCGCCGCCCTCCTCATCGGCATCGCCCTCTCGCTTCCCGCCGGCATCGCCTCCGCCGTCCACCGCGGCCGCTGGCAGGACCGCACCCTCGGCGTCGCCTCGCTCGTCGGCCTCTCCTTTCCCAACTTCGCCCTCGGCCCCATCCTCATCCTGCTCTTCTCCATCCGTCTAGGGTGGCTCCCCGTCTCCACCGCAGGCACCGGCGGCCACGGGACCTTATCAAACCTGGGCAGCTTCCTCGCCCACCTCATCCTTCCCGCCATCACACTCGGCCTCTCGCTCGCCGCCATCCTCACCCGCATGGTCCGCTCCGCCATGCTCGAAGAGCTCTCGCAGGACTACATCCGAACCGCCCGCGCCAAGGGTCTCACCGAGCGCCGCGTCCTCTACCGCCACGCCCTCCCCAACGCACTCATCCCCATCCTCACCGTCCTCGGACTCCAGTTCGGCTCCCTCCTCGCCGGAGCCATCGTCACCGAAACCATCTTCTCCTGGCCCGGCATCGGCCGCCTCACCCTCTCCGCCATCTCCAATCGCGACTACGCCCTCGTCCAGGGCTGCCTGCTCGCCGTCGGCCTTACCTACGTCCTCGTCAACCTCCTCACCGACCTCGCCTACACCCTCGCCAACCCCCGCCTGCGCTCCGCCTGACTCATTGCTCCGCTCTCACCTCCCTTGCCATCCTGAGCGCAGCGAAACTACCGCACTGCCTGACCCAGCTCAACCGCGCATTTGCCCTTGCCTCTGCCTTCTTTCTTCCATTCCGAGCAAAGCGAGGAACCTGCTTCTCTACCGCCGACCTCGCCCCCCCCAACCGCACGTTCCCTCTCGCCCACACTTCGTTTGTCATCCTGAGCAACCTTTGTCATCCTTAACGTCCTTTGTCATCCTGAGCGCAGCGAAGGACCCGCTTCTGGACCGCACATTCTGACCCACCCCCACCGCGCATCTGCCCTTGCCTCTGCACTTCTTTCTTCCATTCCGAGCAAAGCGAGGAACCTGCTTCTCCCGCCACCAACCTCCCCCAACCGCCCGCATCCCCCATCCGTGTCATCTCTTCAGCGCACACCCCCCCGCTATCATCAAATCAGCAAAGCCATGCCCAAGCTCCTCCCCAGCCTCGCTGTTTTACTGACCGCGACCGCCTTCGCACAGCAGCCTCGCAACCCCTTCGCCCACCAGCCCGAAATCGTCAACGAGCCCACCGCTCCACCACCCCAGCACATCCACCTCCTCTCCTTCGACCTCCCAGCAGGCTGGAACTTCGCTCGCCGCGACGGCGAACTCAGCACCTTCTCGCTGGACGCCCGCTCCTCCCTTCCCAATACTCACCTCCTCTCCACCGCCCAGCTCGCCTTCAATCCCTTCCCCTACTCCACCTTTGCCGGGGCCGTCTTCTACGCCAGCACGACACCGCACTCAACCGCGCTCCAATGCTCGAACCAGGCAACGGCCCCCGCGTCCCACCCCGTCACCACCGCCCTCATCGGCCGGGAAAACTTCAAGCACGGCTACAACGAGCACGGCGAGGTCTGCACCGAGGAGCGCGACGAGGTCTACACCGCCCTCCGCAACAAAACCTGCTTCCGCTTCGATATGGTCATCCACACCTTCTGTGGCGGAGACGTCTCCGGCTCCCGCGACCTCACCCCGCAGCAACTGGAAGCCATCCGCCACCGCCTCGAATCTATCCTCGACACCGTCACCTTCGACGCTAGGTAGCGCTGCCCGCAACGCCCTGCCTTTCTTCTTCCATTCCGAGCGACGGCGAGGAACCCGCTTCCGCCTTTGCCGTTCTTTCTTCCATTCCGAGGGAGAGCGAGAACCCGCCTCCGCCTTTGCCCTTCTTTCTTCCATTCCGAGCGCAAGTGAGGAACCTGCTTCCCGCCTTTCTCTTACCCGTCCAGCGCACCCCCTTACCGCAGCTCCTCAAGCACCGCACCCACCCCAACCTCGCTCACCGTCACCAACGCCACCGTTACCGGCAGAGCAAACCGCCGCGGCCCCGCACTTCCCGGATTCAGGTACATCACCCCGTCCCTCCACTCCACCTCTGCTTTGTGCGAGTGCCCGCTCACCACCGCACTCATTCCCGCCACCACCGGGTTCAGATCCAGATCCCGCACCGAATGCACAAGATAAAACAGCCGCCCACCCAACTCGACAGCCTCCGTCGGCGGCAGCTCCGCACACTCCCCTTCAACATCCACATTGCCGCGAATGGCCGTCACCGGCGCAATCTCACCCAGCCTTCGCAGTATGTCGAAGTCGCCTACATCCCCCGCGTGCAGAATGTGCTCAACCTCCGCCAGCGCCAACAGCGCCTCCGGCCGCAGCAGCCCATGCGTATCCGAGATCACACCCACCAGCATCCGCCGCCCTCAATCTTCCAACCCGCCCTGCTTCGGCCCATTGCCGCTCTCCTTTCTTCCATTCCGAGGCGAAGCCGAGGAACCTGCTTCTCGCCCCCATTTTCCGCATGCCATCAACCCACCCGCAGCGCCATCAAACTCGCATAACTCCCACTCGCCTTCGGATCATGCGCCCGGTCCGGATCAATCCGTAGTTCCAGCACCCGCACCCCGTCCAAAACCACCTGGAACTCCTCCATCTCCTCCGTCGATCCGCCCGGCGAAAATGTGAACTGCTGCCGCACCACCTCACGCAGCTCCGCCGCACTCGCCCCCGCATACACCGCAAACTCCTGCGAACGCTCCACCGCCCGCTCCACAACATGCACCTGGATCCGCCGCACCGCCACCGCCTCATCAAAGAACATCCGGATCACCTGCGGCCCCGTCCTACTCGCTCTCCACCCCGTCGTCACCCGTTGCACCAACGCATTCTCGATCGGGAACATCTCCTCCTCCGAGCTCACCTCGACCCGCGCAATCCGCTCCAGATCCCGCCACGGACCAGCCCCCGCCTGCGCCCGGTCCGCCATCCCATCGCCCATCACACTCTTCCGCATCCCATCTCCTCGCCCACCGCTCCGTTAGATGCACGCCGCCCGCTCCGCTTCTCAATTGACACGCAGAGCACCAGGCGGTATCTTCGCTTCCTCAGTCGGGCCCCCATAAAATTCAATCGAGAAAAAAGGTGGCTATCATGTCCCATCAACGAACAGAACTGCACAGAGAAGTAGTTGAGGCTCTGGTGTCGAGCAAGGCGCTCAACTTCGAGGCAGTCGGAACCGTCCTTTCCAAGTACGGATCCAGGGCCGCACTTGCAGGCGATTCGATCGGCGTCGTCATCAACTGGCGCGTCATGGACGTCTGCATACCCGTCGATTGGCAGCAGCTTCTCGCCGGCATCAACATAGAACGGAACGTCGGCGGTCAGATGAAGGGGTAACACCTTCCCCGTCGTATCGACCCGATTGCCGTCGTGTCATTCACACTCACAGCCCGTTGGGATAGGTCGGACCTGATCCGGCGAGTCCTTTGCGTGCTCGAGATGGCGCGCCGGGTGATCGAAGTCGCTGTCAACACAGATCGCAGGGAAGCTGAGGTCAGCGCCCAAGCCGTTGGCCTCTCGCCCTTCTTTCGCGAAAAAATCGTCGCCGAAACCGCGATGCTCCTGCTCTGCCTCGATCCCGTGCAGACGCAGGACCCGCGCATCGCACAGCAGGTCGGGGAACTCGCTCACCTTCTCCTCCCCCATGCACGGCACCGCGATGTCCTCGCCGCTATCTGCCTCGACCCAGGCCTTGCCCGCGACTACGCCCTCGCCCACTCCCTCCTCAGCCGCCTCGGCTACCCCGACCCGGAGGTCGACCTTCTGCTCTCGAAGAGTCTGGCCCTCGGTACGTCCTTCGGTCCGGAGCGCCTGCCCCATCGCAGGCTCGAGCAGGCCTGGCTCGCCCGCCTCTGGCCTGTAGCCCCCTCGCCCGTGCCAGCCGATGCAAGGCTCTTGGCCGATTCCATGCTCGGCAGAACCATGGACGCGCTCGGGTCGACCCGGCTCGACATCTACGCCTTCACCCACGCCGTCATGTACGCGAGCGACCTCGGCATGCGGAACATCACCCTTCCCCGGCCACGCTCCTCGGTATCCGCCGACGCCGATGCCGCGCTCGCCTTCAGCCTCGACTCCAACGACTTCGACCTCACCGCCGAACTCCTCATGACCTGGCCAATGCTCGGCCTCCCCTGGAGCCCCTCTGCCACCTTGGCCTTCAGCATCCTTGCCGAGGTCGAGGACAGCATCGGCTTCCTTCCGGGCCTGTCCTTCGATCTCGCCCTCTACCAGACGCTGGACCAGGCACCGGATCACGAAGCACGCTCCCGCCTCGCGCTCACCTCGTACCACACCGCCTACGTCATGGCCTACCTCTGCGCCGCTGCTCTCAGACCCGGCTGCGCCCCTCCCTCCGCTGTTCCGGTCAGCCGTCGCGCTCCCGGCAGCGGAGCAGCCGTTCTCTCTCTTCTCGACACCGCCGGCCCGGCCTCCTGCTGGTTCAAATCCCTCCTCGCGCTCACTCCCAGCCAGCGGGACTCAGTCGCCTCGTTGATCCTCGCTATCGTGCTCCGGCGAGCCAGGACCCAAGGGAACCTCTATCTAATCCGGGCGGCCCTTGAGATCGCCCTCGCTCACGATCTGTTCACCGGTCCGGCACCCATGCAGGCCGCCGCCCTCCTCAATCGGAGCCAGCACCTGAAGTTCTAAGCTCCCGCCCGCTACACCCTTTCGTTAGATCCGCAACCCTCGCCTACAATCCTGGAAGATGCCGAGCCTCCACCGACCACGCATCCTCATCACCCGCTCCCGCCACCAGACCTCGGACCTCGCCGCCCATCTCCAGGCACTCGGTGCCGATCCCATCCTCATCCCAACCATCGCCCTTGCCCCTCCCCTTACCTACGCCCCCCTCGACGCCGCACTCGCCGAACTTCAAACCTTTGACTGGCTCGTCTTCACCAGCGCCAACGCCGTCGAAGCCTTCGCCCAGCGCCTTGTCCCCGAGTTCCCCAATCACTTCACAATCGCCGCCATCGGCCCCTCCACCGCGCGAGCCCTCACCCAAATCGGCCTCCCTCCCGACCTCATCCCCCCACAGGCCGTCGCCGAATCCCTCGGCCAAGCCCTCCTACCCCAGATCACCCCCGGCCACACCCGCATCCTCCTCATCCGCGCCGAGGCCGCCCGCGACATCCTCCCCGAAGCGCTCCGCTCCGCCGGAGCCGATCTCACGGTCGTCCCCGCCTACCGCAACCTCATCCCGGAAGACTCCATCCCCCTCCTCCAGGCACTCTTCCGCAACCCGGCCACCTGGCCCGACGCCATCACCTTCACCAGCTCTTCCACCGCCACCAATCTGCTCGCGCTGCTCGATGCCTCCGGTCTCACCCTTCCACCCGACGGGACCATCACAGGGGAAGGCAAGACCGTCCTCCGAGCCTCGATCGGACCCATCACCTCCCAGACCCTCCGCGATCTCGGCTACCCACCCCACCTCGAAGCCGCCGAGGCCACCATCTCCTCCCTCGTCGAAACTCTGGCCCACGCCCTGGACCTCTGAAGGCGGGGCCACTCCCGCCTTCTCTCTTCCATTCCGAGCCGAAGCGAGGAACCTGCTCCCTGCCGTTGCCTCGCCTTCTTTCTTCCATTCCGAGGCGAAGCCGAGGAACCCGCTTTTCGCCCCTTACGCCACCCGCACCCTAATGCGAGCTCCACGTCTTATCCCCCGAGTTGCACAGCTTCTCCAGCGTGCAGTCCGCGCACCTCGGCGTCCGCGCAATGCAGATCTGCCGCCCGTGGTGAATCATCCTGTGGCTGTAGTCGATCCACTGCGCCTGCGGGATCGCCTTCATCAGGTCCGCCTCCACCTTCACCGGATCCGTCTCCTTCGTCAGCTCCAGCCGCCGCGAGATCCGCAGCACATGCGTGTCTACCACCACACCCACCGCAATCTCGAACCAGCTGCCCAGCACCACGTTCGCCGTCTTCCGCGCTACGCCCGGTAGCTCCAGCAGCTCCTCCATCGTCTGCGGCACCTCACCCCCGTACCTCTCCACCACCGCCCGCGCCGCGCCCTGGATCGACTTCGATTTGTTGCGAAAAAATCCCGTCGTCCGGATGACCTCTTCAAGCTCGGGCAGGGAAGCAACCGCCATATCCTTTGGGGTCGGATACATCTTGAACAGCGTCGGCGTTACCAGGTTCACCCTGGCATCCGTACACTGCGCCGAAAGAATCGTCGCCACGGTCAGCTCCCACGCACTCGTATGATTCAGCGCACACACCGCGTCCGGATACGTCTTGTCGAGCGCATCCAGAATCGCCGCTACCCGCTCCGGCGCCAGCGGCCGTTTCGTCTTCCCCGGCCGCCTCTTCGCCGCCGCCGGCTCCGTCGCAGCAATCGCCCGAGCCTTCACCCCCACAGGCGAAGTCCCCACCCGCCGAACCGCTTTAACCTGCTTCGCTGTCTTCACCTGCTTCGTCGCCACCGAACTACCCCAGCCGGTCCAGCATCTCCGCCGCCGGCACCCGCACACAGCTGAAAATGGGTGTGTCCTCGAGCGTATACATGCTGATCTCCGTCTCCCGCAGCTGCTGCACCAGGTCCAGAAAGTCCTCCGGAAAGTTCGTCTCGAACGCCACCACAAACTCCTGGTCGTCGATCCCAAACGAGTACGTCGTATTCAGCTTCACCCGCGGATACATCAACCCCACCCGGATATGCTCATCCATCAACCGCTTCCGCTCCGGCGCCGGCAGCAGGTACCAGGCCCGCGTCTTCCAGAACGGGTAGATGAAAATGTACTTCTGTCCGCCCGGCCGGATCGCTCCCCGGCCCTCACCTTCGCTCTCGTCCTCCCGATCGATCTGGTACTGCGACCTCTTCGTCATCGCCAAAAAGTTATGCGGTGAGTCCAGGTACCCACCCATCGGCGTCCCCATCAGCTCCGACCGCATCTTGTTCAGCTCGTCGACCCCATATCCAATCGACCACACGCACATATCCACATCGCCCCTCGTCCCCACCGTCGAGTAGGTCAGCGACAGAAACTCCCCCGGCTTGTTCCACCGCTTCAGCACCTCCGCAAACGCCGCTTTATGCGCCGCCTTCGTCTCCCCATCCAGCCGCCGCCACTCCGGCATCACCTTGTAAAAGCTGAAGCACACAATCTGCCGCTTCACCGCCGGCTTCGAAGGATCATGCACCCCCGGTCCACTCTGCGGCCGAGCCGATGCTGAAGACGTGGTGGCCGGAGACGCCGAGGTCGCGGGAGTTGCAGTGGTAGTTGCCATCCCTCCATCCTACCAAGCTCGCCTTTCGTCCTTCCATTCCGAGCACCGCGAGGAACCTGCTTCTCGTCCCTCCCGCCAACCCCCGCTCGCCTACCCCGATATACTTCACCCAATGTCTGAAAAACTCATCGCCCTCCTTGTGGGCCTCATCGCCAGCGGCGGGTACCTCACCGTCGCCGTCCTCATGGCCATCCAATCGGCCTGCATCCCCCTTCCTTCCGAAGTCATCATGCCGCTCGCCGGCTACGCCCTCGCCCACACCCAGCTCCAGCTCATCCTCTTGGCGACCGTCGCCTCGCTCGCCTCCAATCTCGGCTCCATCCCCGCCTACTTCGCCGGAGCCCGCGGAGGCCGTCCCATGGTCGAACGCTACGGCAGCTGGGTCCTGCTCAGCCGCCACGACCTCGACCTGGTCGACCACTTCTTTGCCAAATACGGCTCCATCACCGTCCTTGTCGGCCGCATGCTCCCCATCGTCCGCACCTTCATCGCACTTCCCGCCGGCGTCGCCAGAATGAACCAGTTCCGCTTCCACCTCTACACCTTTATCGGCTCCTGGCCGTGGTGTTACGCCCTCGCCTACGTCGGCATGAAGCTCGGCGACCGCTGGAACACCGACCCACGCTTCAAGGAGATCTTCCACCGCTTCCACCTCGGCGTCGAACTCGTCCTCCTCGCCGCCATGGTCTGGTTCGTCTCCTCCCACTGGAAGAACCGCATCCGGACCGAACCCGCATAATCCTCCTCGCATCCGTCCCTGCGCACGAGCCGCCGCGAGTCACTCGATTCTCTCGATGAAGTTCTCAATATCCGGATCTGGTGAACACCATCAAGCAAATTCCCTCTTACCGAGAGACCGTGGCGACCCTCTTTTTCCTAAGTGTCCACGCTCTCTCCTTCGCCCAAACGAATTGCCCATCCTCGCCTGGATCACGCACCCCAAAAGCTCCCCAAACCGCCGTCCAGATCGACAACGCCGAATCAACCGCCAAACCCGACGACGTCCAGACCCCGGAGGCGAACCCCAGCCGCCCCACCATCACCAATCCCGCCCACATCCCCCCCGTGGGCTACCTCCAGTTCGAACAGGGCTTCGTCGAAGCTTACCGATCGCCCTCTCTCGCTCGGCAATTCAGTCTCAACCAGTCGTTCCGACTATCCCTTCATCCCCGCCTCATGCTGCAGTTCTCGAGCCAGCCCCTGGCCCAGAGCCGCCTCCCCGACTCTCCCGGCAACGCCTCTAACCCCGCAACCGATCCCGGCGACCTCACCCTCGGCCTCCAGGCAGTCTTGGTCAAAGAGTCTGGCCCTAAACCTGCCATCGCCCTGAACTACCTGCATCGTGTCCGCGCCGGCAGTGCACCGGATCTGGACATCGGCAGCTTCTCCCAATCCGGCGTCCTCCTCCTCAGTGGCGATCTAGGAAAATTCCACTACGACACCAATTTCATCGTCTCAGAGCAGTTATCCGACCCCGTCCGCCGCGCTCAGTTCGGTCAAACCCTCTCCGTTACCCATGAAATCTTCCCCAAGAGCCTCCACGACAAACTCGCGCTCACCGGCGAGGTCTGGCACCTCACGCAGCCGCTCGTCCACTCCACCCGCAGCGGGGATTCGAGTCCCCGCAGCAACGCCGTCGCAACCTTATGGGCCCTCGGCTACACCCTTCGCCCCAACCTCGTCCTCGACGCCGGCTTCGACCGCGGCCTCACGTCCACCTCCACCGCGTGGCAAGGCTTCGCCGGCTTCACCTACCTCCTCCCCCACCGTCTTTGGCAACACCGGGACACAACCCTTCATCCACCCCATCCTGGGCACGTTCAAAGACGCTAACCCTACTCCCACCAATAAACTACGTACCCGAAGTCAGTCCCACAGTGTCGCAGCTGCGACTGCGAACTCCCTTGCACGTCATGCCGGTGTAGTCGATCATCGCGGCGAAGACGAGCTTTCGGTCCTGCGCTCCCAGGCATCTACCGGTTCTGACTTAGGTACAGAGGAACGCGCATGAACAGCCGATATGCCTGCCGTATCGCTGCCGGTTGTGTCGCTGCTGTCGCCTGGACCGGTCTGGCCGTCCAGATCGCGGTCTCCTTCCATCTGTCCGGATCGGTGTCGGCGACCCTTTGGATCGTCTTCGCCTACTTCACCATCTGGACCAATCTTCTCGTCGCCGTCGTCTTCACCGCGCTCGCGACCAACCTCACACCGCTTCGTTCCAATTGGATCGTCGCCGGGACGATGCTCTCGATCCTTCTGGTCGGCGCAATCTACGCTCTTCTGTTACATGGCCTAACCGAACTCTCGGGCGGCTCGGCCGTCGCCAACGTCCTTCTGCACATGGCCACTCCCATCCTCGTCCCACTTTTCTGCATCTTCTTTGCCCCAAAGGGAGATCTCACCCATCGGGATCCGCTTCGCTGGGCAGTTTATCCGCTCGCCTATCTGGCCTACGCGCTCGCCCGAGGAACCGCCACCGGGCAATACCCCTATCCGTTCTTGAACGTTGTCCGTCTAGGCTGGCAACAGACATTCATCAACTCAGTCCTGATCGCGGCTGGGTTTCTTCTGGCGGGTCTCGCGATCGTCTGGATCGACAACCGTATCGATCGCCATCCACCTGCGCCGCCCAATTGATGCTGCCCTATGCTCCTGGCCTTCTCTGCGGCCTCCGTTTGCGCCACCCCCAACCCTGAGCGATACTAACCTCTCCGCAACCCGCAAATCCGCACCACAGAAGGGTACCGCCAAGCAAAATGTCTACGCCCGACGCCGCCACCACGCCACAAGCGGCTGATATCGCCCCAGCAAAAGGAAAGTTAGGCATCATGATCCCCGGCATGGGAGCCGTCGCCACCACCCTCATCGCCGGCGTCGAAGCCGTCCGCAAAGGCCTCGCGAAACCCATCGGCTCCACGACCCAGATGGGCACCATCCGCCTCGGCAAACGCACCGACAATCGCAGCCCCCTCATCAAGGACTTCCTCCCCATCGCCCAGCTCGACGACCTCGTCTTCACCGGCTGGGACATCTTCGGCGGCAACCTCTACGACGCCGCCAGCCACGCCCAGGTCCTCGACCGCGACCAACTCCGCGAGATCAAGCCCTTCCTCGAATCCATCGAGCCCATGCCCGGGGTCTTCGACCAGCACTACGTCAAGCGCCTCAATGGCACTAAGATCAAGGCCGGCAAGAACAAGTGCGACCTCGCCAACCAGATCCGCAACGACATCGCCGAGTTCAAAACCAAAACCGATCGCCAGGTCATGATCTGGTGCGGCTCCACCGAGATCTTCCTCGATCACACCGCCGTCCACCAGACCCTTGAAGCCTTTGAAAAGGGCCTGGTCGACGACGATCCCAACATCTCCCCCTCCATGCTCTACGCCTGGGCCGCCCTCAAGGAAGGCATCCCCTTCGCCAACGGAGCCCCCAACCTCACCGTAGACGTCCCCGCCCTCAACGAGCTCTCCCGCAGGATGAACGCCCCCATCTGCGGCAAGGACTTCAAGACCGGCCAGACCTTTATCAAGACCGTCCTCGCCCCCGCCTTCAAGACCCGCATGCTCGGCGTCGCCGGCTGGTACTCCACCAACATTCTCGGAAATCGTGACGGCGAGGTCCTCGACGACCCCGAGTCCTTCAAGACCAAGGAGGAGTCCAAACTCGGCGTCCTCGACATCATTCTCAGGCCCGATCTCTACCCCGACCTTTACAAGGATCTCTACCACAAGGTCCGCATCAACTATTACCCACCTCGCGGTGATAACAAAGAGGGTTGGGATAACATCGACATCTTCGGCTGGCTCGGCTACCCCATGCAGCTCAAGGTCGACTTCCTCTGCCGCGACTCCATCCTCGCCGCCCCCCTGGCCCTCGACCTCTGCGTCCTCCTCGACCTCGCCGCCCGCACCCCCAGCCTCCGCGGCATTGGCATCCAGGAGTGGCTCTCCTTCTACTTCAAAGCCCCAGACTCCGCCCCCGCCGTCTACCCCGAACACGACCTCTTCATCCAATCCATGAAGCTCAAAAATACCCTCCGCCACATCATGGGCGAAGACCTCATCACCCACCTCGGCCTCGACTACTACGCGGACTGAGCCGTTGTCCCTGCCTCTTGATCGTTGCTTTTGCCTTCGGTGTTCGGGCGTACCTACTCAACCACCGCCAGCAGCCTCGCCCACAAAGCCTTCATCCCCGCACTCGTCTTCGCGGAGACCGTCAGAACTTCATCCACCTCGTGCACACTCCGAAGTGCTGCCAGCGACTTAGCCAGCACGTTGTTCGAGATTTTGTCGGACTTGGTTCCGACCACCAGGAACGGTCGCTGCGTCTGCTTCAGATAGCTGATCAGCTGTGTATCGTTCGGCTGCGGTGGAATGTTCGTGTCCACCAGGCAGATGCACAGGGCAAGCGTCTCCCGGTCAGCCAGGTACGGCTCGATGAACTTCGGCCACTCCGCCGATATGCTCCTCGAAATCTTCGCATACCCATACCCCGGTAGATCCGCGAACATCAGCGAGGGTATCACCTTCTTCTTCGCTCCCGATGCCTCATGCAACGCAAAGAAGTTGATCGCTCGCGTGCGCCCCGGAGTCGATGAGGTGTGCGCCTCATGCGACCCCAGAAGCGCATTGATCAGCGAGGACTTCCCCACATTCGAACGGCCAAGAAAGGCGACCTCCGGTGCTCCATGGGTCTTCGCATAGTCGGGAAAATGGGAGACGTCCGTCGCCGACAAAAGGAAAGAAGGAGAAAGAGGCACGCCTCAGTCTACGCGAGCGCCCGGCTCCTCTCGTCCAACCTCATCGGCTTACCGCGTTCAGCAGCCGGAAGGTGACCAGTGACTCCGACGGGATCACGACATCGTGACTCCCTGTATAAGCCGCCCCCGCGCTTCCCGCACCCGCTCCCGCCAGGCCTCCGATCACCGCGCCCTTGCCTCCGCCAGCCAGTCCGCCAATAATGGCTCCCAGGCCCGCTCCGCCGCCCACCAGGGCTCCCGTTCGCTTGCCTTTGCCCTTCTCGCTCTTCTCGTATTCGCTGGACGTGACGCGGACGCCCCCGACGGAAGTCAACTGGATCCCCAGCGCACCCGCGCCCTTGAAACGTCCACGTCCCTTTGCCGCCACGACCGTTCCCGCCACTCGTGTGCCCCGCGGAAACACGGTCTCACCACCTCTGGCGACGATCGGCTCAGCCAGAACGCCGGTGAAGCCATCACCCACGTTGCTGGTCGATGCCTTCAAGGTTTCAGTCAGAGTCACAGCGGCGCGACTGCCGGCAGGAGCAGTCAGCAGCCTTCGAGGCGCGGGTGCGGACGAGGACGCGGTCGGTGAAGATGACGCCCCGGCAGCATCGGCAACCGCTGGTCCGGCTACTGCTGGAGCGGCCGCCGTCGCTCTGCTCGATCGAGGCGCCGGTGCCCCTGCGGGAGCTGCTGCATCGGCCGCCGCGGTCGCGGGTTGCACCGCCGGAGTCGCCGGAGCCGCGGCTCCACTGGAAGAAGTCGATCCCTGAGCAGAAGGTTCGGCAGGTGCCGGAGCGGGTGCGGATTTGCATCCACTCCCAACCAGCACAGTTGAGATAACAAACGTCGTTGCTAAGGTAATCAGCTTGGTTCGCATCGCCACTCTCCGTGTCCTTCTTCCGTTGCAATAGTTCGCAGCGGCCCGATCCCAATCCGGGCCGTCACTGCTGAGAATACTCCGTGTACAGGAACAACCTCTCGTCTCAAAAAAACCGCCTTTGTACTTGCGGCCAACCGCGCACCCCGGATCCGGCGCGGCCCATCGGCCTTGGCCCCGCGTTCGACAGTCGGGCCTCTTCCCACGGCAGCGCTTCGTCGGCACTGGTATTCGATAACGCCATTAAGAGAAAAATAGTGCAGGAGATGGAAAATGTTTTCGCAAACAGAGAATTACGCCATATGCTCACGTAGGAGGAGCCGGGGTGCCCAGGGCAGCCGGTTCCAAACCTCTGAAAGCCGCTCGACTTTGGAAGATCTAACCGGTACCAGGACCTTCACCTCCCCAACCGATGTTCAGGTGGGATCTATTCGCAACCTTTGGAGGCACCATATGCACGTATCCCGCCTTGTCGTCACTCGGCAACCCAGCCGACGGCTGCTCGTCTCTATCGCCTCAACCGCCCTTCTCGCCTCAGGTTGCTCCAATCTCGTGAGTACAGCTCCGGAAAGCGGCGCCGCTAGCTCCGCCGCTACAGTCAGTGGCCGAGTTCATGGAGGCAATCAGCCCGTCGCCGGCGCAACCGTGAACCTCTACTTCGCTGGGCAAAGTGGGATCGCCTCCAAACCGATCCTCGCCGCAACGACATCGACCGCCGACGATGGCGCGGGCAGCTTCTCCTTCATAAGTCGCCGACCGACGGCCAGGCGAACCCGGGAAACACGAATACCTTCTCCTGTCCCACCACCGGCGGCATCCCTTACGTTTACCTCGTCGCCCGCGGTGGAAACACGCTCAATACACATGTTGCGGCTGTGACCAATGCCGCCTCCGTCTTTATCGCTCCGGTAGGCCTATGCACAGGTATTAACGCTTCCACCTTCACTTATATGAGTGAAGCAGTCACCGCAGCCACCGTCGCCGCCGTTCACCAGTACATGAACGAGTCAACAGGCGATGTCGGCGCCGATGGCATCCTGGCCTCCTATGACGGGCTCGCCAACGCCTTCAACACTGTCTCGAACATGGTGAGTCTCTCGACTGGGCAGACCCTCTCGTCCGTAACTCTGACCGGAGGCGCCGCGGCCACCACCGTCACGGCATCGGCAGAGCAAGCCAAGCTGAACCAGATCGCAAACATCCTCTCCGCCTGCATCAACAATGCATCGAGCTCGGCAACCGGCTGTACCAATCTCTTCACGTACGCTGTCGCCCCGCCAGTCTCCCCCGCCACACTTGCGTTTCCCACGGCCGCGCCACCCTACGCCATGGCTGCGGATGGCAACGGAAACGTGTACTTCTCCACCTTCAACCCTGTCGGTGTCTGGATGATCCCGGGTGCTTCGACCGCTGGTGCTCCAGTCACGCCCATTCAAATCTCAAACGTTGTGGGTTCCGCGAGCCGGATCTTGGTTGATGGAAACGGATCTATCTGGGCTTCCTCTCTACTCGGTTTCGTCTCCCAGATCACGCCGACTTCTGACCCTGCATCCACCAACTTCCTCAACGGCTACACCACCGTCCAATACACCACACCGTCCCCAAGCTACGGCCTCGCCGCGAACCCCGGCAAAGCGCCGGGAAATAACGGAGTCTACGTTTCCAGTCAAGCCACGGCCAACCAGATCGACCTGCTCACGGGAACGGGAATCGCCTACGCGGCCGCTCCCGGCTTTCCCACGGCCTCGGGCGCAGGCGGCCTCAACGTTCCGAGCGCTATCGCAGTCGACGGCGCTCTCAACACCTGGGCCGCGAACGATCAACCGAATGCAGGAACCGGCCTCAGCCTCGTCACGGAAATCAGCGCTGCGGGAGTCAGTCTCTCACCCGAGGGTGGATTCCAGAAAGACGCCACGTTCTTCCTCAACGGCCGATCCATAGCCGTCGATCAGGCAGGAAACGTCTGGGTCGGCAGCGATGGCGCGAACTTCGTCACCGAGATTGTCGGTGGCGCCGTCCCCATCTACCAGCCCTTCGCGCTCGGTCTGTCAAACGGTCGGTTTCAGCTGAAACCCTAACGGCACCGCTCACCAGGGGCCCCGGGGATCTTCCCCCGGGGCCCTTTGTTGTTGCGGAACCAACGAGCTCCGGCGATTCGCATCTCGACCGGAGCCATGGGAGCTCATGGCGACCTCTGGCCGGAGGTCTTCCGAGCCTCTCCGTCACACCTTCCTTTCGGGGGATACCTACGCCTTACCTTTCGTGGCCTAATCGCTGCAGCAGCTTGCACCCATGCCCAGCTCCCAACAGCCCCAGCGCCGCCGATTTCAGTGTTGTCAGTCTCGTCGGCGCGGAGTGATTTGGCTCCTTCTTCTCGTGACTCGGATCGCCCCTGCCCAGACTCCCCCGGCACCCGCCGGGAGTGTGCCGCTTCTGCTCCCGAGCGCCATCGCCTATGACAGCGCCGGGAATCTTTACATCGCCGAAACCCAGCGGCACGTCATTCGCAGATTGGATGTCCTTGGCAATATCACCAGCTTCGCCGGCGACTCTACCCAGGGCTTCAGCGGCGACGGCGGACCCGCCACCGGCTCCCATCTGAATTCGCCCGGGGGCGTTGCGGTTGACGGCAGCGGCAACCTCTACATCTCGGACTCCGGCAACAACCGTGTCCGTCGCGTCGACTCCGTCAGCAAATCTATCCAAACCATCGCCGGTGGCGGCACAGCCGCATCCCCCATCGATGGCGGCCCCGCCCTCACCGCCTCCCTGAATCTCCCAGGGGCGATCTGCCTCGATCCGGCAGGTCTGAATCTCTACATCGCAGATACCGGAAATCACCGTATCCGTCACGTCGACCTGACCGCGGGAACCATCGAGACGATCGCTGGCGACGGCGTCCAGGGCTTCTCCGGCGATGGTGCGCTCGCAACCTCCGCCAGCCTCGACAGCCCCGACAGCCTCGCCCTCGATCGCAACAACAATCTCTACTTCGCCGATACCCACCATGGCCGGGTTCGCCGAGTCGCAGCCGGTACAAAACTCATCAGCACAGTCCTCCAGGCCAGCACGCCCGGCACATCCACCCCATCCGGAGCCCTATCGCTTGCATCCCTTCGCGGCGTAGCCACCGACGCCGCGGGCAACATCTACGTCGCCGATTCGGGCAACCATCGCCTTCTCCGCGTCGACCACGCCAGCGGTCTGATCTCCGTCTCAGCCGGCAGCGCAATCCAGGGGTTCGCGGGAGACGCCGGGCCCGCAACCCTGGCCGCCCTCGACTCCCCTCGCGCCGTTGCCCTCTCACCCGGCGGCCTCATCTCGATCGCAGACGCTGGCAACCAGCGCATTCGGCAGCTCCTCGACGATCCCGCGCCTTCCACCTCCATCCAGACCATCGCCGGTCTCGGCGCAGTCATCCGCGACCTCCTCTCGCTCTCCGCACCCGCCGTAACGGCATATGGCAGCGGAACTCTCACCGCCTCACTCCTTCTAACGCGGCCAGCCTCCGGACAGGTCACCTTCTTCGATATGGTCAACGGCTCCAGCCTTGTTATCGGAACCTCCCCGCTCGCCGGCAACTTGGCCACCCTTAGCCTCTCCAATCTTCCGGCCGGGCAGCATCGTGTCATGGCAACCTATCCGGGCGACGCGACCCACCCCGCCGCCCAGACCTCGCCGTTCCCCCTCACCATCTCGCCCCTTACTCTGAGGGCCACTCCAGCCTCCGCCGCTATGATCTATGGGTCGGCGGCCCCTGTCCTCACCGGATCGCTCGACGGCCTCCTCCCTCAGGATGCCGCACAAGTCACCGCCTCCTTCTCCACATCCGCCATCCCGCTCTCTCCTGCCGGCACTTACCCGATCTCGACGGCTCTTACCGGGGCAGCAGCACCGAACTATGTCGTGCAATCGGCTCCCGCGAATCTCGTCATCACGGAGGCGAACTCAATCACGGGTCTCCGCAACGGCAGCGCCGACGGCAGCTTCGCCGGCACTATTCTCGCCGACGTAAGCAGCACCACCTCCGGCACGCCTCGGGGCCTGTCACCCTTCTTGACAACGGAGCCATCCTCGGCAAGTCGACCGTCTCCGCCCTTGGCTCTGCGGTCTTCTCCCAGGTTCCCCTGTCGTCCGGAACCCACACGCTCAGCGCCTTCTACTCCGGAGACCGGAACTTCTTCCCCAGCTCCTCCTCCCCTCTGAACGAGTCCATCTCAGTCGCACCCGCCGCCGACTTTGCCATCACCGCCACTGGCCCCAGCTCGCAACTCCTCGCCGGCGGCGGGTCAGTCAGCTACAGTCTCTCCGTCCAGATGACCGGCGCCGCTCTCTCCAGCCCCGTCGCCCTCTCCGTCTCGGGCCTGCCCGCATTCACCAAAGCAGCCTTCACACCCGCCTACCTCCCACCCGGAGCTGGCAAATCCACGCCACTGACTCTCACCATCACCTCTCTTTCGTCATCGGCCATGCATACCCCGCAACTCAGCATCTGGGAGCCGCCATCCGTTCTGGCCCTGGCTCTTCCGCTCTTCGGCGTTCTGTTCCGTCGTCGCCGAAGATCCCTTCCGACACGAGGCGTGCCAACCCTGGCCGTGGCTCTCCTCGCCCTCTTCTTTGCCTCGGTTCTCATCGGCTGCGGAGCTCGTATCAACACCGCCGGTCAAACCAGCACCCCACCTCAGACCTACACACTTACCGTCACAGGAACTGCCACCGACAGCCAGGGCTCAACCCTCGCGCACTCGGCCAATATCGTCCTCACCATGAACGGAGCCCACTGATGCGCCGCCGAGGCGAGCAACCCTACAGAGCCGGTCCGATCGATCGCAGCGCAAGAAAGATCGCAACGCCCGCAAAGAAGATCAGGGCCATGCGGATGCCGGGCTCCCGGTTCACCTCCGGCACCAGGTCCGAAGCAGCGACGTAGATAGTCACGCCCGCGGCAAGCGGCAGTCCCAGGTGCACCAGGCCCGGCGCGGCGTTGATAGCGAACACTCCGAGAAGCGTCGTGAATCCAAGCAGCAGAGCCGATGCAAGCGCGGCTCGTCGCCCTCGTCCACCCGCCAGCATCACGCTTGCCACCGTAAATCCCTCAGGGATCTTGTGCAGAAAGATCGCGACAAAGATCATCCATCCCAGCCAGCTCGAAATCACGAAGCCCGACCCAATCGCAATCCCATCGAAAAAGGTATGCACCGCCAATCCCAGCAGCACGGAGTAGGTCGTCTTAAGCGAGAGAAACTCGTGATGGTGCGTCTCCTCCCCGAAATGGAAGTGAGGCACCAGCGTGTGCTCCAGCAGATGGACGCCGCAATAGCCGCCCAGCAGCAGAATAGGTCCCCACCTCGGGTTCAGAGCCAGTCCCTCCGGAACCATCTCCAGCGTCGCCGCGGAAAGCATGAAGCCCGCTCCCAGAGCCACGAAGTAGCGCAGGGAGCGGGTCGAAGGCGATCGGCGGACCAGGATAAGACCCCCAACCGCATTGGCCAGACCCGCCAGCAAGCCCAGTAAAGAGCTGATCCAGAACGGGTGCATCGTCTATCGCCCGCGCCGGATCTGCAGAATCGCATCGTCGCACCGACGCTCCACCCGCGACCTCTTCTCCGCAGGGCGAAGGACGATTGCTTCTCTTGTCATGATCCCTAAGATTCTAGAATTCTACCGTCTCGAAGGCCCGCACCCTTCCGCCCTCACTGGCCACGGCGAACAACAGCGCCAACCCACCGAGAAGAACCCCGCCTTCCATCCGCTCAGAGAGTCTGTGCAGCCTCTCGAAATGAAGCCGCGCCGGATCCGCCGGATCTGCGGCATTCACATCGCCTCCCGCGCCGATCCGATAGCTCTCCATTGCCGGCAGCACCCCTGTCTGCGAGTACCCCGTCACCGCCACCATCGCAACAGCAAGCGCGCACTCTGTCAGGAACACTCGCCTATCAAGGCCACGGCGAACACCAACCACCGTCAATGCTAGAAACACCAGGCCGCACACCAGCCCCAGCAGATGCAAAACGCGCAGCGTCCCCCCAACCACCAGGCCGGCCTCACGCGCAGTCGGAAGTCGGCCGAACGCCACGGGTGCGACCACGAAAGCGAAGAACGCGATGCCGCCGATCCAGAGTACGAGCGATAACAGACGTCCGAATCGCACCAGTGTCGCCACAATTGCCCCGCCCTTCCGAACAACATGCTCTAAGAGGAGACTCGAGCCGAAGCGGCGCCATCCGTACCCGAACTCCCGCGCGCCAGCACCCGCCGCAGCACTGTCTCAAGTGCCGCCTTGTGATCCATGTACTCCGCCTCGGGAATCCGTCCCTGCAACCGGTCCGTCTCGAGCAAGAATAGCTCCTCTTTCAGCGCCGCCAGCGATCCTCCATGCGATCCGCCCTGACCGGCGGCCCCCGTCTGCTCCCCGGCCAAAGCGCCCGGCGCGCTCTCCGGCACTCGCTTCAACATCACACCGGCACCCCCCGCCAGCAGCAGGCCCAGCCCGCCCAGGATCCACCACTTGTACTTCGCCCAGGGATCGTTGGTCCCCTCGGGATCAATCGGATTCCCAAGCCCGCCCCCCGGTCGCGTATCGGTCGCCGCACTCCCGGCGCTGGCCGTCTGCGGCTGCGTTGCATCGCCCGGTCCAGGCGTGGCCGCCTGTTGCGACTCGCGAGGCAACTGCCCTGTGCCACCGACCGTGAACTCGATCGGCTGCGACGGCGACACCCCGCGCGCCACATACGTCTGCGCATTCACCTCATCGTTCACCGCCGTGTAAGGAGCCGCTGCCCCAGCCTTGAAACTCATATTCTTCGGCATCATGATTGCCACCGTATCCGTCGGCAGCAGCAGCTTTGGCGAAAGCTGCAGACTTCCGCTATACGGCAGGTGATACGTGATCTGAAATCGCGTCTCCCCCGGTCGGATCGGGAAGATGAAAGCGTAGTGGTTCGGATCCCCCAGCGGAACCGGCGAAGCCTGCACCGGCATGCCCCCAGGACCCAGCGCCGCCGACACTTCCACCACCGCCCCGGCCGGTAGATAGAACTGGAACGGCCGGTCACTGAACTGCGTCTTCGGCGGATCCGAATCGTTCTTTACAAAAAAGTTCTGCACCACCCGCAGCGTCTTCCCACCCTCGTCCGTCTGGATCCGCATCACGTCCGCCTCGCCCGCGATTCCATCCACCTTCGCAGCCGCATTGAACACATCGATATCCACCGTCTTCGTCCCCGGAGGCGCCGGCTTGAAGTAATTCGCCTTGTCGTGAGTCACCCGCACCAGGTGCACCCCCTGATCCGGCAGGTCGAGACTGTACCGGCCACGCCCATCCGTCCTCGTGCGCGTCGACTCCTGCATTCCCTGCGACAGGCGAATCAGCACCACATCGTCGCCGGCCGCCGCCTTGTTCGTCGTCTTGTTCGTGACGGTGCCAGTGATCGCATCCGCACCGGCAAAGGTCGACGTCGCCAGCATCAGCACGGGGTAAATCGTAAAGGGAAGACGTGTTCGAAAAAGAGAGCTCACACCTAGAGTCTACCGTCTCAGCCCCGCATACCTGCCTCCGAGGCACCGTGCCCTTGCCTGCCTTTGCGTGCCACCGAACTCGTCTCCAGCGTGTCGATCTCCATCAGAACGCCGGCAGCCTCGTCTTCCAGTCCCGCCCTCTGCACCTCGTAATCCGGCTCCGGATGCTTCCCGGCGAGATACTCAAACCGCAAGTCCCGCAGGTTCTCATAGATCGCCTCTTTACGCTCCTGCAGATAATCCACACGCGTCTTCTCCGCCTGCCGCCGCAGACCGCACTCCGGCCAGAACATATACACAACCAGAACAACAGCTAGCAGAGCGCCCGCAATCAGTCCCATTACAGTTCCGTCTCCCGCCGTATCCGCTCCCGCACATCGCCCACACCTGCTCCCGCGCCAACGTTCGCGGACCCCCCGCCACCCGCCACCACCATCCTCTCCGTTCGCCGCTTCCAAACCGTCACCAGCACCGCCGTCCCAATCGTCGCCAGCAGAAACACCGCAAACGGGGCGATCCACGCAACAGTATCGAAGCCCCCGCGCATCGGCGCCGCCAGCACAATCGCTCCGTACTTCCCCTCAAACCACTTATAGATCGCCGCATCCGGATCGCCGTTCGCCACCTGCGCCTGCAGTTCGTTAATCATGTGCCCCGACTCCGGGCACCCCACGTGATTGCACTCCAGCAGCACCTGCGAGCACGAGCACACACACACCATCCTGTGCCCGATCCGATCGACCCGCGACGAGGCATCGCCCGCCCCCAACATCACCAGCGCTAGGCCCAAAATTCCAATCAGCTGGCCGCCGCGCCTAAACATGGTGAACCTCGGCCAGCGCCGGCGCCTCCACCACAACCCTCTGCCGAGCCGTTGCGCGTGTCAGGTTCGGAAGCAGCGCCACCAGCGTTCCAGCCGCCACAATCCCGACCCCGATCCAGATCCAGTTCATCAGCGGGTTCAGAAACACCTTGATAATCGGCCGGTCCGTCTCCGGATTCTTGCCCTCGTAAATCACATACAAATCGCTGGCCAGCGTCGAGTGATTCGCAACCATCGTCGAGTTCGTCTGGCTCGCCTGATAGAACCGCTTCTCCGGCGCCATCTGCGTCACCTTCTTGCCCCCGCGGTACACGTCCAGCAGCGCATACTCCGTGTCGTACGTCGGGTTGCTGTCCTGCGTAAAGCTCTGGCAGACCAGCCGGTACGGCCCCATCTTCATCTCGTCCCCAAAGCCCATCTCCTGTTCGTGCGACTGGTTGAAAGCTCCGCCCGCAATCCCGATAAACATCACCACAATCCCGAAATGCACCAGGTATCCGCCATACCGGCGCGTATTCTTTCGCACCAGCAGAAGTACCGACGACCCCAGGCCTCGCCCTGTCTGATCCCGCATCACACCAGCTCCGCGAAGGAACTCAGCGCCGATCGCCGTAATCACTCCCGCACCCAGAGAGAACGCAATCAACGAAAAGAAGGACGCCTGCATCCCGTCCCCATCCCTCCACGGCCTGATCCCCGCGATGGTCAACCCGACCAGCGTCGCGCCCATCGCTATGCCCGGAAGCACGAAGTTACGCCGGATCGACCGCAAGGACGTCGACCTCCACGCCAGCAGCGGTCCCACGCCCGTCAGCAGCAGGAGCGACAGCCCAATCGGCAGATTCACCCGGTTGTAGAACGGCGCGCCCACCGTTACCTTTGACCCCTGAACATACTCGCTCAGCACCGGAAACAGCGTTCCCCAAAGTACCGTGAAGCAGGCAGCCAGAAGCACCAGGTTGTTGAACAGAAAGCTTGACTCCCGGCTCACCAGCGACTCCAGCCGGTTCTCGGACTTGAGGTGATCTCTCTGCTTCAGGAACGTAAACAGGCACACCGCCAGCGTGATCACGAGGAAGCCGTAAAACCAGCTCCCAATCGAAGACTGCGCAAACGCATGAACCGACTGCACCAGCCCCGATCTCGTCAGCAGCGTCCCCAGGATCGTCAGCATAAACGTCGAGAAGATGAGCCACACATTCCAGCTCTTCATCATGCCGCGCTTCTCCTGCATCATCACCGAGTGCAGAAACGCCGTCCCCGTTAGCCACGGCATCAGCGACGCATTCTCCACCGGGTCCCATCCCCAATACCCGCCCCATCCCAGAACTGCGTACGCCCAGTGCATTCCCAGGCAGATGCCACATGTCAAAAACAGCCACGTCACCATCGTCCACCGGCGTGTGATGTGGATCCACTTCTCTCCCGGATATCGCATCATCAGCGCACCTAGCGCAAACGCAAATGGAACCGCGAAGCCCACATACCCCAGGTACAGCATGGGCGGGTGAATCACCATTTCGGGATACTGCAGCAGCGGATTCAACCCAAATCCGTCAGCTGCCACCGGCCCCGGCTGAATCGCAAACGGAGGTGCGGCAAAGTTCAGCAGCAGCAGGAAAAACACCTGAACACCGGCCAGAATCGTCGATGCAAAAGCCGACAGCCGCACATCCACCTTATGCCGTAACCGCAGCACGAACCCATAGGTGGATAGCAGCCAGGCCCACAGCAGCAGAGACCCTTCCTGGCCCGACCAGAGCGCCGAAAATTTGTACGCCGCCGGCAGACTTCGGTTCGTGTGGTGCAGGATGTAGGACACCGAATAGTCGTTCGTGAACGACGCCCACACCAGCGCAATCGCCGCCCCCGTCACCGCGACAAAACTGCCCATGCCCGCGCGTCTGGCGGTCTCGCCCAGCCGGTCCGACGCGTCAGAGCCCGTCGGCTTGTACGCTCCCCGCCACAACGCGACCCCGCCCACCACCAGCGTGTAAACACTCAAGGTAAGCGCCAGCAGCAGCGCAAAACTTCCAAACTCCGGCATCGGATGCAGTGCCATGAACCCTCTGGTTCAATTCTCTCAAGGAGGGGAGGGAACCGCAACGATCACCTTGTGTCTAGTCAACGATTCGTGTCTTGGGAACAAGAGCCGTGGGAACCTGACTCTTGGGAAACCTGGGAATCTGACGCCTGCGCAATCTGGGAGCTTGACTCTGCAGATCCGTCGTTCGCTTGCATCAATGCTAGAACATTCAACAGCAGAACCTCGGGGAGCAGCGGTTTCACCCGAAAGACCACATCGAGACCCTCGTACTCCGCCGCCGCCTCTTCCATCCCGCTGATCACCATCACCGGCAGGGAAGGGTGGGTCTTTCGCAGCGCCCTTACAAATACAGATCCGGTCATACCCGGCATCACGTGGTCCGTGATCACGAGGCCAAGCGGGATCGCGAAGTCGCCCGCCTGCACCTGCGCCAAAGCCCGCTCCGCACTCAGCGTGGCGATCACGTAGTAGCCCGCCCTCCGCAGAATAGCCTGGCGGGTAGCTGCCTGAATCGCATTGTCATCAATCAGAAGGACCGAGCGAGGCATCTGACGGAGGTACTCCCAGGAAAGTTCATCCAGATGGATGAACAGGCTCTAGATCTCCGTTCAGATGTAGGAACCTGGCTCAACGCCGGATCAAGCTCTAAGATGCTCAAAGAGCTTCCCGCGTTGACCGTCGCTATCTAGACGGTCTTCCATAAACCGTTTACAGTTCCGGCAGTGCTCTCGCGCCGCAGATCTCCTGAATCGAAGACCCAAGTGTTTGTGAGGACTCCTTGACCCTTTCTCCCGTCGACTGGCTCATTATGCTGGTCTATTTCTGCTTCGTGCTCGGCATAGGATTCGCGCTGAAACGCTACATGCGAACCAGCAACGACTTCTTCCTCGCCGGTCGCTCCATCCCGGCATGGGTCTGTGGTCTTGCCTTCATCTCCGCAAATCTGGGCGCCCAGGAAGTCATCGGCATGGGAGCCTCCGGCGCGAAGTACGGCATCGTCACCAGCCAGTTCTATTGGATCGGCGCCATCCCCGCCATGGTCTTCGTCGGCATCTTCATGATGCCCTTCTACTACGGATCCAAAGCCCGCTCCGTCCCCGAATTCCTCCGCCTCCGCTTCGATGAGAAGACCCGCGCCGTCAACGCCTTCTCCTTCGCCGCCATGACCGTCCTTAGCTCCGGCATCTCCATGTATGCCATGGCTCTGCTCATCCAGACCCTCGGCCTCTTCCATGGCCTCATGCCCGAGAGCTGGATCTTTCACGTCTCCATCATCCTCTCCGCCCTGATCGTCCTCGGTTACATATTCCTCGGTGGCCTCACCAGTGCCATCTACAACGAGGTCCTGCAGTTCTTCCTCATCGTGGCCGGCTTCGCTCCGCTCGTCTGGATCGGCCTCCGCAACGTCGGGGGCTGGCAAGGCATCAAGCAGACCCTCCCCGCCACCATGACCCACTCCTGGCGCGGCATGGCCCACGCCTCCACCAACACCCTCGGCGTCGAGTGGGTCGGTCTCGCCATGGGCCTCGGCTTCGTCCTCTCCTTCGGCTACTGGTGCACCGACTTCCTCGTCATCCAGCGAGCCATGGCCGCCGACTCCGAGCTCTCCGCCCGCCGCGTCCCCCTCATCGCCGCCATCCCCAAGATGTTCTTTCCCTTCCTGGTCATCCTCCCAGGCCTCATCGCCATCAGCGTCACCTCGCACATGACCTCCGCCGCGCCCGCGGCAGCGGTCAGCCCCGCCAACTACGCCGCCCTTCCCTTGAGCGAGCAGCATCCCCACGGCATCATCCCGCTCAAGACCGATCCCCTCAACGGCCAGCCTGTCCTCGACGGCAAGGGCAATCCCGTCTACAACTACGACCTCGCCATCCCCGTCATGCTCCTCCACTTCTTTCCCGCCGGCATCCTCGGTCTCGGCCTCACCGCTCTCCTAGCCAGCTTCATGTCCGGCATGGCCGGCAACGTCACCGCCTTCAATACGGTGTGGACCTACGACATCTACCAGTCCTACATCAACAAGAAGGGCACCGACGCCCACTACCTCTGGATGGGCCGCATGGCCACCATCGGCGGCATCCTCCTGTCCATCGCAGCCGCCTACCTCGTCACCAACTTCAACAACATCATGGACGCCCTCCAGCTCGTCTTCTCCATCGTCAACGCGCCCCTCTTCGCCACCTTCCTCCTCGGCATGTTCTGGAAGCGCACCACCGGCCACGGTGCCTTCACCGGCCTCCTATCCGGCACCGCCGCCGCTCTCCTCCACCACGGCCTCACCATCCCTGGTGACGCCGCACCAGGAATTCACGGCGGATGGATCACAATTCTCCACCATTACCCCAGCGATATGGCCCAGAACTTCTGGACGGCCATCTTTGCCTTTTCCATCAATCTCATTGTCACCATCATGGTCAGCCTCGTCACAAGTCCACGTCCTGAGAGCGAGCTGGTAGGGCTGGTGTACTCCTTAACCCCAAAACCCGTTGAGCATCACCTCGCCTGGTATCAGAGACCCATCACCCTCGGCATCGCAGTCCTCGGCATGCTCGTCCTCCTCAACCTGGTCTTCGCCTAATCAGCCTTCGCCCATCTCGAAAGAGAGCACAATTCTATGGGTCTCGACATCCGCATTCCGCTCGGCCTCATCTTCCTCATCATTGGCGCCATCATGGCGGCGTATGGCGTCTTCACCCGCGGTACTCCCGGCCTCTACGCCCGATCCATGGACATCAACATCAACCTGATCTGGGGGAGCATCATGCTCGTCTTCGGTCTCATCATGTTCATCGCAGGCCGCCGCAAAAAGTGGCAGGACGACCCCGTCACGCCCCGCCCATGGGAGCGCGACGGCTCTAGACCGCAGCTCTGATCCATCACCGCGCAGCGAAATGCTGTTCCCTCACGTAGCGACGCGCCACTCGATCGCACCTCCCAAGCGTTCATCTTCTCCCTCACCCGCCCCTGAGATAATCGCCTCATGAAGCGAAGGGTGATCGAGCAGTACGAGTTTGTCCGCAAGATCGGCGCCGGCGGAAGCGGCGTCGTCTACCTCGCAAACGATACCCTCCTCCAGCGCCCCGTCGTGCTTAAACTTCTCAAGCAGGGCGCCCTCACGCTCGAGCAGATGCGCCGCACCCAGCTGCGCGAAGCCCGCCTCGCCTCCGCCATCGATCACCCCAACGTCTGCGCCATCTACGAGGTCGGCGAAGCTCCCTCCGACTCGGGAAATCAACCCGAAGCCTTCATCGTCATGCAGTACATCCCCGGCAAGTCCCTCGACAAGCTCATCGCCGAAGGCCCCGCCAGCCTGCAGCTCGTTCTCTCCGCCGGCATTCAGATCGCCGACGGTCTCGCCGCCGCCCACTCCCTCGGCATCTTTCACCGCGACCTCAAGCCCGCTAACGTCATGCTCACCGACGGCGGACTCATCAAGATCCTCGACTTCGGCCTCGCCCGCCGGCTCTCTCCCGACGCCGACTTCGATCCCTCCGGCCCGAACAAGACCCGCACCGCCTCCGAAGGCGGAACCTACACCGCACGCGGTGGAACCATCGCCTACATGGCGCCCGAACAGTTCGTCACCGGGCAATCCAGCGTCCAATCGGACATCTTCGCGCTTGGCGTCGTCCTCTATGAACTCGCCACGGGCCGCCACCCCTTCCACCGCCCTGACGCTCCCGACTTCCAGAGTATTCGCGCCATTCAGTTCGCCGATCCACCGTCCCTCCGCGAGATCGCGCCAGACCTCCCGGTTGAGATCGAAAGCGTCATCCTCCGATGTCTCGAAAAGCAGCCCTCGTCCCGCTTCTCCTCAGCCGCCGATGTTCGCGAAAGCCTCAAAACCGTTATGCGTGCCATGCAGCTTGACTCCGTCATCCTCCCCGGAGAATCGATGGGCTTCCACTCCGCCCAGGGCCGCCTCGCGCTCGACGGTCCAGAAGAGGAGAAGCGTTCGACCGGCATTCTCTCCATGCTCGCCGAACGCTTTCGCGAGGGGGGCGCAACCGCCGCCGGCAACCAGAACACCATCGTCGTTCTTCCCTTCGTCAACTTCGGCGCTTCCACCATCGCTCCGCTCTACGGATACGCTCTCGCTGACGCCATCGCCGCCCGCCTCGCCCGCATGCCGACCCTCGTCGTCCGCCCGTCAAGCTCGTTGATGACCATCCCCGCGCATCAACTCGATCCCCTCAGCACCGGCCGCAAGCTGCTCGTGCAGTTCGTTCTGGCCGGCAACTTCCTGCGTTCAGAACATGGTTTCGATCTCAACTGGCAGCTTCTGGACGTGCCCAGCCAAAGCGTCCGTACCGGCGGCTCCATCAACGTCGCCTCCTTCGATCTCATCAGTGTGCAAACCGAGATCTGCAACGAGGTCTTCAGCACCCTCGAGGGCTTCGGCGACCTCCACTCCTCGAACGACCAGCGCTCCCCGGCCCGGCAGCCCTCGCTCACCGAAGACCTCTCCGAGGAGTACCTTCAGGCGCGCGCCATCCTCTCCTCCTTCATGTCCAGAACCGGAAGCCGCGATGATCTCGACCGCGCTCGTGAGCTCTTCGAATCCATCGTCAAGCAGGACGCAAACTTCGCTCCCGGATGGTCCGGTCTCGGTATCACCCACCTGCAATACGCCCGTCACGGCATGGGCGGACAGATGCACGTCCTCGAAGCCCGTCGCGCCTTTGACAGGGCCATGACCCTCGATCCAGGCTCCGCCGAGGCCAATCTCTACCGCGTCTACATGATGCTCTCTCGTGGTGAGAAAGAGTCGGCCCGCCACGCTATCGAGCACCTCCTTCAAACCGCTGGGAACGACTGGAATGTTCACCTCGTCGCCGGTATCACCCTCCGCACCGACGGCATGTACGAGGAGGCTCTCGACCAGTTCAACACCTCGCTCCGCCTCAATCCGTCGAACGCCGCTGTCATCTACAACCACCGCGCCCGCGTCTACCACTATCAAAACCAGCTCGAACTAGCGGCCGAAGAGATTCAGAAAGGCCTCACCCTCGAGCCTCGTCAGCCCCTCCTCCGGATCTCGCTCGGATACCAGCAGATGCGCACCGGAGATCTCGCCCGGGCCGTCGAAACGCTGGAAAAGGTCATCCGCGATGACGCCTCCTTGCGCATCGTCTTTCCCACCATCGCCCTCTGCTACGTCCAGCTCGGCGATCGAATCAAAGCCGCAAGCTTCATCGTCGATGAGACCCTCTCCGCGGCCGAAGCCGACAGCGAAATGGCCTACCGCCTGGCAACTTACTTTGCGGTAGAAGGCGACGAGTCGGAGGCGCTGCACTGGCTGCGTCGCGCCATCTATCTCGGCAACGAAAACTTCCCCTGGTTCTCGATCAACCCCTCTTGGAAGCGGCTCAGCGGCCATAACGACTTCGAACGCATCCTTGAAGATCTAAAAAAGGGTTATCGCCGCAATCAGAAAAACTGGAAACGCCTCCTGGCCCAAATCCGCACCTGAGCACCCGCACCAGCTAAGGTCTTTGGTTCAAGGAAACTTTCGAACCTTCCTGAACTCCGGCCTCATCTACCTCGTATACGTTCCCCGAGTCGATCCTTATAGCTGCCTTGTCTCGGGCAGGCGGAGCCCTGCGCATCTCGCAGGAAGTCCAAGCGCTAGCCGACGGCGGCTGCCGCGAACCAAGGAGAAAGCAGTGCATTCACCCCGCCACCCCGACCGCTTTCAGACATCGACATCGCCGACCGGTCCGCTGTGCTCCGCTCTGCCCGCCGTTGGCCTCCTCCTGCTCATGGCTGCCGCGGGATGCGCCAGAAAAGCCGCTGCTCCTCCACCGCCCCAGGCCATGCCCGTACAGGTCAGCGCCGTCTCGCTCTCGCCCGTTCCCAACTCCGATACTTACGTCGCCACCATAAAGAGCCGGCGCTCCGCAACCATGCAGCCTCAGGTCGACGGCAATCTCAGGTGCTCATGCAGATCGACCCGCTCAAGCAGGTCGCGACCGTCCAGCAGCAGCAGGGAACCGAGGCCCAGCTCAAGGGAACCTACGTCTACAACCAGGCCGAGGTCGAGCGACAGCGCAAGCTCTTCGAGGCCGGCATCGTCTCTAAACAGGCCTATGATCAGGCTGTTCAATCCTTCGAAACCTCTAAAGGCGCTTACGACTCCGGCGTAGCTCAGACCTCCACGCAGAAGCAGCAGCTCTCCTACTACCAGATCCGCGCACCGTTCGCCGGAGTCGTCGGCGACATCCCCGTCCACCTCGGCGACTACGTCTCTTCCACCACCTTCCTGACCACAGTCGACGAGAACCGGGATCTCGAAGCCTACATCTACGTCCCCACGGAGCGCGCCACGGACGTTCGCACCGGCCTGCCCGTCGAGATTCTCGACACCTCCGGCGAAGTCCTCGCACGCTCCACCATCAGCTTCATCTCGCCCCAGGTCGATAACGGTCTGCAAAGCATCCTCGCCAAAGCCGAGGTGCCCCACTCCGCTGAACGCCTCCGAAACGCGCAGCTCGTCAAAGCTCGCGTCACCTGGTCTACCGCGCCCGCTCCCACCGTGCCAATTCTCGCCGTCACCCGCGTCGGCGGCCAGCCCTTCGTCTTCGTTGCCGCGGCCAGGGGTGATGGCTACTTCGCACACCAGATCGCCGTAAAGTTGGGCGACACTGTCGGCAATACCTACCCCGTTCTTGCTGGTCTCAAACCCGGCGACAGAGTGATCTTGTCCGGCCTGCAGTTTCTGCAGGAAGGCGCTCCCGTCAAGCCTCTGGGCTGACCCCTCTGCCGCACTTGCGGAGCCTCGACCCATCGGCTCCGCTTCGCACCAGTTCCAACCGGCTCATCCGCGCCGGGATAGAGGGTATCTCGTGTTCGTAGACTTCTTCATCCGACGCCCGATCTTCGCCACGGTCTGCGCTCTCCTCATCGTGCTCGCAGGTGCCGTCTGCATCCCAAGTCTGCCCATCTCTCTCTACCCGCAGCTCGCCCCGCCACAGGTCGTCGTCACCAGCAACTACATCGGCGCCAACGCCACCGACGTCGAATCCGCCGTCACCACCATCCTCGAGCAGTCCATCAACGGCGTCGAGGGTATGCGCTACATCAGCTCCACCAGCTCCAACGACGGCACCTCCGCCGTGACCGTCACCTTTCAGACCGGGTACGATCTCAACATCGCCGCCGTCGACGTGCAAAACCGCGTCGCCTCCGCCCAGGGCCGCCTCCCCGCCGTCGTCAACAACACCGGCATTACCATCACCAAGGCCAACTCCAACTTCGTCCTTGCCGCGGGCTTCGTCTCTCCCGACAACTCCCTCTCTCCCGCCTTTATCTCAAACTACCTCGACGTCTACGTAGCCGACGCCCTCAAGCGAGTTCCGGGCGTCGGTGCGGTGATCATCTTTGGCGAGCGTAAGTACGCCATGCGTATCTGGCTTGACCCAAACAAGCTCGCGGCCCGCAGCCTCACTGCTCTTGACGTTACCTCCGCCCTCGCAGAACAAAACGTCGAGGTCGCCGCCGGTCAACTCGGCCAGCCTCCATCCGATCCCCACCAGAACTTTCAGATGGCCGTCCGCGTCGTCGGCCGCCTGTCCGATCCCAAGCAGTTCGGAAACATCATCCTCAAGAATGGTTCCAATGCCGGTGGTCTCGTCCTCTTGAAGGACGTTGGGCACGCGGAGATCGGCGCCGAAACTTACTCGACCGCCTTGAAATTCTCCGGTGGAGATGCCGTCGGCGTCGGCGTCCAACAGCTCTCGAACGCCAACGCCCTCGACGTAGACAAGCGCTGCCGGGCCGTTCTCCATGACCTTGAAAAATCCTTTCCGCCCGGTATGAATTACGTCATCGCCGTCGACACCACCACCGTCGTCAGCGACTCGGTCCGGGAGGTCATCAAGACCATCGGCGAAGCCGTCATCATCGTCATCACCGTCATCTTCCTCTTCCTGCAGGACTGGCGCGCCACCATCATCCCGGCCGTCACCATCCCTGTCTCGCTCATCGGCACCTTCGCTTTCATCAAGGTCTTCGGCTTCTCCATCAACTCGCTCACCCTCTTCGGCATCACCCTGGCCACAGGTCTCGTCGTCGACGATGCCATCGTCGTCATCGAAAATGTGCAGCGCCATCTCTCCAAGAACGGTTCCAATGACGATCCATCCTCCGGGCATGGACTCCGCGGCGAAGCTCTGCCCGCGACCTCGCACGGAACGTCCCTCGATAACACCTCATCCGACCCGCACGAGGCCACCAGCATCGCCATGGCAGAGGTCACCAGCGCCGTAATCGCGACCTCGCTCGTTCTTATCTCGGTCTTCATTCCGGTCAGCTTCTTCCCCGGAACCACCGGCATCCTCTACAAGCAGTTCTCTCTCACCATCGCCTTCTCGATCGCGATCTCCGCCTTCAACGCGCTCACGCTCTCCCCTGCTCTCGCCGCCCTCCTTCTCCGCCCCGAGCAGAAGAAGACCGGTCTACTCGGCCTCCTTCTCAATCCCATCGAGCGCCTCATTCAATGGGTGATCCGCGCCTACGCCCGCGCCGTTACCTTCGTCGTCCGCATTCGCTACGCCATGCTGGCCCTCTTCCTGGCTGCTCTCGCCGCCACCGCCTTCATGTACGTCCACGTCCCCACGGCATTTATCCCGCAGGAGGACCAGTCCTACTTCCTCATCATCGTCCAGACCCCTCCCGGAGCCTCGCTAAGCTACACCTCCGAGTTCGCCGATCGCGCCGCCGCACTCGTGCGCAAAAACGAAGGCGTCTTTGGCACTTTCTCCGTCATGGGCTTCTCTCTCGCAGGCGGCAGCTCGCCCAACTCCGGCCTCATCTTCGCCCCGCTCAAGCCCATCAACGATCGCTCGAAGCTGGGCCCGAAGTTCACCGCGCATGCCATCGTCACAGACATCGGTCCCAAGCTCTTTGGCATCCCGGGCGGCATCGCCTTCGCCGCCGAACCGCCGGCCATCGCTGGGATCGGCACCGTCGGCGGCTTCCAGTTCATCCTTCAAGATGGCGGTCGCAACACCTTCGGCGACATCGACCGCGTAGCCCACACCATGGTCGGCCAGGCCCGCGCCGGCCACGAGCTCACCGGCCTCAACACCACCTTTACCTCGAACGATCCCCAGGTGCGCGTCACCATCGATCGCGAAAAAGCCAAGGCCATCGGCGTCCCTTTCAACCAGATCACGGCCGCCATGGGCACCTTCATGGGCTCGAGCTACGTCAACGACTTCGACTTCAACAACCGCTCCTATCGCGTCTACGTCCAGGCCGACGCACAGTTCCGCCGCACCGCGAAGGACCTCAGCCAGTTCTACGTCCGCTCCAACTCCGGCCAGATGATCCCCCTCGACAACCTCGCCAGCATCAGCGAAACCTCCGGTCCCCAGGTCATCAATCACTACGACCTCTTCCGGTCGGCCGAGATCGACGGCTCCCCCGCGCCCGGTCTCTCCTCCGCACAGGGGCTCGACGCTATGCAGCGTCTCTTCGAGAAGAACAAGCTCCAGGGAATGACCTTCTCCTGGACCGGTCTGGCTCTTGAAGAGGTCGAGTCCGCCGGCAAGGCCATCATCATCTTCGGCCTTGGTCTGCTCGTCGTGTACCTCACTCTGTCCGCGCAGTACGAGTCGTTCGCCCTTCCCTTCATCATCCTCCTTGCCGTCCCCATGGCCATCCTTGGCGCGCTTTCACTCATCGCCGCGCGCGGCCTTGTCGATGACGTCTACGTCCAGATCGGCCTCGTCATGCTTATCGGCCTCTCTGCGAAAAACTCCATCCTCATCGTCGAGTTCGCCGAGCAGCTCCTCGGACAGGGCAAGTCCATCATCGAAGCCGCCATCGAGGCCGCCGAGCTCCGTCTCCGCCCCATCCTCATGACCTCCATCGCCTTTATCCTCGGCGTCCTTCCCCTCTACTTCGCAACCGGTGCCGGAGCCTACGGCCGCCACTCCGTCGGCACCGCCATCGTCGGCGGCATGATCCTCTCGACCGTCCTCAACCTCTTCTTCATCCCCGTTCTCTACGTGATCCTCAAAACCGTTCTGGCAGGCTTCTCCAAGAAGAAACCCCTGCCCGCTTCCTCGGCCCCCTCCGTCGAGCACAGCCGCGAACTCACCTCCCACGGCGCCTAGTCCTTACCGCCGCCGGTAGCTCTTGTGCTTCCCTACGTTTTATCGACCGAGGGAACCTGCCGTTGCGTGTTCTTTTGGTTGTCATCTGAAGCACCCCTTCGCCCGTTTCCAGTGCTAGGCACCGGGCAACACACGCGAGGAAGCGCCCCGTGCAAACGCATGTATATTCACTAAGTCCTGCATAATCATTCGTATTGACGAGCCCCGTGCCATGCGCCAAGCTCATTGGCAAGAGACCCGTCACCATGAGCACCACCCTTGCACCCTCCCCCGCCACCCCCCAGGCCGTCCGTCCAGCCCGCGCCCGCGCCACTTTCCTCATGTGCCCGCCCACTCTCTACGAGGTGGACTACGTCATCAATCCGTGGATGGCCGGAAACGTCCACGCCTCCTCCCGCGAGCGCGCCGCCGCGCAATGGACAGCCCTCCACACTGAGCTGTCCCGCCTTGCGGATGTCCTCCTCATAGACCCCGAGCCCGGCTCTCCCGACATGGTCTTCACCGCCAACGCCGGTCTCGAGTTCAATGGCTCCGTCGCCGTTAGCAGCTTCTTTCATCCCGAACGCCAGGCCGAAGAAGATCACTTCCGCCGCTGGTTCGAGCAGCACGGCTACCCCATCCTCGATCTCCCCCGCAGCTCCCCCTTCGAAGGCGAAGGCGACGCCCTCTTCTCGACCGGCATCTCCCGCCTCTGGATCGGCGAAGGCCCCCGCACCGTTGCGTCCAGCCACCGTATCCTCGCCTCCGCGTGGCCGATCGGCACCGTCGCCCTTCGCCTCGTCGACCCACGCTTCTACCACCTTGACACCTGCTTCGCCCCACTCTCGGACGGCTCCGCGATGTACTTCCCCGCCGCCTTCGACGCCCCATCCCTCGCCCGCATCGAAGCCTTCTACCCACCCGCACAACGCATCCTAGTCGAGGAGTCCGACGCCCTCCGCTTCGCCTGCAACGCCGTCAACGTGGGCAGCACCATCATCCTTAACACCATCAGCCCAAAGCTCTCGAGCCAGCTCGAAGCCCGCGGCTTCACCGTCGCCCAGGTCGATCTCAGCGAGTTCCTCAAAGCCGGCGGCGCGGCCAAGTGCCTCGTCATGACTCTCCGCCACTGATCCCGAAACCCAAGCGGTGGCTAGAGCAAATCTCCTGAAGGTGTAGAGGCAGTCTCAGCATTCATGGCCGTTTTTTCTCAAGAAAAACGGCACTGCCCCGGATTATCCACTGCACATCATCAGGAGATTTGCTCTAAGCCTTCATCCCCACCGCCCGCTTGGCATCCTCGGTCACACGCTGCTCCATCCCATCGATCCCCGCCCACGGGTCTTTCTTCAACCGCCCCCTCCACTCCGCAAATTCCGCCACCCGAAACACCGGCCTCACCGCCAGCTTCAACTCGCTCCACGCCAGCGGCATGCTCACCCCCATTCCCGCCCGCGCTCGCGGCGAGTACGGTGCCACCGCCGTCGCCCCACGCTCGTTCCGCAGATAATCTAGATAAATCTTTCCCACCCTCGCCGACTTGGTCATCTTCGTCAGGTACCGTGCCGGATTCCCCCGCTCCATCGACCGCACAAACTGGTGCGCAAACTCCCTCGCCTCCGGCCACACCATCTCCGGCGCCATCGGCACCACCACATGCAGGCCCTTTCCTCCCGTCGTCTTCAACAGGCTCTCAAGCCCAATGGCCTTCAGCCGCTTCCGCACCTCAGCGGCAGCCTCTGTCACCGTCTCCCAACCCAGCGCCTCATCCGGATCAAGATCGAAGATCAGCCGGTCCGGCCGTTCCAGATCCCCATTGCGCGACCCCCACGGATGAACCTCCAGCACCCCCATCTGCGCCAGCCCCGCCAGCGCTTCCTTACCGGCCTGCGGCCCCGGCAGCGTGATGTACCCCTCCGGAACCCCCGTCTTCTTGTCCGGAACCTCCACGCTGCCCACACCTTTCGGAAGCATGTGGTTCACATGCTTCTGAAAAAAGCACGGCTTCTCAGACCCCTCAGGACACCGCACCAGGCTTAGCGGCCGATCCGCGATATGCGGCAGCATCTTCTCGGCAACGGCCCAGTAGAAGTCCGCCAGCATCTGCTTCGTCACACCACTCACAGCATCCAACACCTTCGCCGGGTGAGTCAGCCTCACCGGCGCATGCTCCACCGCCGCCGCCACCGCTCCTGTCCCTGCCTTTCCATTCGCCTTCGCTCCTGCCTCGACACCCGCCTTTGCTCCCGCCTCTGCTCCTGCCTTTATCTTTGTCATTCTGAGCGCAGCGAACGAACCCGCTTCTCTACCCCCGCTTCCCGCCGCGCCGCCATCCTCGCCTTTCCACCCGCCAAGCCCAGCCTTCGCCGTAGCCGCCGCATGCTCCACCTTTACCTCCGCCGCACTCTTCGCCTGCCGCGGTCGAACATAGAACTTCGCCGGCGATCCAGCACCCGCTTCCGCACCCGGACTCCCTTCCGCGACCTCATCCCTGTCCCCACTCTCATCCGCCTGCCTCGCCCCTCGCTCCCCCTTAGGCCGCGGGGGGACGTCCGCTCCCTCCCTCCGAACCTCCGCCGCCGCCTTGTCCTCGCGCAATCCCAGGAACGCTGCCTGCCGCACCAGGTCGTCCGCCGTCCACGTCGCAAATCGCACCTGCGCCACCAGCTCCGGCCTCAGCCAGAGCGCGCCACGCTTCGCATCCACCGGCACCGCGGCAAAGGCGGGCTTCGCCAACCGCATCGGCTCCACCCGTTCCCTCAGCATCTTGCGCATCTTCTGCGTGAAGCCAGTCCCCGTCCGCCCCGCATACACCAGCTTTCCCTCGCTGTAGTACCCCAGCAGCAGCGACCCAACCCTGTCCTCGCCGTCGCTCGAAAACGTAAACCCGCCCACAACGAATTCCTGCTCCCGCAGGCACTTCGACTTCACCCAATCGCCGCCCCTCCCCGCCTCGTACGGCGCATCCGCCCGCTTCGAAACGATCCCCTCCGCATGCAGCTCGCACGCGCGCCGGAAGATCTGCTCCCCATTCCCTGGCATGTGCTCGCTAAGCCGGATCTCGTCCCCGTCCCCCGCAGCCAAAAGCTCCGCCAGCAGCTTCTTTCGTTCGTTCAACCCCAGCTCACGAGGATCGCGTCCCTCCACATGCAGCAGGTCAAAGCAGAAGTACGTCAGCGGATTGCGCGCACCCTCCTGGAACGACGCCTGCAGATCCGCGAAGTTCGTCGTCCCATCCTCCCGCAGCACCACCACCTCTCCATCCAGCGTCACCGACTCGACCGGCAGCCGCGCCACCGCCTCTGCCATCGCCGCGACTCGATACGCCCAGTCCAGACCGCTGCGCGTCAGCATCTGCACCGTCTTTCCAGACTTCCGCGCCTGAATCCGGTACCCGTCCAGCTTTAATTCATGCACCCAACCCGCTCCCTCCGGCGGGGTCCCCACCTCGGCCGCCAGCTGTGGCTTCAGAAACTCCGGCTGCGCCTCCTTCGGCAGATCCTTCAACCTCCGCCCCAGCGACTCACCGAGCTCCGCGGACCTCTTCGCCGCCGCCCCTCCATCGCTGTCGTCCTTCGCGCGAAACGAAGCCGGTGGCCCCACCCTGCCCGCACCCTTCCGCGCAATCCAAGGCACCTTCTTCTTGCCGTCCTCAGCCGCAACCGCACCTTCAGAACTCCCGCCCACCTTCCGATACCACGCCTGCCCCGTCCCCGCCGTCTCCTTCGAGTTCCAGACATGATCCTCGTTGTGAGCAATCTGCTCCAGATCCCGCCCCGTCACCACGCTTTTCGACTCCGCCTCGGTCACCGCCTCCGCGCTCGCCGGACGCTCGAACTCGTCATGCTCCTTGATCAGCAGCCAGTTCGGCTTGCGCTCCGTCGCCGCCTTCCCCCCCATGCGGATCAGCGCCCACTTGCCCTTCATCTTGGTCCCATGCATCACGATCTTCAGTGATCCGTCCCGCAGCCCCGCGTCCACATCCGTGTGCCCGGCCTGCGGCTCCCACGTCCCCTGGTCCCACAGCATCACCGTCCCGCCCCCATACTGATCCGCGGGAATGATCCCCTCGAACCCCCCGTACTCTATCGGGTGATCCTCCACCTGCACAGCCAGCCGCTTGTCCGCGACCACATAGCTCGGCCCCTTCGCCACCGCCCAGCTCTTCAGCACCCCGTTCCACCCCAGCCGGAAATCGTAGTGCAGATGGCTCGCCGCATGCTTCTGGATGCAGAAGGGAAGCGCAGCTCGCGTCTCATCCTTCGCTGCCCCCGCCGGCTCCGCCGTGATGTGGAAGTCCCGCATCGACCGGTACTTCGCCAGCTGCTCATCCACGGCATCAGCAGCGCTCGCCCCCGATCTCACGGCAATCGCATCCGAAGCCGCTGAACTTCCAGCAGCTCCCTCTGAGCTCTCCACTTCGAAACCGTTGTTTTCGCGCCGGGACTTACGCGGCCCGGCGTGTTGAACATCGGCCGCCTTCGCCGATGTCGTCTTCTTCGTCCCGGCCATCTCTACTCCTCATTCCACAAACTCGGAAACTTCAGCGCAGCCACCCGCCTCCATAGCTCGACCCCTGAACCCAAGCCGCATCCCCGTCCCAAGGCCTAAGAACCTAAGCCGACTTCTTCCGCTTCGCTGCCTTCGGCGCCGCAGCCGCTTCCCCAGACTTCACCAGCGCGATCCCTTCCTTCGCCGCCGCCGCGTGCTTCGCCGGAGCCTTGCCCGCCTTCTTCTCCGCCCGCTCCGCCGCAGCCGGTGCCTCCTCCACCCCAACACTGCTCACACTCTTCCGCAGCGCGTCCATCAGGTTCACCACCTTGCCTCGCGCCGGAGCCACAGGCTCGTCCTTCGGGACCGGCATGTGATTGACCTTCGCCTCCACCAACTCCTTCAACGCAACCTCGTATCCGTCCTTGAACTTCGAAGCGTCAAAAGGCGCCGCCTTCCGCTTGATCAACTCCATGGCCAGCCCCAGCGAGTCCTCATTCACCGCCACCTTTTTCAAGTCGGCAAAATACTCCTTCGGATCCCGAAGCTCCTCCTGGTACCGCATCGTGTACGCCATCATCCCGCCCAGCTTATCGTCATCGTCGGCCGTGATCGCCAGCACATGCTCCCGCCCGCCAAACGCAATCTTCCCTAGCGCCGCCTTCTTCGTCTGCCGCAGCGCCTCCCGTACCGTCCCAAATGCCTCCGCCTGCAGATCGTTCTCCGGCACCACAAAGTACGGCTTCTCCAGGTACTCGGGAGCGAGTTCATCGAGTCCCACAAACTGCTCAATCGCAATCGTGTGCTTCGATGGAACCCGCAGCTGCGCAATCTCCTCCGGCTCGATCGTCACGTACTCGCCCTTGCGGTACTCATACCCCTTCACAATGTCGCTCTGCTGCACCCGCGCCGCAGCCGGCGTATCCTCGCCCGTCGCCTCCTGCTGCTCGGCCGCGCTCGCCGAAACCTTCTGATACTTCACCCGCTCCCCGGTCTTCCGGCGGATCTGGTGAAATCGAATCTCACTCTTCGACTCGGTTGCCACAAAGAGCTTCACGCCAAACGCCACCAGCGAAATCTGAACCTGACCGGACCAGTAAGGACGCGCCACAGCAAACCTCGTACGCACAACAATCCGCGGAGTAAGTACGATTCCCGCAGCCGGCCCTAAGATGCCTAAACTCGTAGATCGGTCGACTGAACTCCTGCGTTAACTTCGAGGTTACTGCCCTGGGAAACCTTCAGCTGCCACCACCCGCGCATAGGCCGGAAGCGTCAGAAACTCCGTAAACTTCGGCGCTTTGATCAACTCCCGCAGCAGAAAGGCCGCGTGCTCAAAGGCCTGGTATCGCCCACCGTCCACCGCTCCCTTTGCCCGCGCCAGCTCCTCATCGATAGCCCCGTCGCACATTTCCACCGTCACCACCCTCCCGTCCTCGAGTGAAGCCCGGTGATGCACCCATTGCCATAGCTGCGCCCGGCTGATCTCCGCCGTCGCCGCATCTTCCATCAGGTGGAACAGCGGCACACACCCGATCCCCCGGAGCCAGGCCTCCACATACCCCAGCCCCACCGCTACGTTCTGCCGCAGCCCAGCCTCAGTCACCGGACCCTCCGGCACGCGCAGCAGGTCCTCCGCTGTAACGTTGAAATCCTTGATCTGCTTCTCAATCTGGTTCGGTCCCGGCATCACCCGATCGAACACCTCCATCGCCACCGGCACCAGCCCCGGATGCGCCACCCACGTCCCATCATGCCCATCGGTTACCTCGCGCTCCTTGTCCGCCCGCACCCCCGCCATCGCCCGCTCGTTCGCCTCCGCATCGCCTCTGATCGGGATCAGCGCACTCATCCCGCCCATCGCGTGCACACCGCGCCGGTGGCACGTCTTGATCGCCAGCCGCGAATAGCTGCGCAGGAAATGCGTCGCCATCGTCACCTGCCCGCGATCTGGAAGAACGATCGTCTTGTCCCCAGCGAATTTCTTGATGTACGAGAAAATGTAATCCCACCGCCCGCAGTTCAATCCGGCCGAGTGCTCCCGCAGCTCATACAGAATCTCGTCCATCTCAAACGCCGCCAGAATCGTCTCGATCAGCACCGTCGCCCGTATCGCTCCTCCGGACCCGGCCGAGCCCGCCGCAATCCCGAGCTCCCCCTCCGCCGCCACGAAGATCTCGTTCCACAGCCGGGCCTCGAGGTGACTCTCCATCTTCGGCAGATAAAAGTAGGGCCCTGACCCTCGCTGGAGCAGCTCCTTCGCGTTATGAAACGCATACATCGCAAAATCGAAGATCGAGCCCGACATCGGCTCTCCGTCGACCTGCACATGCGCCTCCTCCATGTGCCAACCGCGCACCCGCACAAACAGCACCGCCGGCCTCTCCCCCAATTTGTAACTCTTTCCGGTCGCCGCATCTTCGAACGTGATCGTGCGACGCACCGCATCCCGCAGATTGATCTGGCCCTCGATCAGGTTTCCCCACGTCGGCGTCGTCGAGTCCTCGAAGTCCGCCATAAAAACCTTCGCGCCCGAGTTCAGCGCATTGATCACCATCTTCCGCTCCACCGGTCCGGTAATCTCAACCCTCCGGTCCAGCAGATCCGCCGGCAAGGGCGCCACCTTCCACGCCACCTCCCGCACCTGGCGCGTCTCCGGCAGAAACTCCGGCCGCTCCCCCGCATCCAGCCGCAGCTGCCGCGCCGTTCTCTTCGCCAGCAACTCCTTTCGCCGCCCGCGAAATCGCCGCTCCAGCCCTGCTGCAAACGCCATCGCCTCAGGCGTCAGGATCTCCCGGTACCGCTCCGAAACCGGAGCCCGAAACACCACCCCTGCATCTAGACTCATCGATCTACTCCTCCATCCGCCGCGCTCTGGCCAACGTCCGCTCTTACGACCCTAGGAGAACGTCCGCACTGACTTCCCCGGCAAGCCCTTCTCCAGATCCTGCTCCGGCTCAAAACCCATCGTCACCCGTCCCAGGCTCCCAAAGCTCACATCCACGCCCGACCGTTCCTCTCCTTGGGTATTGCCGGTCCAGCTCCCAGTCGTAATCCACTGTCCCGCCCGCAGCCCACCCGTCCGCTCCGCCCCCTCACTCGCCAGCCATGGCAGCAGACGCATCAGGTCTCCTGACGTATTCGATCCCGTCCGCTCCACCCGCACCACCCCATCCACCGCCATCATGACCGTCTCCTTGGTCCAGTCGATCTCTCTCCATCCCGGGAACGCCGGCCCATACACAAATCCGCCATGAGCCTGCAGGTCGGCAATCATGCTCATCCGGTCCGCACTCACCGGGTCGGCCAGCCCGGATTCCATGACCTCGATCGCCGGATGACAGCTCCCGACCGCATCCACGATCTCCCCCCGGCTGTAAGCAGAGCTTCGCCGCGGCAGATCTTTCGCCAGCAGAAACGCCACCTCCGCCTCCAGACCCCGGTACCGCAACCCCCGGATCACCGCCCCACCCTCCGCCATCCAGATCTTTGGCATCGGCGCAAACATCGGCGTCGCATCGGCACTCGGAGCGCCCACCTTCCATCCGCCGATCTGCCCATAAGCCTCCGCCAGCATGTCCTGCACTGCGTAAGCCTCTTCCATCGATGTCGGCCTCTGCTCCCCTGGCAGATCCATCATCGGCATCTTGGTCCTCCGCGCATCCGCCAGCGCATTTGCCGCTTCCATCAGCACCTTCTCCCGACTCGCGCTTAACCCGCCCGTTGCCCGCCCAAACTCCGCCATAGCATCTCCTTTAGCCCAGGCCAGCACATCGCCCGGAACCTCGTCACCTCTACCTGAGATGCGTTCCCGCACATGTCCCTAAGATGCGTTCCCGCACATGTCCCTAAGATGCGTTCCCGCACATGCGCAGAGCATCATCAAGCCGCGCTAAGGCTTACGCCCCAGGCTCACCATATTCGCCATCAGCCGGAAAGCCCCCGGCACCCCCTCCGGCATCTGCCGGTAGAGCGCATACGCGCAATACACATACGCCCCCTTTCCCACCCGCGCCACCAGCAGGCCGCCCCTCTGCGGATCCTGCCCCGCGTCATGCACCTCCGTCACCGCCTCGTACCGTGGATCCCACTCCCGCATAAATCCATGCCCCCGCTCCTCCACCCATCCCTGGAAGTCCTTCTCCGTAATCCGGTTCGGCCACGACAGCACCTGGCTCGACGGCTCGAGCAGCTGCACCCGCGAGTCCTCCTCCACCACCCTCTCCGCCAGCCCTCCCCCCATCGACATCGGATACGGCGCATCACCGCTCGTGTACTCCCCCGACTGGTACTGCACCACCACCACACCTCCCGCACTCGCAAAGTCCGTCAGCTTCCCCGTCACCGTCGGCAGCCCCCTGTGCGCCGCATAGGACCTCACTCCCATCACCAGAGCATCGAACCCCGCCAGCTTTCCTGCAGCAATATCCGCCACACTCACCGTCGTCGCAGGTATCCCGATATCCCCCATCGACACCTCGACCGCATCCCCGGTCCCCGGCAGGTAAGCCACCCGCAGCCCCGCCGGCACGGTCACCTCCACACCCCGTGCCCTGTACGTCGCCGGCGAATACAGGTGGTCCCGCACGATCCCCGGATACCCGACCGCAGCAAACCCCTCCCGATACTCCTTCCCGCCAAAGCTCGCAACCGCAGAGAGTTTGTAACCTGATTCGGCGCCAATCCTGTCCGGCTCGACCGTAAACGGAACCGTCGCCGTCGCCGTCACGCCATTACGCTTCCACGGAGCCGCCTCCGGCATCAGCCTCCATCCCTTCGGTGCCTCCATCCGGACTACACCCTCGCCCCCGCCCCCACGATCGCCCCTTAGCTGCGCCTTCACCACAAAGCTCTTCTCGCCCGACGGCACCACACCGGCCGCGGGCGTCACCGCCACGCTCACCGCCGGCACCACCTGCAGCGGCTGAAACACAGTCTGGCCTTCCGTGGTCTCGGTCACACCCACCACCTTCAGCATCTCGAACCGAGCCCCGCCATATTCCATCTCCACATGCGCCGTCAGCGCCGCCGGCGTCAGCGGTGCATTGCGCAAACGACGCTCCCTCACGCTATAAAACGGCTGTTCAACGTCCGGCCTGGAGAAGTGAGGTCGCGTCCCCTGCGTCCCTTCCACGAACGTGTGCGTCAACTCCCCCCGATATCCACGCCCCTTGGTCACAGCAGAAATCCCACTCCCCCGCCCAACATCAACCGTCCGCTTCTCCGCCAACCGGCCATCTTCAGACGAGACAAACGTCGTCAGATATCGACCCCGCACTGTAACCGCCTCCCGCGCGGAGCTCTCAACCTCCACCCGCACCGCCACACTCCTCCCCGGCTCCACCGTCGCCTTCGCCGCCTCCGCCTTCACCGACACCCCCAGCGCCAGCACCAGCGCCTCCTCAAACTGCGCCTCCTTCAACCGCAGTTCATGCAGCACGTCATACCTCCCCGTCTGCTCTAAGCCCCGCATCCCCTGCACCCGCGGAATCAGCCCCCGCGTCATCACCAGACCATCCCGCAGCGCCGGCCCCGCGCTCCCCGGATCCCCCGAATCCTTCAATGCCTTTGCCGCCTCACCCACCTTCGCATCCACCCGCAGCAACGCGCGTCTCAAGTCAATCTTTGTATCCTCAGGAAGACCTCCCGCGAGATCCGCAATTCCCGCCCACGTCACGTCCAAGTCGTCGAAGAAGCTCTTCTCCGAGATCATCGCGCCATATGCGAGACGCGACCCGTACCGCGTATACCCCACATCGAACTTCCCCGTAGAAGCCAGCCGCACACCGCCCCCGATCTGCGTCCGCTGCAGCGCCAATCCCTCCCGCGCAAACTGCACATAGGTCATACCCAGCGCCGCGCTCGGCTCCCCCTCCGGCACCGTTACATCCGCCTTCGGTGTCGCGTTCGACCACGCCTTGGTCACGTAGTTCGGAAACCGCGCCGGCACAAACTTCCCCGTCGCATAGTCGAACATCCCCTTGTCCGTCACCCGCGCAAACGGCACCCTCGCATACACCTTCATCGGAGCCCACACCGGCAGCCCCATCTCCGGAAACACCTTCGGATCCACCGCCGCGTTGAACACCTCCTGCGCAATCTCGCCCGACACCTGGTGCTGCCCATGCCCATCGCTCGGCGCTCCGAGAAACACACTCGTCAACACCAGCGGCCGATACAGCCGCACCGCTCGCACCGCGTCATAGAGCACCCGCTCATGCGTCCACTTCGAGAACGCCTCCTCCTTCGTCTTCGAAAACCCGAAGTCCACCTCCGTCCCAAACATCTGGTCCACACCCATATACCGATCCGCCGCCAGCAGCTCCCGCGTCCGCACCAGCCCCAGAGCATCGTTGAAGTCGCCCGTCACTACATTCTGCCCGCCCTCGCCCCGCGTCAGCGTCAGCATCCCCACCCGCGCTCCCTGCCCGCGCGACTCATACGTCAGCATTCCCCCGTCTTCGTCATCCGGATGCGCCACGATCATCAGCAGGCTCGCACGCGTCCGCAGCCGCTTCAGCATCAGCTCCAGACCCGCCGCCCCGCGATCCACCGCCAGCGGCTCCGCCTCCGTCGCCCGCACCCGCTCCCCCTTCAAATTGGCCGGATCGTCCGCAAAGCTCCGCTCCTCCCAATCACCCGCCGCCCCTGCCTTCTGTTCTGCCGGCGTCCCAGCAACGTCGGCTGTCGTCCTGAGCGCAGCGAAGGACCTCCATATCTGCCGATGCCCTTTCCCTTCCCCTTGAACTTTCCCCTCGCCGTCATCGCCCCCAGCTTTTTTGTCATCCTGAGCAGAGCGAAGGACCCGCTTCTCTACCCCATCCGCCGGCCCTGCCACCGCCGTCGCAACCACGTCGCCCCGGAAAGCCGCACCCCCAGCCACCAACAAAGCCACACCCACAAACCATCGCCGCATGATCATTGCTCTCTACTCTCTCCCAACCAAACGCTAAACTCAACCTCATCAGCCCCCATCCCCAATCCGCGCCCCAACTCGACCGCTCCCTCTCCCTTCGCGGTGCCGTCACCCTCAACCTCCTCAATATGATCGGGGTCGGCCCCTTCATCACCCTCCCCCTCCTCATCGGAGCCATGGGCGGCCCCCAGGCCATGCTCGGATGGATCCTCGGCGCCCTCCTCGCGCTGTGCGACGGCCTCGTCTGGGCCGAACTCGGCGCCGCCCTCCCTGAGGCCGGAGGCACCTACGCCTACCTCCGCGTCATCTACCCCGGCCGCCTCGGAAATGCGCTCAGCTTCCTCTTCCTCTTCCAGGTCTTCTTCTCCTGTCCCCTTTCGGTCGCGAGCGGTGCCATTGGCCTCAGCCAGTACGCCACCTATCTCGCCCCCTCGCTCACCGGTCACACCCTCGTCCGCGCCCTCCACCTCGGCCCCTATGCCGCCGCCATCTCCATCGGCCCAACCACCGCCGTGGCCATCGCCGTCGTAGCCCTCGCCGTCATCCTGCTCTACCGCAACCTCACCCGCATCGGCCGCCTCTCCGCCGTCATGCTCTCCATCGTCCTCGGCTCCATAGCCTGGATCATCCTCACCGGCCTCCTCCACGGACACCTCGCCCAGGCCGTGCATCTCCCGCCCGAGGCCCTCCACCTCTCGCCCGCCTTCTTCGCCGGCCTCGCCTCCGCCATGCTTATCGCCACCTACGACTACTGGGGCTACTACAACGTCTCTCTCCTCGGCGGCGAGGTCCGCGACCCAGGCCGAACCATCCCCCGCGCCATCCTCCTCTCCATCGGCCTCGTAGCGATTCTCTACATCGCCATGAACCTCTCCATCCTCGCCGTCCTCCCCTGGCAATCGCTCCTCTCCGAGCAGGCCCTCCCCGCGCGCCGAGCCATGGTCTCGCTCTTCATGGAAGCCGCCTACGCCCCCTCGCTCGGCCCCGCCATCGCCCATCTCCTCGGCAAGCTCGCCGCCGTCCTCATCATGATCACCGCCTTCGGCAGCGTCTTCGCCCTCCTCCTCGGCTACTCCCGCATCCCCTACGCGGCGGCCGCCGACGGCAACTTCTTCCGCGTCTTCGCCCGCCTCCACCCTACCCGCGGCTTCCCCTATATCTCTCTGCTCACCCTAGCCGCCGCCGCCGCCCTGTTCTGCTTCTTCTCGCTCGCGGACGTCATCGCCGCCATGGTCGTCATCCGTCTCCTCCTCCAGTTCCTCACCCAGCACATCGGCGTCATGCTCCTCCGCCGATCGCAGCCCGGCCTCCCCCGCCCATTCCGCCTCTGGCTCTACCCTCTCCCACCCCTCGCCGCCCTCTCCGGCTTCACCTACATCCTGCTCGCCCGCGCGAACTTCTCCCGCGAACTCGCCCTCGCCGCCGTCGTGATCCTCATCGGCCTTGCCCTCTTTTTCGTTCGCGGCATCAACACCGTCCCATCTACCCAGGCCCCAATCGCGTAACCTAAATGTCGACCGAATCGTCTAATCGGTCGGACCACCGCTGGAGCCGTGCATGCCGCACCGGCCACTCGCAGCGGGAAGGGAACTGCAACATGTTGATTCGCGACACCAGGGAGCTGGGCCCCGATCCACGCTCCTCCGAGATCACCCCCGAAGCCGCCTTCCACGAGCACAGCCGCTCCCAGCCTGATAGCCAGACCCGCCGCCGCTTCCTCACCGGAGCCGCCTACACCGGCGCAACCGCCGCCATCGGCGCCGTCGCCGCCCGCAAAATCCCCGGCTTCTGGACCCCCCGCGGCGTCAGCGCCGCCGAGACCGCCCTCAAGACCGTTCCCAGCCAGTACACCGTCGCCGACCCCCAGACCCCCGAGTCCAAGGCCACCCACTACAACAACTTTTACGAGTTCGGCACCGACAAGTCCGACCCCGCGAAGAACGCCGGCACCCTCAAGACTCGCCCCTGGACCGTCCAGGTAGACGGCCTCGTCAAAAAGCCACAGACCGTCGACATCGACGCCCTTCTCAACTACCGCCCCATCGAGTCCCGCGTCTACCGCCACCGCTGCGTCGAGGCCTGGTCCATGGTCATCCCATGGGACGGCTACTCCCTCTCCGAGTTCATCAAATTCTGCGACCCGCTCCCCAGCGCCAAATACGTGCAGTTCCTCACCCTCGTCGACAGGAAACAGATGCCCGACCTCCCCGGCGGCTACGACTGGCCCTACTCCGAAGGCCTCCGCATCGACGAGGCCATGAACCCCCTCGCTCTCCTCACCTTCGGCTGCTACGGCAACGTCCTCCCCAACCAGAACGGAGCCCCCGTCCGCGTCGTCATGCCCTGGAAGTACGGCTTCAAGAACTGCAAATCCATCGTTAAGTTCCACTTCACCGACAAGCAGCCCCACACCACCTGGAACGATCAGGCCTCGAGCGAATACGGCTTCTATTCGAACGTCAATCCCAGCGTCGATCACCCCCGCTGGTCCCAGGCCCATGAGCGTCGCATCGACAGCTCCGCCTTTCCCCACAGCGTCCCCACCCAGATGTTCAACGGGTACAGCGATCAGGTCGCCAGCCTCTACAACGGCATGGACCTCAAAAAGAACTTCTAACCCGAAGCCCTCCCCTCATAACCCGCTTCTGTACCTCATCACTTTTACCGCCATTGCAGTTGTACCGCCCCACCCCTTCAACTTGTCATCCTGAGCGCAGCGAAGGACCCGCTTCTCTACCCATCATTATCACCGTCCATTGCCGTGATCCCTACCCACCCCTCGAACTTTGTCATCCTGAGCACAGCCCCCGCCCTTACAGCCCGCCGCAACTCCACGAGACGATCTCCACCTGACCCATCAGGACGTCCGCCCCTCCCGCACGTCATCCAGCAAAGGTACGATCGCCAGCACCACCAGCAGCAGCGCCAGCGGCAGCACCGACTGGAAGCCGAGCCGCCTGAAACCGAGCGCACCCACCACTCCACCCAGGAAGAACAGCCCCACCAGCGATCCCAGCAGACGCAGCTTGTCTCGGTCCGCCACCACCTCCGCCGGCCGCCGGTGCCGGTTCCAGTACATCAGCTTACCCAGCTCGATTCCGATATCCGTAACCATTCCCGTTACATGCGTCGTCCGGATCTCAGCATTCGAAATCTTCGTGATAATCGCGTTCTGCAAACCCATCGTGAAGCACAGCAGGATCACCGTCGCCGGCACCAGGAACAGCCGGTCCTTCTCAAGCGATCCACCCAGCAGACCGAAGCACACCAGCAGCGCCGCCTCCGCCATCAGCGGCAGCGCATATTCGCTCTCGCGCTCCCGCCGCCGTCCCCAGTTCACCATCAACGCCGTCAGCGCCGCACCCGCCGTAAATGCCACCACGGCGCTCAAACCCGCAAGCGCTACCTGCACCCCTCCGGCCGCCAGGTTATCCGCCATCGCCGAGACGATCCCCGACATGTGCGACGTGTACTGCTCGACCGCCAGGTACCCTCCGGCATTCGTCGCCCCCGCGATAAACGCCAGGTAGTGCGCCAGCTCCCGGTTCGCCGCCTGGCTCCGCTCCCGTCCCGTCAACCTGCGTAAATAGACCAGAGGCATGTGTCGCTAGACCAAAGGCACGTGTAACTCGACCATCATTGCAAACCCCAGCCCAGCCGCCACGCTAAACTACGGAAGCGAACCCCGGTTCTAATTCCGGACCGGATCCTTTTACCCAGCCATGCCCAAGCGCGTCCTCCTCGCCCTCAAAGCCCTCGCCCATCTGCTCCTCCTCCTGCCCTTCGCCCACCTCCTTCTCATCTACCGTGACGGCACCCTCGCCCTCAATCCCGACCCCGTCCAATACATCACCCACTTCACCGGCGACTGGGCCCTCTGGATCCTCCTTGCCTCGCTTGCCATCACCCCCCTCCGCCGCCTCTCCCCCCGCATCGCCTCCATCGTCCGACTCCGCCGCATCATCGGCCTCTACGGCTTCTTCTACGCCTCGCTCCACCTCTTCACCTACGTCTTCCTCTTCTCCGGATACGACCTCTCCGCCGCCCTCACCGCCGCCCGCCACGGCCACCCCGGCGATCTCCTTACCCAAGCAAAACAGGTCTGGCCCACCATCTTCGACGACCTCAAGAAGCGCCGCTTCATCCAGGTCGGTCTCGCCGCCTGGACCATCCTGCTCGCGCTCGCCCTCACCAGCCCCGCCCGCATCATGCGCGCCATGGGCGGAAAAACCTGGCAGCGCCTCCACCGCCTCGTCTACGCCGCAGCCATCGCCGCCGTCATCCACTTCTGGTGGCTCGTCAAACCAGGCGTTCGCGAACCGTTGGGAGACACCATCATCCTTGCCCTCCTCCTCGCCGCCCGCCTCGCCTACACCGCCCTGAAACGCCGTCAGAGCAAAGCAAAGCTCGTCCCCACCACAAAGCTCGCTTGACCCATCGATCTATCAGCACCGTTGCTTCGGGACCCAGCGTCCCGGCGTCCTAGCCCTCGGCCTCATCTTCCAGCCGCCACCTCCAGCACTCCAGCCAGCACCGGCTTGCCGCCTACTTGCCCACCACCACCGTCTCCCCCGCCGGCGTCTTATCCGACCGCCAATTAATCACGTGGTACACAGCCGGCGTCGTCCCTACATTTCGGATGTCGTGCACCTGGTTCGACGCATTGAAGATTACCGCTCCAGGCCCCACCCGCTTCCACTCGCCATTGCTCAGCGTCTCGAGCGTTCCCTCGCGAATAATCAGCATCTCTTCGTTCGGGTGCTTATGCGGAGGGTGCGGCCGCTCGCCCGGATTCAACGTCGTCACATGCAGCTCCAGGCGCTCGATCGTCGCCGTCGGCCCCTCAAGCACCTGCCGCACATCCCCGTAGCTGGTCTTCTTTGCGGGGATGCTGTTCAAGTCGTAGACCCCCGACCCGATCAGCGTCTTCACCTCATCCACCGCCGCCACCGCGCCCAGAGTTCCCGCCATCGCCAGCACCGCCACCGCTACATCCCGCCGTCCCATCATCCGCATTCTCCGGTCCGAAGCTCTACCTGTAGATCACTCAACGAGATGCATCAAGAGCAGGAAACAAACTAACCCGGCAGAGGCTCCGTCGGCAAACACGGAGGGCTCAGCTGGGGCCCGCCGAAAAACTCGACCGCACCTTTCCCTCCCTCTGCAGCAACTCGTACCGGTCAGGCTGAGCGTCGTCATACACAAATGCCAGCGCCATCAAATCAAACGGCGCAAAGAAGTGCTCCCACGAGATCGGCTTCAGCTCCGGCGCGCTCTTCTCGCCCTTCGTAAATAGGAACCCCACCTTCGTCGGCTCTCCATCATGGAGCAGAGTCGCAATCTCCACCGGCACCGCTCCATGGACTGCCGCCCACCGGCGGATCTCGTCATGGTCATTCGTCGGGCCAAACATCGGCATCCAGTCTCTCCTCGGCTTCGTTCTCACACGCGATCTTCCCGGGTTGGATGCACCGGACGGCTGCAGGCACGCAGACGCTCTTATTTACGGGTAGAGCCGCCGCACCACCCACCCATCCCCATCGCGCACAAACAAAATCCGGTCGTGCAGCCGGTCCATGCCATCCATCCAGAACTCCATCCGCTCCGTCGACAGGCAGTACCCCCGCCAATACTCCGGCCGCGGCACCTCCCCCGGATGCTCCTCCGAAAACCGGCGCACGCGCTGCTCCAACTCCTCCCGGCTGCCCAGAGGACGGCTCTGGTCCGACACCGCCGCCCCCAGCTGGCTGCGCCTCGACCGGCTATGGAAGTACTCGTCCACCTTCGCTCCCGGCAGCTCCGAAACCTCGCCCTCAACCCGAACCTGACGCCGCAACGACTTCCAGTGAAAACACATTGCCGCCCTCGGGTTCTCCGCCAGTTGCAAGCCCTTCTCACTCCCGGAGTTCGTGAAAAAGCAGAAGCCCTTCTGGTCCACGTGTTTCATCAGCACCATGCGAACGCTTGGAACTCCGTTCGCCGTCGCCGTCGCTAGCGCCACCGCGTTCGGATCGTTCGGCTCACTCCGCTCAGCCTCCCGCATCCACTCGCCGAACATCTCCATCGGATTCCTTGTGCTCAGCTCGTCCCCTGCCATACTTCGAGCATAGCTGGCGTCCCGGGAAGCGCAACCACGCCTCCGTGCCCCACGCAAAGACCACCCCACACCTTCAATCCCCACCAACATCAACGCTTCTAAGCTCCCGCGCCCTCTATGATCTATGCTTTCCGTTCTATGCCCTCCGCATAGATCATGGGGACACACCTTGCAAACCAGGCTTCTGATGATCTCGAGCTCCGCCTTCATGCTGCTGTTGGGACTTCTCGCAACCTTCGCCCCACAGGAGCTCCTGACGCACGCCGGCATCAGCCCTCAACCGCCTCTGGTCCTCATCGTCCAGCTATCCGGTGCCCTCTAGCTCGGCTTCTCCGCCCTTAACTGGATGGCAAAGGACAGCCTCATCGGAGGCATCTACAGCCGCCCCTAGCCATCGGCAATCTCCTGCACTTCTTCGCCGCCGCCATGTCGCTGCTCAAAGCCGCCGCCGCCGGAGGCCGTCACCAGCCCGGAGTTCTTTCCGCCGCTCTTGTCTACACCATCTCGCAGCGTGGTTCGGCCTGGTCGTCTTTCGGAGCCCCATCCCAAGCCTACAGTCCCGCTAAAACATCCGTGCCCACCAGCGCCTCGTTCGGCTCCTCGCTCGCCGCCAGCGTATAAAACTCGTAAGCTCCATACCGCGCGAACATATCCTTCGTCTTCTCCACCAGCGGAGCCTGCGACGTGTGCCTGCGAAACGCTTCCATCTTCCGCTCCACCGCCGCCCGTATATCCATCTTCACCGTCCACGGCGCGGGCAGCGGAGCCTGCCGGTCCTCCATGAAAAAGTCGGTCGAAAGATAAAACAGTCGCCTCGGCTGAAAGACCTGCGCCAGTCCCGGATACCGCCGCTCCCGTCCCGACCAGTGAAACGCCGCCGTCGTCAGCATGGACACCATCATGTGGTCGGCATGGGTGTTCAGCCCGCCCTCGCCCCCAAAGGTAAGCACCACATCCGGTCGAAACCGCCGCATTCGCTCCACCAAGCGCCCCGCCGTCTTCGAGAAGTCGACAAACTCCAGCCGCCCATCCTCGAAGTCCAGCAGCTCATGATGCGTCACCCCCAGAACCTTGCACGACGCCACAAACTCCGCCCGCCGCATCCGTCCCAGCTCCTCTCCGCTCCCTGCCGTCCCCCGCGCACTCGCCGCCTGCCCATCCGTCAAGCACACCACATACGTCTCCACCCCCGCATCGGCTGACAGCGCCAGCGCTCCTCCAAACCCGAAGCACTCATCGTCCGGGTGCGCCACCGCACACATCATCCTCAAGCCCACTCACCCTCCTCCAGATCTCCGTCCTCGAACAGCAACTCCACCGCCGCGCAATCCTCCAGCACCGCCTCCATAACGGCCGTCGGATCTGACTCAGCCACCGGCCGGAAGCTCCTCCGATGCAGCGGCGACGGTCCATGCGCCCGCAGCGCCCGCCTATGCTCCGGCGTCGCATATCCCTTGTGCGAGGCCAGCCCGTACACCGGATGAATCGGGTCCAACTCCCGCATCAGGGCGTCCCGGTGCACCTTCGCCACCACCGATGCCGCCGCAATCGACAGGCTCAGCGCGTCCCCGTAGAACAGCTTCGTCTGCGGGCACGGGTCGTCGATCCGCATCGCGTCGATCAGCAGATGGTCCGGAACCGTCGTCAGCCCCCGCATCGCCATCAGCATAGCCTGCCGCGTCGCCTGGTAAATATTCACCCGGTCGATCGTCTCCGCATCGATCTCGGCCACGCACACCGCCAGCGCGAGCTTGCGAATCGTGCGATCCAGCCGCTCCCTCTCCTCGCGCGTCAGCTGTTTGGAATCCTTCAAACCGGCTCGCGCCAGGGCTCCCATCCGCTCCGGCAAAATCACCGCCGCCGCCACCACCGGCCCGAACAGAGCACCTCGCCCAACCTCATCGATCCCCGCGATCGTCCGGTAGCCGCAATAGCGAAGCGCCTGCTCCGGAGCATCGCTGCAAACCAGCTTCTTCAGCATCTGCTGCTTCGCCCTCGCGCGCGTCACCACCTTCGCAACTCTTATCGTAGGGGAGGATGCCATGCCTTCTATGTCAGTCTAAACCGAAGCTTCGATCCCCGGCATTCCCAAGCCTACGCGAGACTCTCAGGCAAAACGCTATTGACGTAACCCGCGGATCCCGACATCGAAATCACCTTGCCAGGATTCCCGAGCACGACCGCTCCGCTTGGAACATCGAAATTGACATACGCCCCCGGAGCAATCAATGCGTCGCTCCCAATCGTGATCTTCCCTACAATAATCGCGTGTGCTCCCACCCACACGCGGTCTTCCAGCGTCGGCGCGCCCTTTTTCGCACCCCGGCTTGTTGCCCCGATCGTAACCCCCTGGGCGATGTTCACGTTGCTGCCCATCCTCGCATACGGACTGATCACCACACCCCCGAAGTGCCCGATATACAGACCTGGTCCTAAGCTCATGGTGGGAGATATGTCGAAGCCATATCGAAACCGGTAATGGTGAAGCATCATGCGGTAATACGCATAGGCCAGAGCTCCCGCCGACCTCTTTCTAGTGCTGTAATAGGCGACCTTTCTCAGATAAAAGGTAAACCGGAATCCAGGACACCGCAGGTAAGCCGTGAAGAACGCCCGCGCATCCGTCTTTCCGCAATAGCGGTACAAGTCGGCTCGCAGCACCTGCCGGAGTGAGTTGTCCGGTCTGGCAGCTCCCGGCAACACTTGGCGGAGCCCTTCCACTCCTTCGAGCAGCGGCGTGACTACCGTCGTCTTCACCGGGACAAACGCCTGCTGCGTTGACCGGAAACCCTCGGCTCCATCCGCAACGGGGTTCCGCACTATCAAAGACGTCCGTGCTTGAACTCTCATAGGTCCGGTACCGGCTTCCACTCTCCACTGTAGCCAGGGGATTGCAGGTCCGATATAACCCGAAGGTCGTGCAAGGCCGGCTCGAGAAGAAGTGCATCGAGGCTGCCGGAGCCTAAGCACGAGTCTTGGAGGCAACGTCTGGAATCCTTGATCTGGTCGTCACACAGCATAGTTCCTCTTCGGCCTGTAAAGGTAAGTCGCGAAAACATACCACCAGGGCACGGCCACCATCGCTAACACTACCCACAGGAATGCTGAGGTTGTGCCTTCGGCGGGTGAACCCGCCAGGGTTCCCTTCGACCAGAGCGGGTACGCTACCAGCATCAGCCACAGCCCTTTGTAGAAGATCTCCAGCAGAAGGATCGGGACCATCTTCAAAGGACGAAGAATGCCTAGGCCCGCCAATGTCGCAAAAGCTGCCCAGACGCACCACGTGATGGCATCTGTCGGTCCCATGCTCCCCGGTGAGTCAGGATGTGCGTCCACGTGACCCTTCCCAGAGCGAAGAACATCAGGAGATACACCAATCGCAGAAGATAGATATGGATCCGGCGAACACCTTCATATCGGTCGTCCCGTCGGAAAACGGCTGCGGGGTTGAATGTCATGAACACCCTCAAATTCTTTGTCAACCCTGGCCCGCCCTCAAACCTCACCCTGCGAATAACATGGCCGTGGCGCACGGAACAAGCTGCCACAGCTATCCTGGACAAAGGGAACACCGGGACTTCTGTTGGGGCCGATGTTACATGCACCCCAAGCTCTCTGCAATGAACACTTTGCAGATAAGTCGTTTATTTCCAATGATTTACCTTTTCTGTCCAAGGCTAAGCCGATTATTTACAAGACTTTGCCCATAAATGCCGGGTGGGGGAGCACCCCCGTCCGACGAGTTCCAGAAACACAAAAGCCACGGCATGGCCGTGGCTCGGTGCTGGAGACAAAGTCGCCTCAGATCTCTAGGAAGCGCGCTCAACCTCACGCAGACGGGCAGCCTTTCCTCGAAGTCCGCGAAGATAGAACAGCTTCGCACGGCGAACCTCGTAGGAACGAACCTTCTCCACCTTGTCCACCACCTTGGAGTTGTAAGGAAAGATCCGCTCGACGCCCTGGCCGAAGCTCATCTTGCGAACCGTAAACGTGCCCTGCGGCCCCTTCCGCGCAGCAATCACCATTCCCTCAAAGGCCTGAAGACGCTCTTTCTCGCCTTCTTTGATCCTGACCTGAACGCGAACGGTGTCGCCTGGTGCGAAGGCTGGGAGATCGGTCCGCTCAAGTTTCGCGGCCAGCTTCTGCATAATCGGATGAATAGACATAATGACTTCCTGGGTTGGACTCAATTCGTAAGTCTACACGAATCAGCAACCCACACCTATCAAATGCAGCAAGCAGCGACTGCAGCAATCAGCGACCCAGGCCCGCTTCGTCCTCTCTCCGAAGCTGCTCGACGATCTCCCTCTCCTCCTTCGTCAACACGGCTCTCGCCACCAGGTCCGGCCGGTTCCTCAGAGTCTTCCTGAGAGCCATGCGCCGTCTCCATCGCCGGACCGCGCCGTGATCCCCGCCGGTCAGTACCTCCGGGATCCCCAGCCCACCGAGCTGCGCCGGCCTCGTGTAATGGGGGTAGTCCAGCAATCCTCCTGCTCCATACGTCGCCCGCGGCGGCCCCCCCTCCACCCTCGCCTCCGGAATCTCCGACTCGCTTACCCCAAAGCTCTCGTTTCGCGACGAATCCGAATTGCCCAGCACTCCCGGAATCAGCCGCACCACCGCATCCACAATCACCGCCGCGGCGATCTCCCCACCCGACAGTACATAGTCTCCGATGGACAGCTCACGGTCGCACAGCACCTCATTGACTCGCTCATCTACCCCTTCATACCGCCCGCAGATCAGCACCACCCGGTCCAGAGCAGCCAGCTCATGCGCCACCGCCTGTGTGAACGGCTGCCCCTGTGCCGACAGCAGGATCACCGTCTCCCGCCGCCCCCCGCGCTCCCCCTTTGCCACGATTCCAAGCGCCTCCACCGCATCGAAGATCGGCTCCGGCTTGAGCACCATCCCCTCCCCACCCCCATACGGCCGATCATCCACCATCCGATGCCGATCGTGCGTGAAATTTCGGAGATCGTGGGTCGCAACGCTCACCAGAGCCGTCTCCCGCGCCCTCCGCAGCACACCGAAGTCGAGCGGGCCATCGAAGAACTGCGGGAAAATCGTGATGATGTCGAATCGCATAGGTCGCTCTACCACCGAAGAGGCATCGAGGTGCAGAAGCTTTCTTGCTAGCTTCAACGTGTCCGCTCGACTCGTGCGTGGGTCCTCTAGCGAGGTTCCTGCCGAGTCGATATCAGCCTTCGGGACGCAGGAGAAGGTCACCCTTGTTGCCGAGCAGAATCGCCGTAGCACTTATTATGCCGCTCGCCTTCGCCTCTCTCCAAGCTTCTGCGCAGATGGTGCCTGCCGAAAGCGTGCCGACTCAAGAGTCATCCGCCCCCGCATATTCCACCTCGGTTGCGCCCTCCTTTATCCCCACCTTCACCGGCGCCGGATCGTCCTCAGCAGGAGGAGGCGCCGGGATTCAGCTCCCACCACCCCCGAAGGTCCACGTGCCCCCGCACCTCGGCCCGTTCTCAACCGTGGCGATGAGCTTGACGGGAGGTACTCTGGGCGCGGGCGTCGAATTTGCTACCCCGCTGGCGAGGAGTCTCAACTTGCGGGTCGGCGGCCGTTACGTCAACGTCCAATACCCCTTCACCATCGATGGTGTGAACTACAACACCGCCATGAAGCTGACCTCCGGGCAGGGAACCATCGATTGGTTTCCGACCCGCGGAGGCTTTCACGTGAGCGCAGGCGCGCTCTACTTCCACAACACAGTCAGCGCTTCTGCCGATGTCGGCCCAGGGCAGCACTTCAAGCTTGGAGGCACAACCTACCTGAACACCGTCGATGATCCAGTCCAAGGCACGGCAGCCCTGGCTTTCCCAAGGAAGATCGCGCCTATGGTCCTCCTTGGCTTTGGCAGCCTGATCCCGCGCAGCGGACGCCACATCTCTGTCCCGTTCGAGTTCGGCGGCGCCTATCTAAGCCCGCCCCAGATAGCTCTGAAGCTCGCAGGCACCGCGTGTACGACTCAGGGGTGTTTCAATACAGCTACCGACCCCAAAGCGCTGGCGGACCTCGCAACGGAAGTGGCCAAACTCAATCGTGATATTCGCCCACTCCAGGTCTACCCCATAGTTTCACTGGGATTGGCTCTTCGCTTTTGAGACGAGCGGCTCGATGGGTCGCAGGTTCAGTTCGACCAGGCCCTGCGGCAGCTTCATCAGGATGCGTCTTCCGGGCAGGTCCAGGTTGACGAGGAACTCCTTTGCAAATGGAATCAAGACCTCTCCCAAATCGATCTCCACGGTTAGGAGAGGTGTCGCTTCCGTCAGTCGGCTCTTTCCGTCCGGAGTCATCATGAACTGCACGTCATCAACCATACCTACGGGAACCTCTCCGTCGTACAGCATGCAGCCGATCAGGTCATCGACATAGACGCCTGCTTCACTCAACTCCATGCGCTCTGTCTCAGGCACGATTACGTCAAGCCCAGAAAGACGCTCTGCCGCCTCAATCGTTTCAGTGCCGCGGAGGCCCAGCACGATCCGGCCTGCGTTCCGACCATGCGGGAGCCAAGACGAGCCGATCTCCACAGGAGTCGCGTCACCGGGCAAGCCCTCGAAATCAGGAGGGGCCAAAAACATCTTCGTGCCCTCCTTGAATCGGTCCGGAAAGTCGGTGTGCAGTTCTGCCAGAAGTTCCCCTCTTCGGCCTTGGGGACGAAGCAAATGGGCGAGAGCCGTCCAGGATGTTTGGTGTTTCGACACGCGAGTCAACTACATCCGAGCAGCTCTGGGAATCTCATTGGAGCGGAACTCTGCCTTCCGTTGATGTGCCTTCCTCGATGATATCGAGAGAAAACCGATGTCTGAGTTTCATCCCGGCAGCCCCGAGAATCGTTCGCAGCGAACGAGCATTTCTGCCCTGCCTGCCAATTACCTTACCAAGATCGCTGGGTGCAACCCTTAAGCGAAGGATCGTGCCCTCGCCATCCGCGATCGCCTCGACAGAGACTACGTCCGGGCTATCAACAAGCGACCGAGCCATCTCAGAGGCCAGCCTCGCTATGCGGGAGACAGCTTCGCCCTCAGCCAGAGCTTCCACGTCCTGGGTCATCGCACATACCTCTTGGGAGTCACGTGCGACGCCATGCTCCTCTCCTTCGTCTCGTCTAAGCGAGATCTTCCAGAGGGGAACCCTTACCGGCGAAGCGACGGTTCATGCCCCAGGTGACCTTTTCTGGATCGCCCTGGAACATGGCGGCGTCCCTGCAAAGGAACGTCACATGATTGAGAGTCTACGTGAGCAGGAGGAATACACAGCAGGAAGAAAAGGGGATGGCAATCTTTAGGAACATACGGAGTACCCAAAAGTTCTTCCGAGGTTGGAATTCTATGCGGTGGGGGAGCTCTCAACCTGGACAGCTGCGGGTGCCGCCGCGAAAAGCTTGCCGACCCGCTCAGACATCTGAGCGCCGTTTCGGGTCCAATAGTCGATCCGCTCCCGCTTGAAATCGACAGTCGCGGGTGTGGTGCGGGGATTGTAGGTACCCACAACCTCGACAGAACGGCCATTGCGAGCTCGGTCCTTCTCGATAACCACAACGCGGTAATGGGGCTGCTTACGCGCGCCAACACGCGCCAAACGAATCATCAACACTAGACTGCCTTTCAAACCTGAATTTTGAGCGGGTGTTCGGCCACCGGGCAAAACTTCTTTCCCTTCTTCACTCAACACCTAAGTATGGCCGATACAACACCTTTTCGCAACGGCAGGCACGCTTCAACGGGCGGGAAAGAGGAACCGAAGGACATCGCCAAACCGGCGCGCCCACGCCTCCTCACTGTGCAGAGCGCCCTCCACCCGGCAGTACGAGAGGTTCACACCGGGCTTCCACTCACGCTGCAAAAGAGTCCTGTAAAGCAGATCGGCGTCGCGTACGTGATGGGCACCCTCCGCCATGCCCATATCCAGCCAGATCTTCAGGTCCGGTCGGGGCATCATCCGCGAAGCCGCATTCAAAATACTGCGGTGATCCCACCATAGAGAGGGCGACATCACAGCTAGCCGGCCGAAGACGTCCGGGTACCTGAATCCGAGAAAGAGGGAGATGAGGCCGCCAAGCGAAGACCCGCCTAAACCGGTGTTGGAATGGTCCGGCAAAGTCCGGTATCGAATGTCGATAAGCGGCTTCAGCTCTTCCACTAGCAGCCTCCCGTAGCTCGCCCCCTCCCCTCCTCCCATCCTGAAGTCCCGCGTTGGCGTGTACTCGGCCATGCGCCTGACACCTGTGTTAGCAATGCCCACGAGAATGAGCGGGCAGATGTCGCCCCTCTCGGTCGATTCATCCGCTGTCAAATGCGCGCGCCAGGTGCATCCCGGTACGTACGAAGTCCTGCTATCGAAGAGATTCTGTCCATCATGGAGGTATAAAACGGGGAAGCGCCGTTCCTGTTCTGTCCCATAACTGGCAGGCAGGTAGACCAGAACGGACCGGTCGTCCGGCAAAATAGCGGAGTGAAACTGATGCCTCTCGTAACGATTGCTGGAGAGAAGTTTATCCTCGGGGAAATCATCGATTCGCTTCGAGGCTTCGTCAGCCTCGATCGGCATCGGGATGGATCCAACGGGATGCTGCGGCAGCGGTTTCATCCGGAATTAGCCATCCAGTGCGCTAGCATGTTCAGACTAGCAGAGGGCAAAGGATGAAGCGTGAGTACTGCAGGTGGTTCTCAGGTTCGCTTGGGCGGGACATGGAGATGCTTGTATTCGGCCACGGCGGACTTCCCGTTCTCGTCTTTCCTACCTCGGGCGGCCGCTTCTACGAGTTCGAAGAACATGGCATGGTGCATGCCGTCGAAGGGAAGTTGGAAGCGGGTTCCCTGCAGCTGTTCTGCGTCGACTCCGTGAATCTCGAGAGCTGGTACAACCGCGACGTGCCGCCTCGCTGGCGCATCGCACGATACATGCAGTATGAGGTGTACGTTCGCAACGAAGTCCTCGCACTCATCTACCAGTGGAACGGCTCACAATCACCCATTACTCTCGGCTGCAGCCTCGGCGGGTACGATGCCGTGTGCATCGCCCTTCGCCATCCCTCTATCTTCCGCGGCTTCCTTTCCATGAGCGGTATCTTCGATCCTTCACGATTCCTCGAGGGATACTACGATCAGGATGTGTACTTCCACTCACCCACACACTTCCTTCCCAACTTGCACGATCCTCACGAGCTCGCGAAATATCAGGGCAAGACCTATGTCCTTGCAACTGGCGATCATGACCAGTGTTGGGAGGCAAATGAGCGCATGGCAGACATTCTGCGTGCAAAACACATCCCTTATCGGCTGGATGTGTGGGGAGACGGCACAAGGCACGACTGGCCTTGGTGGCAACGCATGATTCAAACTTATCTGTGATGGGAAAAGACGGAGGTGTGATGAAGAAAATTGGCGTGTTGTTCGGCATGGAAAGCAGCTTCCCAGGCGCTCTGGTCGAAAAGATCAACTCCATGGGCGTCCGGGACGTAAGTGCCGAATTTGTTCATGTAGGCGGTGTCGAGATGGCGGTGCCCTCCGGCTACGACGTCATCGTGGATCGCATCTCGCACGATCTGCCGTTCTACCGGTCGTTCCTGAAGAATGCAGCCCTTAGCGGCACGCAGGTCATCAACAACCCTTTCTGGTGGTCCGCGGACGATAAGTTCTTCAATTACGCGCTGGCTTCGAAGCTGGGCGTTGCTGTGCCCAGAACGGTGCTCTTGCCCCACAAGTTCTTTCCGCCCCAGATCCAGAGCCAGTCCCTTCGTAACCTGGAGTTCCCCCTCAACTGGGAGCGCATCTTTGAGTACGTCGGCTTCCCGGCCTTTCTCAAGCCCCATGATGGAGGCGGTTGGCGCGACGTCTTCCACGTCCACAACCCAGAAGAGTTCTTCGCCGCCTACGAGCAGACGCGGGACCTTTGCATGACCCTTCAGGCAGCGGTCAACTTCAACGAGTACTTCCGCTGCTATGTCGTTGGGCAGAGTGAGGTCCGGATCATGCCCTATGATCCGCGCAGACCGCATGAGCAGAGATACCTCCTCGATCCACCCGCCTATGACAAGAAGCTCTTAGAACGGGTCGAAAACGATGCTCTGACCCTCTGCAAGGCTCTGGGATACGACCTCAATACCGTCGAGTTCGCGGTCGAGGACGGTGTGCCCTATGCCATCGATTTCATGAACCCCGCGCCTGATGCGGATCTTCACTCCGTCGGCCAGGAGAGCTTCGCTTGGATCGTTGATGCGGTCGCTCGTCTGGCGGTCAAGAAGGCGCAGGTCGGTGGGAAAGTTAAGCCTGAGATGAACTGGGCAGCGCTGCTTCAAGGCTCCCCGTCTCAAACGCCTGCCGTAAGCGAGGCAAAGCCTGCCGAGCCCAGGCCCGCGCGCAAAAAAATGCCCAAAGCAGCAAATTGAGATGCCTTCGTCTACCGTGCTAGGCTACGGTCCTTGTCGTCAGGAGAGTGTATGCGTCCAACCTTCACGCTCGGAATAGAAGAGGAGTACCAGACAGTCGATCCAGAGTCCCGGGATCTCCGATCCCACATCGCGACCGAGATGCTGGCCCAAGGGAAATTGCGGTTGGAGGAGCGCGTCAAAGCCGAAATGCACCAGTCCGTCATCGAGGTAGGCACGCGTGTCTGCCGCGATATCAAAGAGGCCCAGGAAGATCTCTTTGATCTCCGTCGCAATATGGTGAAATTGGCCGAGGACAACGGACTCATGCTTGTGGCAGGTGCGACCCATCCGTTCGCCGACTGGCGCATGCAGGAAATTCATCCCGATCCCCGGTACCAGCAGGTCGTCGAAGACCTCCAGCAGGTCGCGCGCGCAAATCTTATCTTCGGTCTGCACGTCCATGTCGGGATTGAGGATAAGGAAGCCGCGATCCGGGTGATGAATTCGCTGCGATACTTCCTCCCGCACATCCTCGCTCTCTCCACCAACTCTCCCTTCTGGCAAGGCATGGAGACCGGATACAAAAGCTACAGGGCCAAAGTCTTCGAGAACTTTCCCAGAACCAACCTGCCCGATTCCTTCGCCAGCTACTCCGAGTTCGAGAGCTACGTCGATCTTCTGATCAAAACGAATTGCATCGACAACGCCAAGAAGATCTGGTGGGATATCCGCCCGCATCCCTTCTTCGACACCATCGAGGTGCGGATCTGCGACATCCCATTGCGTGCCCAGGAGACCATCGCGATCGCCGCCCTGATCCAGGCAACCGCCTGCAAACTGTGGCATCTGCACTCGCGCAATGTCGATTACCGCGCCTACTCCAGAGCCCTGCTAATGGAAAACAAATTCCGCGCGGTCCGGTATGGGCTCGACGGCAAGATGATCGACTTCGGCAAGCAGACGGAGGTTCCCGCTCGCGAGCTCATCTTGGAATACCTGGACTTCGTAGACGATGTTCTCGCCGAACTCGATAGCCGCGATGAGATCGGCTACATCCGCACCATGCTGGGGCAGGGCTCAGGGGCGGATCGCCAGCTCAGAATCTTCAGGGAGACCGGAGACCTCCGAGACGTCGTCGACTATATGGCCCTGGAGACGAAAGCTGGCCTTTAGCTCGCATCTAATCGGAACAGGCAAACTGTTCCGAGGGGAATGCACCAATAATGATGGAAGCCATGACCGACCAGCAGCTGACGCAAACCGAAGAACTCCGCTCCACAAAGTTTCCCGAAGACTTCCGTCCCGGCGCGCGGAATGCCGTTACCACCTGTCTCAGGATTCAGCCCGAGGAGAAGGTCACTCTAATTACGGACCGCAGTTGTCAGACGATCGCCGCTTCGCTGGTCGAAGAACTCGATCGCGTCGGCTGTTCCTGGAGCGGCTTCATCCTGGAAGAGCTCGCACATCGACCCGTCAAAGAAATGCCGCCCGCGGTCCTCGATGACATGGAAGCATCTCAGGTGAGCATCTTCGCGGTGGAGGTTCAGCCGAACGAACTTCGCAGCCGCATGCAGATGACCGACGTCGTCAATCGCCGTCGTATGCGTCACGCCCACATGGTCAACATCACGCCGGAGGTGATGAGACAGGGCATGCGCGCGGACTTCCTCGAAATTGATCGGCTCAGCCAAGCGGTGCTGGATCTGGTTCGTGCGGCGACCTACGTCCGTGCCACAACCGCTGCTGGAACCGATATCCATGCGGAACTCTCCAAGGACTATCGCTGGTTCAAGACCTCGGGCATCATCAGCTCAGAAAAGTGGGGCAATCTTCCCGGCGGAGAGTGCTTCACCGCTCCGAAAGAAGTAAACGGCGTTTTCGTCGTGGACGGTGTCGTCGGAGACTTCCTCTGTGCGCGCTACGGTCTCCTTCGGTCCACCCCGCTCACTATTAACCTCGAAGGGAATCGCATTACGCGACTCTCCTGTGTCAACAAGTCCCTGGAGCAGGAGTTCTGGGCTTACACGCACACCGATGAGAACTCAGATCGGGTGGGCGAGTTCGCCATTGGCACCAATATCGGTGTCGAGCGGGTCATCGGGAACATTCTTCAGGATGAAAAGTTTCCCGGGGTCCACATCGCATTCGGAGATCCCTACGGCGCCCACACCGGAGCTCAGTGGAAGTCGTCCACTCACATCGATGTCGTTGGTCTGGGCTTCAACATCTGGCTCGGAGACGCTGCCGGTGAAGAGCAGATCATGCGAGACGGAGTCTTTCTGCTTCACCCCTAATCTTTTAGTGCACCTCAGACCATAGGCCGAACTGTGCTCGATCCCTTCCGTAGCGACTTCAACGCGAGCTTCAGCCCTGCAGCTTACCGACGGCTGCTTGGAGACCTCGAACGGCGGATCGGGCAAGCGATTGACTTCAGGGTGTGCGAAACTCCGTGCTTCTTTCCCAAAGCGCTGCTCGACGAAATGGCCGCCGCCGGTCGTGACATGACGCTCACCCTCACTGGCAGCGCCGAGTACAAGGTGGCGTCCGAAGGAACCATCCCGGATCGATACCGTGTTCCGAATGAGAGTTCGCAACCCAACTTCATGACAGTGGACTTTGGCTTCGTTCGAAATGCAGATGGCACAGTGGGGTACAAGCTGGTCGAACTCCAGGCCTTCCCGTCCATCTATGGCTATCAGGACCTGCTTTCGCGTCAATACATCGAGACCTACGGCCTGTCGCGAGAACTCCGCTGGCATCTCGGGGGGCACGACCGTCAGAGCTACTGGAAGCTTCTCCGGCAGGTGATCGTCGGCGGCCACGACCCAAAGACAGTCGTCCTCCTCGAAGTGACGCCGGAGCGGCAAAAAACTCGCGCCGACTTCCGTGTCTATGAACAGGAGCTCGGCATCGCGGTTGTCGATATTGCTGACGTGCACAAACAAGGGTCGAAGCTGCACTACATCGCCGATGGCCGCTCGATCCCCATCACCCGGATCTTCAATCGCGCTATCGTTGATGAGATCGAGCGCGAAGGGGTCACCCCGGGGTTCGATCATCGGGACGACCTGCAGGTAGAATGGGCCGGGCATCCGAACTGGTACTTCCGTGCCAGCAAATTCTCTCTGCCCTACCTGACCCACCCTTCCGTCCCCAAAGCCGCCTTTCTCGATGACTGGTTCACCCCGGGAGGTGGAGATCGCCTTGGGCTCGATCTCGACCGTGTCATCCTCAAGCCGCTCTACTCCTTCGCCGGCAAAGGGATCCAGTTCGCGCCGACCTACCACAATCTCTCCGCCATCCCTCCGGAAGATCGGCACCTCTACCTTCTCCAGGAGCGGGTGCAGTTCGAACCCCTCATCCGAACGCCTCACGGCCCTACGCAGGCTGAGGTGAGGATCATGTATCTGTGGCCGGATGGCGAAGATCTTGAGCCTGTTATCAGTCTCGTCCGGCTCGGCCGAGGTCTCATGATGGGAGTCGACCATAACCGCGATCAAGAATGGGTTGGAGGATCCGCAGCTTTCTTTCCCCAAGCCTCATCTTTGGAGGCCGAAATAAGCGGCATCAGCGGAAGGAACTAAGATAAACTTTCGTGGTCGCCCCCTATTAAATTCGTCGGACGGGGTGGGGAGGAAAATGTTTGGCCTATACGCAGAGGCCATCGGGAGACAATCCTGTTCGTACGGCTGTTCGATTTCCAATGAAACTGGCGATTCATATCGGCACGGCAGAGGGTGTGCTCGAAGCGACGACGGAGAACATTTCCGCCAACGGGCTGCTGTTCGTCAGCGATCGGCTCCCGGAGGTCGATAGCTTGATCGAATTCACGATCGATATGCCATCCGCCGTCATGGGATCCGACAAGGACGTAACAATTCACTGCTCTGGACGTGTTGTCCGTCACCAGAACCATGGGGACGAAAAAAAGGCGGCGGCAGTGATCGACGAATATTATCTCAAGGCCTGAACATGACCCTTACACCTCCGAATCACACGCAGATCTCCGAAGAGACACAGAACGATGCAACCGGGCCAGCAGGCATTCGCGTCATCCTTGCTGATTCGCAGGCGATCTATCGCGTCGGCATGAAGAAAGTCTTCGCTCTTGAGGATGACATACGGGTGGTCGCGCAGGTTGAGACGCTCACCAATCTCTATGCCGCTCTGGAGCGCTACCCGACCGATGTCGTCATCCTCGAAGGCCACCTGATCTCAGGCACCATCGATGCGGTTCCGGAGCTGGTCCGCCAATCGCCGAATGCCAAATTGATCGTCCAGGTCAGCGAGTCGGATGAGTCCAACACAGTGGAGCTGTATCGGCGCGGCGTCCGGGGCGTGGTTCCGCGGTCTATCTCACCGGATCTGCTGGTCAAGTGTGTGCGAAAGATCGCCGATGGCGAGACCTGGATCGACAACCAGTCGATCAGCTGGGTCATCGAGGCCTACCGATCGCAGGCGACGATGCTCACGAATCCGAGGGTGCAGCCGAAGCTGTCCCGCAAAGAGCTGGCCATCATCTCTTGCATCACCCGCGGCATGCGCAATAAGGAGATCGCCTATCAGATCGGTACGACCGAGCAGGTAATCAAGAACTACCTGCGAAAGGTCTACGACAAGCTGGGCGTCTCGGACCGGCTGGAACTCGCCCTCTATTGTCTCCACCACGAGCTTCTGAAGCAATATGACGACAGCCCGGAGGCGGGTTCGGCGGTTCGTCAGACCGAGGCCACCCAGCCCCTCAGCGCCAAAATGTGAAGGGGCCGCCACAGCGGCCCTCCACGACATCATCTCTACCTTCCCTCAACTACGACTTGTCAATCTCGACGTCGATTGTGACCTTCACCTCGTCGCCGATCATGGGCGGACCATACTTGGCTCCGAAGTTGTAATCGCTCCGCTTGAGGGTACCGGTGGCGGAAAAGCCGCTCACCGTCTTTCCTCCCATCCCGTTCTGCGGCGGAGCGGGTCCATCCACATCCAGGGTGACGGGCCTCGTGACCCCGTTCAGAGTCAGGTCGCCGGTCATCTGCAGCTTTCCGCCCGCATTGCTGAAGTTGGTTGATTTGAAAATCATCTGCGGGAACTTGCCTACATCGAAGAACTCGGGAGATTTGAGGTGCTTGTCGCGGGCATCGTTGCTGGTCGAGACCGTCGACGTTTCGATCGTCGCGTTGATAGAAGATTTGGTGACGTCCTTCTCATCAAGCTGAACCGTTCCCTTAAGTCCGGTCAGCGATCCGCGAACATTGCTGACGCCCAAGTGCCGAATCTGAAATTCGGCGCTGGAGTGCGCAGGGTCGATGGTCCACGAGGATGCTTGGGCGTGACTCGAAGTATTTGCAATGCAAAGGCCTGCGACGGCTATCAGCGAGAGGATCGTGCTTTTCATGCTGGTCACCCTGTAACTATATTTGGACACACCCGTTGCCTGGGGTGGGAACACCACTACTGTGTATTCCTTGCGTCCTGAACCGAAGCAGATACGTCCTTAGTCCCCATGAAGTCTTACGTGGCACCGCCCATCAACGGGTAGACTCTCCGGTGAAGCGCATACGGTGTCCTCCCAATGTCGACCCTTGCCAGAGAGTCGCTACCGTAGGATCATCGGCAAACCTGTGAACTCCTAAACCGAAAGTAATTACGCCACATCACCGAAGTAGCGGGGGTGTAGCCGGGCGAGAGGGTAGTGGAGGACAATGGTGATTGGCTTCCGCAGGTCGCCGGTGTAATCGATATTTCGAAATGGCATGGGAGACGGAATGGCTACATTGAGTGCAGTGACGTTGGAGGCGCAGACCCGATTGTCCGTGGCTGCCCCCTTCCTGATCGATCAGGATCCCCGGGCGTATACCCAAGAGCAGCACGCGGTCTGGCGAGACCTGGTAAAGCGCAGATTGCCGCAGCTGCGAGAGCATGCCTGCCGGGAGTACCTCGATGGGTTCGCACAAATAGGACTCCGTGAAGATCATCTGCCCGACCTGAAGGCAGTGAGCGCACTGCTTGGACCGCGCACCGGATGGCAGTCCACACCAGTGAGCGGATTTCTGCCGGCGGACGCCTTTTTCGAGATGCTCGCCAACCGCATGTTCCCCACCACAACTTGGCTGCGGTCGCGCGAGAGCATGGAATACACGCCAGAACCGGATATCTTTCACGATGTCTTCGGCCATGTCCCCATGCACGCCCATCCCGTCTTTGGAGACTTTCTGCAGCACTACGGAAAGGTCTGCGCCGGGCTCAAGAGCACGGAGGCGCTGGAGCGAATGGGCCGCCTGTTCTGGTTCACGGTAGAGTTCGGCCTTATCCGCGACAACGGTCAGGTCAAGGTATACGGTAGCGGTCTGATCTCTTCGCATGGCGAGTGTACGCGGGTGCTCGAGGGCGGATGCGAGGTGAGGCCCTTCGATCTCGACCAGGTGCTCGATCAGGAGTTCGATACCGGCGCCATGCAGCCGGTGCTCTTCGCCGTCGAGAGCTTCGACCAGATCTACGAGGCGACAAAGTCCGCCGAGGAGCGGTTCCGATAGGCTTCAAGGCAGGGAGCCTTGCCTATCGAGGAAGCGGCTTAAGATCCACCGTTCGGCCGGTGTGCGCCGACTCGCGCGCCGCGTCGAGTATTTGCATCACCACCAGGTTTGTGTCGAGCGCGGACGCATCGCCGTCTGGCTTGATCTGCCCATGAAGCACGGCGGCAAGGTAGTCGAGCGAATTCTGCCGCTCCTTCGGAAGGGTCGGGGCGGTCGTTCCCGTCTCGGCCGCTTCGCCGTGGTACCGCACCCGCACGTGGTCCGATGCAACCGTGATCGCGTATCCGCCTACGCCGTAGACCTCCATGTCTTTGCGCGCAAAACTCCAGTTCCAGGACGGCATGATGACGGCCTGTGCCTTTGGATACCGCAGAATAATCGTGGCGTCGTCATCGACGTGCGGATAGGTATCAGGCTTGTCCGTCTGGGCCACGGCAGTGACGCTGATTGGTGCGCTCCCGTGCATCAGAAGGGTGGTCAGATCGGCTCCGTAACACCCAAAGTCGAACAGGGCGCCGGCTCCATTTTGCACGGGATCGGTAAGCCATGGAAGCCACTCCGGCCCAACGCCGATCTCCTTCGGGCCCTCATGTCCATCGTGCACGACCACCTTGCGGATCTCCCCCAGCTTGCCTTTCTCGGCCTCCGTAAGAACCTCTTGATTGCTGGCGTACCAGGTCGTCTCGTAGTTCACAAGCACCTGCACATGATGCTGCCGCGCCGCCGCACGGATCGCGAGCGCGTCCGCGAGAGTGGTTGAGAGGGGTTTCTCAACCATCGAGGAAATCCCGTGCCGGGCGGCAGCTTCGATCACCTTGCGATGGTCCTGGATCGTCGTGTAAACCAGAACCGCGTCCGGGTGTTGCTGTGCGATCATGGGCTCGATCCCGGTGTAGAACAGCTTCGGGTCAAGATGGTAGTGGGAAGCGTAGCTCTGAGCGAGAGCAGTGTCCGGTTCTACGATCGCGACGAGGCTCGCATTCGTATTCTTCGGGAGTGAGTTGAGGAAGCCCTTGACGTGGCCGTGAACCAGACCGACAATGGCGACGCGGATCGGCTGGCCAGGCGTCACAGCGTGGAGGGAGACAGGGAGGAATGCGCAGAACAATGCTGCGTGGGGGAGGCGCGAACGGAAAAATCTGAGCATGTGTACCTCGATCTGAGGGTAGTGAGGGGTAGGAGCTTCTAACCGGTGAACTCTTCTTCGCTGGTTTGAGCGATCTGCTGACCCCCGCCGGCCTGGTGCGCGGTCAGATGGCCGGCAGCGACAGCGGCAAAGCAGAGTACGACGGAGAGGACAACGTTGGCAAGGGCGCGCGTCCAGGCTCCGGAGCGGGCAAGGTCGAAGCTTTCGAGACTGAAGGCGGAGAAGGTGGTGAAGCCTCCGCAGAGGCCGACCATGACGAAGAGGCGCATGTTTTCCGGCGCCTCGAAACGGCTGCCGTGCAGAGTCAAGGTGCCGAAGTATCCGATAGCAAAGCTCCCTATGATATTGACCAGGATCGTGCCGATGGGAAAGTTAGTACTGAGGTCAAGGCTGAGGATGAGGCGGGTGAGGGCGTAGCGGAGAAGACCGCCGAGGGCGCTGCCGAGAGTAACGTACACGTAGGAAATCATCTTCTGTCGCAGGTCTCCTTGAGGTGAACACCATTGGCAGAAGTCATCAGCCCCGGAGGCGGTACCGGAAGGCGGTTATGGGGAGACTTCATTCCCACTGCCTATCATGCTACAGCAACCGGGGAACGTCCAATGCTTCCTGGCACGCGCCCCCATTGCCTCCCGGCACGAACGTCTCGTGCAGCTAGGATTGTGATCAGGTGGAAATCGCCGCAGGCACCACGCAACCGTCGTTCCACTTGGCGTATCTCACGTATCACAGCCTGTAGACACAAGCACTGGAGCACTGAGGCACGAGCGGGCCGTCGCGGCAAACAGGGCGAAGAGGATCATCATGTCAGCAGCGATCACCATGACTTCGGAAGAGCAGAGCGAGATCACTTTCCACAACGTCATCTCCGGCAGTTCACAGAAAACAATCGTAAGAGCGCACCGCATGCCCTTCGGAGCCGAGCTCCAAACGAATGGTGGCGTGCGCTTTCGTCTTTGGGGACCGGGCGTGTCTTCCGTTGGTGTGGAACTTGATGAGCAGGTTGAGCCAATTCCTATGTCTCGCAACCCGGAGGGTTGGCACGAGCTCGTCACCGGCGAGGCACATGAGGGCACGCTCTACCGCTTCGTTCTGCCGGACGGTTTGCGCGTCCCCGATCCAGCCTCGCGCTTTCAGCCCAAAGATGTGCACGGGCCAAGCCAGGTCGTCCGGCCGGAGTCGTACCTCTGGCAGGATCTGGAGTGGAAGGGGCGTCCCTGGGCGGAAACTGTTCTCTACGAGCTTCACATCGGTACGTTCACCCAGGAGGGAACGTTTCTGGCGGCCATTGGGAAGCTGGATCATCTGGCTGAACTCGGCATAATCGCGATCGAAATCATGCCAGTGGCGGACTTCCCCGGCAACCGCGGCTGGGGTTACGACGGCGTTCTGCTCTACGCACCGGAGTCCGCATACGGTAGGCCCGAGGATCTGAAAGCACTCGTGGAGGCGGCGCATGCGCGAGGGATCAGCGTCGTTCTCGATGTGGTCTACAACCACTTCGGTCCGGACGGGAACTACCTTTCAACGTACTTCCCGAACATCTTCACCACGCGCCACAAGACCTCATGGGGCGATGCCCTCAACTACGACAGCGAGGATAGCCAGCACACGCGCGAGCTCGTCATTCACAATGCGCTCTACTGGATAGAGGAGTTCCACATCGACGGCCTTCGTCTGGACGCTGTTCACGCGATCATCGACGAAAGCCCAAAGCATCTGCTCGACGAATTGGCCAATCGCGTTCGCTCCGCCGTGCGCCACTCAGGAAGCGATCGCCCGATCCACCTTATCCTTGAGAACGAGCACAATGAAGCGCGTCGCCTCGAACGCGACGATCGCGGGCGTCCGATTCACTACACGGCACAGTGGAACGACGACGTGCACCATGTACTCCACACGGCCGCGACCCACGAGGACGCGGGCTACTACGCAGGCTACACGGACGACACGGAGAAGCTGGGTCGAGCGCTCGCCGAGGGCTTCGCCTTTCAGGGTGAGATCATGGCCTCGAGCGGCAACGTTCGCGGAGAGTCATCCGGGCATCTGCCGCCGAGCGCCTTCGTCGCGTTCATCCAGAATCACGATCAGGTCGGCAACCGGGCCTTTGGCGAACGCCTTGGCGCAATCGCTTCTCCGGAGGCCGTGCGCGCAATCGCCGCTGTCTACCTCCTCCTCCCCCAGGTTCCAATGCTGTTCATGGGGGAGGAGTGGAACGCCAGCCAGCCATTCCCGTACTTCTGCGACTTCGAAGGGGAGCTCGGCGAGAAGGTCCGCACCGGCAGGCGTCAGGAGTTCGCGAGCTTCCCGGAGTTCAAGGATCCCAAACGACGGGAGAGTATTCCGGATCCCCAGGCAGAGGAGACCTTCCTCTCAGCCAAGCTCGACTGGAGTGAGATAGACGCCCCCAACCACGCGCAGTCGCTCGAGTGGTACAGGCGCATCCTTGGGGTGCGCCGGCAAGCGGAGCTTCCGCTGCTCAGGCGAATCTCTGGAGATGCCGGATCCTACGAGATCATCGGACCGGGTGCCGTGATCGTTCGCTGGCAGCTTGATGGAGGGGAGCAGCTTCAACTGGAGGCCAACCTGAGCGACAAGGCTCAAAGCGGTTTTTCCACCATCCAGAAAGGCATCCTCTGGCACGAGGGGACGCAACCGCAAGGCAATCAGTTCGCGCCTTGGACCGTGCGCTGGTCATTGCAGCCGCGGAGCGAATAACCAGTGCTGGCCCGCCATTCGACACCCGCCTTGACTACTTCTCCATCGCGGTTCCAGGGCTGTACTTCCACGCCGTCTGAATTGTAGCCGTGTCGGAAAAGCGCGTGTCCGTGTAGTCCGAGAACTCAATTTTCTTCTTTAGCACGCCAGTCTCGATCATCAGATCCCGCACCAGGTCAAAATCGGGTTTCCGTGGCGCGAGCGGGCTATACGTTACGCGGTCCATCGGCTTCGTCAGAGCCCATCGCAGCAGCGCTGGCTTCTGGTTGTAGTAGAAGCGGCCGACAAAGTCGGCGGCATCCTCCCGCTGCGGCTTCCCCCTATCGAGCCAAAGGCCGGAGCGGGCTATACCATCGACCAATGTCTGGACCGCATCCGGCCGCTGATCGATCAGATCCTGACGGACGACCAGGATGCAGGACATGTAATCGGGCCAGTAGTCGCGCGCCTGAAACAGCACGCGGCCGAAGCCGCCCATCTCGGCCTGCGAGGGGAAGGGCTCGCCCATCGAGAAGCCGTCGATAGCTCCTGCCGCGAGCGCTCCCGACACATCGGGCGGCGCCATCTCCACCATCTTGATGTCGCCCGCTTTCAGGCCCGCGACCTTCATGGCACGGAACAGGATGAGGCGCTCGTCCGAGAAGCGGCTGGGAATCGCCACCGTCCGCCCTTTCAGGTCGGCGACCGAGTGAACTGGACCCTTGTTGCGAACCACAACGGCGCTGCCATATCGATGGCCAAGATAGACCACCTTGATCGGAACGCCCTGCGAGGCCAGCGCGATCGCCAGCGGAGCGACAATAAATGCCGCTTGAACCTTGTTGGCGATCAACGCCTCTTTGATCTCAGGGAAGCCCTGGAACATCCGCGGAAGAAAGATCTCTCCGTCCTCGGAGTAGCGCGAAATGTAGTCCGTCACCGGACATGTGAGCTGGCACGTCACGGGGATGTAAGCGACCGTCACCTTCCGCTCGTTAATCGGTCGATAATCGTTGAAGATCGCGGCCCAGTTGACGTTCAGATATCCGTGCAGCCCAGAGATGAGGAGGAGCCAGGCAGCTGCGCCAAGAAGAACCTTTGATCTAAGTCGCATCGCGAAAACCCCAGCGTGTGGATTTCAATCTCTCGAGGCGGCGGAAGCCCAGATCGAGAACGAGACCAATGACACCGATCAGCAGCATGGCCGCGACCACTAGGTCGTAGCGTTTGCCAGAGTTGCGAGAGTCTATGACCAGGTATCCAAGGCCGGAATCGACCGCGATCATCTCGGCCGCAACCACCACGAGCCAGGCGATGCCAAGCGCCAGCCGGAGCCCGACAATGATATTCGGCAGAGCGGCAGGAAACACAACGTCGGTCAAGATCCGCGCCGGGGAGAGTCCGAAGTTTCTGGCAGCACGGCGATAGACCAGAGGCACATTCGCAACCCCGTCGACGCACGCAACGAGAATAGGGAACAGGGCCGCAAGAAAGATCAGAAAGACAGCCGGAGCATCGCCGACACCGAAGATCAGAATGGCCACCGGGATCCAAGCGATCGGGCTGATAGGCCGGAGAATCTGAACCACCGGATTGACCACCTGATTGGCGGCCGGATACCAGCCGAGCGTGAGTCCCAGGGGTATGCCGATCAGCGTCGCCGATCCGAAGCCGATTGCTACCCGCTCGAGCGAACTCACGATGTCGGCCCACAGCACCTGCCTGTGAGCAAGTTCACGCAAGCCGCGAGCCACCTCGACCGGCGAAGGGAACACCTTCGTGTGCGTAAAGCGAACGGCCCACCACCACATCGCCAGAAAAAGCGCGGCAGCTGTAAGCGGCCACAGCAGGCGCTCCCATTGTCTCGGCTGGGCAAGGGCGTTCATACCTTGTGGGCGAGACCGATCTGCTCGAAGATGCCATCGCGCAGCTCCAGATATCGCGGTGAACTAAGGTCGCGCGGATGCGCGATATCGATCGTGACGATCTGTTGCACCCGCGCCGGACGAGCACTCATGACCACAACACGATCGGCAAGCTGGACGGCCTCATCGATGTCATGGGTCACGAACACCACGGTCTTGCACTCGGCCTCCCACAGGCGCAGCAGCTCTCGTCGCATGGTGAGGCGCGTGATCGAATCGAGAGCGCCAAAGGGCTCGTCCAGGAACAGCACATCGGGGTTCACGGCGAGCGCGCGCGCAACCTCCACCCGCTGCTTCATGCCGCCCGAGAGATCCGCGGGATAGGCGCGCTCAAAACCCTCCAGGCCCACCATCTTGACGTAATGCGCAACCCGCTGCTCGCGCTCGGAGCGGGTCGCGCCGAAAAGACCGAATCCGATGTTGCCCTCGACCGTGAGCCATGGAAAAAGGCCGCGCTCCTGAAAGACAAAGATGCGGCGAGGGTCGGGACCCGTGACCGGCTCCCCATCGATCGCAACCGCGCCAGAGCTCGGCGAAAGAAATCCGGCAACAATATTCAGCAGTGTCGACTTCCCGCAGCCTGACGGACCGAGCAGACACAAAAACTCTCCATCGGCAACATCGAGCGAGATCTCGTCCAGCACCGGAGTCGTCTTGCCGTCGCGCCGGAAGCTCATGGTGAGATGGTCGACGCTGAGCTTCGACCGGCCCGGTGAGGTCGTGAGTGCGGAGGTCGTGTGTGGGAATGTCATCGCAGCGGCTGTGTCATATCTCTCTCAGGCTCCCGCGTATCCCCAGCGGAAGGACGGAATCTTCTCAAGCTGACGCATGCCAAGATCCAGGAGCAGGCCAATCAGGCCAATCAGGATCATGCCCGCAACCACCAGATCGTAGCGATTACCGGCGTTGCGCGCATCGACAATCAGGAAGCCGAGGCCGGAGTTGACCGCGATCATCTCCGCCGCCACCACCACAAGCCACGCGATGCCAAGCGTAATGCGCAGGCCGACGATGAGCTGCGGGACGACCGCAGGGTAGAGCACCCGGATCGCAAGCTGGGGGGAGCTGAGGCCAAAGTTGCGGCCCGCGTTCAGGTACACCGGCGGTATCCCGCGAACCGCGTTGATGGACGTCAGCAGAAGGGGAAAGAAGCAGCCCAGGAAGATGAGGAAGATCGCCGAAAGGTCGCCGACCCCAAACCATAAAATAGCGGCCGGAATCCAGGCCAGCGGCGAGATAGGCCTCAAAATTTGAAGGAGCGGGTTCACCGCCAGCTCGGCCCGCCGATACCATCCCGCTATCAAGCCGAGCGGAATCGCGAGCAACGCCGCCATGCCGAATCCCCAGGTAACCCGGAACAGCGACGCGACCACATACTTCACAAGCAGGCCTTGGCGCAGCAGTTCGACAAGGCCCAGCACGGCCGTCCACGGTCCGGGCAGAAGTGTCCCAGGATGGCGGCTCACCGCAATCTCCCAGACAAGCAGGAGCACCGCGATGAAAAGAATCGGTCCCAGACGAACGGGCAGCCTCACAGCGCTCCTCCTCTCTTCAAATTGTTCGCTTGCAGCATAGTAGCTGGGCGGCGCTGCAAGTGCCTCCATCAAGTGGAGGAGAAAAGACTCAACCTGACCTCGGGTCTATCGCACGCTCAACCGTCCGCCGGAGCGACTCCCTTCGAAGGAATCCGGTCGTTGAGGACACACTGAACCCTCGCCGATCCTTCCTGCCTGATCGAATCTCCGAGATCACGCATACCCAGGGGATCGCGTGATCTCTGAAACTCGGCACCGAAACAGGTAATCTGAAGGGAATGTCCTCTTTCGGCCACTCCAACCTCGGCACTCCCCGCATGCCCGCGGCGGATCGTCCCTCGCGTGGCACGGGCCGCGCCACCGCCGCATCGCTCACGGCCTCGCGTCCGAAGCCCAAGCTCAAAAAGGTTCTCCCCGATATCTGGAAGCTGGTCAAGCCGCGGCGTTGGCTGCTCGCCGGCAGCTTCGGCCTGATGATCATCAATCGCGCCAGCGGCCTCGTTCTCCCCGCCTCCACGCGCTACCTGATCGACGACGTGATGGACAAACACCAGATCGGCCTGCTTCCCCTCATCGTTGGCGTCGTCGTCCTCGCGACCATCCTTCAGGGCATCACCTCCTTTACCTTGACCCAGCTCCTCAGCAAGGCCGGCCAGCGCCTCATTGCTGAACTCCGCATGCAGGTCCAGTCCCACATCGGCCGACTTCCCGTCGCCTTCTACGATGAGAACCGCACGGGCACCCTCGTCGCCCGCATCATGACGGACGTCGAAGGCGTCCGCAACCTCATCGGCACCGGCGTCGTTGACTTCTGCGGTGGCGTCCTCACCGCCGTCTTCGCCTTCTGCTACCTCATCGCGCTCTCGGTCAAGATGACGCTCCTCACCTTCGTCATCCTCCTCCTCTTCGGCCTAATCCTTCAGCGCGCCTTCAGCACCATTCGTCCGATCTTTCGCGAGCGCGCCAAGATCAACGCCGAGGTCACGGGCCGCCTCACCGAATCGCTCGGCGGCGTCCGCGTCGTGAAGGGCTACCACGCCGAGCAGTCGGAGGCCAATGTCTTCGCCGCCGGTGCCCAGCGCCTGCTCGATAACGTTATCTCCTCGCTCACAGCGCAGTCCTTCATGTCGCTTGCCTCGACCGCCGTCCTCGGCCTCGTCGGCGCTCTCGTCATGTACCTCGGCGCGCATCAGGTCGTCGCCGGCCACCTCACCAAGGGCGGCTACGTCACCTACGTCATGTTTCTCGCGTTCATGATTGCCCCGATCGTCCAGCTCGTCTCCATCGGCACCCAGCTCACCGAGGCAGTCGCCGGCCTCGACCGCACCAACGAGATCCTCTCCGAGCGCGAAGAGGATCGCGACCCCAGGCGCACCGCCGACCTCCCCCACATCCACGGCGACATCGCCTTCGAGGACGTCACCTTCGCCTACGAGCCCGGCAAACCCGTCCTTCACGGCATCACCTTCGAGTCCCGCCCCGGCACCGTCACCGCCCTCGTCGGCTCCTCGGGCTCCGGCAAATCAACCATCATCTCGCTCATCTGCGCGTTCCACAGCGCCACGCGCGGCCGCATCCTAGTCGATGGCATCGACCTCGCCAGCGTTCGCCTGTCGAGTTACCGCAACCAGCTCGGCGTCGTCCTCCAGGAGACCTTTCTCTTCGACGGCACCATCCGCGAAAACATCCTCTTCTCACGTCCCGAGGCCACCGATCAGCAGCTCATGGATGCCTGTCGCATCGCCCGGGTCGATGAGTTCGCCGAGCGATTTCCGGAAGCCTACGACACGGTCGTAGGCGAGCGCGGGGTCAAGCTTTCGGGCGGCCAGCGCCAACGCCTCTCGATCGCTCGCGCCATCCTCGCCGACCCGCGCATCCTCATCCTCGACGAAGCCACCAGCTCCCTCGACTCCGAGTCCGAAGCCATGATCCAGAACGGCCTCAGCTACCTCATGCAGGGCCGCACCACCTTCGTCATCGCCCACCGCCTGTCCACCATTCGCCGCGCCGAACAGATCCTGGTGGTCGAAGCCGGGGAGATCCTCGAACGCGGCACCCACGAAAGCCTGTACGCCCTCGGCGGTCGCTACCACGACCTCTACACCCGCCAGCATGGCCTCGAGACCAACCTCTTCCTCGCCCCCGGCGAGGGCGACACCGTCGTTGAAAGCACGGTCGTCACCGCCTAAACGGATCGGAAAGCTGTTCTCCTCGGACCCTAGCTGTTCTCATAAACCCACAAGTAGATACACCGAACAGAAGGGAAGCGTACGTGGCATTCACGGCAGCTCCAGGCAAGCTGCAGGAGCAATTCGGGCAGATCGACATCTACGTCTTCGATCAAATCCTCCGCGGAAACATCGCCCCGCCCATGCGCATCCTCGACGCTGGCTGCGGGTACGGCCGCAATCTCGTCTACCTCCTCCGCGCCGGCTGTGAGGTCTTCGCCGTCGATGCAAACCCCGAGGCCGTGGCTCATGTCAGCGCTCTCGCCGCCGAGCTCGCGCCCAGTCTTCCCGCAAGCAATTTTCGCGTCTCTGTTATCGAGAAGATGAACCTCCCCGATAACTTCGCCGACGTAGTCCTCTGCAACTCCGTTCTTCACTTCGCCCGCGACGACAATCACTTCCTCGCCATGCTCGAGGAGCTGTGGCGCGTCCTCCGACCCGGCGGCATGCTCTTCTGCCGCCTCGGCTCCCACATCGGCATGGACTTCCGGCGTCTCCGGGGCAACATCTTCCAGATCGGTGACGGCTCCGAGTGGCTCCTCGTCGACGAGGCTCTACTCCTCCGCCTGACGGACCGGATGGACGCGGTCCTGGTCGACCCGCTCAAAACCACCATCGTCCAGGATTACCGCTGCATGACAACGTGGGTCCTGCGCAAGCGTCCCGCACGCTGACCTGCGGCGCCCGGACCTAGCCCTCTACCCCAAGCTCCCGCAGCAGAAACGCAAAGTCCATCGCAATCTCCTTCAGGTAGTCGTACCGTCCGCTCGCCCCGCCATGCCCCGCATCCATATTCACGTGCAGCAGCAGCGGAGTAGCGTTCGTCTTCAGCCCCCGCAGCTTCGCGACATATTTGGCCGGCTCCCAATACATCACCTGCGAGTCGTTCAAGCTCGTCTTCACCAGCATCGCCGGATACGCCCCCGGCTTCAGGTTGTCGTAGGGCGAATAGCTCCGCATGTACTCAAACGCCTCCGCTTCACTGGGATTGCCCCACTCCTCATACTCCGCGACCGTCAGCGGAAGCGATGCGTCGAGCATCGTGTTCATCACATCCACGAACGGCACATGCGACAGCACAACTCGGAACAGCTCCGGCCGCAGATTCACGACCGCTCCCATCAGCAGCCCTCCAGCGCTCCCACCCTCAATCGCCACCCGATCCCGCGCTCCATACCCTTCCCGCACGAGATGCTCCGTGATCGCGACGAAGTCCGTAAACGTGGTGCGTTTCACCATCATTTTGCCCGCGTCATGCCACGCATCGCCCATCTCCCCACCACCGCGAATATGCGCGTAGGCCATCACCACGCCGCGGTCGAGCAGCGCTAGTCGCGCTGGACTGAAGCCCAGCGGCAACGGATACCCGTACGATCCGTACCCGTATATGTAGAGCGGCGACCGGCCGTCCTGAGCAAACCAATCCCTCCGATACACCAGCGAAACCGGCACCTGGACCCCATCCTCCGTCCCCACCCAAAGCCGTTCCGATGCGTACATCTTCGCATCGAAGCCGCCCGGCACCTCCTGTTGCTTCAACAGTGTCGACTCGCCCGTGGCCACGTCGTACTCCAAAACCGACGCCGGCGACACCAGCGACTGATAGCTGTACCGGAAGACCTTTGTCTCGAACTCCCGGTTCACATGCGCCTGTGCCGTGTACGCCGGCTCCGGGAAGCTGATCTCCCTCGCCGCATCAAGTCCTCCCTCGTCTCGAAAGCGATGCACCTCAAGCGTCGTCAAACCCATCCGCCGCCGCGAGCAAACACAAAAAGACGCGAACAGATCGAAGCCTTCGAGCGGCGCGTTCGCCTCCTCCGCAATCAACTGTTTCCATGCCTCACGTCCACTTGCTTCAACCGGCGTCGTCACCACGCGAAAGTTCTTTCCCGTATCGTTCACCCGCAAATAAAAAAATCCGCCCCGATGATCGACGTAGTACTCCTGCTCCTCCATCCGCGGCGCGATCACTTTAAAGCTTCCCTTCGGATCTTCCGCGTCCATCCACCGACACTCATTAGTCGTGTGGCTTCCCGCCTCCAACAGGAGAAATCGTCCGTCGCGCGTCTTCCCTACACCCAGGTTGAAGCGCTCGTCCCTCTCCTCATAGACCAGAACATCCGCCTCAGACGCGTCTCCCAGCTGATGGCGAAAAAACTTGTCATGGCGCTTCGTCGTCTCGTCCTCCACCGTGTAGAACAGCGTCGTTCCATCGGCGCTCCACGCCATCGACCCCACCCGCTCCGCCGTGTCCGCGAGATCCTGCCCCGATCGCAGGTCGCGCACATGCAGTGTGTACTGCCGAAATCCGGTGTTGTCCGTCGAGTACGCCAGCAGGCTGCCGTCCGGACTCACACCCA